>Ga0315272_10001993_pt1 | contig 10064 bp, 10 predicted proteins | sample C3_middle_MG_FD_203918 | JGI IMG/M metagenome (GOLD analysis project Ga0315272, IMG submission 203918) | Sediment microbial communities from Yellowstone Lake, YNP, Wyoming, USA - C3_middle | ecosystem: Environmental > Aquatic > Freshwater > Lake > Sediment | place: USA: Wyoming | collected...
GCGGGACTGGGAAGCCGCTATTTCGTCACCGAAACCGACATCTAGCCTTACTCCGTGGGCTATCCGATCCAGGCGCCGTTGGACGCATTCCTCAGGCTCCAGCGCGAGCACGGACTGAACCCGGACAACGTCGAGCGTATCGTCGTAAGACTCCCGGCGGACGGCGCGCGCGTCGTCAATGACCGCTCCATGCCCGATGTCAATTGCCAGCACATCATCGCCGTGGCGCTGGTGAGCGGCACCGTCTCGTTCGAGGACAGCCATTCCTACGAGCGCATGGCGGAGCCGCAAGTGCGCGCCGCAAAGGCGCGCGTGCAGTTGGTCGCCGATGCAGAACTCATGGACCCCGCGGCGCCGCGCAGCGGCCTGGTGGAAGTGACGCTCAAGGATGGCCGCAGCGTCAGCCACTTTACGCGCCACGCCCCGGGCACGAAAGAAAATCCGATGGACACGGAAAGCGTGAACTCAAAAGCGCGGTTGCTGATGGAGCCGGTGCTTGGCCCCGCGCAAACAGAGGAAGTCATCCGGCGGGTGAACGCGCTCGAGGACCTGGCCGATGTGCGCGAGCTTGGGCCTTTTTTGGCGCGCGCCGGGCACTAGCGTAGACGCCGCGCGGGCAAGCGCGGGTTAGTGCGCTTGCCATAAGACTGGATACGCTCCCGTCACACCGTCGGCAGTAAGCTTCAACTGAAGGCAGGACAGGCGCTCGGCACAACGCTCGACAGCGCCTGACCACCTCGCGGCGGCCAGGCGCTCGGACGAGGAAGGATGGATCGAATTTCCAGCTAATTCTTCTTCAGCCCAAGGCTGGGAATAATCTTTTCCATATCCTTTTCATCCTGAGCATAGAGCGCAGCGGTCTCCGCCGACCCCATGAAGGCTTGTCCAAAGCCATTCTTCTCCATGTACTCTTTGAACGACGGATCATGGACCGCTTTTTCGACAGACTTTTCCAACTGGACGATGATCTGCTTGGGCGTATCCTTGGGCGCGACCATACTGCGCCAGACTCCCATCGTGAAATCGATCCCACGCTCCTTGAAAGTCGGGACATCCGGGTATAGGGGGTCGCGCTTGGCCGAGGCAATGGCCAGGATACGAAGTTTGCCGCCTCTGGCCAGCGTTCCAACCTCGGCCGGGCTTACCGTCGTCGCCTCCACATGCCCGCCGGCTACGGCCACAGCCGCCGGGTTGCCACCTCCGTAGGGAACATGGGTGAACTGAATCCCCGTCTTGCTGCCCAACAGCGCGGCCGAAACATGCCAGATCGCACCGGGACCTGAGTTGGAGATCCTCACTTTCATGGGATTGGCTTTGGCGAACGCCAGGGCCTCCTCGATCGTCTTCCAGGGCGAGTCAGCCTTGACGGTAAATGCGGCGGGATCGAGGTTGACTAGAGCGATCGGACTGAGGTTCCTCCAGTCAGAGTAACTGGAGGCCGAATATTTCTGCAGCAGTTGGGAAGTCGAGTTGATCCCAATGGTGTAACCGTCCGGTTTTGCGGCCGCGATCTGATTAAAACCCACCAGTCCTCCGCCGCCCGGTTTGTTGACCACGACGACCGGTTTGCCCAGGTCCTTTTCCATCAAATTGCCGATAAACCTTGCCACCAAATCGGTTCCACCTCCGGCAGCCCAGGGAACGATCAGGGTGATCTCCTTTTCCGGATATTGGGCAACGGCCGCCGGGGCGCCGATGACCTGTAGCAATCCGATTGCCAAGACATTGAACACGAACAATCGGATTCGGCGCGCTGCTGGATCTGATTTCCTGTCTTTGTTCATATTGAACCTCCGTGGTCACAGTTAAATTCACCCCCGGTGAACCCGGGGACCTACTTCATTGGCCTAGTTCGCTTGTTCTTAGCTGCCGCTTTTCATTCTTCGAAGCACCGGCAACAGGGAAAGAATCAACAAGACCGTTGCCGACGCGAGGAAAGTCGCGGAAATGGGGCTTTCAACGAATATGCGGAACGATCCGAAGGAGAGCACCAGCGACCGCCGGAAATTTTCTTCGAACATCGGCCCCAGAATAAAGGCGAGGATCAGAGGGGTGGACTCATAACTGAATTTCTTCAGCAAGAACCCGACGATTCCGAAAAAGATCATCACCCCGATATCGAAGATCGTGGAGCCGATGCAGTAGCTTCCCAGCAGGCAGAACACGAGGATGACGGGGAAGAAGAACGCATAGGGAATTTTGATCACCTGAACCCACAGGCCGACCAGAGGCAGGTTCAAGGCCAGAAGCATCACGTTCCCGACATACATACTGGCGATGACGCTCCAGAAGATCTCGGGGCTCTGGGTGATGAGGAAGGGGCCCGGGGTGATGCCGTGGATCATCAGGGAAGCCAGCAGCAAGGCCATCGTGGCATTGGTCGGGATGCCCAGCGACAGGAGCGGGATGAATGCCCCCGAAGGTCCGGAGTTGTTCGCCGCCTCCGGCCCGGCCACCCCTTCGATGATGCCGGTGCCGAATTTTTCCGGATGTTTCGACACCTTTTTTTCCAGCGCGTAAGACATGGTGCTGGCGATGACGGTATTGGTACCCGGTATAACTCCGACGAAAAAACCGAGGACGGTTCCTCGAATGATCGGCCAGGTGGAGTCTTTCCAATCCTGCAGGGTCGGAAGGAGGTTCGTGATTTTCTCCTTGAGTATTCCGTGGAACTCCTGTTCCTCGAGATTGGAGAAGATTTCCGATACTCCGAAAAGTCCCATGATCACGGGGATCAAGCCCACCCCGTCCATCAGATAGGTGACGCCAAAGGAGAAACGCTCCATTCCCTCGATCGGGTCCGTCCCTATGGTCCCGAGCAACAAGCCCAGGCAAGCCATCATGAAGGCCTTCAACCGGGACCCCGATCCGAGGAAGCTCACCAGGATCAGGCCGCACAGGATGAGCGAGACATATTCGGGCGCGGAAAACTCCAGGGCGAAATTCGCAAACGTAGGGGCCAGAAACAACAGACCGAACAGGCTGATCGTACCGGCGATGAACGAAGCGATGGCCGCCATCCCGAGGGCCGGTCCGGCGCGCCCCTTGCGCGCCATTTGGTAGCCGTCCAGGCAGGTGATGACGCTCGCAGCCTCCCCCGGAATGTTGATCAGGATGGAGGTTGTGGAGCCGCCGTACATGGCGCCGTAATAGATTCCCGAGAGCATGATGATCGCCGTCGCAGGCGCAAGGCCGAAGGTCACCGGCAACAGCAGGGCCAGGGCGCCGCTCGGCCCCAAGCCGGGCAATACGCCGATCAGCGTTCCGACAAGAACCCCGATAAAACAAAAGAGCAGGTTGTGGGGCTGAAAGACTATCCCCATCCCATACATCAGGCCGTCTACAGCTTGCATGAATTCACCCTCTCCGCCTCACGGCTGTTCACGGCCAACTAGAATTGCATCAGCCCTTTGGGGAGATAGACCCCAAGCGCCATTTTGAACAAGGCGTAACTGCCCAAGGACACCAGCACGGCCATGGTGAGCGACACCAACCAGCTCTTCTTGCCGACGACCTTGAGCAGAAAGAGTATGAAAGCGACCGTGGTGGCGATGTATCCCAGGAATTCCAAAGCAGCCAGGTAGAAGATCAGGGACCCGACGACGCAGGAGACCTTCACCCAGCTATCCTTTTCCTTCCAGAAACGCTGTCTGTCTGCCGCCGCCTCCTTTGCCAGGACCGACTTGATCAGCAAGCCCAATGACAAGGCCGACAGGATCCCGCCGATCAGTGTGGGAAAGTAACCGGGGCCCGGGGAATGAAGCGGACCGAGGCCCATACGGACGCCCCCCGCGACAAACGCCAGGCCGATGACCAGATAAAGCAGACTGCTAAGCAGATCGTAGATTTTCAATCGACACCTCGCTGGTCAACGCTGTTGCACCCAATGCCGGAATTTCCAACTCGCACCCTGCGCCGTCGTCCGATCGCGGGCGCCCGGGCGCGGTTCAGGCTTCCTTGATGACCGCCTTGCCGAATCCTTGGCCAGTTTGCCTGTATTCGGCGCGCGGCGGGCTGAAGATGTCGAGGATGAGCGCGCCTTCGCTGCCGGTGCGCACGCCGTGGGTCACGCCGCCAGGCGTGTGCCAGAATTCACCCGCCGTCGCGTCCACCTCTTCGCCGCCCTGGATACGCGTGCAGCGCCCTTCGAGCAGCACGCCCCATTGCTCTTCGGGATGGCTGTGCACGCTTCCGGTCGCATTCGGCTCGACGCGCACCACCGAGAGCATCACGTTCTCGCCCGGAAATATGGACGTAGTGACGCCCTCCGCCAGCGTGCGCTGGATGCCGCGCGTGTCCCCATGCAAGCGAAATACCCAGTCTGCCTTGTTCATATGCTTTACCCCCTTGTCAAAAATATTGTGTGCGCTCGATTCGACCTGGTCGCCCAATCAATCGACCACTTGAATACCGAGTGAACGCGCCGCGCCCAAGGCGGCTTCGCGCGACGGCTCGGCGTCCACGATGGCAACCCTGGCGCCTCCGCGATTGCGCGAATCCAGCCACACCGATCCCTGCCCCGCCGTGATGCGTATTCGCTGCACCTCCGGAGTGTCCAGTTCCTTGAGCGATATCTCGATGGCACGCACTTCGGGCATATCCATTACCTTGGCGTACATCTCGCCGTCGGAAGTGTGGGAGCCGAATACCGCGCCCATCAGGATCGCCGGCACGTTGATGGCGCGCCGCGAGTACAGGTCCCTGGTGAGTTCGATTTCTATCTTCGAGATCGGCCCCTGTTTGAGCGCATGTGCGATCCGCGCCATGTTGGTCGGCGAACCGACCGCGATGGAACTGCCTCCGACCACCACCTCGCCCATGGTCTGGGTCAGGGGCCGGCAGTTCGCCATCATGCTTCGCATTTCCTCCCGCGCCTCGGCGAGGACGGCGCCTGCGAGTGCCGCGTCCTTGTCCGCCAGGCCCGGCGCCAGCAGCGCCTCGACCTGATCGCGCTTCTTGAAGTAGGGTTTGAGATATTTCGTGTTGACCGCCGTGATCGGCGGCGCCGCCTCGCGATGGATGCGCGCCGCCATCGCAATCATGACGTCGATGTCGATGTCCACGGGCAAGGTGCTTTTCAACACCAGATTGGCGGCGAGGTTGCCGCCGAGGATGGCGCTGCCGATATGGGTCGCGCACAGGCCGCGGGTCACGACACGCGGGGTGCAGGGAACACCGATCGTGGGCGAGATCGCCAGCACCATGGCCTTGGCCACCTGCGCCGCACTGCCGCCGCGCAGGTCGGTCAGCGCGGCAGCGGTGGCCGCGGATCCTGCGCCATAGCCTTCCATGTTGCATCCAGTGGTTACTTTGCCGGCACGGAAGATACTGCCGACCTTTAGGATCAGAGCGGATGTCAGCCGGATTTGTTCAGGCGCCACGCCGGTTTCCATCAACGCCTTGAGGAGGCCGGTGTAGGGGCAGGAATCCCCCGTTCCGGCGCAGGGGCGCAGGCCCACCTCGTGGTTCCCGACTTCGGCAGCCAGGGTATAGACCAGGGCCCGGTCCATCAGCACGTCGTCGATCAGCACGCCCTTGCCCTGGCGCGCGAGGTCGGTCGCCACGGTTCCCAGCACGAAGCTATTGCCGTTCTTCAACCCTTGTTCCAGCGCCTTCAAATTGTGCTCGAACGCAGCGAAGCATTCATCCAGGATCTGGTCATAGGACTTGCCCTCGCGCACCATCGCCTCGCCGACAACAATCTGGCTCAACGGCAAACTGAATTCTTCGCCGAGCGCCACCAGTTCGCCCAGCGTTAAAATGCGATCCTTCGCGTCGCGCGTCAACCGCGCCAGATGCTCCTGCGACAGCCTATTCGTTGACATGGTTCATCCTTAGTTAAAAACATCTCTCTAGAATCTTGTTCCAGCATCCCTCGCCCATCGACGTTCACCGCGCCTGCCGCGGACTGACCGGCGTTCCGCCTTTCAGCAGCTCGGTGAGATGCGCAAGGTCATCTATCTCGTCCAGTTTGAAAATTGCGGCCCAGATGGCTTCCGCGCGGTCCGCGGACACGCAGTCCGTCGCCAGCGACAGAAACTTGTCTTTAAGCTCGGTATCGGAAATGGGAAATTCGGGCTCTCCTTTAGGCAAATCGCGGCGCGCGCTCAGGAGGCGGCCGTCCTTCGTGGTAATTTCCACGATGCTCGGCCACTTCTCATCGTAAAGCGCTTCGAGGTCTGCATCCGCCACGACCTCGACCCGGGAAGCCAGATGCAGCAACGAGGCGTCCCGAATCAACTCCATCGTATATTGCTCGCGGCGGTTCTGGCCTAAGGCGAGCGCCAGCGCGATCGTATAGGGCGCGCTGTACTTCGCGGCGGGCACGGAATCCGGCGTCTTGTTGCTTCCCCTGCTCGCGACGACAAACGTGCGCAGCTTGACTGAGGCCACCTGGTCGTGGGACAGCTTTTCGCGTTCCTTTATTTCAAGGACGGCATCGATCGCGCTATGGTGCTGTCGACAGCAAGCATAGGGTTTGATCCCCGTCTGGAGGATTTCAAACCGGCGGCCGAGCTGATCGTACAGCCGCGCCATGTCATAGCGCGCGGATACCGTCTTGCAGTATCCGTACTCGCCTTCGAGGCCGGTCTGCGGCCCGCCAAAGCCGTGTGCCGCGAGGTCTGCCGCATGCAAACCGCTGAAATTGGCCCATCCCATGATCGTGTCTTTGGCCGGCGCACCGAGGCGGAAAGTCTCGAACGGTGCCAGGGGTCCCAGGTAGGACGCAGCGCTCAGCGCCCCGCCGGTCGTGTCCGCATCCAGCTTGAGCAGCTTGGCTGCCGCTGCGGTCGCCCCGAAAATACCCAAGGTTCCGGGAGCGAGATAGGTGCGATCGACGTAGATTGATGGGCTGACAGCAAGCCCTATGCGAGCCTGCGCGTCGTACCCCAGCACGACGGCGAGCAGCAGGTCCTTGCCGCTCAGCCCGTTTTGTTCGGCCAGCGCCAGCGCAGCCGGGATGGTGGTCACGCCGGGGTGTGTGTGCGAGGTTCGGTGGACGTCATCCAGTTCCAGATGAAACGCCATCGTCCCATTGGCCAGCGCAGCATAAGCCGGCGCGACGCGCACATCCGAGCCCCAGATCACGGCCGTTCCAGCCTGCGCGTTCTTCTGAGCGAATTGCTTGATGCGGGTGCCGACGGGCGTGGTGGACCCGGATAAGCCCGCGGCGACGACGTCCGCGATACGGCGCTGGGCTTCGCGCACGACTTGCGGCGGAAGATCGGCGAAACTGGTCGCGACGATGTGCCGCGCAAGCGCGGCAGTCGCTGTCTGCATCCTCATACTCCCCCTGCCGTGCGCAACGCGTGGCGGGCCAAGAGATCGCACGACTTCGACTGCTCGTGCGCCATTGGCCGCCGCAGCCAGATTCACGGCACCAATTGAGCAAATCACTCCCACCAGCGGGTCTGGTTTCTTAGACTAACGCCAGCCTCCGGCGAAGCATAAGGCTAGCCCATCGAGTACGTCCAATATCTAATTAGACCGCTAATCATATTAAAAACGTCTTAATGTGGAACTGCGTTACCTACGCTATTTCGTGGCGGTCGCGGAAGAACTGAGCTTCACCAGGGCCGCCGCGCGCCTGAATATCGCCCAGCCGCCGCTAAGCCAGCAGATACGCAGGCTGGAAGTGCGCCTAGGCGTCACACTCCTTCGCCGCACCAAACGCCGCGTCGAACTGACGGAGGCGGGACGGGTTTTTCTGCGTCAAAGCTACCAGGCCATCGACTCGCTCGAACAAGGAATCTTTCTCGCCCAGCGCGCCGACCGCGGCGAAATCGGGCAATTGGCGATCGGGCTTCTGGTCTACACCTCCTATACCTTGGCGCCGCCGATACTCCGGGAATTCCGCGCGCAATTTCCCGAAGTTCATGTCGTCTTGCACTTGTTGACGAACACACAGCAAATTGCGGCGCTGCTCTCAGGACAGGTTGATGTAAGCCTGGTGCGCCCACCTATCGACAATCCGGACATCGCCAGCAAATTGATTTCGCGGGAGCGCTTTATCCTTGCCATGCCGGCTACCCATCCGCTCGCCGGCAATGCCACCGTGTCTATCAAGCAGTTCAAGAACGATCCGTTCATCATGTACGCGCGCGAACTCGGCCCCACATTCTATGGGGCGCTGTTCCAATTCTGCGGAAAAGCGGGCTTTTCGCCGAAAGTGGCGCTGGAAGTGAGCCAGATCAACGCCGCGGTGGGTCTGGTGGGCTCCGGCATCGGCGTCGCGTTAGTGCCCGAGTCGGCGAAGCGTATGCATCTAGACGATGTCGTCTATCGACCGCTGATCGAACGCGCGCCCAACGTCGACGTGCTGCTTGCGTGGCAGATGGGACGCACCTCCCGCTTGCTGAAGTCCTTTATCGAGATCTCAACGCAGTGCGTCAAAGCAAGCGCTCAACTCGAATAGGGCCAGCGCAAACCGCGACGCCGCATCGTATGCCCTTGTTCCATCCCCTCTGAGCCTCGCCCGCGTCCGTCAACGGCGCCGCGCGCAGCGTCCGCCATCCCGGTACCGCCCCTCAGGTGAGCGCGATGTACTTCTCGTCCCCCTGTTGCTCGCGCTCGAACTTCAGGAAGTCGTAGTAACCGCAGCGCCTGCTGTCCGGATACTTGCGGCACACGCCCGGTCGCGCCTCGTAGACGGTGCAACAGCGTTTTTCCTGATCGAAGAACGTGCACGCGGAGGCGAAGATCGTGTCTTTGCGGTGGCGCAGCAGGCGCGCCTTTCCTTTGGCGTCAGGCTTGGTGAAACGCGGCTCGGCGATCGCATGATCGAGGCCGAAATGCCGCGCTAGACGCGCGACGTCCCGCTGGGTGATTTCGATGCCCGAATAGGTGCAGCAATACCCGGGACATTTCTCGCAGGAATAGTGCACGCGCTGCGGCTTGCGCACGGGCGCTTCGGGCGCCGCAACGGAATTCGGTTTATCTTTGCTCATCGCCTAGCGCTTCAAGAAGGAAGAACGGCGGATTCTACGCCAGGCTCACGCCGAGCGGGGTCCGGCAGCGTCTGCCACCCTAACAGGAGCGCGCTATGCAGCCATACGCGAGCACCTCGACAAGCGCAGTGTCTGGGTGTACGGTCTGGTCGAACGCTACTATGGCGAGCGCATCGTCGAAGTGCAGCAGGAAATCGGCGCAGTCTCCATCGAGCCGCGCGTCGCGGCCATGCTCGGCGTGAAGCACGGCGCGGCCGGTTTGCAGGTGCTGCGCTATTACATCGGACGCGGCAAACGGCTGCTATCGGTATCGATGAACATCTACCCGGGAAACCGGTTCAAGTTTTCCACCCGATGGCAACTCGAGTGGAAACGGGACTAGGGTCTGTCGGCGACGGTGCGCCGCCCGCCGCAGCCGCGGTCGAATAGCTTCCGTGACGCTGAAGCAGATTCGCGCGATTCAACGCAGTGGGCTTTATGCGTAGCGGCAATTCTTCAATATAACGCCGCATTTCGGCGCGCGGATTCAGCCCTGCTGCCCGCGACGATACGTGCTTGCAGGGGCGTCGAGAAAGCCTGTGAGCAGGCGGTTGAATTCCTCGAAGCGTTCGTACTGCAACCAGTGGCCTGCCGCATCCAGGAACACGCGTTCGCGCAGATTCAGCATATTAACCCGATCGGAGAGCATGCCGAATTGGTTGCGGTAGATGGCATCCTGCATGCCCCAAATGCCATAGGCGGTGCAGCGCCACTGTGGCGCGAGCCTGAGTAGGATGTCGGTAAAAATGAGCTTGCGGTTTTTCACGCGATCGCGCGGGGCGCTGGCCTCCTGTACCGCAACGGCAAGCGCATCGATGCTGGCCGGGTGGTGCAACATCAAGGCGCTCAAATTGAAGCGCAGCACCTCTGCCCGCGCCCCCGGATCGCTCACCCCGCGCAGGGACTTGAAGACGGGCCTGCCCAGGTCCAGCCCCATGCCGGCGGTGCTCACCAACACAAGCCGCCCCAGTGTCGCCGGCGCTTCGGCCGCGATGTGCGCCGCGACCAGGCCACCGAACGAGAAACCGACCAAATCGAAGCCCTCGCCGCGCAACACCTCCATGGCCCACTTCAGGA
>Ga0315272_10001994_pt1 | contig 10062 bp, 8 predicted proteins | sample C3_middle_MG_FD_203918 | JGI IMG/M metagenome (GOLD analysis project Ga0315272, IMG submission 203918) | Sediment microbial communities from Yellowstone Lake, YNP, Wyoming, USA - C3_middle | ecosystem: Environmental > Aquatic > Freshwater > Lake > Sediment | place: USA: Wyoming | collected...
ACAGCGTACGAATCGTCACGCTCACCGTTTCCGTCTTCCCCGCGGATGAGGGCGGTGCGGCCCACCTATGGAACGGTTTGCCCCCTGATCCGTCCCATCAGCGGGCTGGTTCGCCCGACTCCCTGTCTGCCCTGTTCGGACAGGTCCCGTCGAACCTTTCTTTGGCCCGCACTCTTCCGATCGTCGTGGAACTCGGTGAACACGTTACGACCGGGTTGGACGTGCTTCAGGCCCTCTTTAATGCCGACATCGATCTGCAGGGAGCCCTGAATAATCCACGGTCGAGCGACGCGGACAGGTCAATCGATGTTTCCCTGATTGGCGGAAATGACGGGAACCGGCCGGATGCCGATTCCTACGAAGGCACTGCCGAAGACTATCAGCCCTTCAAGACCGGGCTCAAGTCGTTTGAAGACATCGAGGACATCTCCATCGTGGCGGCGCCCGGCTCCACCTTCGGATATGAGAACGGCTACCGTTCGAATGCAGCGGCCATCGTTTCGCTGCTGATATCGCATGCCGAGAAGATGCGGTACCGGATCGCGGTCCTGGACTCCGGAGACCGTCAGACCATTTCTCAGGTACGAACCATGCGCGCACGTATCGATTCCAAACACGCGGCATTCTACTATCCATGGGTAACAATCCTCGATCCCGTGACCGGGCAGGAAGTGCAGATGCCGCCCTCCGGTTTCGTTTCGGGTATTTATGCCCGCAACGATACCAATCGCGGCGTGATCAAAGCGCCTGCCAACGAAGTTGTGAATCTTGCTCTCGGCTTCGAAGCTATGCTGAACAAGAGCCAGCAGGAAGTGCTTAATCCCGAGGGCATCAATTGCTTCCGGTTCTTCGAGGGACGAGGCAACCGTCTCTGGGGCGCCAGAACGATCAGTTCGGATCCTGAGTGGAAGTATGTGAACATTCGCCGCTATTTCGCCTATCTGGAGCGGTCCATCGACAAGGGAACCCAGTGGGCGGTGTTTGAGCCGAACGGCGAGGCGTTGTGGTCCAATATCCGAAGGACCATCGAGGATTTTCTCCTGAATGAGTGGCAATCTGGGGCGCTGCTCGGCGACAAGCCGGACAAGGCGTACTTTGTCCGCTGTGATCGCTCCACCATGACGCAGAACGATCTGGACAACGGGCGGTTGATTGCCCAGATCGGCGTGGCCGCGCTCAAGCCGGCCGAGTTCGTGATTCTGAGGATCGGGCAGTGGACCGCGGACCGGAAAAACTGATCAAATAATTAAAGGAGGAATCCATGGCAGTATTACGCGAACGTCCTTATGTACAGTTCAATTTCCTGGTGAATCTGGGTGATGGCAAGACTGACGGCGCCGAAGCCGGGTTTCAGGAGTGCAGCGGCATAGGCATGGAAGTGACCGTGGCAGAGTATCGGAACGGGAACGAAAAGGAGAACAGCGTTCGCAAGATAACCGGGCTGAACAAGTCCACGGACGTAACCCTGAAGCGCGGCATCATCGGATCGCTCAACCTGTATCAATGGCTGGACCAGGTCCGCAACGGCGATCAGAACGCATACCGTAACGTGGTCGTCCAGTTGCAGAACGAAGACCACACGGCTGTGGTGCAGGAATGGAAACTGATGCGCGCGCGCATTATCAAACACACGAGCGGCCCCATGAATGCCAAGGGAACCGACGTGGCCATGGAAGAACTCGTGCTCGCCTACGAGCGCCTGGAGATGGTGTAACGCGTGGTAGGTCAGCTCACAGAACGACTGCCCGGGATCGGATTCGAGACACAGCCGAGAGGGCAAAAAGACGAGCTGCCGCGAATGGATGTCGCTGTTTTCGTGGGCTTTGCCGCTTCAGGACCGCTGCATATACCCGTGGCTGTCGATGATACGGCGCAGTTCGAAGCGATCTTCGGCAACGATGCCCTCCTTGCCCGGGATGCGGCAACGGGCGGGCAGGTATACGCCCATCTTGCGCCGACGGTCCGCTGTTTTTTCAAAAACGGAGGCAAGCGTTGCTGGATCATACGTGTGGCCCAAACCGAAGCTTCTGACACAAAGCCTCCGTCGCCGCATACCGCTCGCTACAATTATTTCCCAATACCGGGACTTGCGCGGCTTACCGAGGAAAACGGCACGCTCGAGGTAGAACCTGCCATTGCCCGGGCGCGCTCCGAGGGAAGCTGGTCGGATTCCCTGCGCGTCGGGACCTTCCTGTCATCGGAGAAGATCGAAGTTGATGAGATCATGATCGGCGAGAGGACCGCGGAGATCCACGTAAAAAATCGCCGGGAAAAGTTGTCACCGGGCGATCTCCTCCGCATGGCGTTTGAAGGAGGGGAGGCCCTTTTATGCCCTGTTGAATCGGTGGAGCTTCCGGCCACAACGCTTCCTCCGGGCCGAACCATCGTGCATGTTTCGATCCGCAATGCCCTCTGGATGCAACAGATCAAGCCGGGTAGCCCGCCGCAGGACAGTCTAACGGTGGACATCGCTGTGACCGAAGAGGGGCCACCGGTGCCGGGTTCAGTGCTCTTTCTTGACCTGGAAGGGCAACAGGTTGTAATGACCGTGCAGCGTATAGAGAATGCGGAGACCGAGACCTCATCGCCGCAAACATCCGTGAAAGTGACCGGCCAGGTTTTCAGGTTCGGGCAGAATTTTCCTGAGACACTGCCCAAGCTGGTGTCAGGAGAGATAATCACTTTCGGCTTGTCCGTTCATCGCGGGAGCGACTACTCCGTCAGTCTTCCCGGGCTCGGATTGACCCCTCAGCATAACAGATACTGGGGCAAGCTGCCTACCGACCGGGAATATTACGGCAGACAAAGCGGCCCTGCACTAGCAGGAGAAAAAACGGCAAAAGAGAAAACCATTAACTTCTGGAGCCTGACAGACGGCAGCCGTTTTCCGCTTGCTCATAATGACGAAAACGGGAACAAAAAGACGATCTACTATCTTCCGGTCGGGATGCAGTATTTCCCCGAGGACTGTCAACGGATAGCTCCGTTTAAAAGTTCGTTGTCACCGCTGGAGCGCGACGGACTCGCGTCGTTCAAGGCAGAGCTCTTTCTCGATCCCGGTCTGGCCGGTTATGGAACGGAAACCTTCATGTCACAGGCTGATTTTCTCCGCTACCTTAGCCCTTCACCGCGCAGTCTGACCGGCATTCATGCGGCACTGGAGGTGGAAGAGGCCACGATCATTAGCGTGCCTGATGCAGTTCACCGCGGTTGGCAACAGATTCCACTGCCGCCGCCGGCAACTGCTCCCGAAGCAGTTCCCGAATACCGGCCCGAATGGTGGCACGGGGCAACGTGCGTTCTCACCGCGGAAGAACGCAAGAAACGGTCAGAGGACGAAGCATACAGGGTGGAAAAACCGGACCGGGCAAATTTTCTCGATTGCGAAATCGATCCGCTGCCGAGTCCCGTTATCAAGTACGAAGCTCCTGATCCTTCGGGAACATTTGTTCTGAGCTGGACGCCGGTACCGGGCGCTCATTATGTTCTTCAGGAGACGGTCACCGAGTGGTCCGCTGCAGCCGAAATCTATCAGGGATACGAACACCGCATGATCATTTACAACAGGCCGCCAAACGACTATTTCTACCGGGTACGGGCAAGCGCGAGCAATGCAAGCAGCGATTGGTCCGCAGGCTGTGCAATCCGCGTGGGCGCAACGCCGCCATGGGCGCAGAACAACGTCAAAACGTATGCTCCAAACACACTCCTCGAAGTTCATCGGGCCTTGGCGCGCATGTGCGCGGCAAGGGGCGACGTGTTCGCCGTTCTGGCGCTGCCCGCTCACTATCGCGAGAACGACGCGCTTGCCTATGCAAATATCCTTAGATTGTCATCGTCCCCGGAAGCCGCAGGCGGAGGAGAGACGCTTTCATCTGAATTCAGCTATGCGGCCCTGTATCATCCCTGGCTCATAACGCGCGCCGAAGGGGCTGTCGACTCCTTCCGAGCCGTCCCTCCTGATGGGGGTATTTGCGGAATTATGGCAAAACGGGCCGTAGAACGGGGGGCCTGGGTTGCGCCTGCCAACGATGCGTTGCAAGGGTGCATTGCGTTGACACCTCCGATATCGGCGGAAAAAAGACTTGCTCTGCAAGACGCACGCGTCAATCTTGTCCGGCAGGAGCCACGAGGCTTTCTGGTTCTCGATGCCGACACCCTGAGCAATGATCCAGAACTCAGGCCAATTGGGGTGCGGCGACTCTTGATGTTGCTTCGCAGGACAGCGCTTCGCGTGGGCGCCCAGTACGTATTTGAGCCGAACGACAAAGCCTTAAGACGTTCGGTACAGCGAGGTTTCGGGGCCATGCTTGCCGAGCTGCATAAACGGGGCGCATTCAAAGGGGCAACGTCGGCGGAAGCGTATCAGGTCATAACTGACGATTCGTTGAATACGGCGCACAGCATGGACCAGGGGCGATTCATCGCGGAACTGAGAATCGCCCCCTCGCGGCCCATGACCTTTCTTACGGTCCGCATCCTGCAATCGGGAGAACACCTTTCCCTGGTGGAAGGAAGGTAGCTAATGACCGACCGGGCGAACGAGACGATCAAACAGCCATTTACGGCATTCAATTTTGAGGTCGAGATCAACGTGCCGGGTGTCACGACCGACAGGCTTTGTGCCGCGGCTTTTTCCGAATGCGACGGCCTGGAGATGACGATGGAAATAAAAACTATCCGGGAAGGCGGCAATAACAACGCGCAGATCCGGATGCTCGGACCCATGAGCTACGGGCAGATCACGCTGAAGCGCGGCATGACGGACAGCTTTGATCTCTGGGACTGGTTCAACAAACTGGTGCAGGCCCCCTCGGTCGCGCTTCGTGAGAGTTTACGGGGAGAAGTCACGGTGGTCCTCAATGCCGCGGACGGGGTCACGGAGCGGGCGCGGTTTGCGCTGAGTCGTTGCCTTCCGGTAAAACTGAAAGCGCCGTCACTGAACGCCAAGGACGGGATGATAGCGATCGAAGAGATGCAGCTCGTGTACGAAACGATGACGAGAGAAAAACCCAAGTAGGTATTATCGTGACGCCGGGGTCCAAGAGACATCGGTGCAGGTTGATTTCAGGGAGAAAACATGCCGGACAAGGTTACCTTCGCAAAGGCGGAACTGATCGAGTTGAAACCGGGCGAGAAGGACGGGGTAAAGGTCCAGGTTCAATTCAATCCCGAAACCCTGAAGGTGAGCTATGCCAATCAGGTGGTTCCGCCGGATAGCAGCGCTAAGGACTCGCGCGGCACCAGCAGCACGCAGTTCGTGGGCAAGGGCTCCACGAAGCTCAGCCTTCAGCTCTGGTTCGATGTGACCTCGCAATTGCCGCAGGGCGAATCGGCGAAAGTCGATGATGTCCGTCTGCTGACGAAAAAAGTCGTCGACTTTATCACGCCGAAAAAAGATGATCACGAAGCGGGCAAGTTTCTGCCGCCGGCAACGCGCTTCCTCTGGGGAACGTTTCAATTCGATGGGATCGTGGAATCTCTGGAAGAATCCCTCGAATTCTTTTCGAACGAAGGAAAGCCGCTGCGGGCGAGCATCTCGTTAAGCATGTCCCAGCAGGCGATCCAATTCGCTTTTCCTGACAAGCAGCAGAACATGCCGTTAGCAATGACCCCGAGCGGGGCCCAGCCGGGAACCCAGCTGCTCGTCCAGGCAGCGGCCGGCTCCACCCTGCAGAACATGGCCGCGGGCATAGGCAAGGGGGACGACTGGAAAGCGATCGCAGCAGCCAATAACATCGAAAACCCCCGCATGCTGCAACCGGGACAACTGCTCGATATGAACGTACGGTAACCGAAGCGCACGGAGGAGGATCATCTTATGGGAGTCGTAATCCACGAATTCGACATAATAGCCGAAGCGCAGCCCGCGGAAAAAGCTGCTGCCGCACCGGCTCAGCCCCCCCAGGCCACGGTCCTGGATGTTAAACGGGCTGTCCAGCATGCGGCGGACCGGTCGGCGCGCGTCTGGGCGCATTGACCGGCATGGCGACGAACAGCACTATACGGGCCAGCAGACCGATGATAACGATTGACGGGCAGGACGACCAATCGCTGTCCGAAGGACTGCTGAACATGATCATTGCCGAAAACGTGAACGGTTTATACCGATGCGAAGCGGTTTTCGGCAACTGGGGCTCGGTGAACCAGAGCGTCGGTTATCTCTATTTCGATCGGAGCCTGCTGGAATTCGGCAAAGAATTCAAAATCAAGCTCGACGCCGATATACTCTTCGCCGGCAGGATTACGGGACTGGAGGCGCATTACCGCAAGGGCGGTTTGCGCGAGCTCACGGTCCTGGCCGAAGACCGGTTTCAAGATCTCAGGATGACCAGACGTACGAGGACCTTCGAGAGCGCAACGGACGCGGATGTTGTTCGCCAGATAGCGGGCGATCATGGACTGACCGCGGACGTCGACATGATGGGGCCTACGCACACGGTGCTGGCGCAGGTAAACCAGAGCGATCTGGCCTTTCTGCGGGAGCGTGCCCGGGCCGTGGATGCGGAGCTCTGGATGGAAGGGGCGACCCTTCACGCGAAAGCACGAACGTCCCGAAACAGCGGCGTACTGCAAATGACCTATGGGGAAAACCTGCATGAGTTTTCCGTTCTTGCCGATCTGGCGGGACAGTGCACGGGCATGATTGTCAGCGGATGGGACGTTGCCGGGAAAGAAGCGATCTCGTATGAAGCGAACGATTCGGTCGTCAGCAGCGAACTGCAGGGCGGCATCAGCGGAGCAAGCATTCTTTCATCCGCCTTCGGCGACCGGAAAGAGGCGGTTGTGCATACAGTACCGCACACTTCCCAGGAGGCGCAAGCAGAAGCGGAGGCGCTTTTCCGGCTGATTGCCCGCCGTTTTGTCGTCGGCCGGGGCGTGGGCGATGTTGACCCCGGGCTCCGGGTGGGCGCCTCAGTCGACCTCAAGCAGCTTGGCCACCTTTTCGACGGCAAGTACTATCTGTCGGAAGTAAAACATCTCTTTGACGGCTTGCGGGGCATTCGGACCCAATTTACGGGTGAGCGTCCGGGACTGGGGCAGGTATGATCGAGACGGAAAATGCGACACCGCTTGCACAAGCGATCAGTTCCCGCATCCCGTCCGGCCTCGGAGGCCGGTGGTACGGCGTCTTTCCGGCGCTGGTGAGCGACATTAAGGACCCGGACGGTCTGGGCAAGGTCAAGGTGACGCTTCCCTGGTCCCCGGACAGCGGCGGGAGCCGCTACGAAGCCTGGGCGCGCGTCGCAACGCTCATGGGCGGCAATCAGCGGGGGAGCTGGTTCATTCCGGACGTGAATGACGAAGTGCTCGTTGCCTTCGAAGCAGGCGACGCGCGCAGGCCCTATGTGGTCGGCGGACTCTGGAACGGCAGGGACAATCCGCCGGAATCCATGGACGGCGGCGGAAGAAACTTCAAGAAGGTGCTCTGCTCGCGCAACGGGGTCAAGATCACGATCGACGATACCGACGGCCAGGAAAGCCTGAAGCTGGAAACGCCGGGCGGGCAGACCGTGGTGCTCAAGGACGGCCCCGGTTCGATAGAAGCGAGCGACAGCAACGGAAATTCGATAAAGATGGAAGCAAGCGGCATTACGGTCACGGCCTCGGCGAAGGTAACGCTGAGCGCGAGTACGGTGGAGATATCGGCAGGCATGGTGACGGTGAACGCGGGGATGTCCAAGTTCAGCGGCGTGGTGCAGGCGGACACGGTGATCAGCAACAGTGTGATCAGCGCGTCCTACACGCCCGGTGCGGGGAATATATGGTAAACGGTCTGATCAGACATGAGGCAAAATGGACGGCGCCCTCCCTTCTGTGGAACAGTGATCCGCTCGCCGCGATGAGCACGAGGAACGGATCGCCCTGGCAGCCGGCGATCCTGCGCTTTGACAACGATCTGTTCATGGAAGAGACGCTGTCTCTTCTGGCGTATCAGCCCGAACAGTTGGCGGAACGGATCGCGAAGCCGGAGACGTGGACGAAGCCGATGGCGCGGCCTGCGACGATTTCCCGGGCGGAAACTTTGGAGCCGATTTCGGAATTCTCAAAAAAAATTAGGCGACAGGGCGCCCTCGGTGCACCGACAAAAGACGTCGCCAAGATCGGCAACACAGCCGTAAGCGGCATTGACGGAGTCGTTGTCGATGAACTCCCTTTCAAGCTGTATCAGCCGGCGCATCAGCGTTTCTACCTCGTTGCGGCGTCGCTTGTATGCCAGCAGGTCGGCATGCCCGATCGCCGGATCGACTCAGGGAAGCGGGAAGCTGTCAGCTTTGTGATTCGCCGCGTCGATTATTCCGGGTCGAATGACGTAGCAAAGAAAGTCTATGATGCGACAGACAAGGACTGGTCGGAATACGCCTTTGTGGCAACTGCGGAGGGCTTTTCCTGGAAATCCATCTCCCCTGCGGAACGGACGCAGGTCCAGAGCGGCGAAGAGCGCCTGCCCCTGTTCGCGATGCATTTTAACGAACGGGAAAGGTTCCAGCGCCGCATGCTGGCCGGACTGATTCCGGTTGGGAAACGCGAGGCGTATCTCTCGGCTCCGCGATTGCCCGAAATGCAGGAAGAGGACCGTGGAAGCCAATCAGCACAAAAGATGGCGGGAGCCACTCTTACGGCCTTATATGATGCACAAATTGCCGCGCCTTGGAGCGCAATCGTGGAACAAGCAAGCCTTGTTCAGAAAACGTTGCTGAGCGAAAAGAATCCGGCACCAACCGATGATACCGGTTGGCAGAAAAGAGCGGAAAACGCGAAAAACGTCATTCAATCGTCCCGCGAGCGAATACAAACCGCATCGTGGTATATCTTGCTGGATTTCGCACTATTTCTAAGCAAATATCTTGAATATGTGTGGAAGGAGTTAAAGAGTGAATCCAAAGATCGCGCGTTGACGGATCAAGAAAAGACGCTGGCGAATACAATACGAGAAATGAAAATAAGTTCGCCATTGATCAGCGCACTCCAAAACGGAAACTATCAAGCGGACGACATAAAGACGTACCTGTATAGCGCGCTTATTGCAGTGCACGACAAACAGCGGGACCTGGAATTGGTAGACAAGCCGTACGATAGAGAGGACAAGGTTATCGCACTTGAAGATAAATGGCCGGACTTCTTGTTTCCCCTTGCCGATTCCGGCGTAGAGGTCATTGAGGCTTTTCTCCAAACACCGGCGAAAGTACAGCTAAACGCAAACATCAAGGGACCTATTCCGAATCTTGATGTAGAAGAAGCAAACTTGGAAAACTGGGAAGAGGCGATCTTGAAAATCAACGCTCTAACAGATTTGGTACAAAAGGCGCTGCTTTCACTGCCCGCAATGAAGAATGAACCTCTTCCTGAAATACAGGTCCCGCAGCAGCCCCTGAATCCGGGCGACGGCTGGTTCGTGATCCGCTGCGTTTACGAGCGCCCCGATTGCGGACCGATGAACCCTGCTGTGCTGAGTCCGCCTACGGAAAAATTCCTGATGGCGCCGTTTTTCGATCCCGATGCGCCGGCGAGGCCGGTCAGGATTTCACTCCCGATGGATATATCGCCGGCGGGTCTTCGGAAGTACAAAAAGAATGCAACGCTCATGATGTCGGACATGCTCTGCGGGAAGGTGGGTGAAATCCGTAAACTGACGTTCGGAGATATTGTGCTTTCCGTGCTCCCCTGGCCCTTTCACAAGGACCTGCCGAACCCCGGTAAAACAGGACCCTGCAAGAAAGGGGAGGAAAACGCCGGCATGTACTGTTCGTTGTCTATCCCGATCGTAACACTGGTGGCCTTGATCCTGATGATCATCATCGTTTCGCTGTTCGATATGTTCTTTCGCTGGATCCCTTACCTTTTCACCTGTTTCCCGATCCCCGGTCTGAAGGGGAAAAAAGCATGAAGGACGCCGGCCGAATATTCGGACAGGGTATAAAATTTCCGCCCGTTGTGGGACTGGACGGAAGGATCAGGTGGTCCGCGGGAGAGGAGAACATCCGCGAGGCAATACGGATCATCCTGATGACCGAGCCGGGAGAGCGGTTGCGCCTTCCGGATTTCGGCGCCGGGCTCGGC
>Ga0315272_10001995_pt1 | contig 10060 bp, 7 predicted proteins | sample C3_middle_MG_FD_203918 | JGI IMG/M metagenome (GOLD analysis project Ga0315272, IMG submission 203918) | Sediment microbial communities from Yellowstone Lake, YNP, Wyoming, USA - C3_middle | ecosystem: Environmental > Aquatic > Freshwater > Lake > Sediment | place: USA: Wyoming | collected...
ATAAATAGTGCAGGCTTCGAATTCACGCCTGCTTATGCAACGATGACCAATACGAATCTGAACGTGGGAGGGAAGAGCGACTTTACACTTAACGGAAGAATTGAAAACTATATCCCGTATTTTCTGAAAAACAAAACTATCAAAGGAAATCTGTCGTTGAGTTCAAAACTTACCGACGTTAGCGAAATAATGTCAAAAATGTCATCGGGAACTACTGCAGTGAAGGATACTTCTTCGAATTCTGTTCCTGCCTCAGGAACCGGGGTAACTGAAAATACGACTTCACTTTCAGTAATTAAAGTTCCTAGGAATATTGATTTTGATTTTGACGCACAAATTGATGAGTTCAATTATGACAATATTAAAGCTCAAAAGGTAAAGGGACATATGATTGTCAGGGACGGAATTTTCAGCATCAGGGGAGCAGGTATGAATATTCTGAATGGAACAATTGCGATGAATGCTGATTATGATACGCGAGACACACTTAAACCACTTATGAAAGCTGATTTTGATATGCAGAATATAGGAGTAAAGGATGCATTTAATACCTTCAATACGGTTAAAAAACTGGCACCGTCAGCAAAAGGCATTGATGGTAAAATAAACGCCAAACTAAATTATTCAAGCCTTCTTGGCAAAGATATGATGCCTGTCATTAATACAATTAATGGAGCGGGAAATATCAAATCAAATGAAATTACCCTGATTGAATCGAAGACTTTTGATAAGATGAAAGATATACTTAAGCTGGGAGACAAGTACAGCAGCACATTTAAAGATATTAATGTAAGTTTTAAAATAGCTGGCGGAAGGGTATATGTCAGCCCGTTTGATGTCAAAACAGGAAATCTTAAGATGAATATCAGTGGTGACCAGGGACTTGATCAGACCTTGAACTATATTGTCAAGACAGAAATCCCTAGGTCGGATCTCGGAAGTTCCGTTAACTCATTAATTGATAATCTTTCGTCACAGGCCTCGGCTTTTGGACTCAAATTCAAAGTCTCAGATGTGCTCAAGGTGAATGTTAAAGTTACAGGGACCTTCAGTAAACCAGTTGTTGCTCCACTCTTCGGGAGTACTGCAGGGGAGACAGCCGGAAATGCGAAATCTGCAGTTCAGGAGAGCGTAAAACAGGTCACTGATAAGGCAATTGATACAGGGAAAGAAAAAGCCAGGGCACAGGCTGAAGCGGAGGGAGACAGACTTATTAAAGAAGCTGAAGAGAAAGGGCAGCAGGTCAGGGATGAAGCGGCCAAAGCTGCTGAAAAAATAAGAAGTGAAGCAAATGCACAGGCTCAGAAACTTATTGATGACTCATCAACAAAAGGCCAGCTTCAAAAGATGGCTGCGCAAAAAGCTGCCGACAGTCTGAGGAAAAATGCCGATAAGAAAGCTACCCAGCTGATACAGGAAGCAGATACCCAGGCAAACAAACTTGTTGAAGAGGCCAAAGCGAAGAAAACAGAATTAATAAACAAGATTTAATTGCCTTGAGGCCATTCCATGGGCATTGCCCCCTGCCCCCCTGCGGGGGGGGTAAACTTCAGGTCGCAATTGAAAACTTTATTCACTACCTGTCTTTGTCTCCCCTTTAGGGGAGATTCCGCGTAGCGGCAGAGGGGTAATACAAAAAACAGGGGAGCTGCCGCGTAGCGGCAGAAGGGCAATGAAATTAAAAAAGGCCGTCATTTCTGACAGCCTTTTTTTCGATTATATAATGTATTCCTTAGAATTTCTTTTCGCGGATTCTTGCTTTTTTACCGGTAAGATCACGAAGATAGAAGATCCTCGCCCTGCGTACTTTACCGTGTTTATTGACTTCAATTTTATCAATAAATGGTGAAGCTACCGGGAAAATTCTTTCAACACCGATGTTACCTGACATTTTTCTTACTGTAAATGTTTCGGTATGCTGCTCTCCGCTTCTCTGGATTACAACTCCGCGGAACTGCTGGATTCTTTCCTTATTTCCTTCTTTAATTTTATAATGGACAGTAACGGTGTCTCCTGCACCGAACTTTGGGTAATCATTTTTTACCGCAAATTCTTTCTCAACAACATTCATTAAATTCATCGCGCAATGTATTTTGTATACTCAGTTTGGTTTCAAAAATCCGGTCGCAAACTTACAAATAAAAATCATAATCTGCAAGTTGTAATGAAAAGTTTTAAACAATTATAAACTAAGCCTTAGCCTTAGCTTCAGCCTCAGTCTTACTTCTTACTATCCGGCTCCCTGAACTGATCACCAGTGTTTTTAACGATGATACGGTACCAGTCTTCACCATAACCAGGCTGTGAGAGCTTTGGAACGTGGTATTTGTAGTTTTTTGGGACAGGTACTGCCTCTTTCACATTCCCATCAACATATTTTACAAAAAGAAATTTGTACAGGTCTTTCCACTGTTTAACAGTATTATTCCCCGATTTAACTGAATAGTCAGTCAGATACTTAACCGCTTCATCAGGATTCTTCTTATACATTGCTTCTGCAGTTTTGTCGACATTAAGGGTTTCCTTTGTATAGCCTTCTTCGAGTTCAGCCTGCTTTCTGAGTATGTCCCCATTGATGATTCTTGTTCTTGTATAAGCGAAGTTAGAAACCTGATTAAATACCCAGAAAGCTGCATTGTCACTGTATGTCATTATATCGCCGTTTCCAACAGCAAATGTTTCGGGAACTTTGGTTATACCACAATACATTGGTGAATAGACCGTATAAAAGGTATCATCAACACCGAACCAGTTAATTCCGCCTACAGGATCGGGAAGCCATGAACGGCTCTGTGCAATAAATGAAAAGCCTGTCTGCTGAGTTGATATTGCCCTCTCATTGATATATGTAACTCCGTCAACTTTCCATTCCATTGGTCTCCATCTTACTGTGCTGCCATAAGGACCTGCTCCGAGATCCTTTGTCATGTCCATTGGAGTTCCCTGGTAATAGTTTCTCATCATTCGTGCAATATCCTTAACTTCAAGCTTCTGATCAGGTTTGATCCACAAAGGCATCCTGTTTTTCAGATTCTGTCCCATAGCATAATCGAGATATTGTCCCATCTGATTATTCACCATATTAAAACCTGACCATACTCTTGCTTCGCAAAATCTTGCTCCGGAGAAATCAAGAGGTGCATACGTATCGCTGAAACTGAAATCTTTGTCTTCACCTGTAAACCATCCATGTTTGCGTGCTACATCAATCACATCGTAAGCATAAACTGTTTCAACTTCCGGATTATTTATTTTATCAATTTCCTTGGTTGAAATTGACTTAACACCGTCGGAAAGAGGGAAGGTTGTTATTCTCGGATGATTGGCATGTCCGGAGATATACCCATCAGGAATTCTTCTTGCTACCCAGACAGCACCTTTGTTGCCCGGACCTTTTGCAATGAGTTCGAGAATCCATGCCTCATTCGCGTCTGCTATTGAAAATGATTCACCTTCACTGGCATATCCGTAATCTGATGTAAGCTTATAGAAGTTATATATTGCCTCTCTTGCGTTTTTAGCTCTCTGAAGAGTCATATAAATGAGAGAACCATAATCTACAATTGCAGTTGAATCTGCAAGTTCTTCCCTGCCGCCAAAGGTAGTTTCGCCTATCGATACCTGATGCTGGTTCATATTACCGACTACAGAGTATGTATGAGCCTGTTGCGGAATTTTACCCATGAATTTTCCAGTATCCCATTCATATACATTTACCATTGTTCCTGCAGGCCAGTTTTTTGCAGGCCAGTAATAGAGCTCACCAAAAAGAACATGGGAATCAGCAGAATATGTTATCATTACCGATCCGTCTTTTGTGGCTCCTTTTGTTATTATAAAATTTGTGCATGCCTTTGTGCTCTGTTCAGGCAGCATAGCAATTAATACAAATAATATTAAAACAGATATTTTTTTCATAAAACTCACTATTAGTTAAAAAAATAGTTTTTTAATTAAGAATCACAAAGGTAACAAGGCTTCTAAAATATCAAAGGATTATTCAGATCAATTTGAGATTAACAATAATGCTTCTTATCATATCATAATCAGCAATCTTCCTCGAGTATTCGGAGAGATCGAGTGAGCCTCCCATAAGTATTTCACTGTTGCGGAAAATCATTTCACTGTCAATGGTCTTGCGGCCGGTAAGATGGAATTCCGCTGCGCCGGTCAGCCTGGCAATCTGAACGATATTTGAAATATTAATTCCGGAGCCGGGCATTATTTTGATCCTCTTGTCTGATTGGGCAATCAGTTTCTTAATAAGTTCAGTTCCATCAGCGGCTTTATTCTTTTGTCCTGATGTGAGCAGCCTGTCAGCTCCGGCTGAAATAATATCTTCAAGGCCTTTGTCCGGATCATTGCACATATCGAATGCCCTGTGAAACGTGACTGACATCGGCCTTGCAAGTTCAGCAAGCTTTGCAGTACGTTCAGCATCTATTGAGCCGTCAGGCCTCAGAATGCCTGTTACAATACCGTCAGCTCCGCATTCTCCGCACTGATATATATCTCTTTTCATTATTTCAAATTCCGAATCACTGTAAAGAAAATCCCCACCTCTTGGTCTGATAATTACATTAAGGCCAATAGAGATGTTCTCTCTTACAGCAGAGATAGTACCATATCCTGGTGTTGTACCACCTTCGGATAGATTCGTGCATAGTTCGACACGATCAGCCCCTGCTTCCTGTGCGATTATTGCCGATTCAATGTTATCAACACATATCTCAATCTTGAAATTCATCCCGATTACTCTCTTTTAGTAAAAAATAAAAAACAGGTCCTAAAAGTATATATTTTTTAACACGAAGGAACACAAAGGGATACACTAAGGTGCACAAAGTACAATTAATCATATATTTGTTATTTGATCAACTTCAAGTTTAGAAAATGAATAGAGATATATGCTTGAAAATTATAAATATTTCAGTATAATTGTAGCGAACATAAAACTTTGACACTATGAAACCAACTCTATTAGTACTGGCAGCAGGCATGGGAACCCGATATGGTGGCAATAAGCAACTTGATGAAGTGGGACCTTCAGGCGAAACAATTATTGACTATTCTATTTATGACGCCATCCGCGCCGGATTTGGTAAGATAGTTTTTGTAATAAGACGCGATATTGAGGAACAGGTTAAGGAGCGTTTTGTAAAAAGACTGAAAGGCAAAATTGAAGTTGATTATGTATTCCAGGAAATTACAAATCTTCCGGAAGGCGTAAAGGTTTCTCCTGACAGACAGAAACCCTGGGGAACAAGCCATGCAATACTTGTAACTGCTGAAAAAATAAAAGAACCTTTTGGCGTGATCAATGCCGACGATTACTATGGTGTGGAATCATTTAAAATTCTGCATGATTTCCTTGTAAACGACAAGGACCCAAACTGCTATTGCATTGTAGGATATAAACTTGGGAATACCCTGTCGGATCACGGACACGTTAACAGGGGTGTTTGCGGAGTGGGGGCTGACGGACTGCTCAAGAATATGGTTGAAACACGCCAGATTGAAAAGACTGCTGATGGTGCTAAGGCGCCTCTTCCTGACGGGACTTTTCAGAAGTTTACCGGTGAAGAAGTAGTATCTATGAATCTCTGGGGATTTAAACCATCCTGCTTCAGTTTCCTTGGCGATGAGTTTAAAAAATTCCTTGAAAGAAGCGGAATGGATCCAAAGGCGGAACTCGATATTCCTACTTCAGTTGATAAATTTATTAAGAGCGGGCAGATCACAATTAAGAATCTTATGAGCAACGAAAGATGGTTTGGCGTAACTTACCGTGAAGACAAACCTTTTGTTGTTGAAAGCATAAATAAAATGATCAGCAAGGGTATTTATCCCTCTAAAATAAATTAATCGGCACCAGAGAACTTATATAAAAATCCGGGTAGTTTAAGTACCCGGATTTTTTATTGAGCTTCCATTAGGGAATAACCAATTATTTAAGGATTGGCAATGAAAGTGAAACATAGGTAAAAAGTTTCTGCACACTTAAGTATGGGCAGGATCACTCTTCTGACGGCTAACTTACACAACAATTTTACAGAAAATTGTTGTGTTTAACCGCTACGCGGTAAAAGAACCTAAAAATAAATCTTTCTACAATACTATATCGCCTACGGCGAATGGGAAATGAAATAGCCCGTAGGGCTTAAAGTATTGTAGAATAGATTGTAATATGAATATTGTACCTCGTAGAGGTTCAATAAATCACAATAATCGTTTTGGTGAATTAGCTACAAATGATAACAGTTTAATGATCAGGAGATCCTTCGGAGCATCCATTCAATATGTTAAAACATCTGTGAATGCAGTGTATGGATGCGCCTCTGGATGACACTTTGGCAATTGGGTCCTTCCACTCACACGTAAAAAATGGTGTCATCCCGAATTCTTCAACAACCTGATATTAAATCATTAATGGAACTTTTTTTGTTGAAGAAGGAGCGATCTCCATGGGTAAAACTAATTTCTTTTTTGGGTTAAGGCTACGCCATGGCATAGCCTTAGCCATAATCGATATTATCAAAACCTCAAAGCCTTCCTACCAGATAAAAGAACATTTAAAGGTACCTGTGTTATCTTTATTATCGGTAACCAGAAGCGTCAGATTATGTTTTTTGCCTTTCGTGATCCTTGTTTCATCGAAAGTATAGACCAGCATATCATTTTTCTTATCATATTCAAAAAGCGCCCATTGACCGTCAATTGCTGGTTCATATGATTTTATTCCTGAAAGTTCATCTTTAATCTTAATTTTTATTTCCTTTCTTCCCGATAGGTTTGCACCATGAAACATCCCTGGCGCTGAAATTACAGGAGCCACCGAATCAATCCCAACAAAGAACCTTCCGAATGACAGAATATTGCCTGTAAGATACTCACCGCTCCATTTAGTTGCAACCGCCGATTTTTTCTTTTCGTCATCCAGCTGTATTATGAGCATTTTTGAAGCTAAACCTGAAGGTATTTTATCCGGTTTGATTGCCAGGGTGGATGCCTTATGCAACGGGGTAAATTTATTATGTACATAATACAGATCCGATAACATTTCACCTGTGCCCGGTTCTCTTTTAAATAAAAAATCCAGTGTGTCATACAATGCTCCGTAAGGGATGTTCAGTGAAATATTTTCCGAGGAAAAAGTGTTGCTTTTATTATAAGGCATAACCGTAAAGTCATTTTCAATGGATTTTGAATCAGATTTAGAAGCCTCTTCACGTGATTGTATAGGAAATTTTAAAACTGATTTATTCCCTGCGATATCAGTTACAATCATCTCGGCCTGATGCACTTTATTGTCGGTGAAGTTGGATATGCCTCTGTTGACTGTGTGCTTATATACGCTTAATCTGTCTCCTGGAAGTACATATGTCCGTTCAATATATATATTATCTTTCATAAGTGTCTCATAATCAATGTGACTATTTACATATCTTGATTCGGAGAATGAGAATCCATCCATGACATATTTATAAATCGAAACACTGTCTATAAACAGCTCTATTGAATAAACGCCGCATTTGTTTGGCCCGTCATCCATCCTGTCAAATGTTTTGATTCCGAATCCTGCAGCTCCGCTTATCGAAATTTCATTTTCCTGAGGAATGAAGTATTTACCATCACTGCCAGAAACATTAATTTTCCTTACAGAATTTTTCCTGTTGATCTGTGAATGGCGGTTTATCGGATAAATGGCGAGCATATCGATCACAGGTTTTACATTATCATTGACTCCAAAATCAAATAGCTGTGGGTTCACAGGCCTTTCACTGTCTGATTTTCTTATTTCGTAATGCAGATGAGGGCCCTCTGAACCGCCGGAATTCCCGGTGTATGCTATTAGTTCACCTTTTTTTACAGGAAATTCGTTTTCGGATGGCAATAATGTGATTGCGAAGCTTTTCTTCCTGTACTGATAATCTCTTACATATTTCTCAATCTTAGGTGCAAATTTATCCAGATGTCCGTACACAGTTGAATATCCTGACGGATGTCGTATGTAAAGTGAATTTCCAAATCCTACAGGGGAAACACTTATAATGTAGATATAACCGTCAGCGGGTGCAACGACTTCTTTGCCCGTAACTCCCTGAGTTTTAATGTCCAGACCTGAATGAAAATGATCCCTCCTCAATTCCCCGAAGTTAGATGAAAGCGACAATGGGATCTTAAGTGGTGATATGAAAATTGACTTATCTTTCGGAACATCATTTAATGAGCTTAAAAGCAATATGCTAAAAATATAAATCCTGATCAGGAGCATTGTAATTAAAATTTAGAAAATACAGAGGAGCAAAGCTATACTTCTGACTTGTTCAGGCAAAGTATTTCAGCCAAATTTTTGAAAATATCATTAAGTATGTTAATTTTGTCCTAAAGATTTTATTATGTCCGGTCAGGGTTACGAAGAGTTAATAATTTTGAACAGAAAACTTGATGAATTATTGGACCGGTATAGTAATCTTAAGCGAGATGCTGATGAGCTGAGAGATGGTAATGGTATTTTGAAGGCGAAGCTTCAGGAGAGGGACGATAGAATAAAAGAACTTGAAATAAAATACGAACGGGTTAAATTATCAGGCGCATTATTGGGTGAAGGTGAAAACGCTCAGGAAGCAAAAAGAAAAATAACCGAGTTGGTGCGGGAAATTGACAAATGTGTTGCTCTTTTAAACAGATAAGATATTGCAATGGATGATAAGCTTTCAATCAGGGTTAATGTGGCTGACAGGTATTATCCATTGAAGGTAGAGAGGGAGAATGAGGAGAAGATCAGGAAAGCAGCCAGGATGATTAACGAGAAAGTGCTGCAGTACAAGCAGAGGTATACTGACAAGGATGTACAGGATTTTTTGGCGATGGCATCTTTACAGTATGTGATAAAACTGACAGAGGAAGAGGAAAAGCTTGAAAAAGATTATCTGCCGGATGCCTTGAAGGAACTGATTCAGAAAATTGATTCGGTACTGGAATTAAAAGATTAACAGCGTTCTTTAAAATAGTAAATGAAATTGCCCGCATTGTTTCTTCATTCATTTTTGAAACTCAACAGTTAAAACTTTGGAGCGACTCTTAGTTAAGGTAGGACAGGCCTCATCCCGATTCGTCGGGCTTCCGTTTCGGCGGAACAGTGGACGTTCGAGCTTAATTAGTAGCTCCAGCCATTCAGACATGGGGTTTTATAAAATCTGGAGGAACTTTGCGGGTTTTTTATTAATATATAACTAATACGATAAATGATGACGTTTATAATAGGTACAACGAGTAACGGGCTCCTGCTTGTACTATGTCTCTCAGCTCTTATTTTTGGCTTTGGGGCATCGTATTTCGTCTGGCAGCTGGCATTAAAAAACAAGAGTAAAAAGATTGTCAGCGAAGCGGAAGCAGAAGCAGAAGTTATTAAAAAGGAAAAGATCCTTCAGGCTAAAGAGAGATTTCTTCAGCTAAAAACGGAACATGAAAAGGTCATTAATGAAAAAAACAGCAAAATAAATCAGGCTGAAAACAGAATAGTACAGAAGGAACAAACGCTATCACAGAAGATTGAAGAGGCTCAGAGAAAAAAGAATGAAGCAGAGGCTATTCGCGGCAATCTGACTTCCCAGCTAGAACTGGTTGAGAAAAAATCTGAGGAACTGGCTAGGCTGCACCGGCAGCAGGTTGAACAGCTTGAAGCAATTTCTGGCTTTTCAGCAGAGGAAGCCAAAAACCACCTTATAGAATCCCTGAAAGAGGAAGCTAAGACAGGTGCAATGTCGTATATCAATGAGATTCTTGATGAAGCCAAAATAACTGCCAATAAAGAAGCTAAAAGGATCGTTGTTCAGACAATTCAGCGCGTTGCAGCTGAAAATGCAATTGAAAATGCTGTTACAGTATTCCATATTGAATCGGATGAAATGAAAGGCCGTATAATAGGCCGTGAAGGCCGTAATATACGGGCACTTGAAGCAGCAACAGGCGTTGAAATTATTGTTGACGATACTCCCGAGGCAATTGTTCTATCTGCCTTTGACCCGATAAGAAGAGAAGTTGCACGTCTCGCTCT
>Ga0315272_10001996_pt1 | contig 10058 bp, 8 predicted proteins | sample C3_middle_MG_FD_203918 | JGI IMG/M metagenome (GOLD analysis project Ga0315272, IMG submission 203918) | Sediment microbial communities from Yellowstone Lake, YNP, Wyoming, USA - C3_middle | ecosystem: Environmental > Aquatic > Freshwater > Lake > Sediment | place: USA: Wyoming | collected...
AGAAGGCAGAAGGAAGGCGGAGGGTACGCGCGTCTGGGCACGGCCTGTTCACCACCTATCACCTACGCACAGCGAAGAATCTAAGCTGGCGCCGCCCGATGTAAGCAGTCGGCGGATGAGGGAAAATGGTAGTCGATGTCCGGCATTCCCCTCCCGAAGGTGCCATTCACGATTGCGGCCCGTCGTCCATCGCGAGAATTCTGCCTTCTGCCTCCTGCCGCCTGCCATCTGCCTTCTGCCTTCTGCCTTCTGCCTTCTGCCTTCTGCCTTCTGCCTTCTGCCTTCTGCCTTCAGCCGTTCCTCATCGCCGCCCGTCCAATCACGATCCGCTGTATCTCAGATGTCCCCTCGTAGATCTCCGTGACTTTCGCGTCGCGAAAGAGCTTCTCCACGGGATAGTCGGTGGTGTAGCCGTAGCCGCCGAAGACCTGGATGGCCTGCGTGGTGACCCACATCGCCGTTTCAGTGGCGAACAGCTTACACATCGACGCGTACTCGCCCACCGCCTCGCCGCGGTCCTTGGCGGCCGCGGTGGCGTGAATCAGCGAGCGCGCCGCGTTGATGCGCGTGGCCATGTCGGCCAGCTTGAACTGGATCCCCTGGAATTCGCCGATCGCCTGCCCGAACTGCTGCCGCTCGCGGGCGTAGGCACAGGCGTGCTCGTACGCCGAACGCGCGATGCCCAGCGCCTGGGCGGCAATGCCCAGTCGGCCGTGCTCCAGCGACTGCAGCGCATAGATGAAGCCCATCGACGGATCGCCCAGCAGCCGGTTGCCCGGCACGCGCACGTTGTCGAAGACGAGCTGCACGGTCTCCGACGCGCGCAGCCCCATCTTGTTCTCCTTCTTGCCCACCTTGAACCCCGGCAGGTCGGGCGTCAGGATGAACGCGCCGATCCCCTTGCTGCCGCGTCGCGCGTCGGGTGTGTCGGTGCGCACCATCGCCAGGATCACGCCGGCGTGCGCGCCGGCCGAGATCCAGGCCTTGGTGCCGTTCAGGATCCAGTCGTCGCCGTCGCGCACCGCCTGCGCCCGCATCGACGCCGCGTCGCTGCCGGCGTCGGGTTCGGACAGGGCGAACGCGCCCAGCAGCTCCCCGCGGGCGAGCGGCCCGAGGTGCGCATGCCGCTGCGCGTCGCTGCCGAACTTGAGGATCATCTGCGTCGGCAGCGAATTGTGCACGCTCATCAGCACACCCACCGACGCGTCGGCCGCCGAGATCTCCTCGAGCGCCAGCAGGTAGGTGACGGCGTCGAGGCCGAGCCCGTCGTACGCCTCGGGCAGCATCATGCCCAGGAAGCCGTGCTCCCCGAGCTTGCCGACCAGCGCCGGCTCGAAGTGCGCCTCGCGGTCCCACTGCGCGGCGAACGGCGTCACCTCGGTGGCGCAGAAGCCGCGCGCGGTGTTAACGATGGCGCGTTGGGTTTCGGAGAGATTGAGCAGCGGATTCACGATGTTGGTCTCTGATAACGGGCAACGGACAACGGAAAACTGTTCACAGTCTTCCGTTGTCCGTTCTCAGTGGTCCGTTCACGCGGAATAGGAATAGAATCCACGGCCGGCCTTCTTCCCCAGCCACCCCTGCGCCACGTACTTCCGCAGCAGCGGACACGGGCGGTACTTGGGGTCGCCGAGGCCGTCGTGCATCACCTCGAGAATGGCGAGGCAGGTGTCCAGCCCGATGAAGTCGGCCAGCGTCAACGGGCCCATGGGGTGGTTCATGCCGAGCTTCATCACCTGGTCGATGGCCTCGGGAGTGCCGACCCCCTCCATCACGCAGTACACCGCCTCGTTGATCATCGGCATCAGGATGCGGTTGGCGACGAAGCCGGGATAATCGTTCACCTCCACCGGCACCTTGCCCAGCCCCTTGGCCAGCGCCACCGTGCGCGCCGTGGTCTCCTCGCTCGTGGCGAGGCCGCGGATCACCTCGACGAGCTGCATCACCGGCACGGGATTCATGAAATGCATGCCGATCACCGCCTCCGGACGCTTCACTCGGCCGGCGATCTCGGTGATCGAGATGGAGCTGGTGTTGGTGCCGAGGATCGCGCCGGCCGGCGCCAGCCGGTCGATGTCGGCGAAGATCTTGTGCTTGAGCTCCACGTTCTCGGTGGCCGCCTCGATCACGAAGTTCGCGTTGGCCACCGCATCGATGCCCGTCGCCGTGGCAATGCGCCCCATCGCCGCCGCCTTCGCCGCCTCGTCGAGCGCGCCCTTCTTCACCTGGCGGTCAAGGTTCCTCTCGATCGTCGTCTTCGCCTTGTCGAGCGCCGCCTGGCTGACGTCGATCATGGTCACGTCGTGGCCGGCCACCGCGCACACGTGCACGATGCCGTTCCCCATCTGCCCCGCGCCGATCACTGCGATCCGGTCGGACATGTCTATGGCTCCCCGCGGCCCTGCGGCCGCACGTCGATGTCGATTCGCCATCCGCGGCGGTGGATGCGCACCCACCCGGCGTGAACGGCCAGAAGAAAACTAACGCCCAGCATCCCGAGCGCGGCGGCGGCGCCGGCTTCGGGGCCCCACGCGCCGCCGGTCAGCCACGCCGGCCCGGCCGACACCGCCCGATAGCCGGGCTGGGGAAGCGCGATGCCGCTGACCGCCGTGTGAAAGACCGCCAGCTGCACGAAGTTGTACGCGAAGTGCGCCAGCCACGCCGCCCACAGCGAATCCAGCGCCAGGCGCACCACCGCCAGGAAGACGCCGGCGAGTGCAACCATCACTACCGACTGCGCCGTCACCCCCGGGTTGAGCAGGTGCATCAGCCCGAAGCCGGCGCTCGTCAGCAGCACGGCGGGCGTCGCGCCCCACGCGCGTCGCAGCAGCGTGAGCGCGTAGCCGCGGAACATCAGCTCCTCGGTGAGCGCCGCCGGGGCGAGCATCGCCACGGCCAGCAGCGCGGCCTCACCCCAGCTCCCGGCCTCGGCCGGCACGATGCGCAGCGCCCCCGTCCACACGAGTACGCCCGACGGCACGGCAATGGCGAACCACCCCGCGGCCAGTCCGCCGAGCAGCGTCCACTGGCCGGATCCCGCCGCACCGAGTGCCGTGGCCTCGCTCCACGACTCGCCGAACCACCGCACCGTGAGCGCCGTCGCGATGAGCATCGCCACGCTCGACATCGCGCCGTAGGCGATCAGGCGCGTGCCGGTGATTTCGGACGTCAGGCGGAAGAACGGGTACAGGAACGCCGGCGCCACGATGGTGGCCGCCAGCGACACGCCGACGAACGCCGCCAGACGCGCCACGACGCGCCCCGTCGCGCCTTCACCAGCGGGCACGGGGCGCGTCGTCGTCACGCGCGGCTCAGACCCGCTCGACCGAGAGCGCCACGGCGTTGCCGCCGCCCAGGCAGAGCGTCGCCAGCCCGCGGTGCAGCTTGCGGGCCTGCAGTGCATAGACCAGCGTGGTCAGGATGCGCGCGCCGCTGCTGCCGATCGGGTGGCCAAGGGCGATGGCGCCGCCGTTGACGTTCACCTTGTCCCAGTCCCACCCCAGCCCGTCGCCGTCGGCCAGCGCCTGCGCAGCGAACGCCTCGTTGGCCTCGATGAGGTCGAAGTCCGAGATCTTCATCAGCGTCTTCTTCATCAGGTTCTGCACGGCGAAGATCGGCGCGAAGAACAGGTCCTGCGGGTCGCCGCCGCCCGAGGCGTAGCCCGTGATCCGCGCGAGGATCGGCAGGCCCTGCTCCTTGGCGTACTCCTCCGAGGCGATGACGAGCGCCGCGGCGCCGTCGTTGAGCCCGGGCGCGTTGCCGGCCGTGATGGTGAGCTCCTCGGGCTTCATGTCCTTGGGCGCATCGCCCGGGAAGGCGGGGCGCAGCTTGGCGAGCGCCTCGATGGTGGTGTCCTTGCGGGGGCTCTCATCGGTATCGACGATCGTCGATCCCTTCTTGCCCGCGATCTCCACCTTCACGATCTCCGCGGCAAACCGGCCCGCCTCGATGGCCGCGATGGCCTTCATGTGCGACTGGTACGAGAACTCGTCCTGCCGCGCCCGCGTGATGCCGGCCTTCTTGGCCGTGTACTCGGCGTGTCCGCCCATGTGCCGGTTGTAGAACGAGCACCACAGCCCGTCCTTGATCAGCGCGTCCTGCATCACCTGGTTGCCGAACTTGATGCCGGCGCGCATCCCCGTCACGAGGTGCGGCGCGTTGGACATCGACTCCATACCGCCGGCCACCAGCAGCTGCTCGTCACCCGCGCGGATGGCCTGCGCGGCGAGCATCACCGCCTGCAGCCCCGAGCCGCACACCTTGTTCACGGTGTAGGCCGGGACGACCGACGGAACGCCGGCCTTGATGAGCGCCTGCCGCGCCGGCGCCTGTCCGACGCCCGCCTGCAGCACGTTGCCCATGATGACTTCGCCGATGTCGGCCGGGTCGCACCCGGCGCGCTCGAGCGCGGCCTTGATGGCCACGGCACCGAGTTCAGGCGCCGTCAGCGGCGCGAGGGATCCCAGGAAGCGGCCAATCGGCGTGCGGGCCGCGGAGACGATGACGGGGGTGGGCATATGTGGGGCAGATGGCAGATGGTGGATGGCAGATGGCAGACGTGGACGCTGGACGGTGGACGGTAGACGGTAGACGGTAGACGGTAGACGGTGGACGGTGGACGGATGACGGACGACGGGGAACGGATCACGGATGACCGTGAACCCGCCGTGCTTTGCCTCCCCCTGTAAAGTACACGCCCCCCGCCTCTATCGCCGCGTGCGGGTGGCGCTCGCCGCCCAGGTGGCGGCCATGGCCGACATCCACACCGGGGCCATGCGCCGCAGGCGCGACATCGGCCGCCGCCGCGACGATTCCGTCATCGGCCACCCCGCCCACTTGAAGGCCACCGCGGTGGCGGCGGTGGCCGCCCCGACGTCCCACCAGTACGAGCTGCTCTGCCGATCGGCACGCGACACCAGCCAGGCGCTCGTGCCGGCCCCCACTCCGCCGCCCGCGATCACGATGGCGGTGGTCAGCCGGCGCAGCCCCGGCGTCGTGATGTCGCCCCCGTGGCCGCGCACGAGGTTGGCAATGCCGGCCGAGGTGAAGAAGCTGACCTCGGCGCCGAGGGCAAAGCCGACCATGCCGGCGCCCATCTCACCGGCGATGCGTGCCGGCTGCAGGGAAACCGCGGTGCCGGCGTCCGCCGCCAGCGACCCACGCCACGCTCCCGCCCCCGTCGTCTGTGCCGCAGCCGAAGTTGCCGAAACGACAAGCGCCGCGATAATGCGGCGCACCAGCAAGTCCATGTCAGGCATGTTCTCCCCCCGTTGGGGCGCCGGGGGTCGCACCGTGGACCGTCCTCTTCCGTGTGAGTGTTTCGTCAACCGTCTGCCATCTGCCATCCGCCATCCGTCATCCGCCATCTGCCATCTGCCTTCTGCCTAGCGCTGCCACCTTCGCGTAGAGTTGAACGCGATCGTCCCGCCGATCGCCGGCAGCGACGCGTCGAGCGCGGCCATCAGCCACTTCCGCTTCGACGATCCCTCGTCCGACGGCATGCGCCCCTTGAACATCAGCCGCGACATCGCGAGGCTGGCCGCCACGCCCGCCGTGACGCCCAGCATCGTCGTCGGGAAGCTCCCCGTCTCGGCGCCCATGCTCCCGATGGCGAACACCGTGCCGCCGATGGCAAAGGCCGCGCCGGTGATGCCGACGCCGTTGACCACGGCCTCCCGCATCCGATCGTTGTCGGCCTTCATCAGCGTCGTGGCGATGGTGCCGATGCCGCGCCCGACGAAGTATCCCACCACACCGGCGTACGTTCCGCCCACCACCTCGCCCGCCACCCGTTCCGGACGCAGGTCGGGTCGCCCCTGGGCGGGCATGCCGTACTGCTCCGTCGGCACGGTCACAGCACTGCCCTGCGCACGCGCCACGCCGGCCGCAACCACGAGCAGCACCGCGACGCGCCAGGCGAGAAGTCCCATCACGCGGGCTGTCCCTCGCTCGACGGCGTGAGCGAGCGCGCCGCGATCTCGCCGCGCACCCGCTCGATGAAGGAGTCCACGCTCACCACCTCCTGCTTCTTGCCCTCGCCGCGCACGCGCACGGCGATCGTCCCCGCCTCGGCCTCGCGCTTCCCGATGACGGCCATGTACGGCACCTTCATGACTTCGGCCTGGCGGATACGGTAGTTCAGCGACTCGTCCGTGGCGAGCTGCGCCCGGATGCCGGCGTCCTTCATGCGGCGCGTCACGGCCGTCGCCACGTCAATGAGTTCGTCGGAGATGGGGAGCACGCGCACCTGCTCGGGCGCCAGCCAGACGGGGAACGCGCCGGCGAAGTGCTCGATCAGGATGGCGAGGAACCGCTCGAACGAGCCGCTGACCGCACGGTGGATCACCACCGGCCGGTGCGCCGCGTTGTCCTCGCCCACGTACTCGAGGTCGAACCGCTCGGGCGCGTTGTAGTCGAGCTGGATGGTGCCCAGCTGCCACTGGCGGCCGATGGAGTCGGTGACGTCGAAGTCGATCTTGGGCCCGTAGAACGCGCCGTCGCCCGGCTTGAGTTCGTACGGCCGGCCCGTGGCCTCGAGCGCCGCGCGCAGGGCGCCCTCGGCCTGGTCCCACAGCGCGTCGCTGCCGATGCGCACGGGCGGCCGCGTGGCGAACCGCAGCGTCGCGGGCAGGCCGAAGGCGTCGTAGTAGCCGAGGATGAAGTCCATGAGGAATTTCACCTCGCCCGCGATCTGGTCCTCGCGCAGGAAGACGTGGCAGTCGTCCTGCGCGAACTGTCGCACCCGCGTCAGCCCCGACAGCGCCCCCGACACCTCGTTCCGGTGCAGCACGTCGAACGTGACGTACCGGATGGGGAGCTCGCGGTAGGAGTGCTTGTGCGAGTTGTAGAACACGTAGTGGGACGGGCAGTTCATGGGCTTCAGCGACATGTCGTGCTCGTCGGTCTCGCTGTTGAGCACGAGGAACATGTTCTCCTTGTACTTGCCCCAATGTCCCGATTGTTCCCACAGCGTCTTGGAGTAGAGCAGCGGCGTCTTGACCTCGAGGAAGTCCTCGCGCTGCCGCTCGCGCACGAACGCCTCGACGGTGTTGTACAGCGTGGTGCCGCGCGGCGACCAGAAGGCCGCGCCGGGCGACACCGGGAAGAACTGGAACAGGTCGAGCGCCTTGCCCAGCACACGGTGGTCGCGGCGCTTGGCCTCCTCGATCCGGTGCAGGTGCGCGTCCAGCTCCTCCTTCCTGAAGAAGGCGGTGGCGTAGATGCGCTGCAGCATCTGCCGCTTCTCGTCGCCGCGCCAGTACGCGCCGGCGGTGTGCAGCAGCTTGAAATGCTTCAGGTACGACGTGTCGGGGACGTGCGGGCCGCGGCACAGGTCCGTGAAGCCGCCGTCGGAGTACGTGCTGATGACCTCGTCGGACCCCTCGAAGTCGGCCAGGCGCTCCAGCTTGAGCGGATCGTCGGCAAAGACCCCCTGCGCCTGCGCCTGACTCACCTCGGCACGCACGAAGGGCAGCTTCTCGGCGGCCACCTTCCGCATCTCGCCCTCGAACGCCTCCAGATCCTCGGGGGTGAAGGGCTTCTCCACCTCGAAGTCATAGTAGAAGCCGTCGTCGATGGCCGGGCCGAAGCCGATCTTCGCGTCGGGCCGCAGGCGGCGCACCGCCGTGGCCAGCACGTGCGCTCCCGAGTGGCGCAGCACGGCGAGCGCCCGCGGATCCTTTTCGGTGATCACCGTGAAGGCGCCGCCGCGCCGCAGCGGCGTCTGCAGGTCCTGCACCTCGCCGTCCACCGACACGGCGATGGCCGCCAGCAGCAGGCGCGGACCGATCGAGGCGACGACCTCCCGGGGAAGGGTGCCCGGCGCCACCTCGCGGGTGGCGCCATCAGGGAGCGTGAGAATCAGCGGTGACGACATCTGGCAACTATTAGGGAAGAGGCACGAAGAAGGCGATCAGCGATCGGCCAGCGCCTGCAACAGGCATGGCACGCGATCGGCAAATGCAAAGAAGAGCACGACGCCGGCCACCAGCACGACGGCAAAGACCACCCACGGCCCGAGCCGCCGGGGCGTGAGCATGGCGTTCGGATTGGTCAGCGGTTCGGGCATGCGGCGGTGGCAGGCGTGATCCAGCCGCGCCGGACGACGGTCGGCGCGGCGGGCAATGTCCCAACATAGCAGATCGCGGGGGGCGAACGACAGATGGCGGCTCCCTCGGCGCCTACCGTTAGAGGCGCAAGCGTCCGTATCTTTGGAAGGACATGACCAACCCGACTTCCTCCGACATCCCCGCCACCTACGACGCGGGTGCCACCGAGCGCGCGCTCTATGAGGCATGGGAGGCCGCCGGCCTCTTTCATGCCGAGGCCGCGAACAGCCGCCGCACCGGCGGCCCGCGCGACCCGTTCACCATCGTCATCCCGCCGCCCAACGTCACCGCCGTGCTGCACGTCGGCCACGGCCTGAACAACACCGTGCAGGACGTCATCGTCCGCTGGCGCCGCATGGCCGGCGACGAGGCGCTGTGGGTGCCCGGCACCGATCACGCCGGCATCGCCACGCAGAACGTCGTCGAGAAGCAGCTGGCGCAGGAAGGCAAGACGCGCTTCGACCTCGGGCGCGACGCCTTCGTGGCGCGCACCGCCGACTTCGTGCGCGAGACGGGCGGCGTCATCCTGCAGCAGCTGCGCGCCATCGGCGCGTCGGCCGACTGGCGGCGCACGGCCTACACGCTCTCCCCCGCCCTGTCGCGCGCCGTGCGCGAGGCGTTCGTGCGCCTGTACGAGAAGGGGCTGATCTACCGCGGCTACCGCGTCATCCACTGGTGCCCGCGCTGCCTCACCTCGCTGTCCGACGAAGAGGCGGAGTTCCACGACACGCACGGCAAGCTGTACCACGTGCGGTACCCGTTTGCCGACGACCCGTCGCGCTTCATCACCGTGGCCACCACGCGCCCCGAGACGATGCTCGGCGACGTCGCCGTGGCCGTGCATCCCGACGATGAGCGCTACAAGGACCTGGTCGGCACCGAGCTGCTGCTCCCCATCAGCAACGTCCGCATCCCGATCGTCGCCGATGCGTTCGTGGACAAGGAGTTCGGCACCGGCATGGTGAAGCTCACGCCGGCCCACGACCCCAACGACTTTGAGGCCGGCAAGCGGCTGGGCCTCGCCATGCCCGTGGTGATCACGCCCGACGGCCACATGGGCGAGGGGAAGGACGCCGAGGGGCGCGTGCCGGCCTCGCTGCGCGGCGTCGAGCGGTTCGACGCGCGCAAGAAGGTGGTCAAGATGCTCGAGGCGCAGGGCTTCCTCGAGAAGATCGACCAGCACCACCACGCCGTGCGCCACTGCTACCGCTGCCACACCGTGGTCGAGCCGCGCCTCAGCGACCAGTGGTTCGTGAAGATGGCGCCGCTGGCGAAGCCCGCGCTCGAGGCGGTGCAGGCCGGCCAGGTGAGAATCGTTACCGAACGCTGGAACGCCGTCTACGTCAACTGGATGGAGGGGATCCGCGACTGGAACATCTCGCGCCAGCTCTGGTGGGGACATCGCATCCCGGTCTGGCACTGCGCGTGCGGGCACGACGCCGCCCTGCGCGAGGACCCGACGGGCGGCTGCCCCAAGTGCGGCGGCGCGTGGACGCAGGACGAGGACGTGCTCGACACCTGGTTCTCGTCGTGGCTCTGGCCCATCAGCACGCTGGGCTGGCCCGACCAGGCCGACGGCCCCGATCTCAAGGCGTTCCATCCCACCGACGTGCTCGTCACCGCCCCCGAGATCCTGTTCTTCTGGGTGGCGCGCATGATCATGGCCAGCCTGGAATTCACCGGGAAGGTGCCGTTCCACACGGTCTACCTGCACGGCACCGTGCGCGACATGCAGCATCGCAAGATGTCCAAGTCGCTGGGCAACGGCATCGACCCGCTGGAGGTCGTCGAGAAGTTCGGCGCCGACGCGCTGCGCTGGACGATGATTGCCGGCATGGGCATGGGTGTGGACGTCCTGCTCGACCCCGAGGATCTGGAAAAGTCGTTCGCCCCGGGACGCAACTTCGCCACGAAGCTCTGGAACATCGGGCGCTTCCTGCTCATGCAGGT
>Ga0315272_10001997_pt1 | contig 10051 bp, 20 predicted proteins | sample C3_middle_MG_FD_203918 | JGI IMG/M metagenome (GOLD analysis project Ga0315272, IMG submission 203918) | Sediment microbial communities from Yellowstone Lake, YNP, Wyoming, USA - C3_middle | ecosystem: Environmental > Aquatic > Freshwater > Lake > Sediment | place: USA: Wyoming | collected...
CGTCTGTGGTCTGCTCCACCGTGAGGCCCTTTATGTCGGACAGGTCGATCTCCCCGAACCACCTCCACACGACCTTCCTCGCCAGCTCCACGGCCACCGCGTCGATCTTTGCCAGCTCCTGCGCCGCGACCTCGACCTCCCTCGCCAGCTCCTCCGCCACCTCGGGCCTGCCCCTCTCCGCCGCCTCCTCCGCCACCTCCAGGAGGGCGCGGGCCTCCCTCGCCGCCCTCCTCCTCGCCGCCCTCCTCTCGGGCGGCTTCCTCAGCCTCAGCTTTATGGGGACCCTCAGCTCCCTCGCCGTCTCGTAGTATTGATACGCAAGTCTCCTCTCGCCGAGCTCCGCCAGCTGTTTGATGTACTCCTCTATCGCCTGGGCCGTCTCCCGGCTCCTGTCCACCCCGCGGCGCCAGTCGTCGAGGGCGGAGTCCAGGAGCGACACCAGCGAGCTGACGTCGGCCTCCGGCTGGGCGTACCTCCGTCTCACCTGCTCCAGCCCCTCGAAGAAGGCGTCGGGGGAGGCGCAGTCCAGCACCTCCGGGTCCAGCTCCTCCGGGTCGAAGCCGGACTTCGCCAGGGCCGAGGCGACCTCCCTCATCCGTGAGTAGTCCCCTATGTTGTGGGGGAAGCCGCATGCCTCGTATGCGCTCTTGATCCTCTGGCATATCTCGTCGGCCGTCCTGTCCTTGAGTCCGCAGGTCATCCGTAGACCGACGCTATTGCTTCCACCAATTTCTTCAGCTTCTCGATCTTCTCCTTAAGCCTATTTCTATCGGACACAACCATGACGTGGTATGCACCCCCGTTAAAAAGATCCTCGCGTCTCTCTACTACATAGTGGAGATCAAGGGCATTAGGGACGTGGAGAAGATAATCGCGACCGCCAGGCGGGTCGGTATAAGCGACATAGCGCTTGCGCTCGTGGGGGCTGGCCACCTCAGATGTAGCAAGACGGGGAAAAGGACTATATGCTACGCCGATGGAGACGCCCAAAAGGCATATTGGGAGTGCAGTCGGGAGGGCAGGTGATCCTCAGCACGTCGTGTCTCCTATTCCTCACTATGACCTCGGCCCGTCCCACCTCTACGGTGTAATCCAAGAGCGCCTTCATAAACGCAAGCGCCACGGCGTTCGGGCGTCTAAGCGCCTTCGGCACCACGTAGCCAGCCGCGACTAGCCGTCTCTCAAGTTCATCCTGGAGGGCGCGCCAGGTCTCCCGGTATATCGCCAGCCTGCCTGGCCATATGTACTGTAGTCCCATGCGGCATGCTGCGCACGTCAGAGAGTCCACCACGGCGTCCATGTACCTCCGCATGTGCTCCTCCGTGGCGCAGACTATGAGCGTCTTGCCCAGGACCTTGCGCGGCAGGTCTGTGAGCTGTAGCGCGTAGAACACATGCACGTGGCCCATGCCTGTCATCGCCATGATGTCGCTCACGGACATGCAGCCGTACTTGTTCAGTAGCATCAAAATCATCTGCTTGCGGAGCTCGACCTTTGTGGTTTTGCCCCGCGGCATGGCATTATGATACCTAGAGTTATTAAATATTGCATGCGGCGAAAATGATAAAAGCCATGCAGATAGTAATGACCGTGATCGTCTATACACGTCCGCCCTACCCGTCGTACATGTTCAGCCCAGAGACGGCATATCCGCACCTGCTGATCAATGCGTACGATGAGACAACGCTTAGGTATGTGGGCAAGGACTCGGCGCGGTTCATAAAGTCCGTTATCCTGGACTCGGGCGTCCACAGCGTATTCCACAGGCATGAGTTGCAGGAATACCCGGGGGGATACCAGCCGTGGATAGCCAAGGTAGCGCGTCTTTGGCATATCGTCTCCAGGTACGTCAAAGAGAGCTACGCCGTGATACCGGACTACCCCGCCGACTACGACAACAACCCAATCGACGACAATGTGGAGCGCACCTTTAGAAATATCGAATACGCCGTAGGACACTATCCGTCGGTGAACTGGATTGTCCCTCTGCAAGGCAAAAAGGACGACATAGTTTCAGTAGTTAAGTCGTTTGAATATGTAAAAGACTTGGGGCTTCTCGAGCGCTATAGCTACGTGGCCATAGCGCCCACATGTACTACTAACAATTTGAAGTTTCTGAGGGACGTGGCGCAGATAATATGGAAACGTGTCAAGCAGGTCGAGGGGGAGGGGCGCCGTATCAAGATACACATGTTCGGCATAACCATGAGGGCGTGGAAAGACGTGGCCTTCTACATCGATTCGACGGACACAATAGTGGGGAACATCTGGTGCAGGCCGTTGATTAACAAAATGTGTACGACAAAGGAGGAAAAAGCCATGGCGTGGCGCATCTTCCTGGAGCGCGTCGCCCAAGTCGCCGCAATTACGCGTATGTAGCGAAACCATGATCATCTTCGTCCCGGACCCCATCTCCTCCCCCTCCCCCGCCCTCGGATTTGGACTGCTCGCGACTCTGTCGTTCCCCACATCGAGACGCAGTGAGCTACTGATGGTGGACGTCGGAAAGAGGGCGGCGCAGTTAGGGGTATCGATACACGACTACTACAGGTTCGCATGGCGTACCGCGACGCGGACGGGCGCAAGCGAGGTGAGGGTAGTGTTCCCCGACGCCTTCTGCGACCCCTCTCGGACGCGTGAGCTGTTCTACCAATTCATGCGCGTCGCTGGCAGGCACGGCTGGTTGAAGATATATGTCGCGCATAATTTCTGGGAGGTCTACGACCCGCCTCCGGAGGCCGATATTATCGGTCTCCCGGCGAGGTGGCAGTGTTACACGTCATGCTCCAGGTCGCCCGAGACATGTGCGGCGCGGATAATCAACTTCCTCGCGTCGCGCGTCGAGGACAGGCCGATCCACCTCCTCGGCCCTGCGCTGAGAACCCTCCGCCTGGTGCTTGCGTCGCGCCAGCAGTTCGGCTCGTTCGACACCATAGCCTATAGGCGGGCGGTGGACAGCGAGCTGAAGAACATGCAAGGAGGAAAGTGGAACGTAGGCAAGGGCATGGAGACGCAGTTCTTGTCTCGCTGGTTGGAGAGGGCTGGGCTGTTCTGACCTTCCCCCGCCCTAAACGCTCTTGTTGTAAAGTTTTTAAGGTCCCGAGAGCAATTATCTCGGGGCCGGGTAGCGCCGCTTCCAAGCCGTTGCAAACCCGCTGAGCTCTGGCCCGGGCCCCGTCCCACATGATGAAATCCTAAACCGCAGATCCCAGATGACTACAAAATATCTAGAGGATTCCGCCCTCCCACGTCCTCATTACGTGGACTTTGCCGTCCTGTCCCTCCTCCTTCTCCTCGGCGGCCTTCAGCAACATCTCGGCGAGCCTGCGGGCGTCCGGGCGCGTCAGCTTGAGGATGCCGGAGGAATAGCATTCCTCCCCCTTACACGCGCTACAGTCGCACTCCGCGTCTATGAACTCAAGCACTATGTAGTTCCCCTCCCTCCTCACCAGGACGTCCAGGGCGGGGGTCGGCTGCCTGCCCTCGCTCATGTCCTCCTCGTCGCTATCGCCTTGACCACGCGCAGAATGTCGGGGTCGTGTGGGTTGCTCATGGCGACGTACTCCGTGTTCGCCACCACGCTCCTGACGCCGCTCCTTGATATATACACGATGACGGTGGGCACGCCATTGCCTGTGAACTCAAGTACGACCTCATGCCGCTTCGGATTCGCGGCGAAGCTCAGCTCCTCGTGGTCGTAGAGCCACGCCACTATTGACCTGACCGCGCCCGTGGGCGTCCCCACGTCGTACTCTATGCGCTTCTTAACCGCGACGTCCGCTGCGACCTCTATCGCCTTTCTGCAGAGCTCCTCATCGCCGAGCTCCGCCTCACACTTCTTTATCGTCGTCTCAAGGATGGCTTGGAATATGCCCCTCATATCTCGACTCCGATTGCGGCGTAGAAGCGGCATCCCTCCGTCACCGCAATTACACCGTCGCCTGGCTTGAACTCCGGCACGGCGATGGATACAGATACCGCCGACTTATCGAGGCCCAGTTTGTCGAGACAGGCGCGGGACGCGGGCGACACATTTACCACCACCTCAGACGCCATCTGCACCAACTGTCTCGTCTCGTCGTCCTCCAGGCGGATCAGCATCACCGTGATCCCCTCGCTTATGGCTGGCTCGAGGACGTCCACCGGCTTGTCCGTTATTATTAGTCTCCTCTGCTCTCTCTTCTGCTCTCCGGCGGTCATCTCCCCCTATCTCCCCCTTATCGTCGGGAAGTCCTCGTCTACGAGCTCCTTCATGACTTCCTCGCATTTGCCTCCATGCTTCTCTATCAGCTCGTCTATCATCCTCCTGATCAGCTCGGACATCGGGACCTGCATCCTTCCCGATATACAGTCCAGCATCTTCCTCTGTCTCTCCGAGACGTGCAACGTGATTAGGTAGGGATACCTCTTTACCTTTGGCCTTTTCACTTCTTGGGGCTGTCCCGTTTGGGATCCTGTTTGGGGTTCCATGTCTCTCTCGAATACTTCTGTAATATAAATGTTATCCCTCTGTATGACGTGAGCAACTGTTAAATACCTCCGTTTTCACACACACATGCAAGACCTAACCGAAATGGCGAAGGAAAAGCTCAAGACAATTGAGCAAGCGCTCGCCGAGGGGAAGAGGGTGTGGCTAGGGCGCATGGAGGTCAAAAAGATAAAAATGGTGACGTCGCTCACCGGCAGGTCGGCGGTTATAGTAGTCAACGACAGCAAGGTCCTTTACCTGTCAAACTTCATAAGGTACGACGTAAGGATAGAATGACGCTACATGATGCTATGCCTGTAATCCACTGCTTTTTCTCGGGGGGTCGCGATTCCGCGGTTGCCTGTTATATTGCCCACCAAGTGGCCAAACTGCGGAGTTGGAAGTTCAGGTTAATCCATGTAGACACAACGATAGGTTTGAAAGACACTGAGGAATATGTAAAGAGCTATGCCACATGGCTCGGGGCGGAGCTCGTGGTGCTCCGTCCCGACCACACGTTTGAGGAGTACGTCGCGATGTATCCCTACTGGCCGCATATATACCCGCCGCGGTTGCGGTGGTGCTACCACAAGCTTAAGCGTATACCGTTTGAGCGCTATCTAAAGATGAGCTACCGCGACGGCGATTTGCTAGTCTTGGGCGTACGTAAGAGCGAGTCGTTGTTTAGAGAGCGCGAATACAACAGCGTGTTTACGACCAAATTTTACAGCGAGAGCAAGGTACATGCCAAAATCTGGCTGCCTCTACTCCACATTTCCGACACGATCATCGATAGGTTGATAGAGAAGCTCGGAATACCGAAGTCGCCAGTGTGGCGTATAGGTTCATCCGGTGACTGCTTCTGTCTGGCAGGAGCGACAAAGCAGAAGGTCGCGCGTGCTGTCAGAGCGTATCCGGAGCTCGGAGAGCGTTTGATAAAGATAGATGACATTATCCATGCAAATAGAAAGAGGGGCGAAAGCTATCCGATATTTCTAAAGAAGGAAAAAATACGGCTGAAGGTGTGGCTACATGACGTCATGAGACAGCCGACGCTCTCGGACTATAAGTATGAGGGTAAGGCATGTCAAGATTGTATGTTATGACCATGCCTAGGTTGAAGAAGGTCGAAATAATTGAATCCGGACCGGGCTTGTTGCTGGCCCGGTTCTACTACGATAAGGTCCTGGCGATTAGGGTCAGGGCCGAGGTGGACGGCGCGGTATACACCGCCACCTTCGCGGTGTTGCCAGGTGCGTTCTTCATACGCGTCGCCATGCGCGGCGCTGAGGGTCGCCACGAGGCTGTCAGAATAGTGAGACTGGTCCCCGAATATCTGTGGCAGCTCGCAACCATAATTAAAGCAGTAAAGAGCTTCTGCGACTACAAAAAACTTGTTCATATGATAGACAAAGCCAAATTCTGCCACATAGACCCGCTTGACGTATATATACTATGCCCTAGCCCCGAGTCGTGGGAGCCATGTCGCTAGCCCTAAATGTCGCTCATAACGGAGACGCGCCCGGGACCGGGTGAGCCGGCTTGGGTGTAGGCTTGGCATGACCGGTCCGGGCGCAGATAGAGAGATTTCCGTTATTTAAAAAGATTTCTGCACTGTCCTCGAAGCCGCGAAAGCGTTAAATATCACTCACTTCGTTTAACTATGCGCAAGATATCGGTCACACAAATCATCCTCGATGTCATCTTGCTCGGCTGGGCTGTCTGGGTAAACTTATACGCCTTTTATGTTCTTGCCGTTTCAGGCGCCAGTCTAGCAAGCAAGTTCCTGATATTCATTATGATTATCCTGTTCGACATATTCCTTGCGTGGTCTTTCATAGATAGACATTATACTGCCAAGATAGCTGAAATTAAGTACTCAGTCATAGACGCCAGATCCGAGCTCACTATGGCTGACGCGGAGATGAAATATAGAGATATGTTCTCAAGCCCGGATGAGTTGATTGAGCATGTGCATAAACATATAAAATTTGCTAAGGAACATATTGACCGTGTCTAAGGCTACTGGGCGTATGCGTGCATATTACGATAGGCGGGCCGACGTGCTGTCCATCGAAATCCGTAGCACGGACAAGGAGCCTCGGCATGTGGTCGTGGGTCGCGGCACCTTCGTCGTGTACGCCGACGACGCAGGCATATACTCTATCGACATAGAAGTTGAAAGCTGGGACACCGACGTGGACATAGACAAGCTGATGGAGCTGATGAAGGTGAAGATCCTCTAGCCTCAGCTCTATACTTCTGTTTTTTCGACAATTGTCGCAAGTATTACCTCTATTTGTAGAAACGCATCTATATAAGCCGTCTCTCTCTCACACACACATGGCCGAAGGCGGCCAAAATGTCCCCGTTGGGGACGGGGCCTCGGGGCAGGGCCTGGCAACAGAACCTGCCCCTAGCAAAGAGGTGCTGGTACAGAAAAGCGATAGGGAATTATACAGAGAGAGAAGAAAGTATGGTATCCGGCTTGTCGATAAGCACTATCCGCTTCGCGGCTATGGCAACTACTGGGCTGATGTGATATGGATGGGCGATGACGGATATTTAGAGGTATACTACGTGCATGACAGTTGGAACGGCACGGGCGCGGAGAGATACGTCGGCGTTACGTTGAACGAGGAAACGGCGAAGAAAATACGCGACAGGATAATGGCGGTAAAGACGTTCAGAGACTTCCGCAACCTGTATGATGAATTGATAAACGCGACGTATTGCAACGACAAGGACGGCGCATACATATGCGAAGATGACGACGATGACGATATATGATATCTAACGTATCAATCGAGGACGGTAGGCTGAGGAGTATCGCAGTCAAGACGGAGACGGTAGAGTTCTCGTATCAATACTACGAACAGGACAATGCGGTCGCGCTGTTCATGAGCAGGAAACTCGACGCTGAGCACTGGCGTACAATAAACGCGTTCGTGAATCCTCCCGACGTTGCGAGGAAGTTGATAGACGCGTCCCTCGCTGACCGCATGGTCGGCGAGGAAAAAGAAACAGGGGGACTGTGGAAACGCGTGCTCGACATTGCCGACGTCATTACGAATAACGCTGGCGAGATCGCCTCGGCGCGTGTTGGCGACAACGTCACCATACACAATGGGATAATGGTCACGCTTGGCTACGAGCTGCAAACCAGCCGATATCGCATATTCGCGGACGTGGAATGGAGGAATGGTGAATTTACATGTCGCGCATATGAGCGTGACATGGTGCAACAGCAGGACATAAAGAACTTGAGACGCTACGTTAAAAACGTCCTGTCCCTTGTAGAGCTATGTCTATGAACTGGTGCACAAAAAGAAGGGACGAATATGGAAACCGCCACGACACCATGAGCGGTTATTTGCCTCCTGGGTCCATGTGCATACAGGAGACGGGCGTTTCATACAGAAGTATATGCTGTAGCGACGGGCTGGCAGTATTTTGTTATACTGTAGACGGCGCAGAATCCTATTGCACTGTCGAGGACAGGCGCGAATTCGTTGAGCGTTTCCTTAGGCGCTATAATGAATTGCTGATATATGGGTCGGAACAACGTGGCACCACTACAATACGTGCCTTTAGTAGATACTAGTTTTTTAAAAACCACTTTTTAAAAAATCTAGTTATTTAGGCAGTCTTTCTAATATAATGTTCAAAAGGGTTGGGTTTGTATCCTAGCGATATCCTAGCCCTAGTAGCGTCGAGATAGCTGTCACGACCATGCACCTAATGTCGTTCGCCGTAAAGCAACGGTCTGCGACACATATCTTTTCGATTTGTCTCCCGTCTAGCCTCAGCTCGTTGTAGTGGACAACGAGTAGTTGCCCGTCGTCGGTGTTTATCGTTATTATTTCCTCGGGCTCGTCCGTCTGTATCTTCCACCTACTGCCTTCAATAGTGTATTTATGTACACCATCACGCATGTGGTAGTTGTGGTAGTTCATCGTTGCGATATCGTGTAGGAAGCCATATAGCGCGTTTGTCGGTTGGACTTGCATGTGTGTGGGAGAGAGACGGGCTTATATAGATGCTTTTTTGCAGCTGTCGATATGATATACGTCACTAGTCTAACGATACGTATATAAGCTCTCTCTCCCACACACACATGGATGCGGATACAAACACCGTAGACATGATTCAACAAATTGCGGGGGGTGTCGCTAAGCTGCTGAAACTGCCGGATACAGAGAGGCTGGTGAAATACGCCATTGATCTGCTGGTTGGTAAGGACGCTCTGCAGAATATCTATGAGACTCTGCGGGACTCCGATTGGTGGGACTACGGCGTGCTTGGCTCCACGTCTTCGTATTACTATGCCGCCGGAGTCGTCGCATGGCTATACCTATACACACAGCACCTATACAAGAAGGGACCTAAGAATTGTCCGTTCTTCACTGATGAGGTGGCTGCAGCCGTCCTTAAATACTTGATGACGTATACAGCAGAGTACATAGGCAAAGCTTTGAAGAACATCTCGCTAACTGAGTGCAAGTAAAAAATTCTTTTTTTAAAAACTAACTCAAGTTGATTGGTGGAAATTGGCTTGCCGCCCTAATCTAAACTTTCTATTTCTTTTCTCTACAAGAGACTAGAAGAGGAGTGGAAAGGAAATGGAAAAAAGGGGAATTTAGGTTAAAGTTAGGTTATTTCTACGGGGCAAAGCGATATCACCGCGCGCAAAGCATCCTCAAACGTGGTCCAATGCATATCCTCAAACGCTTTGTTGAACTTCTCTATAGCATATTCGTCAGGTTGGTACTTCTGCGCCCACTTTGCACCGTGTTCCAATTTAACGCCGTCGGCGTATCCGCCACGTACTTCAAATACCTTTCCCTTTTCGTCGTACCTGATTTCGTCGAACCAGTCCCTCCAATACCTACGTAGTATTTTGACTTCCCCCTCAATTGCTATTATTTTCTCGTCGCCTAGTGACTTGCACTTTATCTTTTGTTGGGTCATGTGTGTGAGAGAGATAGAGACCTTATAACAGTTCACTCCGTCAGTTATCGATATTACTTATATCAGTCACAGAAAAGCCACAGAAAAAGACGGTCCGGAGAGACAACGGGAAGGGCCAATAGAGACGTGGCCAAGACGTGGGCCAGGACGGAATAGGACACGTTCCGTGTCTTATATCAGGAAAAGCGGAAAATAGGGATTTAACGCGGTGTATGGCAAGAAAGCGAGACGTTGTCGTCGCCAACCAATTCCTCGATCTTCTTTACAGCGTCGTCAAGGTCGTCGTATTCGAAACAACGCAACACAGGACCGATTTCACAAACTGTGATACTATATCGCCCTAACAGCACAAAAACGTCATCTACGTAGTTGCCATTAGAGCTGACTTCGCAATACGTTAATGCGTCCACGGTCGGTCCGAGACGATTCTTTATTTGTTCCATGTGCGTGTGTGTGAGAGACCTTATAACAGTCCCCCTCGACGGTAGTCGATATTTCCTTCGCTCTTTTTTTGGGAGGCTCTCTCCGAGAGAGCTGAAACCATGCTTTACGCGTGTAGAGCAGAGAGAGGGGGGGAGCTGTCTGCCGTTCCAGCGAAAAGGGGAAAAGAGG
>Ga0315272_10001998_pt1 | contig 10051 bp, 8 predicted proteins | sample C3_middle_MG_FD_203918 | JGI IMG/M metagenome (GOLD analysis project Ga0315272, IMG submission 203918) | Sediment microbial communities from Yellowstone Lake, YNP, Wyoming, USA - C3_middle | ecosystem: Environmental > Aquatic > Freshwater > Lake > Sediment | place: USA: Wyoming | collected...
CTCAGGATGTCGTAGGCTTCCTGAACCCGTTTGAATTTATCCTCCGACGCCTTATCGCCCGGGTTCAGATCGGGATGGTATTTGCGCGCAAGTTTGCGGTAGACCTTGCGGATCTCTTCCGCCGAGGCGTCGCGTTTGACGCCCAGCGTTTCGTAATAGTCCCGGCCCGCCGCCGCCATATATTCTTACCCCTTCAGCACTGCAAGCCGGGCGGCCGCCTTCGCCGGCGGCATTTCCCGCGTGCCCGTCGCGACTCCAGAGAGCCGCCCCGCTTGCATTCAGACCGGATAACGGTCTGCTACTTCTTGTTCTTATCGTCGTCAACGTCTACAAACTCGGCGTCCACGACGTTGTCCTTCGCCGCCCCGCCGGCCCCGGCTTCCTGCTGCGCGCCCGCCGTGGGCCCGCCATCGGCCGGAGGAGTCTGCGTGGAGGCCGCCTTGTACATCGCCTCCGCCAACTTGTGGCTTGCCTTGGTCAGGTTCTCCTGCGCGGTCTTCATCGCGTCGATGCTGCCGGACTCCAGGGCCTTCTTCGCTTCGGCCATGGCATCTTCCACTGCCTTGGCGTCCTCTTCCGAGATCTTGTCGCGGTGCTCTTTCAGCATCTTCTCCGAGCTGTAGACCATGCTGTCGAGCTGGTTGCGCGCCTCGATCTGCTGCTTACGCTTCTCGTCATCGGACTTGTGAGCCTCAGCGTCGCGTGCCAGCTTGTCGACCTCGTCCTTGCTCAAGCCCGAGGAGGACGTGATCGTGATCTTCTGTTCGTTCTTGGTCGCGCGGTCCTTCGCCGCGACGTGCAGAATGCCGTTGCGGTCGATGTCGAAGGTTACCTCAATCTGCGGAACGCCACGCGGCGCGTTCGGGATGCCCACAAGCTGGAACACGCCCAGCAGGCGGTTATCCTGCGCCATGGAGCGCTCGCCCTGGTAGACCTTGATTTCCACCGAGGTCTGGCTGTCGCTGGCCGTCGAGAAGACCTCGCTCTTGGTAACCGGGATCGTCGTGTTGCGGTCGATCAGCTTGGTGAATACGCCGCCCAACGTCTCGATGCCCAGCGACAGAGGCGTCACGTCCAGCAGCAGAACATCTTTCACCTCGCCGCCCAGCACGCCGCCTTGAACGGCCGCGCCCAGCGCTACGACTTCATCTGGATTTACGGTTTGGTTCGGGGCTTTGCCGAACAGCTCGCGAACGATCGCCTGGACGCGCGGGATGCGCGTCGAGCCGCCCACCAGCACCACTTCGTCAATCTGCGAAGCCGTCACGCCGGCGTCGCTGAGAGCCTGTTTGCACGGCGCCACCGAACGCTGCAGGATGTCTTCCACCATCTGCTCGAAGCGCGAGCGCGTCAGCGTCTTCACGAGGTGCTTCGGGCCGGTCTGCGGATCGCCGCTGATGAACGGCAGGTTGATCTCCGTCTCCATCGCCGAACTGAGCTCGATCTTGGCCTTTTCAGCCGCTTCCTTGAGCCGTTGCAGCGCCATGCGGTCGCTCGACAGGTCGACGTTTTCGTCCTTCTTGAACTCCCCGATCAGCCAGTCCACCAGGCGCTGGTCGATGTTGTCGCCGCCCAGGTGCGTGTTGCCGTTGGTCGACTTCACTTCCACCACGCCATCGCCCACCTCGAGGATCGAGATGTCGAACGTGCCACCGCCGAAATCGTACACGGCGATGCGCTCTTCCTTCTTCTTGTCCAAGCCGTAGGCCAGAGCCGCCGCCGTCGGCTCGTTGATGATCCGCATCACCTCGAGGCCCGAAACCTGGCCGGCGTCCTTAGTCGCCTGGCGCTGCGCGTCGTTGAAGTACGCCGGCACCGTGATGACAGCCTGGGAAACCTTCTCGCCGAGGTACGCCTCGGCGGCCTCCTTCAGCTTGGTCAGGATCATCGCCGAAATCTCCGGCGCCGACCATTTCTTGCCCTGGCTGTCCACGCGGGCGTCGCCACTGTCGCCGCGAATGACGTGGTAAGGGACCAGCTTCATCTCTTCGGAAACCTCGTCGTGTCTCCGGCCCATGAAGCGCTTAATTGAATAGATCGTGTTCTCCGGATTCGTAACCGCCTGGCGCTTGGCCACCTGGCCCACCAGACGGTCGCCCGATTTGGCGAAACCGACCACCGAAGGGGTCGTGCGGCCACCCTCCTGGTTGGGAATCACGACGGGCTGCCCGCCCTCCATCACCGCGACCACCGAGTTCGTGGTTCCGAGGTCAATACCGATGATCTTGCTCATAGCTCCTCAAATCCTTGGTTCGTCGGAAGAAATACCTGAAACTGGGACTGTAACTCTCTCGGCGGCGGCTGGCGCCCAAAGACCCGCCGCATGACTGCGCCTGTTTCCAATATGGAAGCTGAGTGGGTTACTGTCAAGTATGCCTGCGCATTTTCTCACTAGACTCATCGCGCTTTTTGTTCTCGCTTGCAGTGCTTCTCTCCTCGCTCAACCGCTTCTTGTCGCTTCGGCAGCCGACCTTGCTCCTCTGGAAGCTCAACTCACTCAAGGCTTTGCGGCTGGCGGCGGAGGAAGTATACGGCTCGTTTTCGGCTCCAGCGGAATGCTCGCCCAGCAGATTGAAAACGGAGCGCCGTATGATGTCTTCCTCTCCGCCGACGAGCGGCTCGTGCGGGAACTGGCGGCGCAGGGGAAGCTGATTCCGGGCTCGGTGGCTGTTTACGCAACGGGCCGCCTCGGATTATGGTCGGCCCACGAGACGCCCGGCAGTCTCGATGCCCTGCTTGGCTCGAAGCTCCGCCTGATCGCCATCGCCAACCCCGAGCACGCTCCTTACGGCGCAGCCACACGCGCCCTGCTGGAGCGGGCAGGTCTCTGGACCCGGCTTCAGCCTAAGATCGTCCTGGCGGAGAATGTCAGGCAAGCCTACGAATACGCCTCCACCGGGAATGCTGACGCCGTGATCACCTCCTGGACCCTGCTCCGGAACAAATCCGGCGCAGAACTGCTGCCCGCGAGCGGCCATCCCCCTATCCGGCAGGCGGGCGGAGCGGTGGCGGGGACGCGGCGCGAGTCCGAGGCGCGCGCATTCCTGCGATTCCTGGTCAGCCCGGCCGGGCAGGCGATCCTGCTTGCGGGCGGACTCTTTCCCCCAGCCGCGCCTGTGCGCTGATTCGTCAGCCTTCCTTCGGGAATCGCCAGTTCGGCATGACCGTCGATCGGATTTTTTCGACTTCCCGCAGTTCCACGCCGCACACGCACATTGCTCGCGGCAGGACCGCAACGGTCAGATGAGGCGTAGAATACACAAATGATCCGACGCAGTCTGCTCGCCTTCGCCTTCGCGGCTCTCGTTGCCGCGCCCTCGCTTCTCGCCGCCGACAAAGAAGAGGCCGGCGTTCTCGCCGCCGAGACAGGCTGGTCTAAGGGCGTCACAGGCCCCGACTACGCCATGCTCGACAAGTTTCTGGCGGACGACCTCACTTACACGCATTCCACCGGCGCCGTCGACACCAAGGCCAGCTACATCCAGAAAATGAAGGATGGCAAGATGCGTTACTTCAAGGCGGATTATGTGGCCGAGCCGCGTGTCCAGGTCCTGGGCAAGGATTCAGCCATCACCATCGGCAAGGTCAACGTCGTCACGCTGGGCGCCAACGGAGCGCAGGTCCCCGCGACACTCATCTTCCTGCATGTCTTTGTGAAGCGTCATGGCCAGTGGCAACTGCTGGCCCATCAATCGGCCAAGGTGAATTAGCATTCGCGTGGGGCGGCTCTGGACCGCCCCGCATCACCAGCCGGCGGCTTCGCGCACCCGCGCCGCCATGCGCTTACTGACCACGACTTCCAAACCATTTGACATGCGCAGCGACCAGCGCCGTGACGATAGCGGCACAATGGTGCGAATGTGGTCGGTGTTGATGATGGTCGAGCGGTGAATGCGGCGGAACGGCGGCCCAGGCAGACGAGCGGCGAGTTGTTTCAGACTCAGGTCGGAGTAATAACGGCCGGCTGCGGTATGCAGCACCACAGTGTCGTCCCGGGCCTGGAGAGCGACCACGTCCACCGGATCCACCAGGTACAATTCGATACTGGCGGTCCCGCCCAAAAGGCCCGTCCGGGCCACGATTCGCCGCAGCGGCTCAGACTGTGGCATCCCGGCGGTCCCAAGCTTTTCCGCCGGGCGGATGCCGGCCAGTTGTACCCGGGCCTTCGCCAGCGCCGCCTCCAGCCGCTCCTTTCGAACCGGCTTCAAAAGGTAGTCCAGTGCGCCGGTTTCGAACGCTTCCAGCGCGTGAGCCTCGAAAGCGGTGACGTAAATTACCAGCGGGCGGGGCCGTCCCCGTAACCGGCGCGCCACCGCAAAGCCGTCGAGGCCCGGCATCTGGAGATCGAGCAACACGACGTCGGGGTCCAGCGCCGCAATTTGCTCGACCGCGCCGGGGCCGTCCACCGCCTCGCCCGCAACCGCGATGCCCGCGCACTCCCCCAGCAATTCGCGTAGGATCTGGCGCGCCACGGGCTCGTCGTCGGCGATCAGAACCCTCATCTCACGGAACCCTCCCGCAAAGCCAGCGGCACGCGGAAACGGACCGCCGTCTCGCCATTCGCGGTCTCTACGCTCACGTGTGAGTCCTCCCCGAAGTGCAGCTTGAGCCTCTTCCGCACATTCTCCAGACCGACGCCGAGTCCGTGCGGCGAACGGCTCCCGGGAGAAAACGTTCCTCCACTGTCGACAACCGAGACCTCAATGGAATCGTCCGCGACGCGCGCCGTCACCCTCAGGCTGCCGCCCTCCGGATTCGGAGAGATGCCGTGCTTCACGGCGTTTTCCACCAGAGGCTGGACGCTGAGCGCGGGTACCTTCGCCCGCAACGCGGCGGGCTCTGTTTCCACCACGGCCTTCAGTTTCGTTCCCAGCCGGAGTCCCTCGATCTCCAGATACGCGCGCACGATGCGCAGCTCTTCTTCGAGCGGAATCAGCGTCTCGCCCGCGCGGAGAAAGTAGCGCAGCATGTCGGAGAGGTTCAAAACCGTCTCTCTTGCGCCGCGCGCCTCGCGCGGAATCAGCCCGTAGAGCGTATTCAACGCATTGAACAGGAAGTGCGGATGGATCTGCGATTGCAGCGCCTTCAACTCCGCTTCCGAGACAAGGCGCTTGAGTTCCAACTCGCGGTATTGCGCCAGACCGGAGCGCAGCAGCGCCGCCATCGCCGCCAGCGCCTCCCGATCCTCGCTCAGATACCGCCGGCCCCCGGCGCGGCGGCCCAGGATGAGCTGCAGGCCGGCATCGATGCGCACGTTCACGCCGCCCAGCGCGCTTTCGTCCGCATCGTTCTCAGTGCCGACGCGCGCGGGCGCACCGAGATACGAACCGGCGATAGACGCCACGTTTTCCCGCCAGCCGTGCTCGTCGGCATAGCTCAGCTCGCGTAGCCGCGCCAGCACGGGCTCCAACGGTCTGCGCCGGAACAGCAGCCGCGTCAGGCCAAGCTGCAGCGGCTCGCGCGCCAGCGCATAAAGAATCAGCCCGCCGCAGACGCCCAACAGCGTCAGAGCCGCGTCGTGCGGCCCCACGTTCTGCATGTGCAGCCAGCCGGCGCGCCACAGCCCCCACGTGAAGCCCGCCGCGAGCAGGATGTTCGCCAGGAAGCGCAGGAACGCGTCCAGCAGCAGGAAGCGGTAATCCTGCATCAGCAGGAACAGCGCCACGGGCAGACCGGCGTGGTGAATCACCAGTTCCCCAAGCCAGCCTTCATGCCCGCCGGCCGGTTGGAAATGGGCGAAGGAGAGAGCGAAGAGAAAGAGCGCCATCGACGCCACGGCACGAGTCACCAGCGGCCGATTCTCGGCCCGAACGCCTTTCAGAAGCGCAACGCCCGCGATGCAGGTAAGCACGGCGAAACCGATGGAAGTGAACACCAGGGTCAGCCGGTGCAGATCGCTGGCATGAAACCCTATGGCGCCGAGGACCCTCAGGTCCAATACCGGCTCCAATGCGTGCAGGATCATTGCCACGATGCTCAGCGCGTATCCCGCGCGGGCCAGCCAGCGCAGCCTGCCCGCCAGCAGCAGTTCCAGCAGGCATGCCGGCAGCAGGCTCAGCGCCGCCGCGAGAACGACCGTCAAAACTGGGCGCGTCGCCGGAACGCCCATCGCGACGATTGAACCCGCATTCCAGACGAAGGCCAGGGCGGCGGACAGCAGCGACAGCCGCCCGCCGCGCAACTTCTGCCCGGCGCGGTCGCGCCACAGAAGCACGAGGAAGATGCCGAAGATGAGTGTGCCCGCCGCGTGCCCCAGCAAGTTCAGCAACAGCGGTTCGTGCAGCAGGAAGGCCGTGTTCGGAGCCTGCATGAAACTCCTAGTCTATTGTGCGCTGAAGAGGCGGAGGGGCCTCAGTAATGTGAAGGGGCACAACTGGGCCGCGCGAGCGATGGAGCGCCGCCCACAGGGACGCTACGCTCGCGCCGCGGCCCGTGCCAGGCGGTCGCGAATCCCGGCCCAGGCGGCGTCCGCGGGGACACGCTCGACCGCTATCCAATCGAGTCCCTGACCATCCAACTCGTGCAACGTCGCATACAGCGCCGCCGCATAGCCCTTGGGGCTAGTTGGCATGCGCAACGCGTCTTGCGCGTCAGGACGATGAGAGAGGACTACGCCGCGCCCGCTGACCGGGCGCTCGTCCGGCGCGATGAGGACCAGCTTTGTGCTTGGGCTGTAGTGGCGGTGGTGCATGCCCGGCGAGGGATGCGCTCCGCTGAGCGGACCCGGCTCAGCCACGTCGCCAAGAATCGCTTCCAGCTCTTCCTTCGAGATCATTCCCGGCCGCAGCAGGACCGGCCGGCCGCCCACGAGGGAAAGGACCGTGGACTCGATACCCACTGGCGTCGAGCCGCCATCCAGAATCAGATCCACCGCGTCGCCCAGGCTGTCCCGCACATGCGCGGCGGTGGTGGGAGAAAGCTGCGTGAAGCGATTCGCACTCGGCGCGGCGACCGGCAAGCCGGCGGTCTGAATCAATTCGAGCGCAATCGGATGTGCGGGAACCCGCAACCCGACGGTGGCGAGTCCAGCCGTGACTTCATCGGGGATGATCGCCCTTTTCGGTAGAACCAGCGTCAGAGGGCCGGGCCAGAACCGCTCGGCCAACTCGCTCGCGCGGGCAGGCCACTCCGCCGCATACTCGCGAGCCATCTCTTCGGAGTCCGCGTGCACAATCAGCGGGCTCGTCGCCGGGCGGTGCTTCACTTCAAAGATCCGGCGCACGGCCGCCGCGTTGGTCGCGTCGGCCCCCAGTCCATAGACGGTCTCGGTGGGAAATGCCACCAAGCCCCCGCGGCGCAGCAGTTCCACTGCGCGCGCCATCTCCGCTTTGTCGATCAATTTCAGCAAGCTCCCGCGCGCCTCAGCTTCAGAGTCCGGTTGCCGCCCTGGCGAGAGCGCTCTACTCTTCCAGATCGTCAGCGACCTCGCCTGCCGTCTTGCCGGTCTTCTTCCACACAAGATAGGCGTGGATCATTTCATCCAGGTCGCCATCGAGCACGCGATCCACGTCGCCCACCGAGAAGCGCGACCGAAGATCCTTGATCATCCGGTAGGGCGCCAGCACATAGCTCCGGATCTGGCTGCCGAAGTTGATGGACGACTTTGTGTCTTCGAGCTTCTGCTCAACGGCACGACGCTTCTCCATCTCGTGCTCATACAGCCGCGCGCGCAACTGCTTCATGGCCGTCGCACGATTCTTGTGCTGCGACCGCTCCGACTGGCACTGCACCACGATGTTGGTTGGGATATGCGTGAAGCGCACCGCCGACTCGGTCCGGTTCACGTGCTGGCCGCCAGCGCCCGAAGCGCGGAAAACGTCGATGCGAATGTCATCGGGTTTGATATCGATCTTCACATCGTCGTCGATCAGCGGGATCACGAAGACCGAGGCGAACGATGTATGGCGGCGCGCGTTGGCGTCGAATGGCGAGATGCGCACCAGCCGGTGCACGCCGATCTCGGACTGCAGCAAGCCGAACGCACCGGCGGCGTCAATTTCCACCGTGGCGCTCTTGATGCCCGCGCCCTCGCCCTCCAGACGGTCCGTCACTTCCGCCGGAAAGCCGTTCCTTTCGGCCCAGCGCAGATACATGCGCAGCAACATCTCGGCCCAATCCTGGCTCTCGGTGCCGCCCGCTCCGGGGTGGATGGTCACAATAGCGCCCAGCCGGTCGTTTTCACCCGACAACAACATGCCGGTCTCGAGGTGATCGACCAGATGCCGCAGTTTCTCGACCTCGCTGGAAAGTTCGCCCAGGACGTCCTCGCCCTCGCGTCCAAGCTCGAACAGGGTGTCGACGTCGCTGACCATCGACAAGACCTGCTTCTCGTCCGCAATGGCCGATTCCAGGCGCTTACGCTCCTGCATCACCTTTTGCGTCGCATCGGAATTGTTCCAGAAGTCGGGAGCGGAGATCTGCTCTTCGATCTTCAGTAGTTGCTGGCGTTTGCGAGGGACGTCAAAGATAGCTCCGCACAGCTTCCGACTGCTGGCGGAGCTCGTCATACGCCCGCTCGAGTTCTTCGAGGGTCATAAACTATCAGTCTATCAGGCGCCGTGGGCAAGCCAGACTCGTCATGGCGTAATGTCATGGCGTAATGGGGTCCGGCGTGTGCGGCGGCGCGTTTCGGGCAGAAACAACGCGCCATGGGCCTACCGCTTCGTTAAGGTCGCGGCTCCCTTTCGATTTGTTCTCGCGCCCGCTTTGCGACATGATCTATTCGGGAGATCCTTGATGCCTCGCTTGACCGCTCTTGCTCTGACCACCGTGCTGGCCGCCGCGCTGTCCTATGGTGCCGACGACAACGCCCACCCGACTCTGGCCATTGGCTCGCCAGCGCCGGACTTCTCCCTGCCGGGCATCGATGGCAAGACGCACAAGCTGGGTGAGTACGCATCCAGCAAGGTGCTGGTGATCGTCTTCACGTGCAACCATTGCCCGACGGCGCAGCTCTACGAAACGCGCCTGAAGAAGCTCGTGGCCGACTATGCGGGCAAGGGCGTCGCCTTCGTCGCCATCGAGCCGAACGACCCCGACGCGGTGCGGCTCGACGAACTCGGCTACACGGACGTCAGCGACAGCTTCGAGGAGATGAAGATTCGCGCCGCATACCGCCACTTCAACTTCCCGTACCTGTACGACGGCGCCACGCAGTCGGTCGCGAATGCCTATGGGCCGAAGGCCACGCCGCACGTCTTCGTCTTCGACGCCCAGCGCAAGCTGCGCTTCGAGGGACGCATCGACAACAGCCAGCGCGAATCACTCGTCAAGACGCAGGAGACGCGCGCCGCCATTGACGCCCTGCTCGCGGGCCAGCCCATCGCGGTGCCGCACACCGGCGTCTTCGGCTGTTCGACGAAATGGAAGTCGAAGTCGTCGAGCCGGCTGGAGCTGCTGCACCAGATTGAAGCGGAGCCTGTTCAGGTGGAAGATGCAACTGCGGCTGACCTAAAGCAGCTGCGGGCGAATCCCACCGGTAAGGTGCTGCTGGTGAACTTCTGGGCCACATGGTGCGGCCCTTGCCTGATCGAGTTTCCGGCCCTGCAAACGACGTGGCGCATGTACCGCAAACGCGACTTCGATTTCGTCACCGTCTCCACGAACCTGCCGGACGAGAAGCCAGGCGTGCTGAAGGCCCTGCGGAAGGAGCACGCCTCCACGCGCAACCTGCAGTTCGCCTCCGACGACACCTACGCCATGCAGGCCGCGTTCGACGCAAAGTGGGAATCCGGCGTGCCGTTCACCATGCTCATCTCACCCGAGGGCAAGGTGCTGTACCAGAAGGTCGGCGAGGTGGACATCCTCGAACTGCGGCGCATCATCCTCGCCAACCTGCCGGACTTGGACTATCTGGGCCACCGGGCGTATTGGGCGACGAAATAACTAGGATGGGTTCACATCTTCCGCGAAGCGCGGCATCTGGGCGCGCAACCGCCGCCCAACATCGGGCCGCTCCCGCACCGAACCGCGAACGAAGAGAGCGGCCAATGCCCGGGCGAACACGACTTCCTCAGTGACCCGCTGATCGGCCGTCTCATCATGTGGGCTC
>Ga0315272_10001999_pt1 | contig 10050 bp, 12 predicted proteins | sample C3_middle_MG_FD_203918 | JGI IMG/M metagenome (GOLD analysis project Ga0315272, IMG submission 203918) | Sediment microbial communities from Yellowstone Lake, YNP, Wyoming, USA - C3_middle | ecosystem: Environmental > Aquatic > Freshwater > Lake > Sediment | place: USA: Wyoming | collected...
TTGCGCGCTTTGTCCTCCGCATTTTTGCGTGGGCCATTTTCACTTTCACGGTGCGAAAGCCATTCCTCAAGTCGTGCGACCACGAAGCCATTATTCGCAAGTGTTTTAAAATAATACTGAAGCGGACGATGAAACGAAATTGTCGTCGGCCCTCCGTGTTTGCTTGGATTCATCTCAATCTCTACTTTTGATTCCGACATATAACTGTCGATGCGACGATATTGTGCCTTCACCTCTTCATCATACCCCCACGCGCTGGATTTTGGAATACGAAAAGCGGGGTGGTTGAGCACAATAAAAAGTTTTCCCCCTGGCACGAGCACACGCGCACACTCCTTGAATACCTTATGGGGTGCTTCAATGTTTTGAATAGCGAGCACAATCGCAATTTTTTCAAATGAATTGTCTTCGAAGAGTGAAAGGTCTTCTGCGGAATGTGGAAAATATTTAATCTCCTTTGGTGACTCTTTTTTCGCAATGAGGACGAGTTGCTTGCCGAGGTCAACCCCTGTCACATCCGCCCCTTCAGCAAAAAAAGCACGCGTAAAAAAACCTTGTCCGCACGCGAGGTCAAGAATCTTCTCTCCTTTCTTGATTGCCATCGCGCGAAGAACATTCGGCAAAATCACCCGTGCCTGATAGGTATCGTTGTTCTGAAGAAGCGTGTCGTACCAATGCGCCACACCTCCCCACGAGGTTGTTTTTGCCTTTTGTTTTTTAGATTGATCTGCCATACAGAATTGATTAGGTAACTTGAATTGGAATATAACACGAAATTCATAAAATGAGAAGCGCGCTATATATAAAGGTATGCTAAAATCGGCTTATGACCAAAGCTGAGCAACTCCAATCCCTCCACAAAAAATGGCTCCTAGAATGCCCCTGTGAGCTCAGAAAAGGAGCTACGCAGGGAGTTCCGGGGGACGGCGCCGTAAATGCACAAATCGTATTTATTGGCGAAGCGCCGGGCACCAAGGAGGACAAGGAGGGTCGCCCCTTCATTGGTTCTGCAGGAAAATTTCTCACTGAAATGCTCGAGAGTATTAAAATGAAACGCGAGGATATTTATATCACAAACATCGTAAAATACCGCCCACCAGAAAATCGCGACCCAACACCGCAGGAAATTGCCGACTGCGCAAAATGGCTTGAAGCAGAAATTAAACTCATCGACCCCGCGCTCATTGTATTTCTCGGGCGCCACTCGATGAACCATTTCTTTCCTGATGAAAAAATCTCAGAAGTGCACGGCATACTTCTCACAGGAAACCATTTTGGGAAAGTACGCACTTTCCTTCCTCTCTACCATCCCGCTGCCGCACTCTACAACGGCTCACTGCGTGAAGTACTCAAAAAAGATTTTAAAAAGATTCAAAAGATATTAAAAAAGATTAGTGGGTAACGAAAAGCGGGCGCGGACTTTTAGTCCGCGCCCGCTTTTCGTTACTATTTTAAAGAATCACGATTGCCTCGTTGTGAGCCACCTCAAGAATCCCGCTCTCCGCATGAATGCGAATCTCTTTCCCCTCGCTATCAACGATCTTGAGTTCCCCATTTTTAAGCGGTGTTACAAGGGGTGAATGATGAGGAAGAATGGTAAGGTCACCTAGAGCTCCCGTGCAAGACAAGCTCGCTGCCTCGCCTTTGAAGAGCACCTGATCTACTTTTGCGACCGTGAGTTTCATCATATTAGTTTTTATTTCTAACCTCCTCAATTGTTCCCTTCATATAGAACGCGGACTCATTCACCTCATCAAGTTTACCCTCGAGAATCTGCGCAAAGCCCTCGACAGTATCTTCGAGTTTCACATATTTCCCTGGTGTACCTGTAAATACTTCTCCAACGAAAAATGGTTGCGAGAGGAACTTCTGAATCTTTCGCGCACGATTTACGGTAAGCTTGTCGTCGTCTGAAAGTTCTTCGATACCAAGAATAGCGATAATATCCTGCAAATCCTTGTAGCGCTGAAGCACCTTGCGTGTCTCCATTGCCACTTTGTAGTGTCGTTCACCCACAATCTGCGGATCAAGAGCCCCTGATGCAGAGTCGAGTGGGTCGATTGCAGGGTAAATACCGAGCGATGCGAGATTTCGAGAGAGCACTACTGTTGAATCAAGGTGTGAGAATGTAGTCGCAGGAGCTGGGTCGGTGAGGTCGTCTGCTGGCACATACACCGCCTGCACTGAAGTAATGGAACCTTTTGTCGTAGAGGCAATGCGCTCTTGAAGCTTACCCATTTCTTCGGCAAGGGTTGGCTGATACCCCACGGCTGACGGTACGCGCCCGAGAAGCGCAGAAACCTCAGCACCCGCCTGAATAAAACGGAAAATATTATCCATAAAGAGGAGTGTGTCTTTGCCACTTACATCGCGAAAGTGCTCTGCCATCGTGAGACCAGAAAGAGCAACGCGTGCACGAGCTCCCGGTACTTCGTTCATCTGTCCAAACACAAGCGCAGTCTTTGCGAGCACTCCAGAGTCCTTCATTTCGTGATAGAGGTCATTACCCTCACGCACACGCTCGCCAATACCTGCAAAAACAGAATACCCACCGTGCTCTGTGGCAACATTGCGGATAAGCTCTTGAATGAGAACTGTCTTGCCCACGCCTGCACCACCAAAGAGGCCAACTTTTCCTCCCTTAATAAAGGGTGTCATCAAGTCAATCGCCTTAATCCCTGTTTCAAAAATTTCTGTCTTTGTTTTCTGATCCTTGAATGCGGGCGGTTTACGGTGGATTGAGAGGCGCTCTGTTTTTGGGGGGAGTTGCGCGCCACCGTCTATGGTTTCACCGAGTACATTAAAAAGGCGCCCGAGGACAGCCTCACCCACAGGAACAGAAACAGGTGCGCCGGTATTTTTTACCTCCACTCCACGGCGAAGACCCTCAGTGGAGTCGAGCGCGATTGCACGAACGCGACCAAGCCCGAGGTGTTGCGCAACCTCAAGTGTGATCTTCCTCTTTTCGCCATGCTCCCCCACCCACTCCACCACGAGCGCGTGTTCAACTTCGGGAATATTCTTCTCGAAATATACATCCACGACGGGTCCGACGATTTGTTTGATTGTTCCTGTGTTCATAATATTTATTATTAAATTTCCTATGGGCTATTAATTATTTCATCGCTTCAATCCCTCCAATAATCTCACTCATCTCTCTCGTAATTGCACCCTGGCGGGCCTTGTTATATGCGCGCGTGAGATCAAAGGTTACTTCTTTTGCTTTGTCTGATGCATTTCGCATTGCGACCATTCGTGCGGAGTGTTCGGATGCCTTAGCTTCAAGGAAGGCGTGGTGTATCTCTATAGCGAGAAGCCGAGGGAGAAGTATCTCAAATACCGCCTCGGGTGATGGCTCAAATAAATAATCTGATGATCGTGTTTCTTTTTCAATTTCCGCTTCCCCTTTTGCAAAGGCTCCCTTCTCGGGCACAATACCATTAATCATTCCCTCGAGGCCTTCAATCGAAAGAGGAAGCAGTGTACGCGAGACGGGCTCCTGCTCAAATGTTGACCGGAAATTTGTATACACAAGCACACACTCATCATATTTTTCATCAGTAAATAATTTTATAATGAGTGACACAACGCCAGAAAAATCACTAATCGCGCTTTCGTCTTTCATTGTCTGAATATGCTTTTCGAGAAGGTACCCACGGCGTGCAAAAAATTCCTCACCCTTGCGACCGATAGCGAGGACACCCGTATTCTCTTTTGAAATACCTCTCTCTGAAAGTGCAGCGAGTGCACATTTCGTAGCGCCTGTATTGAGCCCGCCCGCAAGACCCTTATCGCTCGTCACCGCCACAAGAAGTACGCGGTGCACAGGACGGCTTGCAACAAGTGAGTGCCGTGCAATATCCACCGATCGCGTAATGCGAGAAAGAATACGAAATGCGGCCGTCGCATATGGGCGCGCAATGAGTGCAGCCACCTGCGCCTTACGCATCTTCACACCAGAAACTGCCTCCATCGCTTTGGTGACTTGGTGTGTCTTTTGAACAGAACGAATCTTTTCTTTTATCGCGCGAAGAGATGACATAGTAAATTAGTGAACGATAAAGAGCTCTGGGTGCGAGGTTACAAAATCTGCGAGCGCAAGCTTCAAATTTGCCTCTGTTTGCTCTGCGATTGCGTGATCTTTTTTAATAGCATCCACAATACCCGATGCGTGATGATCAAAGTATGCAGAAAGTTTTTCCTCAAAGAGGTACATATCTTCCACGCGCACCTTGTCGATGATACCCGAGATACCCGCGTAGATAACAAGCACTTCTTTCTCAAACGGCAAAGGCTTCCCGTTCGTCTGTTTGAGCATTTCTGAAAAACGACGACCCTTCTCGATGCGTTCTTTTGTTTCTTTGTCGAGGTCGCTCGCAAACTGCATAAATGCTTCAAGCTCACGAAACTGTGCGAGCTCAAGACGAATCTTCCCCGCTACTTTCTTCATTGCCTTTGTCTGCGCCGCTGAACCAACGCGAGAAACAGAGAGGCCCACATTCACCGCGGGTCGCATTCCTTTGTTGAATAGGTCAGTGTCCAAATAAATCTGCCCATCGGTAATAGAAATCACATTCGTTGGAATATACGCAGATACATCACCCTGCTGTGTTTCAATAATAGGAAGTGCAGTCAACGACCCACCACCGAGCTTTTCTGAAAGCTTTGCCGCGCGCTCAAGAAGACGAGAGTGGAGGTAAAAAATATCTCCCGGGTAGGCCTCGCGTCCGGGTGGACGACGAAGAAGCAGAGACATCTGTCGGTATGCTACTGCGTGTTTTGAAAGATCATCGTAGACAACGAGTGCATCCTTGCCTTTCAACATAAAAAATTCACCAATCGTTGCACCTGTGAATGGAGCAAGGTATTGAAGCGCTGCAGCCTCCGATGCTCCTGCGATGACAACAATGGTATAGGCCATCGCTCCTCTCTCCTCGAGCTCACCCACAATGCGCGCAATCTTTGACTCCTTTTGCCCGATCGCGACATAAATACAAATTGGACGAGTCTCCTTTGGCTCACTAATCTGATTTAAAATGGTGTCGAGAGCAATAGCAGTTTTACCGGTACCACGATCACCAATAATAAGCTCGCGCTGTCCGCGACCAATAGGAATCATCGAGTCAATAGCTTTAATACCCGTATGCACAGGAGTGTCCACTCCCGCGCGATCAATCACACCGAACGCAATACGCTCAATAGGCATTCTATCTTCCTCCTTAATAACACCCTTTCCGTCGACAGGCTCCCCGAGTGCGTTTACGACGCGACCAACCATACCATTTGATACGGGGATCGAAAGTGTTTTACCCGTCCCCTTCACCACCATTCCTTCGCTAATACGATCAGCACCAGACAAAATCACCGCCTTCACAAAATCCTCCTCGAGGTTGAGCACGAAACCTACAATGGGCTCAGCATCGAGCGTATCCTTGAGCGCCTTTTTTCCGGCAGGTTCAAAAATAACCATCTCCGCCATCATCGCACCCTGAAGCCCATCGATTTCAGCAATGCCGTCACCTGCCTTAACAACTGTACCAACACGCTCAACCGAGATATTCGGCTCAAGTGCTTCGATTTCTTTCTTAATTTTTTCTACAAGGATGGTGTTCATAATGGTTTCTAATTAGTAATTTTACGATAAAGTTCTGCGAGGGATTTTTTATAGCTACCGTCGATGAGGGTATCTTTAGTTCTAATCTGGAATCCTCCCACAATTGTTTCATCGACTACATCACGGCGAATCGTGCCCTTGGGGATTATTCCCTCTTTCTCATAATGGTCATACGCGTGTGCCCATTTGTTTATGCTTTTTGTGTCCGCGATCACGAGCACTGCCTCATTTTTATTTTTTTCGCGTATAATAATTTTCTCGAGCTCGTGTGCTACAAAAGGAAGGAGGCTATTGTGCCCACGAGCGGCAATTACTTTTCGAAACTGAGCGAATACTTTTTTTGAATCACTCTCAGTTTTCACTTGTTCGCTCTGGAGCGCTCCATAAAGCGCCTCTGCATACCACGATGCTTTCATATATTCTTAAATTAACTAGCTCGAGCTTTTGGAGTAGCAGACACACCCTGGCGAAGGATTTTCTCCGCGGAGAGAACAGCCATACGCGCGACCTCGCGTTCAGCTTTTTGGATCATCTCGTCGTGCTCACGGTTTGTTCGGCGCTCCGCTTCGTTTAAAAGGTGCACCGCTTTTCGATGTGCATCCTTCATCATTATGTGTTCCTCATTTTCAGCGTGCTTTTTTGCTGCATCAATAAACTCATCTCCCTTCTTTGTCGCCTCTCGGAGAATATGCGCCCTTTCTGCTTCTGCTTCACCAAGCTGGCGTTCTGCCTCATCAGCATCGTGAATCGCGCGCTCAATCTTCTTCTTGCGTGTATCCACCATATGAAGCACTGGCTTATAGAGGAACTTGTAGAGAATTGCGAGGAGCAAACCAAAATTCACCCCCTGTATAAGGAGGAGCTTCCAATTGATTCCAAATACTGAAACGATTTGTTCCATAAGAGTAGTGCGCTATAAATTACTACGCGAACTTTACGATGAATGCAATAACGAGCGCAAAAATAGCGAGCGCTTCAGTAAATGCAATACCAATAAACATCGTTGCCTGCACCTTACCCGACGCTTCTGGGTTTCGTCCGATTGCCTCGAGCGCCTTCGCAACAATGAGACCAATGCCAATACCAGGCCCAATAACGCCGAGACCAACAGCTAATGCCATACCTAATGTTTTTGCTACTTCAATATCCATATTATTTTTATTAATTACTAAATTTAATCCTGCTCCTAATGCGCCTCGGTAATCGCAATCTTCACAAAGAAGAGTGTGAGGAGTGCAAAGATCGCCGCCTGAATAAATCCGACGAAGACCTCAAAGAGCATAATGGGAACAGGGAGCACCATCGGTACGAAATGCTGAATTACCAAAATCATTACCTCCCCCGCAAAGATGTTTCCAAAGAGACGGAACGAATAAGAGACTAATCGTGCCACTTCGGAGAAAAGCTCAATAATACCCACCATAAACCCTAAGACCGAACTAACATTAACAAATTTCTTGCCATATCTCAAGAAGCCCAATGTGGTAACCCCTACCACCTCAATCACGATGAACACAATCACGGTGAGGGCAAGGGTGGTATTGAGGTCGGTGTTCATCGAGCGGAGAAGCGGAGTAAACTCACCATTTGGGTGCGTCCACCCAATACTCCCAATTCCCGGCGTAAATTCGATGAGGTTTGCAGTAAAAATAAAGAGGAAAATCGTAAGAATGAGCGGGAAAATTTGTCGGGCGAGTTTCTCGTCTCCCAATGTCTCAGTGATGTAATCAAGAATCCCCACAAAGAGCGTCTCGATGAGTGTCTGGAGACGCCCTGGAATAAGTGAAAGATTTTTACGCACAAAAAAGGCGAGTATTCCCAAAATCGCAAACACGACAAAACTCATCAACATTGTATTGGTAATAGGAATACCAAAAAGTGTGCCTATTTTTTCTGCCGCGAGCGAAATGTGAATGCCTTGTTCTTTCATATCAAAAGTGCCTGCATTCTAACAGAAATTAGACGAAATAAAAAGAGCGTCATTTTGGGTTACCAAAATGACGCTCTCGGGTATATAAGACTTTTCATATTTTTGCAGTCATATACCAGTGGAGAAACTCTTGCATCGTGTGATGCATCACCATAAATGCAATGGCGCATGCCCAGAGGATCAAAATGCAATACTCTGAGAAGGTGAGGCCACTATTTTTTCTTCGCTGATACGCGAGGACGGCCTTATTGTGTTCCTGCATTTCTTCTTCTGATATCAGCCTTGGTTGTGCATTACGATACCAGACAGCAACACAATAGAGGACGAGAACCGCATAACAAACCAGAGCTAGTTTCCAATACATTTTAACCTCCTTTTGAAAAGTGCTGTGAGATACAATACTCCGAACAAAAATAAACTTTTTTGTATTCTACCCAGGCGACGACATAGTAGCCCGTGAACACTCTTTTGCAGTATAAGCATTCCATATCATCCTCCTTTCCTCCTTTTTAATCTACTTCAATTGTACCACAAAAGTAATAAACTTGCAATAGCACAAAATATGCCTCAGATACTGAGTATTCTATACACCGCCACACCAAACGCAATCGTAACATTAAGCGACTCCTTTGTGCCAAGCATAGGAATTTCAACAATCACATCGCACAGAGAAAGCACTTCTGGCAAAACTCCATCCACTTCATTCCCTATCACAAACGCAGGGTTTTCCCTTCCAGCTATATTTACATCCTTGTAATCCACCGCATCCTCACCCTGCTCGAGCGCAATAATATAATAATTTTCCTCCTTCAGTTTTTTAACGCAATCAAGAGTGTCCTCAAAATATTCCCAAAGAAGTGTGTCCTCCGCACCAAGCGCAACCTTTGCAAAATCTTTTCTTCGCTCTCCCTTTTTATCGAGAGGCGTTGGTGTAGTGCCACATAAATATATTTTTTTAATTCCTACCGCATTTGCAGTACGAAAAATAGAACCGACATTATATACACTGCGAAGATTATCGAGGACTGCGACGGAACTCATTCTTTATTGAGTGCGACTCCTTATGGTCGAATAAATTTCTGCGAGCGCAAAAAGGAGAGAGAGAGCAAGCGGACCAAACAAAAATCCAAGTGGGCCAAAAAACCCGATGCCACCCAAGATAGAGAGAAGTATTAAGAATGGGTGGAGTTGAACCCCGCGGCTTACGAGGCGTGGCCCTAAATAATTATCTACAAAACTTACTGCCACCACCCACCACACAAGGAGCCCCGCTGCAGCTGTCATTGCATTACTGAAAAAGAGAAACAAAATACACGGTACTAAAACAAGAGAGGTGCCAAATCCAGGGATGAGAGCGGCTACGGCCGCGACACTTCCCCAAAGCACAGGATTGGGAACGCCGAAGATTGTGAGGCCTATCGTCGTGAGGACACCCTGCACGAGCCCCACCGCAATATTCCCACGCACGACAGAATTAATAGCGATCTCAAGTTTTCGAAGAATAGTTTCATCATACACATCCTGGAGAGGGCTCACCGCAATAGCTACGCTCTTGAGCTTGTCACCATCCTTAAACAAGTAGTAGAGCGCAACAAGAAGCACGAAAATATCCACCAGAACCCGTGCAACATTTGAAAATACGGTATCAAAGTGCTGAATAAGCCAACTCAATCCTCCTTTCACATATTGGCTGAAGTCGAGTGAGCCCTGAGGCAGAAACGGGAGCCCGGCGCTCCGAATTGATGACTCGATATTCTGAGAAAGATTACTAATTCCTGTATCACTCACGAGCGATGAATAAAGCTGTGTTGCCTCTTTGAAAATTTGTACACTCAAAAAACTAACTGGTACTACAATAACAACAAGAACAAACGCTGTCGAAAGGAGTGCTGCGAGCCCACGGTTTTCTCTCGTGAAGGAAAGTGTTCTTTTAAAAGTGGGCGCAAATACTGTAGAAAAAATACTTGCCAAGATAAGCGAGTATAAAAAGGGCTGAAAGATGAAAAATGCTAGAATAGACACTACAGCAAGAAGCGAAAAGAGGAAGTATATTTCTGATTTTTGATAACTCATATACTTTATATTATACAATGCTCTTACTATTTAATCTATGACACGCTCGCCGCCCACCAAAAAAGAAAACTCTGGGCTACCCGCGCCCAGAGTTTTTATTGAAGCGTCTCATCCATAGAACAGAACTCGTGAATGTAATCAAGAAATTCATCCAACTTGGTTGTATCCATATCATTTTCTTCCATTTCGATACAAACTTCCTCAAGAAAGACGCATGCGAATTCCAGATGCTCGAAATCAAATTTTATAGGAAAGTTCTCTTTTGTGACCGCGAGTTTTTTAAAAAAATCTGGTTCAAAAGTAGGCACAGGTGTGCCCCTTTGTTTCTCCTCCTCCCAGGTGAGCTGCATAACCAAAGCGAGACCATCTGATTCTTTTGGATAAATACTAATATCTAACCCTTCCTGCAAAGAGAAACGAACATCCATAATAC
>Ga0315272_10002000_pt1 | contig 10047 bp, 5 predicted proteins | sample C3_middle_MG_FD_203918 | JGI IMG/M metagenome (GOLD analysis project Ga0315272, IMG submission 203918) | Sediment microbial communities from Yellowstone Lake, YNP, Wyoming, USA - C3_middle | ecosystem: Environmental > Aquatic > Freshwater > Lake > Sediment | place: USA: Wyoming | collected...
TCGGCGTAGGAAGGCAGGGCATTGAAGTACGAGATATTCGAGTAGCTGGCAGTGAGCCGGTAGATGCGGTTTCTCTGCATATCGAGCCGCATCGAGTTGTACGGATCGCCCCAGCTATGAGCCTGCAGCAGGATGCTGTCGGCGACGTTGTTGTCGGCGGGCGGCGGATCGAATTTCAGATCCACGTTGACAACGCGCGGCCCGGACTCCAGGTTGACGATGCTGCGATACGTATTCATATCGCCGCCGACGTTTGAGACCCAGCGTGCGCCGACGTCGATGACGCCTTCCAGCATTTTCTCCTTGGGAGGGGTAGAGGAATCAGCCTCCTTCGGCGGAGTGGAGGCATCGGCGGCCGCGGGTGGGGGATCGGGCTTCGCCTCCGGCTTGGCCGCGGGCTGGGCGGCCTGAGCGGCCATCCTGACCTTCTTCTTTTTGAACTTCTTGGCCTTTTTCGCCGGCTTGTGTCCCGCCGGCGCGTCTTTAGGCGCGTCCTGTTGCGTGGCGAAAGCGAAGGCGGCGGCGAGCATCAACAATAGGGCGATTCTCTTCATCGCAGCAACCCCCTGTCGGCGTTGGAACCGTGAATCTTCTGATGGCACGTCGTGCAGTTGCGGAAGCGTGGCACACGCATATCGTGGAACGCCGGCGGCACACTACCCAGGGAACCGCCTTTGGATGGCGACTGGAGGTTCGAATGGCACTCCAGGCAAAGCAGGAACACCTCCTGACGAATCAACATCCGGGGGTTCACCGAACCATGCGGCTCGTGACAAGTGGCGCAGCCGTCGGTCTCGACCGGAGCGTGGTTGAAGACAAAGGGCCCACGCTTGTCGGCGTGGCAGTTCACGCATCCGGGCTCGCTGCCCGTATTGGCCTGGCGGAGATTGCGGCTCATGAAACTGGAATGCGGATTATGACAGGACGTGCAGGCCATGGCGCCTTCCGGCACCTTATGATGATGCGGCTTCAGAAACGACGCAGCTACCGCGGTGTGGCAGCTTCCACAAAGTTGGTTCACTCCGGCCGTGCGCTTGAGGCGGGCGAATGAACTCTCGGCGCCGGGCTTGTGCATGTCATGGCAGGACGTGCAGGCGATGGCGCTACGCGAATGCCCGCTTTCAATCCGCCCCACCTGGCTGGGCTGGCCGCGGTGGCAGTTCAGGCAGATGGCGTCGGCCTTCATGGCGGTCTGTCTGGCGGGGTTGACGATATCTTCAGCCGACGCGGAATCGGCATGCTTGGAACCCATGCCATGACAGGCTTCGCAGGCCTTACCTTGCCAGCGTTTGTTCTTCTCGAGGTTGAAATGCGGGTTCTTGGCAAAGGACTTGGAGATGTCCTCGTGACATCCCGCGCAGGCCTCCGAACCGGCGTAATCCAGTTTCACGGGCGTGGCCGGAGCGGGCGCGGCCTGAGTCGCATCCTGCTTCGCCTCTTGCCTCGCCGAACCAGCGGCTTGCGCCGCAAGCGCAAGCGCAAGGACAGCCAGCGGGATGATGAGATTTCGGAATCGGGTCATGAAAGCTCCCTGCAGCTCGGATCCGGAAAAAAGGCCGGGCAGGCCGTTTGTACGGGATGCCCGGCCTTATTCTGACTTTAGTTGGACGCGTGCACTTTCGCCACGGAGTAGTCCGCACTGGGACCATGGCAAACGATGCAGCTTTCACCCAGCGAAGTCGTGTTCACCAAAGCATGCGAGGCGGCATCGATTGATGCGTGGCAGCCGAGGCATGCGCCGGTGGTCGGGTTGACCGGATTGATGTAACCGCGGGTGTCGTTGATCTTGGCGGTGGCCCCGATCGGCATCACATAGGTGCCCGGCAGGTGGCACTGTTCGCAGTTAGTCAAGTCGCCGGGGTAACCGACGTCGTTGAAGTTGTTCTTCGAGCCGCCGTAGCCGTAGATCGTGAAATCGCGGCTTTGGTTCGGGCCGGAGTGAATGCGATGGACCATCAGCGCGAAGTCGATGCTCTCGGGCGGATTCGCCGAGCCATCGGCGGGACGCATTACGGCGTCGTTCTCGATGGGGTTGTGGCACAGAACGCACTGCTGAATCTGGTTACGGTTCTCACCGTGCAGCGAGAGGTTCCAGTGGCAGGAGTCGCACTTGTTGATATCGACCACGGCACGCCGCGGAGTAACGGCGCTGCCGTCCACCGAGAAGTTGTAGACGACGTTCTTCATGCCGTATTCGATGGTCTGCGCCTTGGTCGTACCGGCCAGTACCGTGTCATAGCGGCGGCCTTCCATGCCGATGGTGTAGGTGCCCGTCGCGCCGGCCGGAATGGCCGTGGCGAAGGTGTAGGTGTAGGTGTCTCCGTTCAGCACCGATTTCTTACTGGCATCTTCGCTGATGTAGCCGTGCGCGTTGATGCCGACATAGTCGGTGGTCGGGCCGGCGAGGACGAGCGCCAGGCGGTAGTTCTTCTGCGAGAAGGCCGATAGAGGGATCGTGGCCCCGCTATTGTCCTTCACCTGGAACGCCACCACCGGCTGCTGGCCGGGCGAGGTGTTGGTCACCGAGAGAATCGTTCCATTGATACCAGGCAGCAGACTGGACTGATTCGGGTTCACATGCGCGCCGATGACGGAAGCGTCGAAGTCGGTTTCGCCCTTCGGAATGTGGCAATTGGCGCACTGGTTGTCGTTGAACTGCGGTCCGCCGAGGTGGTTCACGCCGGTGGCGAAATCCACGTTGTCATGGCAGGAGCCGCAGGCGGCCGCGGTCGGAGCGGTGCTGAACGCCGTCGCCTGAGCGGCGTCCGGCGTGTGGCAGGCCTGGCAGGTGTTCGGATTGGCCGGGAAAGCGATGTCGGAGTAATCGTTGTTCCCATGCGAGCCATTGATCTGATAGGGAGTTCCGGCTTTCACGCTGGGCAGATTCTCGCCCATGTGAATCTTGTGGAACATCACCTTCATATCTATATCGTTCCCCGTCTGCGGGTTGACGTAGCCGGGAACGTGGCACAGGACGCAAATGTCCATCGAGCGGCGCGAACCGCCGTGGAAGGCGATCTGGCTGTGGCACTTGTTGCAGGTAGCCGTCGTAACGACTTGACGAACCGTAGGAGTTCCTCCGCCCACGACGACACTGCTGGTTACGTTGGAGTAATTGGTGCCGAGGTCGAAATCAGTCAGGTTCCGCGACGCAGTCATGCCGACCGTGATCGTCGAGCCGGTCGGGATGTTGAGGGGCACAATCTTCTTGTACGTGTAGCTGTACGAGCCGTCCGGATTGGTGACCAGGGTTCCGCCCGAGTCGGTACCCGGCGCGGGGACCGTAACCCCAGGCGCCGACGAGTTCGTAGTCGTGGTGAGGTTGACGTACTGCCCGCCCGGCGTACTCGCCGGAATGTAAGCGAGAATGTACCGGACCGAAATCGCGCCAGGCGTCTGCACGCCGTTGATGTCCAGAAGAGCGCCCTTCGGATCGGTAAGTTGGTAGGTCACGGTGAGCGGGCTGCCCACCGCGAACTGGATGTTAGTAATGTTAATTGCCACGCCGGGACGCACAAAATTCAGTGCGGCCGGATCGGCAAACGATGCCTTTTCACGACTGGAAAACGGGGATTTGGTCGAGCTGAGCAGGGCAACGCTCCCTGCCATTAGCATCGCGACCAACAAGAACCCCATAGAGGCACGCGAGCGAGAACGCATTCGCATGAAAGCTCTCCTTCTGAACCCCATCAGCGGGATAACACACGGACTCACCGCCGGCTAACAGTCGGCGGAAAAATCGCATAAAATGCATTGCATCTTCCACTCCAAACCAAACAGCCGGGTATTGAATAATTCTACAATGCATGTTTTCAACGGGTTACGAGAATTGCAATGAAGTCTATTTAATACTTGGGTCGCAACCTGGGCCTTCCACCACCCGTATTGGGTGAAAGCCCACAGCTTAACCCCTGACAGATGAGAGAAATGACGCGATTTCGAAGATCGGAATTCGGTCTTCTGACCCGGCCGGTCCACATTCATGAAGGCCCGGGGCACCAGCGGACGGGTTTTCCGGGTTCGAGTTCCCACACTTTGACCCCTTCATTCTTGACCAACTCCGCCAATTCCGCGGGTGTGCCGCTGAGGATGGGGAACGTGCCGAAGTGAACGGGGATCACTATCTTCGTGCCAAGCAGGCGGGACGCCAGTGCCGCCTGCCTGGGGTCCATAGTGTAGTAGTCCCCGATGGGCAGGAACGCGAGTTGCGGGGCGTAGAGTTCCCGGTAAAGCGCCATGTCTGAAAAGACCGACGTGTCTCCCGCGAAGTAAGCTTTGCGCCCATCGGCAAAATGGAGGAGGAACCCGGCCGCCTCTCCTCCGTAAACGATCGCGTTGCCATCTTGAATCCCGCTGGAGTGCAGCGCATGGGTCATGGTGACCGTCAAGGAGCCGGCTGTCTGGCTGCCCCCCTTGTTCATGCCGCCTGTATTCTGCACACCCTTGGTTTCGAGCCAGGCGCAAATCTCGAAGTTCGCGATCACTTTGGGCTTGAATTTCTTGGCAAGTTGAACTGCGTCGGCGATGTGGTCGTAGTGGCCATGCGTAATCAGCATGGTGTCGATGTGCTCGATTTTGAACCCGTGCGGCGACTTCGGATTCCCGTTGATCCACGGGTCGATGAGAACGATTTCGTCGTCTTCCAGCTTCAATTGGAAGGTGCCGTGCCCCAGCCATGTGATCTCGATCATCGCTTTGTTTCCTCCTGAATACTGTCGCTCCGCTCCGTCATTGTAAAGCAAACTCTTAACCACCTCGAGCCCACCAGCATTCGCCCGCTCAGCGAATTGCGGGTCAATGGAGATCTCGTCGGCGCTCTGATTCGCGGTGACGTGGAGCCCTGAGCGTCAACACTTAGCGGCCGTACATGTTTGTGCTTCCCGAAACCGTCGATCGCCCCATGGCTTCCCCGCTGGAGCCGTCTCTTTCCAAGCAGATACAAGCGCTCGAGTTAGCGAAGGATTGCCGCGAGGACACAAATAGGACGTGGAGGCATCAACGGCTTGAGAATAACGCGAATGAAATAGCCCACCTCTGACGGCATGTTCCACCGCTCCTGTTTCAATCGGCACGCAGCGCGCCGGGGGGCGGGAGTGTACGGCCGCGCCCTTCGCGCTTGGCCCAAACGCCACTACCGCATTTCGCACTTGAACGGCTACGCCATCGCCTGCCCCCCTCGATAGACTGGAAGGATCTTGACGAAGGCGCAGGAGACCGGCAACGTTGCGGTGTTAGCCGAGAAACCCTCGGTGGCTCGCGACGTGGCGCGGGCTCTGGGCGCGACCCAGTCCGGACAGGGCTACTTGCACGGCAACGGGTACGTAGTCACATGGGCCATCGGCCACCTGGTCGCGCTGCCGCAGCCGCACGAAATCGACCCGTCGTGGAAGCAATGGCGGCGCAACACTCTGCCGATGCTGCCGCGGGAATGGCCTCTGAAGGTCTACGACCAGACGCGCGACCAGTTCGAAGTCGTCCGTAAGATCCTGAGTTCTCCTCGCATCTCCTCAGTCATCTGCGCGACCGACGCCGGACGCGAGGGCGAGCTCATATTTCGCTACATCTACGAAGCCGCGCAGTGCGCGAAGCCGGTGCGCCGGTTGTGGATTTCATCCCTGACGGCGGAGGCCATTAAGAAGGGCTTCCAGGCGCTGAAACCGGGCGCCGACTACGACGCGCTGGCCGATGCCGCACGCGGACGCAGCCGGGCCGACTGGCTGGTGGGGATGAATCTCTCGCGCGCTTACTCGCTGGCTTATGACGAGGAGTTGTCGGTGGGCCGCGTGCAGACGCCCACGCTCGCCATGGTCGTGGAGCGCGAGCTGACCATCCGCAACTTCGTGCCTGAGGATTACATCGAGGTCGTGGCGACCTTTCATCCGAGCGGCCGCCAGGACGAAAGCAAGTACGCCGGCACGTGGTTCCGCGCCGAGGGCAATCAACGCGTCACGCGTCTGCCGGCCGAGGGTGACGGGGCCAAGGCGATCGTAGCCCGCGCGCAGAAGGGTACGGCCGCGATCGAGTCGGTCGACAACGAAACGCAGCGCATGTTGCCGCCGCTGCTCTACGACCTGACCGAGCTGCAGCGCCACGCCAACCGGCTCTTCGGATTCAGCGCGCAGAAGACGCTCGACCTGGCGCAGGCGCTGTATGAACGGCATAAGCTGATCAGCTATCCGCGAACCGACAGCCGGCATCTCTCCAAAGACGTGGCCGCCACGCTGCCGCGCATCGTCAAAACCATCGAGGCACCCTACCGTGAATTGCTCGCGCCTGGCACCGGTGAGAGGCCGCTGGGACGCCGCTTTATCGACGACGCAAAGGTCACCGACCACCACGCCATCATTCCTACGACGACGTCTGGCGACAAAGCCGGAGTGAACGACGACGAGCGCAAGATCTACGACCTGATCTGCCGCAGGCTGTTGAGCGCATGGCACGACGATTATCTGACGTCGGTGACTACTGTGATCACAGCCATCCACTGCGAGAGCAGCGTGGACCGCTACTACACCTCTGGAACGGTGGTGCAGCAGTTGGGATGGAAAGCGCTCGACCGGCCGACGGAGCGGAAGGCGGGCAAGGGGCGCATCAAGAAGGACGAAGACGGCGACGACGAGCAGGCCGACACTGCCCTGCCCTCGGATCTCGCGGCGGGCCAAGCCCAGGACGTGCTGGACGCGAAGGCCAAGCGCAAGACGACCAAGCCGCCCAAGCGGTTGACCGAAGGCACGCTGCTCACGGCTATGGAGACGGCCGGCAAGACGCTCGACGAGAAAGAGCTTTCCGACGCGATGAAGGAGAGCGGCCTGGGCACCCCGGCCACGCGGGCCGCGATCATCGAAGTGCTGCTGAAGCGAGGCTACATTGAGCGCCTGGGCAAAGCGCTGGGCGCGACGAACAAGGGCATACGGCTGATCGAAGTGGTGCATCCCGAGGTGAAGAGCCCGGTGATGACGGGTCAGTGGGAGTCGTACCTGCAGCGGATTCAGAAGGGCTCGGCGCAGTTGGAGCCGTTTCTGGAAGGCATCGAAGAGTACGTGCGCGAGGTCGTGGGGCGCGTCGGGAAAGAAGGACAAGTCGGGCGGCAGGCGTTCGCGACAACGCAGACGCCACCGGCGCCGAACGGGAACGCTCGCACTTCCGTTGAGGGGGCCGCGCGTGCGGCCACGCCACAGGGAGCCAGTCCCCACAACGAACCGAGCCTGCTGAGCGAGGGCCTCAACAGGAGCCCGGTCGTCGCGCAGCCGGGCGAGTCGCCGGAAGAGTTGCTGCATCGGGCATTCGGCTTCACCTCATTCCGCTCGAATCAGGAGGCGGTCTGCAAAGCCGTGATTAACGGGAGCGACGTTCTGCTGGTGATGCCAACCGGCGCGGGCAAGTCGCTGTGTTACCAACTGCCGGGCATCGCACTCGGCGGCACGACCTTGGTGGTGAGCCCGCTCATCGCGTTGATGGACGACCAGGTCTCCAAGCTCGCGTCGCTTGGGTTTAGCGTGGCTCGCATCCACTCCGGACTGAACCGCGCGCAGTCGCGGCAGGCCTGCATCGATTACCTCGGCGGTAAGCTGCAATTCCTGTTCATCGCTCCGGAGCGGCTGCGCGTGACCGGCTTCCCGGAGATGCTGGCCAAGCGCAAACCGTCACTGATCGCGATTGACGAGGCGCATTGCATTTCGCAATGGGGCCACGACTTCCGCCCCGATTACCGCAAGCTGAGCCAGTACCTGCCGGCGCTGCGGCCCGCGCCGGTGATCGCGCTCACGGCCACGGCGACGCCGACCGTCCAGCATGACATCGTCGAGCAACTCGGCCTCGCCACGCCGGCGCTCTTCATCCACGGCTTCCGGCGCGAGAACCTCGCGATCGAGGTGGTTGAGGTGCCGCCGTCGCGGCGCACGGAACTAGTCAGTGAACTATTGAGCGACGCGGAACGCAGACCGGCCATCATCTACGCCCCGACGCGCAAACATGCCGAGGCGCTAGCGCGGGATCTCTCGGCGCTGTTTCCCGTGGCGGAGTATCACGCGGGCCTCGACCCCGCGCGGCGCGAGCGCGTGCAGCATGGATTCTTAGACGGCAAACTCGAAGCCGTCGTCGCCACCATTGCCTTCGGTATGGGGATCGACAAGCCGAACATACGCACTGTGATTCACGTGGCGCTGCCCGCAAGCCTGGAGGCTTACTACCAGGAGATCGGACGCGCGGGGCGCGACGGCGAGCCCAGCCGCACCATCCTGATGCACTCCTACGCGGACCGCTACACGCACGATTTCTTCTTCGAGCGCGACTATCCGGACGTGGCCGTGCTCGACAAAATCTACAAGCTGCTGAACGACGAGCCGCAGCCCAAGGATGCTCTATGCAAGAAGATGACCATGGACCCTGAGTCGTTCGACAAGGCACTGGAGAAGTTGTGGATCCACGGCGGCGCGGTGCTCGATTTCGCTGAAAACGCCACGCGCGGCCCGGACGAGTGGCGCGATTCCTATTCCATCCAGTCGGAACGGCGTCGCTCGCAGATCGATCTGGTAATGCGTTATACGGAGACCAGCCAGTGCCGCATGTCCGCGCTGGTACGCCACTTTGGCGACCACGCCGACGGCGCGCGCGCCTGCGGCATCTGCGACTTCTGCGCGCCGCAGGACTGCGTGGCTCAGCAGTTCCGCGAGCCGACCGCGCTGGAGCGCGACGCCGCGCGAGCCGCCCTGAAGACGCTACGAAATGGGCAGTCCCCCTCGACCGGAAGGCTGTATGGGCAGCTCTTTCCGGGCGAGCAGATCACGCGCGATGCCTTTGAAGAAGTGTTATCTGCGCTGGCCCGCGTAGGACTCGTGCATATCACCGACGCGGTGTTTGAGAAAGACGGGAAGACGATCCCCTATCGCCGCGCGAGCCTCTCGCGCGACGGCCATGACCTCGCCGAAGATGCAGAGATCGACTTCACTTTGAAAGAGGTCGTCAGCCCTGCCAAGCGGAAACGCAAGATTGCTTCAAAGGCGAAAAAGACTAAGACGGCAAAGAGTCCGAAACCGGCCGCCGCAGCGAAGAAACCCGTGGCGAGCAACCCGGGGCTTGAAGAGAAGCTGCGCACGTGGCGCTTGGCCGAGGCCAAGAAGCGCGGCGTGCCGGCGTTCAAGATTTTCAAAGACCAGTCGCTCCGGGCGATTGCGGCGAAACCGCCCGCCACACCAGACGACCTGCTGGCGATCCCGGGCGTGGGGAGCGCGACGGCGAAGAAGTACGGCGCTGCGATCTGCAAGCTGTGCGGCCAAGGTCATTGAGCCGCGACCGGCATGGAGCGGTGACATTCGCGGTCTGCGATACCGAACGCCAGTTTGGGGGAACGACGCCTGTCTTGTGCACAGAAGCGCGCTTTTCGCCCACGGCTGCCGAGAAGAAGCTCGATCTTCAGCGCTCACTCACGTTCGCAGGATCGTTACCATGCGCACCACTGTGGTCGTGATATTCTTTTCGCACGGGGATGGAACCTACGGCGAAGATCTATCGTACGGCGTTGCTGGACATTTCGGGTGTGAGCGTTGAGGTTGTCTTCGTGGACTCGGGTTTTGACCAAAAGACACCGGTTGAGCGCCGTACGGTGTGCGGGGCCTTGCAGGAGTCCGTGGAGCAATCGGCCAGCACACTCGATATCGTGCTCGTATGGCAAGATGCCGTTGGCAGAATGAAGTTTGCCGCCCCGCCCTGGCAAGAACGATTCTTCCAGGCCATGCGATACGACCAGCTCTACGCACAGGCTGATCGAGCCGTTACAGTGACGCTCGCTTGAAGCGCCGCTCGATTTCAGCCCTGGCAAGGTCCACGAGCTCGAGATCCAGGACGTTACGACGTTCCAATTCCTCGTACAACCGCGCGCCACAGGCGTCTCTTAGCTGACGTTTTCTATCCTCCAGAGTCCCACCCAGCCCGTTGGTTGCGTTGACCGTCGACGCAATGCAACGCAAGCCGGGAAACACGGTCCGCAGAAAGTACTCCCCGGCGATCAAGCTCTCTGCATATCGGTCCACGACGCCAAGAAATGACGTC
>Ga0315272_10002001_pt1 | contig 10044 bp, 9 predicted proteins | sample C3_middle_MG_FD_203918 | JGI IMG/M metagenome (GOLD analysis project Ga0315272, IMG submission 203918) | Sediment microbial communities from Yellowstone Lake, YNP, Wyoming, USA - C3_middle | ecosystem: Environmental > Aquatic > Freshwater > Lake > Sediment | place: USA: Wyoming | collected...
CGGATCGAGCGCAGGGCGAGCAGCAGGGTGTTGAGCATCATCAGGCAGTCTCCAAATTCGGAGCCACAGCAGCCGCGCCAGTTGCCTTGATCCCGGCCGGGTGCTCGTTGCGCGTGTCGTTGTCCACCACGCCATCGACAAAATGCACGATGCGTTTGGCGTAAGCGGCCATGTCGGCTTCGTGCGTGACCATCAGAACGGTGATGCCATGCTCCACGTTGAGCGCCCACAGCAGTTCCATGATCTCGCGGCTGCGCTGGGTGTCGAGGTTGCCGGTGGGTTCGTCGGCCAGCAACACCGCCGGCTCGGTGACGATGGCGCGCGCGATCGCCACGCGCTGCTGCTGCCCCCCCGACAATTCGGCTGGCGTGTGATGCTCCCAGCCGGCCAGTCCGACAGAGGCCAGCGCTTTGCTGGCGCTGGCGTGGCGCGTTGCAGCCGATTCACCGCGGTACAGCAAAGGCAGCTCGACGTTTTCTTGCGCCGAAGTGCGCGCCAGCAGGTTAAAGCCTTGAAACACAAAACCCAGGAAGCGCCGGCGCATCAGGGCGCGCTGGTCGCGCGACAGCGTCTCGACATGCACGCCGTTGAACAAATATTCGCCGCTGGTGGGCGTGTCCAGGCAACCCAGTGTATTCATCGCGGTGGACTTGCCGGAGCCGCTGGGCCCCATGATGGCGACAAAGTCGCCGGCCTCAATGCTCAAGTCAACCCCCTTGAGGGCTTGCAAAGCCGTGGCCCCCTGGCCATAGACCTTGGTGACCCGTTTGAGTTGAATCAGGGGAATATCAGTCACGGCGCAGTCCCGCTGGCGCGCTGGTCGGTGATGACCAGCATCCCGACTTGTAAGTCACCGTCGGTGACTTCGGTCATGCGGCCATCGCTGATGCCGGTTGTGACGTTGACCGCTACCGCAGCGCCGTCGCGCAGCACCCAGACCTGTTTTGACAGCCCGCTGCCGCCAGCTGTTTTGCGTGCGCCGCTGCGCGGCATGCGCGGCACCAGGCTGGCCATGATGCCGCCGCTTTTGGCAGCGGTCGAACCAGCCGCGGCGGACGGTGTGAAGCGCAGCGCGGTGTTGGGCACCAGCAGCACGTCGTGGCGCTCGGTCGAGGTGATGGTGGCTGATGCGGTCATGCCTGGGCGCAGCGTCAAGTCGGAGTTGTTCACTTGAAGGTAAGTGATGTAAGTCACCACGTTGTCGGTGATGGTGGAGCCATAGGCCACGCGGGTGATGCTGGCGGGGTAGTTGCGCGACGGGTAAGCGCTGACGGTAAAGCGGGCTTTTTGCCCGACCTTGACGGAGCCGACATCGGCCTCATCGACATTGACCTGGAGCCGGAGCTGGGCCAAATCCTCTGCCACGGTGAACAAGGTGACGGCTTGCAGCGAGGCAGCGACGGCGTTGCCGGGATCGACCGAGCGGGTCAGGATGACTCCGTTAATGGGCGAGCGGATCGAGGCTTTGGCCAGGTTGGTCTCATCGGTGGAGGCGGCAGCGCGGGCATCAAGCACATTGGCGCGAGCGCTCAGCTCGTCGGCCTGGGCGCGTTCCAGCACGGCATGACCGCTGTCGAGCTCGGCCTTGGAGGGCACTTTGCCGCCCGACAGACGCGCCACTTCTTCCAGTCGGGCCAGGTTGCTCTTGGCTTCCTTGACAGTCGCCTGCGCCTGGCTTACCCGCGCCAAGGCGGCGCTCAAGCCGGCGCGGGAGCGCGCCACCTGGTCGTTGAGTTTGGCGGTGTCGAGTTCGACCAGCACCTGGCCCTTTTTGATCTTGTCGTTGACATCGACCAGCACGCGCAGCACGGTGCCCGAGAGTTCACTGCCAATGCTCACCGAGGTGGTTGGCTGCAGCGTGCCATTGGCCGATACGGTGAGCGTCAGATTGCCCTTGTTGGCGGGTTCGGTCACAAAAACCGGCGCTGCATTGCGCTCGGCGCTGGCCTGCCAGAAATAAAACCCTGCGCCAGCGAGCAGCAGCGCACCGAAGCTGATCCAGACCGTCATGCGGCGCCACCAGACGCGCTTGGGGGATTCTTCAAGTAGTTTTTGCAGGTCGGTCGTAGAAGGGGTTTCGCTGGTGGCTGTTGGAGTAGTCATGGTGTTTCTTAAAATTATTCTTAAAGAATCAGAAATTGCAAATGCGCCAATTTCGTCATTCCCAGCCCCCGCCGAGCGCCTTGTAAAGTCGCACCTGGTCGGCGCTGATGTCGGCCTGGGTACTGGCAACACTGTCTTGCGCGCCCAGCAGTGTGCGCTGGGTCTGCAGCACAGTCTGAAAATCGATCAGACCACTGCTGTAGCGATTTTGTGCCAACAGGTCGGCATTGCCGGCCGCGCTGGCTGCGCCTTGCAGGTGATTCAAGCGATCAGCGTCGCCCCGCAGTGCCACCAGCGCGTCCTCGACATCCTTCAAGGCCGTTAAAACGACAGATTGGTAATTGATGCGAGCCAGTTCCAGCGCGGCCTCCTGTGATCGCACTTGCGAACGTGCGGCGCCGCCATCAAACAGCGGCACCGAGATGCTGGCCAGCAAGGCGCTGGCCACCGTGGCTCCATTGCTCAGACCCGCCAGTGTGATGGCGTTGAGCCCGAGCGAGCCACCGATGGCAAAGCCGGGATAGCGCGCCGCGTCCGCCGCCGATACGCGCGCGAGCGCGGCGCTGATGCGATGCTCTGCGGTTCGCACGTCGGCTCGTTGGCGCAGGGTTTGCGCCGGAATCCTCAAGGTCGGGTCTGGCGCCGCTTGCGGTACCGGTCGCGACGGGGCCAAAAGCATCTCCAGCGCAGCAGGTGGCTGGCCCGTCAACACCGCCAGTGCGTGTCGGGTCTTGGCGATGGTGGCCTCCAGCGCGGGAAGCTGGGCACCGGTTTGCTCGGCGGCGGTCCTGGCCTGTTCCACTTCCAGCGAGGTGATCAAGCCGGCTTGCGCGCGCCAATCGGTGATTTGCAGTGTTTCTTGCTGGCTTGCGAGATTGTTGCGGGCGATCTGCAACTGCGCTTGCTGACCGCGCAACTGGATGTAGGCCAGTGCCACTTCTGCGACCATCGACACCTGCACGTCAGCCAGCGTGGTCTCGGCCGCCTGGGCATCGGCTTCACTGGCGTTCAGAGCGCTGCGTTTGCCACCAAAAATATCGGGTTCCCAACTGGCATCGAAGCCTGCCTTGAAACTGTTGCTGGCCGCAAAATCGCCGGTCCTGCCGCGTTGCGCTGACCCGGAAGCTTTCACGGTGGGCAGCAGGCCCGCAGCCTGGACGTCGCGCAGTGCGCGTGATTGCTGTAGTGCCGCCTGTGCGGTTCGGATGCTGGTGTTGGCTTGCAGGGCTTGCATCACCAGGCTGCTTAAAAGAGGGTCGTTGAATCGCTGCCACCACTGCGCCAGCGGGTTAGCGTTGGCCGTGGCGGTGTCGGCAGCATGCCCCACAGAAGCCGCAGCCGACCAGTGGGCTGGAACCTGCATCTCCGGCACTCCTTGGTCTTGTGGTGGTTGGGACGCGCAAGCGCTGAGAACAAAAGCGATGGCGCTACCCCAACCCCAGACAAACGGCAGGGTGTTGCGCGGTCTGCGGTGCGACGAAGTGGTTATGAGTTGTTTGGCGGTCATCGGTTGTTTCAGCAAGGATCACTTCAAGCTGAGCATTGTGCTGGCAATGCCCACTTTGACTGTGTCACTTGGGTGAAGTCTTGTAAACCGTGTCCAGCCTAAGGGCGTTGTTTCTGCGGGACTGTTCGCTTGCGTACATAGCGAGTGCTCAGATGCCGATAGTTGTGGCGTGCTTCGGGCAGTCACCTGCCATGGGACAATCCTCGGCTATGCACCCTAAAGCTCTCCTCGACGTCTGTTCTGAACTGGTTCGGCTCACGCTCAAATTTGACCATCCCACCGATGCCATCGTGGCGAAATTTTTTCGCGACAACCGGGGGTTGGGACCGCGCGAACGCGCCACTTTGTCCGGCACCGTTTATGCCGTGCTGCGAAAAAAATTGTTGTTTGACCACTACGCGCCTTCTGGCAGTGGCGCCAAGGAACGCCGACTTGCGATCCTGGGCTTTTACGGCCCCGGCGATTTCCTGCGCAGCGCCTTGAGCGAACAAGAAAAAAACTGGCTCGATCAGTGCGAGAAAATCAATGTCGCGGACTTGATGGAGCGCCATCGTCACAACCTGCCCGAATGGCTGGTGCAACCACTCAAAGACCAGTTGGGCGATGAATTCTGGCCGCTGGTGGAGAGTTTGAACCTGGGCGCCGGACTCGATTTGCGTGTCAATGCGTTCAAGGCCAAGCGCGCGGACGTGCAAAAAGAGCTGGCCCAACTCGGCATCAAAGCGCTGCCGACTCCCTATTCGCCGTGGGGTCTGCGCATTGCCGGTAAGCCGACACTGAACAAGATCGACGCGTTCATACGGGGTGAATTTGAAGTGCAGGACGAGGGTTCGCAACTGCTGGCCTTGCTGCTCGATGCCAAACGTGGCGAGATGGTGGTGGACTTTTGTGCCGGGGCCGGCGGCAAGACACTGGCCATTGGCGCGTGCATGCGCAGCACCGGACGGCTGTATGCTTTTGACACGTCGGCCCACCGGCTCGATGCACTCAAGCCTCGGCTGGCGCGCAGCGGTTTGTCCAATGTGCACCCGGTGGCCATAGCGCATGAGCGCGATGAGCGCGTCAAGCGGCTGGCGGGCAAGATTGACCGCGTGCTGGTCGATGCGCCTTGTTCCGGTCTTGGCACTTTGCGCCGCAGCCCCGATCTCAAATGGCGGCAAAGTTTGCCGCTGGTTGCAGAACTGGCGCTCACACAGGCCGCCATTCTGCAAAGTGCAGCGCGCTTGCTCAAGCCCGGCGGGCGGCTGGTGTACGCGACTTGCAGTCTGCTGGTTCAGGAGAACGAGGCCATTGCGCAGGCGTTTTCCGAAGCCAATCCGGAATTCACGCCCATGGAGGTGGGTGAAATTCTGTCGGGCTTGAAGGTGCAAGACGCGCAGACACTGTGCAGCGGTGGAGAAAGCGGCCAGCGCTACCTGCGGCTGTGGCCGCATCGGCACCAGACCGATGGGTTCTTTGCGGCGGTCTGGCAAAAGGTTTAGAACGCGTCCCCTTGTTATTTACGGACAAGTTCTTCATCAACTGTCACGCGGTGCTGTTGCACAGTCGAACGCAATTGCGCCCGGCCTCTTTTGCACGGTACATGGCATCATCAGCACGCTTGGTCAACGTGATGGCATCGGCGCCATCTTCGGGATACACGGCAACCCCGATACTGCATGAAATGGACAATTCATGCCCATCAACAACGAATGAGGTGTGCAGGGCTTCGCGGAGTTTTTCTGCCAGCGCGAGAATGGAGTCCGAATCGCTGAGCTCGGCCATCAACACAACGAATTCGTCACCGCCAATGCGTCCAACGGTGTCTGCGGCCCGAACACACTTTTGAAGCCGTCTGGCGACCTGTTGCAAAACTTGGTCACCACCGTCGTGGCCGTAGTTGTCGTTGATGGGTTTGAAATAGTCGACGTCAAGAAACACCATGGCAAAGCGCCCGGACTGACGTTTGGCGCGAGCCAACTCCTGTTGGAGTCGGTCATTGAACAGCGCTCGATTGGGAAGATCCGTCAGCGGGTCGTGCTGTGCCATATGCCGCAATTCTTCCGTCATCGTTTGAGCAAAGCGCATAGCCCGGTCACGTCCGTTGAGCATCAGCCAGGCCAGCAAGGCCAGCAACAGGCTCAAAACCACCCCGGCGCCCGCAGTCACCGTCTCCATGCCGCGGCCATAGCGGCCTTCGAAGGCATCTTGCGTGCTTAACGAAAGGGTCCAGTTGTGGCCTGCAACGACCATGTATTCGCTGGCGCTGACGGCGGCCTGGTGCGGTAATTTACCGGTGGCGGTGCTGTCGTCGGAGCGGTACAGCAAGGACGCGTCCTGGGTATCCGTGCCGTCATACATGGCAAGTGTCAGTCCGGGCGACTGGGTTCCATACAAACCGGCCATGAATTCGTTCATGTAAAAGGCTGCATAGACCCAGCCGATCAACTGGGCACGTCGCTGGCCAACGCTGTCGTGCGGTTGGTCCTGGGCATAAACCGGCAAATACATGATGAAACCGGGCGGTGCTCTGGACCCGGCATCCAGCTTCAACTGAACCTTGCCGGAAATTGCCGCCATACCGGAATCGCGGGCTTTTTCGATGGCGATCCGGCGCACCGGATCAAGCCAGATGTCGCTGCCCACCGGCGCACGATTGCGACCTACATAGGGCTCCCGCTGGACGATGGGGGCATAGACCTCACGCAGCCCGTGAGGGTCGATGGCGTAGTTCGGGAAACCCGCTGTGCGCATGGCGACCAGATGCTCGGGCTGGCGCTGCGCGGGAACCCATTCCACCACGCCGATGGCCTGAATGCCGGAAAAGTTGGCGTCAAGTTGCAGGGTTTCCACATAGGTGTGCAGCGCTGCACGGTTCCTCAATGGGGTCGTGGCAAACAGCGACTGCACGCCGCGCAGCATTTGCTCGTACCCCATGACGCGTTGTTCGACGCGACTGACCGTTTCACGCAAGGCAAAGTCAAACTGTGAGCGCAACGCCTGGCGGGTGGTTTGGCGCTCATGGTCCCAGGTGAACCAGGTGAGCCCGAGCGTGACGGCCAGAATGAACCACGGTATCAGGGCCAGGGGAACGCGCGGTGCGGCGCTATGGGTACGAGCACGGGTCATGGCCAGGCGAGTATCAGAAATTCACCAAGGCGGCTGCCAGCTCGGGGTTGAAATACTTCTCGAAGATGCGGCGCATGGTGCCGTCAGCGCGCATGCCGTTGACGAGGGCACGCCATTGTTCCATCTGCGCCGCCGAAAGTGATTTTTTCGACATGATGAGCCCATGGGGAACGGGCCGGTCATTGAACTCGAGAATGGTGGTCATCTCATGAATCTTTTTCTCCTCCAGTGCGGAGAAGTCAAAGGGTTCAATGATCATGCCCTGAATGCGACCGAGTATCAGCGTCTGGTACAGCGGTGCCAGCCCCCCGGCCTGGCTGACGCGATTGGCATTTTGCAGTTTGTCAACCAGGCGGTTGGCCGATTCGCTGTACCTGAAGCTGCGGATAACACCCAACTGAAGCGTGTCATTCTGTTCGAAACCGGACAAATTGCGGACCCCGGAGTCGTTGCGCACCAGCAGGTAGTATTGGTTGCTGAAGTACCAGGCAAAACCGGCAAATTTGTCGCGTTCGGCAGTTGCAATGCCCGACAGACTGAAATCCAATGCGCCGGACTCAATGAGTTGCCAGATGCGCGCGCGCGGCATCAGACTCACCGTCACCTTGCACCCGCTGCGGCGGATGAGTTCGTCAGCCACATCCTTGTCAATTCCGGTATCCGTGTCCGCGGAGTAAAGCAGACCGTGTTCGTGAAGCGCCAAGGTGTAGCTGCGCGAACAGTCGGGCATGGTGGCGCTGGCCAGGCCAAAATGGCTGAGCACGACAAACAGTGCAAGAAGTAATCGGCCCGACATGGGTTTCCTGACGAAGTTTGGTTTTTCCTGACTTACGCTGCATCATACTGAATCATTGATTTATCCGCTCCGTCCACCCACAAATGCGCTGGTTGACCGGATAGACGGGGCAACACGGCCACAAAAAAGCCCGCACACAGCGGGCTTCTTCAGAAAAGTAAAACCGAATTACTTCAGTTTCATTTCCTTGTACTCCACATGCTTGCGCGCTTTGGGATCAAATTTTTTGATCAGCATTTTCTCGGGCATGGTTTTCTTGTTCTTGCTGGTGGTGTAGAAGTGACCGGTTCCAGCCGTAGATTCCAGTTTGATTTTCTCGCGTCCGCCTTTGGTTGCCATGATGGGTTCCTTTGAGTTATCAGGCTTGGCCGCGTGCGCGCAGGTCTGCGAGCACCGAGTCAATACCGTTTTTGTCGATCAAACGCAGACCGGCGTTGGTAATTCGCAGACGAACCCAGCGGTTTTCAGTTTCGACCCAGAAACGGCGGTATTGCAGGTTGGGCAGAAACCGGCGCTTGGTTCTGTTGTTGGCGTGGGAAACCTTGTTTCCCACCATCGGGCCTTTGCCCGTGACTTCACATACGCGTGCCATGTGGACACTCCGATATTTTTAAACGGCTCGCGTTGACACGCAAGCCTCACCTCGCCAAGAAAAAGGGTGGCGGTAACCCGAAGCTGCACTTGAAGCCAGGTTGGTCAAGTTCAGCAAAGGCAGTGATTATAGCGGGCGCTCGAACCGTGCTCATTGCTGCTCCAAGAACCGTTGGGCGTCCAGCGCTGCCATGCAGCCAGTGCCTGCGCTGGTGATGGCCTGGCGATAGACATGATCCTGCACGTCGCCGGCGGCAAAAATACCCGGCACGCTGGTTTGGGTGGCAAAGCCATTGAGCCCGCCCTGGGTCACGATGTAGCCGCCCGCCATGTCGAGCTGGCCCTTGAAAATCTCGGTGTTGGGGGCATGGCCAATGGCAATAAAGCAGCCTTGAAGCAGCAACTCCTCAGTGCTGCCGGTCGTGACGCTTTTCAATCGCACGCCGGTGACGCCACTGGCATCGCCCAGCACTTCGTCCAGTGCGCAGCCGGTCTTGAGTTCAATCTTGCCGCTGGCAACCTTTTCCATCAACTTGTCGATCATGATGGGTTCGGCACGGAACTTGTCGCGGCGGTGGATCAAATACACCTTGCTGGCGATGTTGGACAGATAGAGCGCCTCTTCAACGGCGGTATTGCCGCCGCCGACCACGCAACAAACCTGGTCGCGGTAGAAAAAACCGTCGCAGGTGGCGCAACCCGACACACCGCGTCCCATGAAGGCTGTCTCGGAAGGCAAGCCCAAGTATTTGGCCGACGCGCCAGTCGCCAGGATGAGGGCGTCGCAGGTGTACGTGCCGCTGTCGCCTTGAAGGCTGAACGGGCGCTTGCTGAAATCAGCGGTGTTGATGTGGTCAAACACGATTTCGGTCTTGAAGCGTTCGGCATGGGCCAAAAAACGCTGCATCAAGTCTGGGCCTTGCACGCCGTCCACGTCAGCCGGCCAGTTGTCCACTTCGGTGGTGGTCATGAGTTGGCCACCCTGTGCAATGCCGGTGATCAGCAAGGGTTTGAGGTTGGCCCGGGCCGCATAAATGGCGGCGGTGTAGCCGGCCGGGCCCGAGCCCAGAATTAAAACTTGAACATGCTTTGTGGTTGACATCGTGAAGCCTTTTCTAAAAAATCGGATGCGCCGTGTACAGTGCGGGATAGTATGACTTATTCGCTTAACACCTTGAATTCTTCCGGCTCTACCGATCAGCCCGTCCGCTCCGGGTGGGGCCGTTTCGGCGCTGAACTCGGAATATTGGCCGGTTTTGGGTTGCTCGCCTTCTGGTTGATTGCTTTGCTGAGCTATTCGCCACAGGATGCCGCGTGGTCCACTTCGGGCAGCGCCGGGCCGGTGCTCAATCGCGCTGGCTGGCTCGGGGCATGGGTGGCGGACGCCAGTTATTTTTTGTTGGGGTTTTCGGTCTGGTGGTGTGTTGCCGTGGGCATTCGCAGTTGGCTCGCTGGCCTGGCACGCTGGCTGCGTGGGCACGAACTGCTGAGTTTTGAAGCGCAAGCTAACGAAGTACCACCAACATGGATCGCCAGATTCACAACGGGGCGCATCGCTTTTTGGTGCGGTCTGGTGCTCTTGCTGTGCGCCAGCACGGCGTTGGAGTGGTCGCGTTTTTACAGTCTGGAAGCTCATCTGCCGGGCTACAGCGGCGGTGTTTTGGGGTATTTTTTAGGTCCTTTGAGCATAGTGTGGCTCGGTTTTACGGGTGCCGCACTGGCGGCTATCGCCATCGCCGTGGTGGGTGCCGCGCTGGTGTTTCGTTTTTCCTGGAACCATGCTGCTGAACGGCTGGGCGCGTGGCTTTTTTACCAGCTTGAATCCCAACGCGAGCAGCGTGAAGTAGCCCAGGACCAGGCCCTGGGTCAACAGGCAGCGCGTGCCCGTGCGCAAGGGGTGACGGACGAACGCCAGGACCAGGCCGTCCATCACGCACGA
>Ga0315272_10002002_pt1 | contig 10044 bp, 5 predicted proteins | sample C3_middle_MG_FD_203918 | JGI IMG/M metagenome (GOLD analysis project Ga0315272, IMG submission 203918) | Sediment microbial communities from Yellowstone Lake, YNP, Wyoming, USA - C3_middle | ecosystem: Environmental > Aquatic > Freshwater > Lake > Sediment | place: USA: Wyoming | collected...
TCTAAAATCAACCCTGACTGACGAAAACATCAAAGACCTTTACCAAAGCAATCAATCATTCACCTGGCCAATTCAGAAGAGAAGAAATCCGGTGATTATTGTGCCGGGGATTATGGGGAGTTGGAAGACCAATCTGGGGTGGAAACTTGATCCGATTCTCCATACTTATGATAATTTAATCGAGGCTTTAATAGCGGCTGGCTACAAAGAAGATTATGGCTGTTCAGAATATTATTGTTTGGATGCTAGCTTATTTACTTTTCCATATGATTGGCGAGTTGATAATAATGTAACTGCTGGTTTATTGAAGGAGAAAATTAAACAAGTAAAAGAAATAACTGGTGCAAGTAAGGTTGATATTGTAGCTCATTCCATGGGTGGACTGATAACCCGTTCTTATATTGAGGGTGATAATTATCAAAATGATATTGATAAAGTTATTTTTTTGGGAACGCCACATCAGGGATCTTCGGTAAGTTATTTAAGATATGAGGGTGGGGCATTTATTGAAAAATGGAGCTGGATTCAAAAATATATATTCCAAATTGAAGCGATAGAAAATGGTTATTTAAATTTAATTGACTATATTAGAGTTAAAATTCCAACCGTCGAACAACTACTACCAACTTTTAATTATCTAAAAGATAGACAACTAGACAATTCTTGGCAATTAAGACAATATCCTTTGAATTACCCACAAAATAATTATTTGGAAGATTTAAATAGTCAAACAAATATTGAATTATTAAAACAAAGAGTTGATATTACAAATATGTTTAGCGATTTAGGCTCTATAAGCACTTTAAATAATTTAAAAGTAATTTCGGACCCTAATAAGAACGATAATATGTGGCAAAATGGATACCCTGAAAATCTTAATAAAAATTTAGACAGCTTAGAAATGGGGGAGGGTGATGACACTGTGCCACTTTCAAGCGCTAATAGTTTAAATGGTGTAAAGACAATCGAAGCATTTAATTCGGGTCATGCTGGATTACCAACGATTATGCAAAAAGATGTTATTGAAACTTTGACCGGAAAAAGACCAGAAAAATATTTTAATAATGTGGTTGCTTATGCCGTGAAAAGATGGCTTTTTTTTAGAGTTTATTCTCCAGTTGATTTTGAAGTGGTCGCGCCTGATGGCAAAAAAGTTGGTAAAGACTTTTTGAATAACTCAAATATTAATGAAATTCCCTATGCTTTTTATAGCGGATTTGATAACCATACTGAATTTGTTTTAATTCCTAATCCTGAAGATGGACAATATAGAGTCGAAGTACAAGGAGTTGATAATGGCGGTGAATACAAATTGGCTAGTAGTTATATTGATGATAGCTCTGAAATTAATTCTGAATTTATTAGCATAATTATGCCTGCGGAACAAAGAGAGTTTACAGTCAGTTATTCGTCTCAATCGGAAACTCCAATTACTGAACTGAAACCAGTCGATACCGTCCCTCCAGTAATTACTATTAATAATCCGAAAGAGAATGATGTTTATTTACATAGCGATAAGTTTGATATTAATTACAACGTTACTGATGATTTTTCTGGCGTGGCTACGACAACCATATTTATCGATAATCAAACAATCTCAACCACCACAATTGATTTATTCGACTATTCGCTGGGAAAACATAATCTAAATATTATTGCTCTAGATAATGTGGGTAATCAAGCTCAGACACAAGTAAAATTTACTGTCATAGTTAATATTAATAGTACAATCAGCGATATTCAAGAAATTCATAATCGAGGTTGGTTTAAAGGAATGAATTATCAAGGATTATTGAAAGAAGCTCTTAAAATACTAAAAATAGAAATTAAGTATATTGAAAAAGAAAAAGATTTAGTCGAAAAAATTATCCGAAAAACCCAAGAGGATAATAAATTAAATCCTGAGCAAAAACAAAAGCTAATTGATAAATATAATAGAAAATTGATTGATATTCAGAGAGATAGAATAAAAGCGATAGATAGAAGTTTAGATTTGATTACTAAGTTATTAGATGCAGCTAAAAAGAAAAACCAGATTAATCAGGCGGGATATGATATAATATTAAGTGATGTTAATTATTTAAGAATTAATTTATAAATTTATGCAAAATGAAAAATCAATTAGTAAACAAGCAGTTTGGTCTTTGCTTGTGGCAATACTTTGTTCTTTAATTTTTTCTTCATTATTTGGAAAACTTTATTTATTTATATTTAATCCTCTGTCATCGGGGGGATTGGCTGGTTGGGATAGTGTGGAAGCGCTTGGAGTTGTTCAGAATTCTATTTTTGCATTTCCTTTTTTCTTGTCATTAACTATTGCAATTTTAGTTTCGAAAAAACAATGGCTAGTTTGGTTTATATTAATTTTTTTTCCCTTTACTATGAATTTAGTTGGTGGCAGTAAGTATTTGTTGTGTTTTATTATTTTTACAATTACTGGCTCAACTATTGGTTGGTTGATTCGAAGAATTTTAATTAAGAAGCGAATGATAAAAGAAATATGATACCAATTTTTAAGTTTTGGACATTTTTCGTTGTTACTCCTTTAATAATTGATATTGTTCTTGGATTTTTTAATTTTTCGACCCTAGCCACTTTGATAGCTGATTACATTGTTTTTATAAGCCCTTTTATATTTTTTATTTTTCCCTATGGAGATGTTAGAGAAAAGATAATCAGGACGAGAATGCTATAAAACTTGATAACGACGGTGACGGAATTTTTGAGAAAATAGTTCAACCCGATTCAACTCTTGATAAGAATGAAATGTCTGATTTAGTAAAACCAACCACTAAAATAAGTCTTAGTGGCACAATCGGTAAGAACAATTTTTACACTTCTGACGTCCAAATAGAATTAACCGCTCAAGATGATAATTCCGGCGTTCTAAAAACCGAATATAGTCTTTATAATGGCCAAACCTGGAATAATTACCAAGCCCCATTTACCATTTCTGAAAATGGTGAACACAAAATAATTTACACTTCGGTTGACCGAGCCGGCAATCGTGAAGTTGAACAAAATGCAATTAATAGAATAGATAAAACAAAACCAGAAATATTATTATTAATTCCCGAAAAAATCAACCATGATCAAATGTTGAATATACAATATTTAGCCACTGATAATTTTTCTGGTGTTGCTACCGATACGATTAAGTTTTATTTAGACGATAATCAAATATCAACCTCAACAATTGATTTGTTTTATCAAAAAATCGGAAATCATAAAATAAAGATATCTATTGAAGATAATGCTGGCAATATTAATGCTGAAGAAACAAGTTTTGAAATTGTAACAAACATTGAAAGTGTAATTTCTGACGTCAACAGAAGCAATAGTGAAAACTTTATCAATCAAAAGGCTAAGGATGAGCTTATAAAAGATTTAAATAGCATAATGAAGTATATTGATCGATTTGGCAGAAGAGAAGAGCGGAGAGATGCAAGAGAAGCTGATTTAATTAAAAAATGTTCAACACATAAAAGCTCAGAGTGGTGTGAGAATAAATTTGGTAAAATATTTACGCATATTGATTATCGATTAGATTGGATTTTTGAGAAGGTTGTAAAGCTTAAATATAACTTAATTCTAAGAGACTTAGAAAATTATTACCGTAAAAACTGGGTAACTAAGACTGGTTATGATATAATTAAAGATGATTTAAATTATTTAATTAATAAAATATAAATTTATGAACGAACAAAAAAATAAGAAGTATTTGATAACTATATCAGTTACATATTTTGTTATTTTCTTAATAATGCCAGCATTTATTTTAGGATCTGGTCTTTTTGTTAAAGACATAGGGTGGTTTTATGAATATTTAGTAAAGATTTATACTTTTACATCTGTATTTTTTCTTATAGCAGTTATGAGCGTGCTAGGATTTACGAAAAAAAGATTATTTGCATTATTGAGTTTAATCATAGTTTCTTATGTCATTTCGGCAATTTTCTTGTATATAAGAGTAGGGATGTTGTTTGCAAATTCAAATATTTTTTCGTTTTAATGAGTTATCTTTGAATAATTATATTTTATGAACGAACAAAAAAATAAGAAGTATTTGATAATATCTTCTTCGGTGTATTTTATTTTATTTTTATTTGTCTCAATTATTTTTTCTAGTATTGATTTTTTTTCAAAAGATTTTATGTGGCATGTTTGGTATATGTTATATATTTTTTCTGTTTCTTCAGTTATATATTTGGTGTTAATCTTGAAAATATTTGGATTTACTATGAAAGGACTATTTTGGCATTTGGGAATGATAATAACGTCTTATTTAATTTCAGCTGTTTATATATACTTAAGAATTGTAATTATGGCTTCTAATCCTAGATTTTTTTCGTTTTAAGGTTTTTGTGAATAAGCAAAAAAGTAAGAAGGCTTCAATTATTTTTTCTTGTAGAAAAATTTAAAAAATAATTTCCAATTGACAGATTTCACAAGATAACATAATATAACCTATAGATAACAACTCAAAGAAGTCCGGCGAGACTCGATCCTATTTTAGGAACGAGTCTTTTATTTGTGTAATTTTATTAATTTAATAATAAACAAGGAGGACAAAAAATATGCAAAAGAATTTTATTAAAAGAAAATTGCTGTTTCTATCGGTTTTTGCGATGGTGATGGCGAGTATGGTGTTTGTTACACCGGGTTTAGTTAGGGCGATTTCTTCCATTGCAACATTGCCATTTGGTGATGGGTTTGAGTCTGGAGATTTTGGTAAATGGGACTTCTCTGATTCACATTGGACAGTTACGTCTAGTCAAGGTCATAATGCTAGTGCTTTCAAAGCTGAAGCACATGGAGCTTCAGGAAGTGCTGACAATATATTACAAAAAAGCATCTCAACTTCTGGTTACCAATCTTTAGTCCTAAGTTACTGGTTTAGATTAACTGGGTTATCTAGTGATCATGTTTATGTAGAATGGTCAGTTGATGGTTCTAACTGGAATATTGCAGCTGATTATACAAATAGGACTGCTGATGTTGATTGGGTAAACGCAAGTTTAAATTTACCTACTGGTGCAAACAATAGTAATAATCTTAGATTACGTTTCAGGTCGCACATGAGCGCTGCTAGCGATAGCTTTTATCTTGATGATGTTTCGTTAACTGGAATGAAAATTCCGAGTGCATCTAATTCTTCTGTCGTTGTGAGCGGTAATTTAGTGCCAACTCAGGGCGGAAGCTCGATTATTACAGTAACCGTTAAAGATCAGAATAATAACCCAATTTCTGGAATAGCAGCTAGCGATATCGTTATTTTTGCAACAGGGGAAGGCAATACAATTGTTCAACCAACGGTACCAACAAATTCATCTGGTCAGGTCAATGGTAGTATTCAATCAACTATCGCAGGTGATAAAAAAATTACTGTAAAAGTATTTGGTGTAGAATTAACTAGTCAGCCCGTGGTAGCTTTTTATACCAGCCAACCAACGGTGGCAACAATCGTTGTAACCCCAGCTTCCACTGAGGCAAATCTTTCTGGAGCCTCAGTCGCTTTAGTTGTTACCGTAAAAGATTCTTACGGGAATCCAGTTCCTTCAGGTGTTATAGTAAAAGTCTCTGGAATATCGTCAACTTTGGGAGTGGTAAACATAACTGGTAGTGATCTTACAAATGGAAGTGGACAAGTAACGAGACAATTAACTTTTAATAATAAGGGCGATGTTACTTTGCATGTAAACGCTTATCCGGGAGATTTGGTGGTAAATGGAAATTCAGTTATCCATTTTGTCGACACCACAAAACCAATAATCACAATCAACCCATCAAACCCAGCTACAGTAGAATTCCGTACTCCATATTCTGACACTGGTGCAACCGCTATCGATAATATTGATGGTAATATTTCTTCAAGCATCATTACAATTAACCTAGTTGATCCTAATGTTGTTTTAAATTCAGTAGTTGATCCAATTAGTAAAATTGTAGCAACTTATCAAGTTAAATATAACGTAAAAGATACTTCAAATAATCCTGCCGACGAGGCAGTTCGAACTGTTAATGTGGTCGACACTGCGGCACCCATTCTTTATAATATTACTTCAAACGCAACCACCGCTGGTGCTTTGAAAATTGGTGATTCAATTATTTTCACAGTAACTCCAGCAATGGCAGAACCAATTGCAACTGTAAGTGGTTCTTATAACGGTCATACTTTAACTTGGACTACATCTAATGCGGGTGCAACCTATACCGCGAATTATATAATAACTGCAGGTGATACTGATCAAACTTCTCCGTTGCAAATTACAGGGGTCACAATGACGGATGAAGCTGGAAACGTGAGCGTACCAACTAACGGAGTTGATGTACAAAAAACTATTGACGCTCATGCACCTTTGGCGCCAGTTGTGGAATTGCCAGAATATATCAATATTGCAAATAAAAATTCAGTGGCGATCAAGTTTACAGGTGAAGCGAACACTACAGGCACTTATGTAATTTCTGACACTAATCAAATAACTGAAGATATGACAGGTGATTTTGTTTTGTCTTCATCGGGGACACTTACACTTGATTTCGATTTGTCTAGTCAACCTGACGGAGCGATTAAAGTTTTGGCGAGCTTGAAGGATGCAGCGGGAAATATTGGCGCTAGCGGAACAGACACTGCGACCAAGGACACAGTTGCACCATTAGCACCAGCTCCGGTTTTGCCAACTTGGATCAATACAATCAATCAAATTGCACCAGCAATCAGCGGAACTGGAGAAACAAATGCTTTGATTGATTATACAATTACCGATAGTTTAGTGAATACTGTGAGCGGGACTGGTTCAGTTGGAGCTACTGGTGTGATTAATTTAATCGGAAACGATATTTCTGGTTTGGTGGACGGGGACTTAAATATTTCAATGACATTGACTGATGCAGCTGGAAACAAAGGTTTAGCTGGAACTGCAACTTCAAAGAAGGAAACAGTCAAACCAACTTTGATTTCAATCGATTCAGATGGAAAAACTTACAAGGCAGGGGAATATGATATTACTGCAACTTTCAGTGAAGCTGTAACTGCACCAAAACTTGCAATTGCCTACAGCGGAAAAACCGGAACTTGTGCTGACGTTGTCGCAACCGCTATGACTGCAACTGCTGATCAAAAAATTTATACATATCATTTATCGGTGGATGACGCTTGCGATGCGGCGATTGGCACGATTACTATCAGTAGCGCAACAGATATTCCTGGAAATATTATTAATGCAGATAGTACCCACACTTTTGGTGTTGATACTGTTGCGCCTGTTTTCAGTGCGACTACACCGGCTACTGACGCCTATATCAAAGCTGATTTTACGGTAACTTATACTTTGACTGAGAATTTATCAGCTGGAACAATTGGTTTCTCAGCTAGCCCAGTGCAACTTTATACTTTGACCAGTACCCAGCTAACAGCGGGCGCTCATACAATTACCGCGGCAGAATTAGCAACTGGTGGAATTGTAATGGTGGATGGAAAAGTTTATGCAATCAGTTTTAATGGTACAGATTTGGTTGGGAATAATGCTCTGACTGTAACGAGCACAAACATCAAATATGACACAACTGCACCAGCAGTAATTAATATTTCTTCAACCAAGGCTGATGGTGCTTACAAAGCAGGTGAAAATATTGCCGTGACTGTTCAATTCAGTGAGCCAGTTAATGCAACTTTTCATCATCAAGATGCTGGGTGTGGGATGTGGTACGGTTCAAGTTGCTGGGATGAAATTAATAATTATCCATATATCTCTCTTGAAACCGGCACAACTGATCGAAGCGTAAATTACGCTAGCGGATCAGGCACCAATACTTTGACTTTTAATTACATTGTTCAAGCCGGCGATATTAATCCTGACCTGGATTATGTCACCGCTAATGCACTAAATTTAAATGGTCAAACAATTCGAGATTTCTCTGGCAATGATGCTAACATTATTTTGTCGACACCAGGAGTAGAAGGTTCTTTGGGGGCGAACAAAAATATTGTGATTGATACGATTGCGCCAGTTATTTCGGCTCACACTGATTTGGTTGCAGAAGCAACAAGCGGCGCGGGGGCAGTTGTCGAATTCACATTGCCAACAGCTAATGATTCAATCAACGGGGCGGTTACAGTTTCTTGTTTACCAGCTTCAGCTTCTCAATTTGCTTTGGGTGATACTACCGTTACTTGTACCGCAGCTGATGCGCTAGGAAATACCGCTACATCTAATTTTAAAATTACTGTTAAAGACACCACTGCGCCAACCATCACCGCTCCAGCTGATATTAATATGCCAGCAAATGCTTGGTTATCAAGTGTTACTCTTGGTTCTCCAGCTGTTAGCGATATCGTTGACACAGCTCCAGTTGTAACCAGCGATGCACCAGCAAGTTTCCCGGTTGGAACTACTGTTGTAACTTGGACAGTAACCGACTTCTCCGGAAATCATTCATCCGCTACCCAAAACGTTACAATCGTACCTGCGGTTATTACGCAATTAGATGTAACAGCAGAAACTCCAAAAACAACCGCGGAAATCAGTTTGGTGACTGTAAATGGTAAAGATGCTTTTGGGCATATCACAACCAATCAGAGCGGTTCTATCGTGGTGGTCGGAGCCGATAATGGTGGCTCACTTAGTGCTTCAATTATTACTTTAGCTAATGGTGTGGCAACTACTAATCTAACAAAAGCGGTTGCGGGTACAGTCAATGTTTCAGTTACCAGCGGTATTCTAACTCCTGATACAACCAAAGTAGTATTCACAAAATCAGATACTGACGGCCCAATCGCAACACAAATCTATCCAGCCAAAAATACAACTAACGTTTCAATCAACTCACCATTATTCTTAATCTTCAATGAACCATTGAAATCTGAATCAATCACTTCAACTAACATTAAATTGATGAAAGTAGCAACGGGAACTATGATAATCGATGAAGCAGTTGTGGCAACGGTTTCTTTGTCAGAAGGGGATGAACGCGTAAATATTAATCCAAGTTCGTCACTTGATTTTTCTAACAAATATTATTTTGTTGTAAGTGGTGTCGCGGACAAATCAGGCAACTCAATGTCACCGGTGATCAGTTCAACAAATTCAGGTTTCACAGTTGCTGATGATACTGCCGATCACACTGCGCCAACCATAATTGCTTCATGGCCAAATGGCTCAAATGTTGCCATTAATACCAAGCCTTATGTTGAATTCTCGGAAACTATGAAACTTTCAACTTTGACTACGGAAAATATTAAATTATTTAAAGTAGGATCCACAACGCCAATCTCAGCCGTGCTAGTAGTGCAAAATGGTGGTACTCGAGTTGAGATTCAACCGGTTCTAAGTCTTGATTATAATTCACACTACTATGTTTCTGTGAGTGCTGATGTGGCTGACGAAGCGGGAAATAAATTAACTAGTGATTACACTGATGAACAATTTGTAACCGTAACTGAACCAACAACTGAATTAGTCGTCACCAATATTGCCAATGTAAAATCTTGGGCAGTTGCTGGCGGCGGATTTACCCAAGGATGGAAATGGAGATTTGATGTAACGGTGCCAACTGCCGAAAATAAATTCTTTATGAGATTTAATGATTGGACAAATGGTACAGGTGGAATAATTCCAGCCAATGGAAACATCCGCTATTACACCGCTCAAGGTGATCACGGAATCGATAATCCAATTGTGGTTACAGGAAATGGATATCCGACAACACCAATCGTTTTGAATTCAGATCTAAACACTTCTTTAGTCGGAAAACAAATTCAAGTTTATGTAGAAGTTCAAGTTCCATTGGAATCAGCTGGCGGTTCATACTCAACCAGCTATCAGGTTAAATCAGAGCCTTTATTATCTTCTTAATTAATCGTGTAACTATTTAGCAACTAAGCTACTTCCGTAGTAGCTTAGTTGCTTGGAAAAATATGAAAAAACAAAATAGAATAGTTGCCATGCTTGCAATCATGTGTCTGGCTTTTGGATTCGTTTCGCCGATTTTGGCAAGTGAAACTTTACCAGCTTCAATCAATTCACCTTTAATTAATACCGGGCT
>Ga0315272_10002003_pt1 | contig 10043 bp, 10 predicted proteins | sample C3_middle_MG_FD_203918 | JGI IMG/M metagenome (GOLD analysis project Ga0315272, IMG submission 203918) | Sediment microbial communities from Yellowstone Lake, YNP, Wyoming, USA - C3_middle | ecosystem: Environmental > Aquatic > Freshwater > Lake > Sediment | place: USA: Wyoming | collected...
AAAGTGACGGGAGTCCGGCTATCCGACCAGGGAGTCGATAAGAAGGGGAAGCCCGGCGACAACTTCATGCCGGGCATGGACATCAAGGCGCGCCTGACCGTGATTGCCGACGGCCCGGTGGGGGCAGTTGGGCGCAAGCTTGATGACATGATTGGAATGCCGGATGGCCATCATCGCCGGGAATGGGCGGTGGGAATGAAATTCGTGGTGAACCTCCCGGCTGATTGTAAGTTGGAACCCGGCACCGTCATTCATACTTTTGGCTATCCCGAACCGGAAATATTTGGTTTCTTCTATGTATATGAGGGTGGGGTTGCTTCGGTGGGCGTGTTTGTTCCATCCACGCTGGGGAATCCAGCCCGAACTGCCTACCGCTATCTTCAGCACTGGATGATGCATCCGGCCCTGTGGAAGCATTTGAAGGGCGGCACACTTCGTTCCTGGGGCGCCAAGAGCCTGCAAGAAGACGGCCGCCGCGGGGAGCCGCATCTGGTGGGGGACGGTTTTGCGCGGATTGGTGAGGGCTCAGGAAGCACTAATATGCTGACCGGTTCCGGTGTGGATGAGGCTTGGGCAACCGGCCAGATGCTGGCTGAGGCCGTTATCGAGCTGGCCAAGCAGAAGAAGGAATTCACGAAGGAAAACCTGCAATCATCCTATGTTTCACGCCGGCGCAAATCGTGGGTTGAGAAGGGCGCCCGGGTGGCGTCCCGGGCCCGGGACGGCTTTCATTGGGGCATGGAAGCGGGCCTGGCTGGAATGGGGATGGCTGGCATGACCGGGGGATTGCTGTTTATTCCGGCCTCCTCGCAAACACCGGCCCATACAATAAAAAGGCATGATGAATTCTTTGCCGGCCGGATATCGGCGGACGAGTTGGCCAAAATAAAGGCGGAAGGCGCTTCGAAGGGTGTGGCAATTCACGATGTAATCATGGACCGGCTTGGCTGGCCCTCCATCCCCTTTGATGGCCAGTTGCTGGTGTCGCATCAGGATGCCCTGCTTATGGGTGGAAAGGTGCAGGCGCCTGCGGGGTTTGCCGACCATGTCGCCTTTGTCGAATCCGCAATATGTGAAAAATGTGAAAAGCGGGTCTGTTATGAAATGTGCTCCGCCCAAGCCATCGCTCCCGGAGAGAATGGCATGCCGGTATTTGACCGGGAAAAATGCGTTCATTGTGGGGCCTGCATCTGGAACTGTTCCCAGGCCCGTCCCGGCGATCCCGAGAAGGGGATTATGGAGTTTCAAGCCGGTGCAGGGGGTCTTCACTCTTCAGAGAATTAATAGACCGGCGCGCCCTGAGCGAACCCTGCCTGGCAGGGTGAGTCGAACGGGCTGGCGGGCGCCGGCGGACTACATTCCAGCGAGAACTAGATTCCTGTAGCGATTTTCTGCTGTAGTTTCTGATTCTTTTGCAGATAGTAATCAAGCAGCTAACACTCACAAGCGTATTCACATGGATATATGATTAAGGGGATGATATTGCCGATGAAGGATAAGCCAGATTTGCAACAGGCGATTTCACGCATCGCGAGGGAACAAAGGACGGCTAGTGTCATGCTTGGCATGTTTTGCTCTGGTGTCCATGGAAATATAGTGGGGCTTTGCCCTTCATGTCTAAGTCTTCATGAGTACGCTATGGACAGGTTGATATCATGCCCCTTCCGCCGGTCAAAGCCGGTCTGTTCCAAGTGCAAGATTCACTGTTATAGTCCGGATATGCGGGAAAAAATGAGGCAAGTCATGCGATACTCCGGCCCGCGAATGCTGTTCCTCCATCCAATACTCGCCATCCGGCACACTATTGATGGAATATTTTCCAATCGTGGAGGAGGGGTGGGATGAGGATAATCCGCTTCCTGCCTGTAATTCTTATTGGAATTAACGGTTGTGCTTCGATGGAGGCGGAAACTGGCGAGTCAATTGACCGCCGGTCGGATTCTGAACTGCAGATGGCCCGTAATCCGGTTAGTTGTCTGGTTATCAACATGATTGATTCAGTTGTTGGCAACGACTTGCCGAGATTCCGTGACAACTACCGCTGGGCCGGTTTCGAGGCAAGTGATGATTTTCTCCGGTTCAGGAGGATGCTGCTGATTTCCACGCTGCCTTTCGACATGCGGATGGATCCCCCGATATACCAGGTCTCGGGCCGGGGGGAGGCGGATTTGATGAGAATCCGGGCCCAGTTGGCCTGCAATCAGGGCACTGATTCTTATGCTGACGGATTTGTGATGCGGGAAGTCAGGGGAATTACCTGTTCATCAATTGAAGACCGTTGCCAGATAGAGCTGTTTTTTGACGGTAAAAGATACATGATTAGCAGGGTTGTCTGGGGAGCCGGCAAATAACCCTTTCCCGCTTTGTATCGGTCTGCTACTATTAGTTGACCATAAAAGTATAAATGTAGGCGGGATAAATATGCCCGCATGGAGGATTCAACCAGTGAGTATTGCATACCAGATAGTCGTTTGCGCCGGAATTGTGCCCGATCCGCTCCAGACTCTGGAGCCTATGGCCGGGGCGGCAGTTCCCACGCTCAAGAATGAAATGATGCTTCCGCATGTCCTCGATCCCTGGGCGGCCTGCTCTCTTTGGGAAGCGGCGAATTTTGCCGGTAAGAATGCGGGAAGCAAAGTGTATCTTGTATCAATCGCACCCAAAGCCAAGTTGCAGCAGGTCATGATGACCGTTGCGCAGAAAGCACCATTTGAACTGGTGGCTTTGGATGGACCGGCGGGTGGATTTACAGAGGCCAGTGATGCCGCCACGGCGATTGCCGCAGGCATTGAGGCGATACCGGGTCTCGACAAATCCAGGTTGCTGGTGTTCGGGGGATGGGAATCCGCCTCCCGCGGTGCCGGCGCAACCCTGCAGATGGTGGGGGAAAAATTAGGAATCGTGGCCCAGTTCCAGGGTGTTGATGAATTGACCCTGAATGCGGATGGCTCTATGCAGGTCCTGGAGCGGATCGAGGGAGGGAAGCAGCAGATTTCCACCTTCACGGCCCCGCCGGCAGTTATTGGCTGGGCCACCGGAAATCTGGCCGAACCGCCGAATAATCCCCAGGTAGGCATGGTCAACATGCGGGCGGTTATGCCGGCCCTCCAGAAGGGAAAGCCGACGGTGATGGGCGCTGACGGTGTTACCTATTCCGGTGTCGCCCTGCCCAAGCAGGTTCGCCAGACCCGGATTGTGAAGGATGTTCCTACGGACCAGATGGCGGATGAAATCGTCGCCTGGATTCAGGGTTAAGGGGGGCAAAGGACATGGCAGAAAAAATCGTTGTACTCGTACACACAGAAAGCGATGGTTCACTGGGCAAGTCGGGTTTTGAAGCTGTTGGTGCCGGCAAGGCGCTGGCGGCCGCCTTGGGAAGCGCGTTTTCGATCGGGGTAATCGGGAAAGAGGTTCAGGGCGCGGCTGATGCGATTGCATCGTGCGGGGCCACCGGATTTATGGGGGTCGCAGGAACCGATTTTGCCGATGCGCGATATGGTTCGGATGCTGCCGGGGTCGAGGCTCTTATTAAGGCCTCGGGGGCCACTGTAGTGGTGGCAGCGGGGACTTCCCGTTTCAGCCGGGTTCTGGCCGGTGTGGCGGCCCGCCTCAATGGACGGGTGGATTCCCATGTGACCAAGACTGTAGTTGAAGGTGATTCACCTGTTGTGTCGCGCTGGTTTTATCGTCAGCGTATCGAGGGCTCAATAAAGCGGACTCACCGTCCATGGATTATTTCCATCGATCCGGGGAGCCAGGAGGCATGGAAGGGCGACAAAGGTTCCGCCAAGGTAGAGAGTGTGGCGGTGACACTGACCGACGCGGCAAAATCCGCCAAGGTAACCGGATTTAAGGCGCCTCCGGCCGACCAGCAGACCATTCGTCCTGATGCCGAAGTTTTGTTGGTGGCGGGCGCGGGATGGACTAAGAAACAGGCGGACGGAAATATTCATGTCGATGATGGAGCGAATCTCATTCTCGATTTCCTTGCTAAAACCCGGGCATCCCTGGGCGGCTCTAAATCAGCCGTGGAAATGGGCGGTGAAGGAGCGGCAGCCCTGCCTTTTATGACGCATCTTCATCAGGTCGGCCAGACCGGGGCAACTCCCCGTCATTTAAAGGGGTTAGCCACTTGTTGCCATGGTGAAGAGCCCCATGTGGTGGGTTGGCGCTTCATTACAGAGCGGCGGGCAGTGAATATTAATGCCGCATGCGGATGGGCCCAGGGCAAGGCTGATGTGTTGTATGTCGCCGACGCTTTTGAGGTAATGAGGAAGGTAAACGAGCGTTTGAAGGCGAAATAGACCCCGGGAAAGCCCGGAAGTGCGGTTTTAATGGGTTTTCTTGACACGCTGAAAGGGCGTGGGTTAGATTAATCCCTGCCGCAATAAGCGGAAAAGGACTTTAAGTATGGATCGTATTGATGTTCGCTTGTTGGGACCAGAGAAGAAGTCGTTTCAATGGACTGCGCCGGTGGAATCCGTTGAATTGGAAGGAGAAACGGCTTTTCAGTTTCCGGTGGTGATAGATGTTAAGGTGTCCAAGATTTATGAACGGGTTATGGTTGAGGGCACTCTTAAAAGCAGGGTGGTTGTGACCTGTTCGCGGTGTCTGGAAAATTGCGAGAAGCCCCTCGAGGCCCAGGTGGCCATCGAGTACAAGGAGGGGCAGGCACCAGTGGAAGGGGAAGGTGGAACGGTTCACGATGAAGATCATGATGTGAACTGGTTTACGCCGCCCTTTATAAATATGGGCGATGACTTTAGGCAGATACTCCTGCTGGAAGTCCCCGCCTTCCCAGTATGCCGGGATGACTGCCGGGGCCTCTGCCCCATCTGCGGTGCCAACCTGAATGTTGGCGCATGCGGGTGCGGTGCCAAGGTTGGCCAGGCAGGCCTTCAGGAACTGGGCGATGCATTGAAGAAGAAACGGAGGAACAAATAGGATGGCAAATCCAAAGAGGCGTTTTGGCAAGTCGCGCACGCGTCAGCGTCGCTCGATAGCGATGAAAATTACGACAACCCGGGGCAGCAAGTGCCCGCGTTGCCAGCAGTCAAAGCTTCCGCACCGTATCTGCCCGAACTGCGGGCATTATGCCGGCCGTGAAGTTATTGCGGCGGCTGAATAGACAGGAAGTTCCGCAAGTATAAGCAATGAAAGTAGCCCTTGATGCCATGGGGGGTGACCATGCCCCCCGGGAAATCGTGGAGGGAGCGGTAAGGGCCGCCCGTTCACGCGGAACTGAGGTCGTTCTCGTTGGCGACTCAGTTGCCGTTCGGGCGGAGCTCGAACGGGTTTCCCACGGGAACATTCCCCCTACTATCAGCATCCACCACACCACCGAGGTAATCGGGATGGGAGAGGCACCGGCAACGGCCTGCAAGACCAAGAAGGATTCATCAATCATGGTTTGTGCCCGTCTGGCCAAGGAAGGGGCGGTGTCCGGCTTTTTGTCGGCGGGAAATACCGGGGCATGTATGACCGCCTCATTCCTGGTAATGGGCCGTCTTGAGGGTGTCCAGCGTCCCGCCATTCCCGTCCCCATCCCGCATCGGCGTGGCGTTACCGTTGTCCTTGATGCTGGCGCTAATGTGGATGCGCGGGCCGCTCATCTGGCCCAGTGGGCGGTTATGGGTGAGGTGTATTCCGAGAGGATATTTGGCGTTGCTCGTCCCCGCATCGGTCTCCTTAATGTTGGTGAAGAGGAAGGCAAGGGTGGAGAGGTCGTCAATGAGGCCTATGAAATGTTGAAGGGGTCAAAATTAAATTTTATCGGCAATATTGAGGGCCGGGACATTGTTAACGGGAAGGTTGATGTAGTGGTTTGCGACGGATTTATCGGCAACGTCGTGCTTAAACTGGCCGAGGGGGTGGGCCGGGAACTGTTCGACTGGCTTAAGGATTCCTATAAATCAGCCAGCCTCCTGTCCAAGTTTGGGGCATATCTGTCGATGCCGGTATTCAGGAAAATCAAGAAGGCATTTGATCCTGCGACATATGGTGCGCAGCCGCTTCTGGGAGTGGATGGCATCTGCATGATTACGCATGGGTCTGCCAGTGCCCTGGCCATTGATAATGCCCTGAAAGTCGCTGAGACCTACTACACCCAGAATGCCAACAACGAAATCAAAATCAGGCTTAAGGCTTCGGGATTCTCCCGCGGGAGCCAGGCTTGATCAATACCGCCCGGATTGTCGGCACCGGCATGGCTGCGCCTGACCGCATACTTACCAATGTTGAGCTATCGACACTGGTCGATACTTCGGATGAGTGGATATTTTCCCGCACCGGAATACGCGAGCGAAGGATTATCGCCGATGGCCAGAATGTTTCCGACCTTGGGCTAATCGCGGCTCAGGAAGCACTGGCGCAGGCCGGTTTAAAACCGGAAGACATAGACCTGATTATATTTGCCACGATGTCACCGGACCAGATATCCCCATCAACGGCTTGCATCCTCCAGCATAAGTTGGGGGCAAAGCGGGCGGCTGCAGTGGATATCAGCGCGGCGTGTACGGGCTTCATGTACGGGATGTCCATGGCACGGGGTGCAATTGTCAGTGGTGAAGCCCAAACGGTCCTGTTGGTGGGAGGAGAAGCCATGTCGCGCTTTGTTGACTGGACCGACCGGACGACCTGTGTACTGTTCGGGGATGCGGCTGGCGCAGTTGTGCTGCGTCCTTCGAGTAGTGGGCAGGGAGTTCTTTCCACAGTTTTGGGCGCCGATGGATCGAATGCCGGACTTCTTGGTTATCCTGCAGGCGGTTCCACTTTGCCGGCCAGCCACGAAACGGTTGACGGCCGCCAGCATTACATGAAGATGAACGGGGCTGAAATATATAAAAACGGGGTCCGTAAGATGACCCGCGCAGTGAAGGATGCATTGGCCAAGTGCGGGGCATCGGCCAATGACCTGTCGCTTTTCATTCCGCATCAGGCCAATAAGAGGATTATCGACGGGGTGGTTGAAGCCCTGGGGATGGATTACTCCAAGGTCTTTTTAAATGTGGAGAAATATGGAAACACTTCGGCGGCCAGTATTCCTGTCGCCCTGCATGAAGCGGTTATGGCAGGAAGGGTTAAGAAAGGCGACCTGATTGGGATGGTTTCCTTTGGCGGCGGATTGACCTGGGGATCCGCGGTGGTGCGCTGGTGAGTATTGCAATTATATTTCCCGGACAGGGTTCGCAGTCAGTCGGAATGGGAGTATCTATGGCGGGAGCCCATCCTTCGATAAAGAAGCGCTTTGATGAAGCATCGCAAATACTTGGATATGACCTTCTAGCCGTTTGTGCCAGCGGTCCGGAAGAAAAACTTATGTCCGCCACCGTAGCCCAGCCCGCCCTGTTTACCTCCGGGTATGCGACCTGGGAAGTATTGTCCGCTGCCGGGATAAAACCGGCGTTTATGGCCGGCCATTCCCTGGGTGAATACACCGCCTGCGCCGCTGCCGGGGCTTTTTCATTTGATGAGGGGATACGCCTGGTCAAGGCGCGTTCTGAAGCGATGGGTGTGGCAGCGGCAAACAGGCCAGGAGCTATGCTGGCGGTGCTGGGGGCAAACGCGGGAGATTTGGCGGCCTGGATAGAAAAGGCTTCAACAGCAGGATTGGTGGTTCCAGCCAATGAAAACGCTCCGGGTCAGGTGATTGTTTCGGGCGAAAGTGCCGCCCTCGACGTCTTGGAAGCGCTTGCCAAGGAGGCCTCGGTTCGCGCAATCCGGCTTAAAGTATCGGGGGCATTTCATTCCCCGCTTATGCAGGAAGCCGCTGATGTCATGAAGCCGGTTGTGGCCGGGGCGCGCATGACTGAACCCGCGATTCCGGTGGTGGGTAATGTGTCCGCCTCTGTAATTACGGGTGCCCAGCAGGTAAGGCAGGAACTGGAAGCCCAGCTGGTCTCACCGGTTAAATGGGAGCTTTGCGTGAGAAAGATGGCAGAACAGGGTGTAGATACATTTATCGAGGCCGGTCCCGGGAAAGTTCTTTGCGGACTTATTAAAAGGATAGACCGAAAATTAACCGCCCTGTCTACGGGCGATGTAAAGGATTTGGATGAAACCATTTCCGCGATAAAAGGAGGAGTCTAATGGGCCGTTTGGAAAATCGAGTAGCGCTGATAACCGGTGGTGCCCGGGGTATCGGGTACGCCATAGCGAAATTATTTGCCCGTGAGGGTGCCCTGGTGGGAATCTGCGATATGAATGAAGAAGCCGTTCAGAAGGCTGCGAAGAGTCTCGGAGAAGTCGGCAAGGAAGGGGTTGGTTTTGTAATGAATGTGTCCGACTCCAAATCGGTGGAAGATGGGATGGAGAAATTTATTTCCGGTCAAGGCGGGAAGCTCGACATCCTGGTAAACAATGCCGGAATTACCCGTGACGGCCTGCTCATCCGCATGTCGGACGAGCAGTGGGACGCGGTTCTCAAGGTCAACCTGAATGGAACCTTTTACTGCACCAGGGCCGGTGTCCGCCCCATGATGAAGGCGCGTTGGGGCAGGGTCATTAACCTCGCTTCAGTTGTGGGAATGACCGGGAATCCCGGACAGGCCAATTATTCCGCTTCCAAGGGCGCAGTTATTGCCTTTACGAAGACGGTGGCGAAGGAATTGGCGACCAGAAATATTACCTGTAACGCATTGGCTCCGGGTTTTATTGCCACCGCTTTGACCGAAGCGATGACAGAAAAGGCAAAAGAGGCTATCATGGGTCAGATTCCCATGGAACGCCTGGGTTCGGCTGAAGATGTAGCAGGTGCCGCCCTCTTCCTCGCTTCCGAGGAGGCTTCCTATGTAACGGGGCAGGTCATCCCCGTGGACGGCGGAATGGTGATGTAAACGCCGTTAGTTGGTGACGGAATCTAAAAAAGTACAAAGTAAAACAGACAGGAGGAATGACATGGCCGTTGAAGAAAAAGTAAAAGAGATAATCGTGGAACAGCTCGGCGTCGACGCCGTTAAGGTGATTACCGGTGCGAAGTTTGTCGAGGATTTGGGCGCTGATTCGCTCGATACCGTCGAGCTCGTTATGGCGTTTGAAGAGGAATTCGACATCGAGATCCCTGATGAAGACGCCGAAAAGATCCGGACCGTTGATGATGCAACAACCTATGTGAAGGCCAAGGTCGAGGCAAAAGGCGCTTAATAGGGATGAAACCTGACTATAAACCACGCCGGGTTGTCGTAACCGGTTTGGGGGCGATTGCGGCGAATGGCAGCGACACGGGTTCCTATTGGAGCGCGCTTAAACAGGGCGTTTCCGGAATAGGTCCGATAACGCAGTTTGATTCCGGGCTCTACCCTTCAAAGCAGGCTTTTGAGGTCAAGGATTTTGACCCGACTGCCTATATGGAGAAGAAGGAGTCCCGCCGCATCGACAGGTATGCCCAGTTTGCCATTGGTGCCTCAGCGCAGGCATTAAAGGAATCCGGGCTGGACCTTACCAAGGTCGACCTGGACAGGGTCGGAGTTATTGTCGGCTCGGGAATCGGGGGATTTCATACCCTCGAAGAAGAGCATACGACGCTGGTACTGAAGGGGCCTGGCCGGGTCAGCCCTTTCATCATTCCGATGCTTATCATCAACCTGGCCGCCGGGTTGGTGGGTATACGCTGGAAATTCCGCGGACCCAATATGGCCGCGGTAACCGCATGTGCTTCTGGAGCGCATGCAATCGGCACTGCCGCCCGGATAATCGAGCGGGGAGATGCTGATGTAATGCTGGCAGGTGGAGCGGAAGCGGCAATAACCCCGCTGGGTTATTCCGGATTCTGCAACATGGGAGCCCTATCGACCAGAAACGATGAGGGAGCAGCGGCGTGTTGCCCGTTCGATGCCCGGCGTGACGGATTCGTCATGGGTGAGGGATCGGGCATGGTAGCACTTGAGTCGCTTGACCATGCGCTGGCGCGGGGGGCGAACATAATTGCGGAGCTGGTAGGTTTCGGATATTCCGCTGACGCCCATCATATGACTGCACCCGACCCGGAAGGACGGGGAGCCGCCCTGGCGATGCGTTTGTGCCTGAAGGATTCCGGGATGAATCCA
>Ga0315272_10002005_pt1 | contig 10034 bp, 11 predicted proteins | sample C3_middle_MG_FD_203918 | JGI IMG/M metagenome (GOLD analysis project Ga0315272, IMG submission 203918) | Sediment microbial communities from Yellowstone Lake, YNP, Wyoming, USA - C3_middle | ecosystem: Environmental > Aquatic > Freshwater > Lake > Sediment | place: USA: Wyoming | collected...
CAACCACTGGAATAGCTGGTACACATTGGCCAGTTTTTCCTCGATATCAGCCGATCTGCGCAGCCCGGATTTCCCCCAATAAATATCGGACAGAGTTTCCGGCGCGCTTTCTTCCATTACAAGGAAACAGCACATGGCTTTGCAGGGTGCAATCATAGAATACATGGAGCAGAGCAGGTTCATCTGTGCCATGGTTCTTGATGAGGACAGCAAGCGGTTGCGCCTTATCAACCAGAACGGCAGGGAGGTGAATCTTCCGCTCTCCCGCCTGCTGCACCAATCTGCGAAACGCCATTCTCTTACGCTCAGCCGGGATGAGCAACTCCGCCTGCTCAAAGAGGCAGACCAGACCCGGCAGGCCATGGTGCAGCAGATTGACCTGGCAGAGATTTGGCAGTTGGCCAGCGAGGAGGAGGGGGGAAATTTCAGCCCCGCTTTTCTCGCCGAGCTGGCCTTTGGAGAGGACGCCACGGATAACCATGTCGCCGCCTTCCTTCGCTCCATCTTTGTCGATCGCCTCTATTTTAAATACAAGGAAGGCATGGTGCTGGCCCACAGTCCGGAAGCGGTTGACGCCCTTCGTCTGAAGCAGGCAAGAGAAAAGGAGCAGGAGGCCCTGATGAGCACCGGGGCCATGGGCCTCAAGCGCCTCTGGGAGGGGGACACCACGGCGGAATGGCCGGAGCGCGACCGCTGCCTCGGCCTGCTGGGCGATTACTATGTTTTTGGCAGTGAGGCCGAAGAGAGCGAGCTGGCCCGGGAGCTTTTGAAAAAAGCAGGCCTCACCGGTCCGCACGATGTCTATCATCTTCTGATCAAGGCCGGGGTCTGGCAAGCCAATGAAAATGTGGCTCTGCGGCGCTATGCAATCCCGGTGGAGTTTTCCGAGGAACTCACTGCCATGGCGGCCCAGGCATCCGAACCCGTGGCCGAGGAGCTTGTTGGCAGGAATAGGCGGGATTTTCGGGAGCTGCCCCTGCTCACCATCGATGGCGAATCCACCCGCGATTATGACGATGCCTTGCATGTGGAACGGAGGGGCGACGACTTTCTTGTGGGGATCCATATCTCCGACGTGGCCCATTATGTTGCGCCAGGGATGCCGATTTATGAAGAGGCAGCCCGGCGGATAACTTCCCTTTATTTCCCCGAGACCCAGATTCCCATGCTGCCGCGAGCGCTCTCCGAGGGGGTGTGCAGCCTTGTTGCCGGAAAGGCCAGGGCGGCCTTGAGTGCCATGGTGCTGCTCAGTTCTAAGGGCGAGGTGCTGGAGTTTGATCTTGTCCCGAGTCTGGTCGAGGTGAAGCGGCAGTTGAACTACCCGGAGGCGGAACGGCTGGTGGCGAGCGGCGACTGGGAATTGCAGACCCTGGCCCGGCTCAGCGAGCAGCTCAAGCAGCGGCGCATAGAAAAAGGGGCACTGCTGCTGCCGGTGCCGGATGTGAATATCAGCATCGATCCGGAAGGGGGGGTGGCGGTTGCCCTGTCTCCGGTGGATACCATCTCCCGCAGTCTGGTGGCGGAGTTCATGGTGCTGGCCAATACCCTGTCCGCCCAGTTTGTGGCGGACCGTCAGGCCCCCGGCTTGTTTCGGGCCCAGGATGAGCCCCATCAGCGCCTGATCGCGGGCGGTGAAAAGGATCTGTTCTCGGTTTTTCGCCAGCGTAAGCAGTTGAAGCCCGGGGAGCTTCTAGTCTACCCCAAGCCCCACAGCGGGGTTGGCGTCACACAGTACACCACAGTCACTTCCCCCATTCGAAGGTTTCTCGATCTGGTCATGCAGCATCAGATCAAACAGTTGCTTTCTGGCCGGGGGGCGATGTTCTCCGCCGATGAACTCGCTGGGGTTGCCGGAGATATCAACACGGTGCTGGCCAGGGTCAATCAGGTGCGCCGCACGCGGCATCGGTACTGGCTGCTCAAGTACCTGGAGCAGAAGGTCGGGAGCAGGGTCGAGGCGTTGCTGGTCAACAAGGGACCCAAGCGGGTCAATCTGACCCTGCTTGACTGCCTTTTGGATGCCGATATGCCGCCGAATCAGGCTATGGCCGCAAAGCCGGGGGATGTCGTTTCGCTCCGGGTGGCTAAGGTTGACGCCTTAGATAATGTGTTACGACTGGAATGGTAAGGGGGGAGGGGAAAAGCGGAAAAAGAGTGGTGCCTTTCAGTCGTAGATGATGCAGTTCCAACGGGAGAGGAGCTCTTCGGTTTCCGCGTCCAGTTGGTCGGCCACCTCGTGGATCTGGTATTCATGGCCGCATTTGCCGCACCGCATCCGCACCCGACGGCAGGACCGGGCGATTTCCAGCCTGCCCTTGCATTTCTTGCACTGCATTGTGTTGATCCTTTCGTATCCTACTGCAACAGGGTGTGCCGGGTAAAGATGGCTTCCAACCGGTAGCCTTTTTCGGCAAGTGCTTCGGCGCCGCCTTCCAGCCGATCAACCACCGTTACCACCAGCCCTACCTTGAACCCCGCTGTTTCCACCCGCTCGATTACGGTGAGCAGGGTGCCGCCCGTGGTGACCACGTCCTCCAGCAGGGCAACGGTGCAGCCTGCGGGCATGTTGCTCAAGCCCTCGATGTACTGTCCCGTGCCGTGGCCCTTGGATTCCTTTCTTACGATAAAGGCCGGAATCGGGGCCTGCTCCAGATGGCTCACCACTGAAACTGCCGTGACTAAAGGATCTGCGCCCAGAGTCATGCCGCCCACCGCATCGATTTTTTCTGGATTGTTTTGGATGATCTCGAAGATCAGCTTGCCGCAGAGGTACGCGCCTTCCGCCGACAGGGTGGTCTGTTTGCCGTCGATGTAGAAATCCGATTCCCTGCCGGAAGAGAGTTTGAACTTTCCGTGGCGGTACGATTTGGTCAGCAGCAGTTGTTTGAGTTGTTCCCTGTGGTTCACGGAGTATTCCTTTGTGGTGTGTGGTTCGTGGGGCCTATTATATCTTGGACATCTTGGCGAAATAGGTGGTCAGGTTTGCCTTGGCGCTGATCTTTGGCGCCAGCAGGCCGTCTTTCGAGGTCATGGCGATCATCACCCCTGGGCCGTGCCCGGCCAGCACGCAGCTGGCGTGGGCAACGATGCCGATCACCACGCCGCCGGTTTTGTAGATTCGGCCATAGGTGGCATCCGCATCCAGGATGGCGACAAAATCGCCCAGCCGCAGGTCGGCAAGGCCGTATTCCTGAACAATGGTCGTGTCGAACATCTGGATGTCGTAGTCGCCGCTGTGGCTGTGGGAAGCGCCGATGCCAGAGCCCATGATCTTGGCGGGCACGGTGTGGGTCACCGGAACCTCCAGTCTGCCGTCCTTGAGTTTTTTCAGGGGAATTGCAGCCAGCAGGGCAGGGTCCAGATTCATCACCTTGATTCCTGGGAAATCCGGGAGGTTCAGGCCGCAGCCGCAGGCCTTGATCTGGATCTTGTCGCCGATGGTGAGGCGCTCCAGCACCTCCGGGGCAAAATCCACCAGCACATGTTCGATGCCGCCATGCTTGCCCGTTACCCTGCCGATTTCGCCCTTGGCGTCGCCGGAGACCACCTTGGCGAGGTTGCCCACGCAGGAAAACTGGTTCAAGGCCCGGTTGGGTCCGGGTTGCCCCTGAATCTGGGTGAAGTTGCTGATGGAAACCCCCGGCTCCACATGGTCGCCGAATTTCTCCCCGGCCAGATCGCCGATTCGTAGATTGTAGGTGATACCGCCTACGCCGGGGTATACGTCCGAATGCCCATCCGGGTTGATCCGGTACGGGTTAATCCCGCCCTGGGGCGAGGTGATTTCCCCGATCACCGACTGGCAGATCAGCTGTTCCGTGTTGGTTGTGATCATCGTTGTGCGCCCCCTGTGCTAGACGTTGAAGCGGAAATTCATGCAGTCGCCGTCTTGCACTACGTATTCTTTCCCTTCCAGTCGCAGCAACCCCTTTTCCCTGGCCTTGGCCTCGCCGCCGCAGGCCACGAAATCCGCATAGGAGATAACCTCGGCCCGGATAAATCCGCGTTCGAAGTCGGTGTGGATAACCGCAGCCGCCTGCGGGGCCTTGGTGCCGCGCTTGATGGTCCAGGCTCGGGTTTCCTTTTCGCCCACGGTGAAGTAGTTGATCAGCCCCAGCAGCTCGTAGCCAGCCTTGATCAAGCGGTTCAGGCCCGGCTCCTCAAGGCCGAGATCGGCCAGGAAATCCTGGCGCTCCTCTACGCTCAGGGCGCTCAATTCCTCCTCGATGGCCCCGGAGATCATGACCACGGAGGCGTTTTCTGCTGCCGCTGCCTTGCGGAGTTCATCGACCCACTGGTTGCCGGTATTGATTTCCGCCTCGCTGACATTGGCCACATAGAGCACGGGTTTGGCCGTGAGGAGGCAAAGTTCCTTCATCAGTTTCTCGCCGGTATCGTCAAGTTGGGCGGATCGAGCCGGTTTGCCGTCATTGAGCAGGGCGTACAGCCCTTCCAGAACAACCAACTGCGCTTTGTAGACTGCGTCCCCGGATTTTGCCTGGGATGCGGTTTTGCTCATGCGCCGGGTCACGGTATCCAAATCGCAGAGGATCAGCTCGGTGTTGATCACCTCCCGGTCGCGCAGGGGATCGATGCTGCCGTCCACATGCACGATGTTTTCGTCTTCAAAACAACGGACCACATGGGCGATGGCGTCCACCTGGCGGATATGGCCGAGGAACTGGTTGCCCAACCCCTCACCCTTGCTGGCCCCGCTCACCAGGCCGGCGATATCGACAAACTCCATCTGGGCGTTGACCTTGACCTTGGTCTTGGCCATCTCGGCCAGGATGTCGAGCCGGGCGTCCGGAACCGGCACCATGCCCACGTTGGGTTCGATGGTGCAGAACGGATAATTGGCCGATTCGATACCTGCCGAGGTAAGCGCGTTGAAGATGGTCGATTTGCCGACATTGGGCAGGCCGACGATGCCACAGCGAAAGCCCATGAAAAATCCTTGTTGTATGGTTTGATAATAAAGTAGTCAGGAGATGACCGAAAATTGTGAGCAGTATATAATGATTTCTTTGCAATGCGGCAAGGGTTGTTTACAATCCAGGAACTAAATACACACAATCAGGCATAATTACCATGGCTGCTCCAGAAAAAATCACCCGCATAGATTCTCTTTTTGCTGAGCTTTTTAAAAAGAAGCAATGGGACCAGCGCTTGGCCCTGCACGCCGTTTTCCGTAACTGGCCGCAGGTTGTCGGCCCGGAAATCGCGGAACGGACCGAACCGCAGGTGATTCGGGGCACGGTGCTGTGGATCGCGGTTTCCGACTCGGTCTGGATGCAGCAACTGCATCTGCAAAAGCAGGCGTTGCTTGAGCAGGTCAACGCCAACGTGCGTGGTTCCGAGAAAATAAGTGATATCCGTTTCCAGATAGATGCCGCCCTTGGTGAGGAAAAGATGGCTGTTATCCCCCCCAAACAGACCGTTTCCCCGCAATCGGTTGACCCGGAGGAGCAAAAAAGCTTTGAGCGGCTGACCGCTGCCATTGGCGACGGGGAATTGCGAACGCGCCTGCTTGCCCTGTGGCGAAAAGCCCACAGGTAAGCCTTTTGGGCCGTGAAGGTTGCTGGGGCGAGATTTGTGCGGGACGCGCCGGGGTAACCTTGTTGCGTGCGTCGGGGGGAGGAAGCGAAGCTTAGAGCCTGTTTTCAGGTTGCATTTGGTGGGGAATCTTGAATGGAGCAAATGGCAAGGTAGCGTTCAAGGTTTTCCAAATCTGTGCCCTTCAGAGTGAATTGAACGCCGAATTCCCTGGTTTCTTGGTCAAGCTCGATGACTCGGCGGACAAGGGCTTCTGGCGCCGTAGCTTTTTCCTCGAAATTGCCAAATCGTAAACGGAGGGTCATGCTGAGCGGGCTGAGTTTGTCGCCTTTTTGGATGTGCTCGGAAAATTTCCCGACCAATCTTGCTCCTTCGAGGGAGATATTTTTTATTGTGCCATGGTTGAGATACTGGCTTGCTTTGCGGGTGAAGGTTGCAACGGAGCGCGAACTTATCCTGTAGCGGGGATATCTTCTTCGCTGGACGGTAATAATTGATGCAGGGAAGAGCACGCCCAACTCACTGTTGGTTTCAAGTACGGGCGTGGCGTGGAAACCTCGCATGGGTTGTTTTTGGTGCTGATACAGGAGCAGGCTTGGGTTTTTGGGAGCTTGGAAAGGGGTATCTTTTGAAAAAAGAATAAGTGGTTCCGTCTCTTTGGTGAATATCTCGGAAGGCGTGAGTTTTTGCGGATTCAGCCCTTTTTGAAAAAGGGTTACAGGGGTTCGCTGACCAATAAGCCTGATAATTTCTTCTCCAACGACCTTCGGGTCATCGGACCAAAGCTCTTGCATGCAAGGCCCCCTTCGGGCAGGAACGGTGTATGATTTTCGGGCGCAAATGGAGTCGCCTTTATAACTATAAATTGAGAAGCACTATATAGCTATCTTTGCAAAGCTTGTAAAGCACGGCCTGAAAAAATATGGGAAAAGAGGTTTGTGCGGGGGGGGCTAAAATTGTTTTTCCGTATCAAGCAGCAGGGTTACCGGCCCATTGTTTACCAAGGCTACATCCATCAGGGCCTGGAATTTTCCGGTGGCCACGGTGATTTGTTTTGTGCGGATTTCGCGAATAAATTGTTCGTAGAGGCGCACTGCTTCTGCCGGTGGCGCGGCCGTGGAATAGGATGGCCGCCTTCCCTTGCGACAGTCGCCGAACAAGGTGAACTGGGAAATTACCAACATCTCTCCTTGCGTCTCGAGCAGGGAAAGATTCATGAGCCCCTGCTCGTCATCGAAGATGCGGAGATTGGCGATCTTGTCGGCCAGGAAGGCGGCGTCCTGTTCCTTGTCGTTTTTGCCAACGCCGAGAAGGACAAGCAACCCCGATTCGATGGCGCCGCAGACTTGCCCATCTACACAAACAGAGGCCTGGCTTACCCTTTGGACAACGGCGCGCATGGAATTTTTTCCTCACCTTCTGGGGGAACCGGGCTAAGATTGCCCAGGGTATATTGCAGGATGGCTGTTGCCGCAAGAGTTGCCGTCTCGGCACGCAGAATGCGCGGCCCTAGTGAGACGGGGATAAAGCCTTTCTGTTGGGCACAGGCAACCTCTGTTTCGCTGAACCCACCCTCCGGACCGAGGAGGAACAATACGGAGCGGCAATTTGTTGCCTGAACGGCAAGAACCTCATCCAGTGTTTGCCGGGTCTCGTGTTCCCAGAAGATCAACCGTGTTTCGCAAGGCGGGGGCTGGGTCATGAGATCGATTATCTCTCGGGTATCATGAATTGCCAGTGGCTTGGCCCGGTCGCATTGCTTGCAGGCCTCGAGGACGATGCGCTGCCAGCGCTCCATCTGTGTATCTTTTAGCGTTTTATGGATTCCGTGCTCCGAATAAAAAGGCCAGATTGCATCAACCCCCAGTTCTGTGGCCTTTTGCAAAATGAGGTCCATTTTTTGGCCCTTGAGCAGGGCTTGCCCCAGGTGAAGGTGAACCTTTGGCGAGAGATCCTGGGTGCGTTCGATGATGGTTGCAGTTACCCGGTCTTTGAGAATTTGCTCGATGCGGGCCTGGTACCGTGCGCCGGTCCCGTCAAAAAAAGTAACGGGATCGCCAGGGGTAAGCCTGAGGACGGACCGGAGATGGTGGGCCTCCGAACCGGTCAGCTGCGCGGTCTCTCCCGTGATGTCTGTCGGATTTATGAAAAAGCGGCGGAGGCTCATGGGTGTTTATGGCTGTATGAAGAGAAGTGCGCTCCATTCCCCTTCGCTCCGGGTTTCCTGATGTTTCAGGCCAAGAGCGTTATAGGCTGCGCGGATGTTGTCGGTCTGGTGGCCGGTCAGGATTCCTGCCATGATGAGTCTGCCGTTGGGGGCCAGACGCGCAGCAAGGCTGGCGGCAAGGTCAATGAGCGTATCATGGATGATGTTGGCGATGACAAGATCGAATTGTCGGGGAATGTCTTCCAATGCGACACCATCTGCTTTGATAGTTGAGTTGAGACCATTGCGCAGGATATTCTCATCCGCCACCACCACGGCTTCGGGGTCATTGTCGATGGCCAGCACCTCCTGGGCGCCAAAAAGGGCGGCGGCCATGGCCAGGATGCCTGTGCCGGTGCCTACATCGAGAACGGTTTTCGGAGGGATTTTTGTGCCATGAAAAAGCCCTTCGATGAATTCAAGGGCCAGCTTGGTGCTGGCGTGGTGACCTGTGCCAAAGGCCATCCCCGGATCCATCTCGATAACCTTTTCGCCGGGGCCTGGCTGGTATGATTCCCAAGTGGGCTTGATGACCAGATGGGCCGTGATCGGCAGGGGCTTGAAACCCTCTTTCCAGGTCTTGTTCCAGTCTTCATCCGGGATGACCTCTGTTTCAAGCCGCGTTTTCCCTTCTTCCGAGGCGAGGTGAGCGAGTTCCTCAAGGTACGCTGAAATTTTTTCCAATTTTTCCGGGGCGTGGGGGTCATTTTCCAGGTAACCGACAATCTGTTCCTGAGCGGCATTGGCTGACGCCACCGGAATCTGCTCGACTCCGCCGGTCTGCTCGCATATAAAATCGGCAATGGGGTCGGAGATGGTCTCGCTGGCGGTGATCGTGATTCGGAGCCACGATTTGTTTGGCGGATGTGCTGGTTTTTCTGCTGGCATCGGGTTTCCTGCGGGAAAGAGATTACGGTTGTAAAGAAATAAGCTGGAAACTGTATTAGAGTACAGTACTGTACTGGATGCTGTATCCTCCGGCAAGTGCTAGTTGGGCGAAGGGTATGGATTATGGTCGCGGCAATTTCTTAATCTATAAATATGACATCGGGATCAATGTGATGGACGAAAAAAAGATGCAGGAACTCCTTGTAAAGGTGAGTCGCGGCGCGTGCACTGTTGCCGATGCTTTGGCGGAACTGAAGAACTTTCCCGCCGAGATGCTCTCCTGCGCTCACCTTGATCATCACCGCCGCCTGCGGACCGGGGTGCCGGAAGTGGTTTACGGCGAGAGTAAAACGGCTGGCCAGATTGTAGATATTTTAAGAAAACTGCTTCGATTCTCTCCGGCGGTAATGGCCACGCGGGTGAGCCAGGAAAAGGGGGAGGCGGTTTGTCTGGAAATTCCTGGGCTTGTTTATCATGAGGCAGCCCGGATGCTGACTGCGCAGGCGGAAGTGAAACAGCCATGTGCCGATGGCGGGGTAGGGCTTGTTTTGGTGCTCACCGCCGGAACCTCCGATATCCCTGCGGCGGAGGAGGCCCTTGTTACCTTGCGTTGCCTGGGGCATGAGGTCGAAGGATTTTATGATGTCGGAGTGGCCGGAATTCATCGGCTGCTTTCGCGTCGAGATCTCCTCGATAAGGCAGATGTGTTGATTGTGGTTGCCGGGATGGAAGGGGCACTTCCCAGTGTGGTGGGCGGACTGGTGGATAAACCCATTATCGCGGTCCCCACCAGTGTTGGTTACGGGACAGGCCTAGGAGGCATAGCCGCGCTTTTGGGAATGCTCAACAGCTGTGCTCCGGGGATTGCGGTCGTTAATATTGACAACGGTTTCGGTGCTGCGTGCATGGCGGCAAGTATCATGAGGCAAATCACTGGTCGGGAATGATGTTTCTTTGTTAGTAATTTGGTGTGGTTTTGTAAGGGGCAGGCCTGGAAATGCCAAGATTTTGGCCGGTGCAGGGGGAATTCTTTTTTTGGCGTCGCAGAAAAACAACGAGTTACGGCGAGCGGTTTCATGGGAGGTGTATTTTTTGAGATTTCCGCATTATTGCTGTTGACAAGGGTGGGCGCTTCGGCTATTTTGCCCCCCTAACGATAACCCTGCACCATGACGAGAGTCTTTGAAAAACGTCAGAAAACATCTTGACGGGCTCCGGTGTTTCGGTTATCTTCTTTTTTTCCCAATAAGTGGGAAGCCCAGGTTTTCCTGGGCGCAGCGATCATTGAAAACTGAATAGTGAATAAAGTAGAAGATGGGCCCCAAGAAACCGGAGCTTTGGCTTCGGGAGTTTTATTGCAGTAAAGAGATCAGAATCTCTGTTG
>Ga0315272_10002006_pt1 | contig 10033 bp, 6 predicted proteins | sample C3_middle_MG_FD_203918 | JGI IMG/M metagenome (GOLD analysis project Ga0315272, IMG submission 203918) | Sediment microbial communities from Yellowstone Lake, YNP, Wyoming, USA - C3_middle | ecosystem: Environmental > Aquatic > Freshwater > Lake > Sediment | place: USA: Wyoming | collected...
GAGCTTACTGGTACTAATAAGCCGTGCGGCTTGGCCATTTTTTACTTTACAGTTGCGCTTGATCTTTTATTGCTTGGTCTATTGGGAGACAACATTACAAACGGATATTCAATTATCTAAGTTTTTTTATATACCGCTGTAAGCTGACGGTTTTAAAGCCGGCAGCGCTGAAAAGATTACTCTTTTCGGTGGTAATAGCGAGAGTGTAACACCCGTTCCCATTCCGCACACGGAAGTTAAGCCTCTCAGCGCCGATGGTACTGCCAGGGAAGCTTGGTGGGAGAGTAGGTCGCCGCCGATTCTTTTTTTGTAGTAAAACCCTTCCCCTCAAAAGGAAGGGTTTTTTTTTGACTATTTCTTGGTATCGTCTATGGTGTTGCGACAAGTTGATCTTTTCTGGGGAGTAGAATCGATGGAGTATTCTTCTGTTGTTGGTCTTGTATTAGCTGCCGGCAAAGGGACCAGGATGAAGTCGGAGATTCCGAAGGTGCTGCATGAAGTTTTCTTCTCTCCCATGATACATCACGTCTTGGATGTGCTTCAGCCAATATCGCTCGGGAAAACTATTGTTGTTACTGGGCATCAGCGCAAATTGGTTGAAGAATCTCTTCGTGGATATGCCCTTTCATTTGTCCATCAATCGCAGCAATTAGGCACTGGTCATGCTGTTCTCGCATGTATGGATGAGTTGCGTGCGCATAATGGGCCTGTTCTTATTTTGTGCGGCGATACCCCCCTTATCAGAGAGAAAACACTCAGAGAGCTTCTTCTCGTGCATGTCGAAACCGCTTCTGTTTTAACCGTGATGACAACAAATGTTGTTGAACCAAGCAACTATGGAAGGATTGTCTCCGATGAACTGGGGAACATTGTGAGGATTGTTGAAGAAAAAGATGCGAACCCCGTCCAGAGAAAAATTAGAGAAATCAATGCCGGTATTTATTGTGTAGATGCCAAGTTTCTAATCGGCGCGCTCCAAAAGGTTGGCACTGATAATATGCAGGGCGAGATATACCTCACTGATGTAGTGGCAATTGCTACCGGCGATGGGATTCATGTGCATAAGTTCTGCTGTGCAGACAGTGAGGAAATTTTTGGAGTTAATTCTCGGCGAGAGCTATCTCAGGCCCACAGTGTATTGCAGAGACGCTATTTTAATTTGCTCATGGAATCCGGGGTTACCCTGATTCAACCTGAATCTGTTACCATAGAAAAAAGCGTAACAATCGGGAAAGACACAGTGATATATCCCAACACTTCCCTGACAGGAGTATGCAATATCGGTTCTGGCGTTCACATTGATTCTTTTGTGAAAATACACGAAAGCACGATCGGAGATTGCGCTCGTGTCGGGTCCTTCTCTCATTTGCAGCAGACCAACATTCCTGCGTGGACTACTGTCCCCTCTCATACCGTGGATGTGAAAATGTAATGATCCCTTTGGGATAGGGAATAGCCACTATGGGGGGATTCTTCGCTTACCCAGACAAAGGGCTTGACTTTCGTTTTTCCGAAAGAGTAAATTTCTGATTCGTTCAGACTTGTTTGAAAGGTTGATTGTTTTGTTTTTTTGCTTGCGATCCGGATTCAGGGCGTGGGCTTTTCTGGGTGTAAATTCTATCCGTCCTGGTTAGCTTAGGAGAAGAGGAGTGCTGTATGGAATATGAGGAAGATTTGAAAAAGCTTGAGAGCAACGTCGAGAAAATGTTGAACAGTCTCGATTCAGCGCAGGGAGACAAGATCAAGCTGCAGGCCGACGTTGTTCGGCTTGAACAGGACAAAAAAAGCCTTGAGGAACAAGTGAAGCGACTGAAAGAAGAGAAGAAGAGTATTCATCAACGAGTTTCAGGCTTGCTTGGAGTTATCGAAAAATGGGAAAAATCCGCGCTGATCGAGGCGACTCCCGTGCCCCCAACAAAAGTTCTTGGCAAGGAATCCGCTGAGCCTGTTCAAGGTGTGTTGATAGGCAACTGACAGTGAAAATATATTGCCTTCGGGGAGTTATTCTGTTAACCCTTTTATTGATGGTGCATTGTGGAACGATTGGTCACCTTTAAAGTGCTTGGCCAGGAGTATCCGCTCTATACAGATGCCCCGGAAAAAGATGTGCAGGAAATTTTAGCTTTGGTGAAAACGCAACTGGAAAATGCTGGGCAAGCTTCTCAGCATGTTTTACCAGCGAACAAGCTTGGCATCTTAACGTGTTTGAACATAGCAAGTAAGTATGTGAAATTAAAAAGAGAACACGAAGAATATAGACATCTGGTTGAGGCAAAAATAAGTAAGCTCAGCGAGAAAATAGAGAAGAATTTTTAGGTGATAGAGAGGTTTCCCCTGCCTTGTTAGTGATCTGGGAGAGTGTCTCGAGCCAACATTGAGATTGAGGGCGACTTTGCTGTTTCTGGAAAGGAATCCATTTCGGTGGAATTCCTTAAAGGGAAGACAAGTACCGCCCACCTAACGCAGTTAGGTTCGATGTCACTGCCGGACACTTCAAAGGCGGGGGATTTGGTATTATTTATACTGCCCATTTAGGATATGGATGGGCATTTATATAATATTGGGCAGGCAGAATAAATAATAATTTCTGCCCATCAAGAGGATGCGAGAACGGTAGTGTTTGCCGATTTCCTCAAGTGGGAACGGTGCATGGGATTGTGGTTCAGGTCACTTGTTTGCATCATACGACAGCAAAAACTCTCCGGAGATTTGGGGAGATATTATATTGATTTTGAAAAATAGTCGTCTGAGGATTTCTTGTCCAAACAAGTGATTTACACCTGAAGCAGTCCTTTTCTTTCCGTTTTTGTCTTCTCCTGATTTCCCCCTGGGTTATAAACAAGGGTTGGTGACGTTTGTGCAGACCTGACAGTAAGGTGGTTTGCATGCCCTTTCTTTCCCACTTCTTTTAGGCATTGAGCGTGGCATGTTCCCCGAAGGGGTTTGTGCGGGCTTTTCAGATAAATTCGACATGAGGTTGTCTCCGTGACTGTACAGATAATATTAGCGATTGTACTTGGCATATGCAGTGGAGTTGGCCTTGGCTTTCTGGTACGCAAGAAATTCCTTGAAGACCGCACGGAAAATCTTGAGGCCCAAGGACGCAAGCTCATTGAAAATGCTTTGGCTCAAGCAGAGCAAATTAAAAAGGAAGCTGTGCTGCAAAGCAAAGATGAGGCCTTTGCCCTGAAGCAGGAAGCAGAAAAAGATATCAAGGCGCTCAAGAAAGATGTTCTTGAGGAGGAGAAGAAGTTCATTCAGAAGCTTGAACAGATTGAAAGGAAAATGGATTTTCTGGACAAGCGCGAGATGGACTTTTTGAAAAAAGAACAGGCCTTTGCTCGCGAAGAAGAAGTTCTGGGGCGTCGTCAAAAAGAGATTGATCTTGTTATCGAAGAGCAACGAGTCCAGTTGGAAAAAATTTCTGGAATATCTCGCGAGGAAGCAATAAAACAGCTTACGGACAGCATCGAAAGTGAAGCACGGATGGAAGCCGCCAAGATGGTGGTCAAGATCGAAAACGAAACGAAGATTATTGCAGATAAAAAGGCGAAGGATATCATTGCCCTGGCCATTTCCAGATATGCTGGCGATTACGTCGCTGAAAAAACTGTTTCCGTTGTGCCCTTACCCAATGAAGAGATGAAAGGCCGGATCATTGGCCGTGAAGGCCGTAATATCCGGGCCATCGAAGCCGCAACCGGGATCGATATTATTATCGATGACACCCCGGAAGCGGTTATCCTTTCCGGCTTCAATCCTGTCCGGCGCGAAATTGCCCGTCAGTCCCTGGAGAGGTTGATTACCGATGGTCGTATTCATCCTGCCAGAATCGAGGAGATTGTGGAAAAGGTGAGCGAGGAGCTTGAGGTGACCATGCGGGAGGCAGGGGAGCAGGCAACCTTTGACGTGGGTGCCCATGGTGTCAATTTGGAGCTGATCAAGTTGCTTGGCCGTCTTAAATACCGCACCAGCTATGGTCAGAATGTTCTACAGCATTCTCTGGAAGTCGCTTTTCTCTGCGGGGTTATGGCTGCCGAACTCGGGATTGATGTGAAACGGGCAAAGCGGGCTGGCTTGCTGCATGATATTGGCAAGGCTGTGGATCATGAGATCGAAGGATCACACGCCAGCATTGGCGCTGATTTGGCTAAAAAATATGGTGAATCTTCGGTTATCGTGCATGCTATTGCTGCCCATCATGAGGATGTCCCGCCGGATGGAATTCTTGATGTTCTTGTGCAATCCGCTGACGCCCTTTCCGGTGCCCGTCCAGGGGCGCGGAAGGAAATGCTTGAGTCGTATGTCAAGCGGCTTGAAGATCTTGAGAAAATTGCCAATTCTTTCAAGGGAGTGGAGAAATCTTACGCCATTCAAGCTGGCCGTGAGGTCCGGATCATCGTCAACAGCGGGGTGATCAGCGATGCAGAGGCAATGATAGTCAGCAAGGACATTGTCAAGAAGATCGAGCAGGAGTTGACCTATCCCGGGCAGATTCGTGTGACCGTAATCCGGGAAACCAGGGCCGTCGAATACGCCAAATAGTAATGTTCTGAAATGCTGATGGAATTGAATGATCCCATCAGCATTTTTTTTACTGGATCATCAATTATTGATCACCACATGAATATATCAATTGAAAAACAGGTAGAACTGATAGAACGCGGAGCAGTTAACGTTATTTCCAGAGCAGATCTTGTTAAGAAACTGGAAAAATCGAAAGCGACCGGTGCGCCTTTGAAGATCAAAGCAGGCTTTGACCCTACTGCACCCGATCTCCATTTGGGTCATACCGTTCTGATTCAAAAAATGAAGCATTTTCAGGATCTCGGGCATGAAATTTCTTTTCTGATTGGGGATTTCACCGGCATGATTGGTGACCCGACCGGGAAATCAGAGACCCGGAAGCCACTGACGGTTGAGCAGGTCGAAAAAAACGCTGAGAGTTACAAAGAGCAGATTTTTAAAATTCTCGATCCGGAAAAGACGAAGGTTGTTTTTAACAGCACCTGGCTGAACAAGCTTACGTCCAAGGATTTCATCATGCTTGCTTCGCAACTTACCGTGGCTCGTATGCTTGAGCGTGAGGATTTCAAAGTTCGGTTTGAAAATGAACGGCCTATCAGCATCCACGAATTCCTCTATCCCCTTATTCAGGGGTATGACTCCGTTGCTCTCAAGGCTGATGTGGAGATTGGTGGTACCGACCAGTTGTTCAATCTGCTCATGGGCCGCGATCTGCAACGCGTCTGGGGGCAGGAGCCCCAGGTGGTCATTACCATGCCTTTGCTCGAAGGACTCGACGGGGTTAACAAGATGAGCAAATCCCTTGGCAACTATATCGGCATCACCGAAAAGGCCGAAGATATCTATGGGAAAACCATGTCGGTTTCCGACAGCCTTATGTTCCGATATTTCGAGTTGCTCAGCGATCTTGCCGAAGAACAGATAGGCGCGCTTAAGGATGAGATGCAAACGGGCAGAATCCATCCCAAGGCGGTCAAGCAGCAATTGGCCCGAGAGTTGACTGGCCGGTTTTATGATGCTGCTACAGCCCAGAGGGCGGAAGAGAATTTTGAAAAGATTTTCAGCCAGCATGACAATCCGGAGGACATGCCCGCGGTTGTTCTTCCTGCCACAGCGGAAGGGATATGGCTGCCGAAACTGTTGGTGGAGACCCAGTTGGTCAGCGGCACCGGAGAGGCGCGCCGGATGATCCAGCAGAATGCGGTTTCTCTCAATGGCGACAAGGTGAGCGACATCGAACACCTCGTGACGACCCAAGGGGAAATTATCCTCAAGGTCGGTAAGCGGCGTTTTTGCAAGGTGACTTTCGCTTAGGTTCCACAGGGTAGGAAATGCAACAAAGAGGGGGGAATCGATTATTTCGATTCCCCCCTCTTTGTTGTCCTGATTCTATTGCTGATGGCTCAGATTTTTCCACATTTTCCTTGAATGCGGCGCACCGCTTCCTGCACGTTCTCCCGTGAACCGAAGGCGGAGAGGCGGAAATAGCCTTCGCCGCTGGGTCCGAAGCCGCTGCCAGGAGTGCCCACCACATGGCACTCATTGAGCAGTTTGTCGAAAAAATCCCAGCTTGCCAGCCCTTCTGGGGTTTTCAACCAGATATAGGGGGCGTTCACTCCGCCGTAGCAGGTGATGCCTGCCGTTTTAAGCCCTTCCAGAATGAGGCGGGCATTTTTCATGTAGAAGGCAATGGTTTCCTGCACCTGGGGCCAGCCTTCCTCTGAATAGACTGCGGCCGCAGCCCGCTGCACCGGATAGGAAACCCCATTGAACTTGGTGCATTGCCGGCGATTCCAGAGTTTGTTTAAGCCCACTTTTTCGCCGCCTACAGTATGGGCCGTGAGCTGCTCGGGGATCACGGTCAGACCGCAGCGCACCCCAGTAAAGCCTGCGGTTTTGGAGAAGGAACGGAATTCGATGGCGCAGGTCTTTGCCCCCTCAATCTCGTAGATGGAATGGGGTATTCCTGGTTCGGTGATGAAGGCCTCGTAGGCTGCATCAAAAAAGATGATCGAGCCCTGGGCATTGGCATAGTCCACCCACGCCTTCAGCTCTGCTTTGGTGGCCACCATGCCGGTGGGGTTGTTGGGGTAGCAGAGATAGATGATATCAACTTTTTCCTTGGGGATAGCCGGGGTAAAATTGTTTTCCTCGGTGCAGGGCAGATAGGCCAGCCCTTCGTAGTAGCCCCTGTCGTCCGCTTCACCGGTCCGACCGATCATGACATTGGTATCGTTATAGACCGGATACACCGGATCACAGATGGCGACCTTGTTTTCCAGGGCAAAGATATCGAGAATATTGGCGCTGTCGCATTTGGAGCCGTCCGAGATAAAGACCTCAGAGAGCATGAGTTCCACGCCCAGCGGCTTGTATGATTTTTCAATAATGATCTTGCTCAGCCAGTCATAGCCTTGCTCCGGGCCATAGCCGTGAAACGATTCCCCACGGGCTAGATCGTCAACTCCGTCATGAAAGGCTTTGATGACTGCTGGAGCAAGCGGTCGGGTGACGTCGCCGATGCCAAGGCGGATAACCTTGGCATCGGGGTTGGCGTCGGTAAACCCCTTTACCCTCCGGCCGATTTCCGGGAAGAGATAGCCCGCTTTGAGCTTGAGATAGTTTTCGTTTATTAAGGTCATGTTTCCTCCTGCGTATTCCCAGTCCACACATTTCAGCATCGCCGCATCAAAAAAAATCCTGCCTTGCAAGGCAAGGCAGGATTCCCAAACAAGACTTGGTCAAGCCATGTTTTACTTCTTTGTCGGTTCCAAGGCCTTGGCGCGACCTTCCAGGAACTTCCAGGATTTCTCCACGTCCTTCTGACTCAGGGCCATGAGTTCATCCGCATGCTCTGGATTCATCATCTTGAGGGCGCGGTAGCGGTTTTCGTTCAAGGCATATTCCGCAAAGGGAATGGACGGCGCCTTGCTGTCGATGGTCAAGGGGTTTTTGCCTTGCTCTTCTAGTTCAGGGTTGTAGCGGTACAGGGGCCAGTGCCCACAATTAACTGCCTTCCGCTGCTGGTCAAAGCCCTTGGCCATATTGATGCCGTGGTTGATGCAGTGAGCGTAGGCAATGATCAAGGAGGGGCCATCGTACGCCTCTGCCTCGGCAAATGCCTTGACCACCTGGGTTGGGTTGGCGCCCAGGGCGATCTTGGCCACATAGACGTTACCGTAGGTGGAGAAGATCATACCGATGTCCTTCTTCGGCATCTTCTTGCCGCCGGCGGCAAACTGGGCCGTGGCTGCGCGCGGGGTGGACTTGGACATCTGGCCGCCGGTGTTGGAGTACACTTCGGTATCCATGATCAGAACGTTGACGTTTTCGCCGGAAGCGAGAACATGGTCCAGGCCACCGTAACCGATATCATAGGCCCAACCGTCACCGCCGAAGATCCAGACGGATTTTTTCACCAGGTAGTCTGCCACAGGCATGAGCCGTTTGGCGATTACCGATTTGCTCTTGGCAAGGGTTTCCTTCAGTTTGGCTACCCGACCGCGCTGGGTTTCGATTTCGTCCTGGGTTTTTTGGGAAGCGGTGGTGATCTCGTCAGCCATTTTCTTGGTGATGAGTTTTTCAGCAATCGCCTTTTCCAGCAGTTCGGCAGCCTGGGCCGCGAATTTATTCGCGGTGTTGCGCATGCCAAGGCCGAATTCGGCGTTGTCTTCGAACAGGGAGTTGGCCCAGGCCGGTCCGCGGCCATCGGCTCGCTTGCAGTATGGGGTGGTGGGCAGATTGCCGCCGTAGATTGAGGAACAGCCCGTGGCGTTGGCAATCAGCATCCGGTCGCCGAACATCTGGGTGGCAAGCTTGATGTAGGGTGTTTCGCCGCAACCGGCACAGGCCCCGGAGAACTCGAACATGGGGCGGAGCAACTGGCTGCCCTTGACGGTGGAAGGATCGATCTCCTTATTCGCGACTTCCGGCAGGCCCAGGAAATATTTAACATTGGGGATTTCCTGGGTGCGAACCTTTTCGTTATTTTCGATCATCTTCAGGGCTTTTTCCTTGGCCGGGCAAGCATCGACACAGAGTGTGCAGCCGCAGCAGTCTTCGGTGAAGACCTGAATGACGGTTTTGCTTCCCTTGAACTGGGCGCCGACAGCGTCGACACTCTTCATGCTCTTGGGCTGTTTTTTGAGGTCCGCGTCCTTAACGATTTTCATGCGGATGGCCGCATGGGGGCAGGCCAAGGAGCAACGACCGCACTGGATGCAGTTTTTGGGAATCCACTCGGGCACATGTACCGCGATGTTGCGCTTCTCGTACTGGGTGGTCCCGGTGGGCCAGGTCCCGTCGCAGGGCATTTGGGAGACTTTGATCTGGTCGCCCTTGCCTTCGATCATTTTGGCGGTGACTTCCTTGACAAAGACCGGGGCGTCAGCGGGAACAACGGAAGGTTTCTCGTGGCCGCCTGCGGTCTTGGGGATTTTGACCTCAACGATGTTGTTCACCGCCACGTCCACCGCCCCGTAATTCATGTTGACTACCTTGTCGCCTTTCTTGCCGTAGGTCTTCTTGATCGCGTCCTTGATTGCCTTGATGGCTTCGGCCTTGGTGAGAATGCCGGAGATCAGGAAGAAGGCGGTCTGCATGATCATGTTGATCCGGGCGCCCAGGCCGATGGCCTCGGCCAAGGTGATGGCGTCGATGATGTAGAATTTTGCTTTTTTCTCCATCAGATCCTTCTGGACCGAGGAGGGTAGCTGCTTCCAGACCTGATCCTTGTTAAGGGCGGTGGTGAGGAGGAAGGTGCCGCCGGTTTCCAGGTTGCCCAGCATGTCATACTTGTCAAGGAAGGTGAAGTTGTGGCAGGCCACGAAGTTCGCCTTGTTGATCAGGTAGGGGGCAACGATCTTGTTCTTGCCGAAACGCAAATGGCTGGTGGTGATGGAGCCGGACTTTTTGGAGTCGTAAACAAAATAGCCCTGGGCATTGTTGGGGGTCTCGGTGCCGATGATTTTGATGGTGTTCTTGTTGGCGCCCACGGTGCCGTCTGCGCCCAAGCCGTAGAACATGGCGCGGTAGACATCCTTGCCTTCAATGTCGAAGGAGGGATTGTACTTGAGGCTGGTCTTGGCTACATCGTCATCGGGCCCTACGCAGAAATTGTTCTTGGTTTTTTTGGCGGCCATGTTGTCGAACACCGCCTTGACCATGGCCGGGGTGAACTCGGCGGAGCCAAGACCGTAACGGCCACCCAGGATGCTGGGAGATTTTTTGAGGGTGCCTGCTTCCACCGCCTCACCGATTGCGGCGCGGATGTCAAGATACAGGGGCTCGCCGGCAGCGCCGGGCTCCTTGGTGCGGTCGAGCACGGTGATGCGCTTGACCTTCTTGGGCAACGCCTTGATGAGGGCGGCTGAGTCAAAGGGGCGGAAGAGACGGACAACGACCAGACCGAGTTTCTTGCCTTTCTTGGCCAGATGCTCAACCGTGGCGGTAACGGTCTCGGCGCCGGAACCCATCATGATGATGACATCCTCGGCATCCGGAGCGC
>Ga0315272_10002008_pt1 | contig 10024 bp, 7 predicted proteins | sample C3_middle_MG_FD_203918 | JGI IMG/M metagenome (GOLD analysis project Ga0315272, IMG submission 203918) | Sediment microbial communities from Yellowstone Lake, YNP, Wyoming, USA - C3_middle | ecosystem: Environmental > Aquatic > Freshwater > Lake > Sediment | place: USA: Wyoming | collected...
GGTCCACCTCAACCACAACATCGGTGGTGGGCGTAAAATGGATGTCGATCCCCCTGCCGCCGGAATAGGAATGGGCCAGATCAACAACCTCTTCGAGGAGTTCGTTCAAAGAAATTCCGGCAAGATTGAGCTGGGGTGGCTTATACAGCTCTTTGAGGCCCGCAAGTAAATGTTCCAGGCGCGTGACCTCGTCGACGATAATGATCAGCTTGGCCCTGTCTTTCTCCACGGTTGCCTTCTTCAAAAGCTGCCGGGCAAAGCCGCCAATCATGATGAGCGGATTTTTTATCTCATGGTTGATCTCGGCCACGGTCTGGCCAAGCGCGGCTAAACGCTCGTTCTGGGCAAGACGGTCTTCCAGGCTCCTGGTGTCGGAAAGATCCCTGACCAACCCGGTAAAATAGAGCTGCCCATCAATATCCGCCACGGAAAACGAGATGGCGGCTGGGAAGGTCTCCCCGTTTTTACGGGCCACCGTCAGTTCCGTTTCATGCCCTATCAGGGTTGCCTCGCCGGTTCGGACGTAGCGTGCCACTGCCAGCTCATGTCCGGCCCGGCACATGGGGGTCAGAATTTTCATCAGATTCTGGCCAAGGACCTCCACCCGATCATACCCGAACATCCTCTCCGCAGCCTTGTTGAAAAAAATCACCGCGGAGTTTTCATCAATGGTGACAAAAGCCTCGTTGGTGTTTTCAACCGCGTTCTTGAGAATGACAAACTGCTTCTGCATCTCTGCCGCCGTTTCTTCAGCCATTATCCCCCCATCAGAGCACAGATTACAAAAAGCTCGCCCGATGCTTCCCCTGCCGTATTCCGAAAATTATTCCTTTACCGCTATCCCTTTTTTTCTCAGGTCGCTGACAACTGCCCGAATCTGTTTTTCATTACAATCATCAATCTGATAAACATTCTTCATCCCATCCAGAAAATACAGGGTCAACCGATCCCCACCGCTCAATTCGGCGCTTCGGATATGATTCGCATCGAGCCAGGGTTTCAGCTCTTCCATAAATTCATGCAAGCTGCATTGTTTCATTCTCTTCCTCCTCGCACCGATGGTTGTTACGAATTACCGACAATCAAGAGCCACCTTGATCCGGTTGCCCCCTTCAGCCTTGGCCAAATAAAGCGCCCCCTCCGCAGCAACTATCAGCCCCTGCATATCCGAACCCCGGCAGGGTTCTGCGGTTGCCAGGCCGATGCTCGCCGTCAGGCTCACCCCTATTGACGCCCCGCCACAACCGATAGCCAGGGTAGCCATCTGCTCCAGAAATTCATGGGCCACGACCAGGGCGCCACCATTGGGGGTGTTGGGCAAAATGGCGGCAAATTCCTCCCCGCCATAACGGACCACGGTATCCCCGGCCCGCTTGAGGACACAGCGCAGGGCATCGGCCACCTTCCGCAGACATTCGTCGCCTTTGTCCCGTCCATGGGTTTCGTTAAATTTCTTAAAATCGTCAAGATCCACCATGAGCAGGGAAAGAGGAACCGCCTCCCGCCTGGCCCGATTCCATTCCCTGACCAAAATTTCATCGAAATAACGACGATTGCCCACCTCGGTAAGGTTGTCGCGTGGCACCATGTGCATCAGGCGGCGGTTCATGACATCCAGTTGCTGGGTAAGTTCGACCAGTTCCTGCTCCCTAGCCTTGCGCCGATCGGTTTCACGCTTAAGTTTCAGGGCGGCGCGAACCCTGGCCAACAGTTCAATCTCCTTGACTGGCTTGATGATATAGTCTGTCGCACCCATGGCGAAGGCCTGGGCCAACGCCTCATCATCGTCACGAATCGTGACCATAATCACCGGGATATCCCGCAGCCCATCCTGCGCTTTAATCCGTTGGCAGGCTTCGATGCCATCCATACCGGGCATCATGACATCCATGAGGATGAGATCGATCTTTTTCTCCTCTGCCTCGGCCTCCTCGGTTGAGGCCAGCATTTCCAAAGCCTCCTGGCCGCTTCTGACACAATAAATGTCCGAATATCCTTCCTGCTGGAGCATTTCCTCAAGCAGCATCAGGTTTACAGGAATATCATCAACAATAAGGATTGCCATTTTCACCCCAATATCTTAAGGCAAGAGCTATGAACCGGCGCCGTCTGGACGCACCTTTTGCCCTGCATGAAAATCATGGTATAGAATCGTGCCGGATTTTAAAAGAGACAAAAATCTTTTCAACCTTTTGTTTTTCCCGACAACAGGACGGACATGACCTACACCCCCATCATCGGAACCCTTGGCTACATCCTCTCTCCAGACCGGAGCAAGACCCTGCTTGTCCATCGCAATGCCCGCCCGAACGACGCCCACCTGGGCAAATACAACGGCCTTGGCGGCAAAATGCAGCCAGACGAAGATGTTCTTGCCTGCCTCACCAGGGAAATCAAGGAAGAAGCCGGGATCGACTGCCAGGAGATTCTGTTGCGCGGGACCATCAACTGGCCTGGCTTCGGCCCGCACGGGGAAGACTGGCTGGGATTTATTTTTCGAATCGACAGCTTCCACGGCACCCCCTTCCCAGAAAATGAAGAAGGGGTGCTCGCCTGGCACCCCATTGCTCAGCTGCATCTCCTGCCGATGTGGGAAGGAGACCGCTATTTTCTACCTCTGGTTTTTGACTCCGACCCCAGAATCTTCCATGGCCATCTTCCGTACAAAGACGGCCAGCCACTGAGCTGGAACTTCACCAGAATCTGATTGTTATCGCTCCCGGACCGGGAGCAACCAGGGCTTATCAGCCGCAACTTCTGGCAGTATTGGGATCCCATGTGTCATATGCTTTGCTGTACAGGTAATCATTCACATACGTCAACTCTTCAGAAGAAAGCTTGGCCCAGGAACCGTCCTTGGCACAACGCACGTTTTTCTTAAAAAATACGACGTTCCAGCCCCGCATGGTCCGAGAATCTGTCTCCAAAAACTGGGCGCCTTTGTCGTTGCCTCTGTGGTGGCAACTTTTGCAGTTGCTTCTAAAAAGTTTATACCCAGCCAAGGTATTTTTATATTCCAAGGCTCTGCTACTCATGGTTGCCGGATCGAAACGGAAGGCCATCTCTCCGCCCTCGTCATTGGCAAACACCCCGACCTGGGACAACAATCCCAGAACTGCCGCCATCACGACAATGACCGCGATCTTTTTTTTCATCTTGCACCCTCCTGCATTGCGCTAAGGATAATCCGGACGGGGCAAGACATATCGATCTCACTCCGTCCCTTAAGCCCACCTTTATCTTGGCCGGCGGCCCACAGTTTCAAGTACAATATATACCACAATGTGGCACATATCACGTGGAATTATTCCCCGCACCGCATCCTCCCCGCCGTTCCTTTGTTCCTCGCTGTTCGCGGAAACAACCGCACTTATTAACCATCTGATAAAACTCAATAAAAATATTGTTTTTGCCTTATTTTTCATGTTTATACTGAATGTATTCTTTATTCTCTCTCTTGGACCACAGAAAAACAAGGCCAATAATCATGTTGTCATGCACACGCTGGGTTCTCTTACTCGCCAGATTAACAAAAAGGCCTTGCCTCCATGGCTTTGTGCTTTTTTTTCTTCTGCTGACCCCAACGGCTGTCCGGGCCATGCCAACGCCGGTGGTTATTGCCCCGGAGCAAGGCTCATATTCCCTGGGAAAACATCTCGAACTGCTTAAAGATCCGAGCAAAAATTTGACGATCACCGACATCGTTTCAGGGCAGACAGAGTCCCGGTTTATCCCCTCGACTGCCGACACGCCCAGCTTCGGCTTTACCACTTCGGCTGTCTGGGCTCGCTTTACCGTGAAAAACAGCCTCCCCCATTCCGTGGAATACTTTCTCGAGGCAAAATATCCTCTTCTTGACCACTTAGATTTATATACCCCCACCGACACCGGCGGTTTCACCGTTCTCAAGGCTGGCGACACCCTTCCTTTCACCCAGAGAACCATCCAGCACAAAAACAACATTTTCCCAATCAGGCTTGCCCCCGGAGAAGAAAAAACCCTGTACCTCCGCTGTGAGACGACAAGCTCCCTGAACCTGCCGCTCGCCCTGCATTCCCCCGCCTGCCTGGCTGGAGAAATCAGCCTGGAGCAGACCTTGCTGGGTATCTACTACGGCATCCTGCTGGTCATGATGATCTATAATTTTTTCATCTACCTGGGCCTCAAGGACAGCACCTATCTCTATTACGTCCTTTTTGTCTTCACCTATATGCTGTTCCAATTGAGCCTTAACGGCATGGCGTTCCAGTATTTCTGGCCTCGCCAGATCTGGTGGGCCAACAACTGCACTCCCTTTTTTATTTTCCTCGCCTACATCTTCGCCACCCAGTTTACGCGGAACATTCTCGACACAGCAAGAAACATCCCCCGCATTGACGCCATTCTCCGGGCAGGTCTCGTCCTTTCCGTAATCGGTGCCACCCTGGCCCTTTTTGTTGGCTACAATCTGAGCATCCGCTTGGCGACATTGATGAGTCTGACGGTGGTTGCCCTGATCGTTGCGGGGTTTATCTGCATGATCAAAGGCTACCGCCCTGCCCGTTATTATTTCCTGGCCTGGTCTGTTTCCATGCTGGGGGTCACGGTGTATGCCCTGAAAACCTTCGGCGTCCTGCCCCACACCTTTATTACCCATTGGGGCATCCAAATCGGTTCGGCCTGGGAGGTCATCCTTTTGTCCATGGGCCTGGCAGACCGTTTCCAGCTCATGAAACAAGAAAAAGAACAACTGCAGACCGTCTATGCCCGGCAACTCGAAGAAGCCCACGGCGAGTTGGAAAAATCCTTCTACGAACTGGAACAGTTCAAAAACTCCCTGGAGGCCTTGGTCAAAGATCGCACGGCAGACTTGAGCCGAGTCAATGAAAGCCTAGCCAGGGAAGTCAGGGACCGACAAAAGGCGGAAGCACGGGCAGACGCGGCAAGCAAGGCGAAGTCCCAGTTTCTCGCCTCCATGAGTCATGAGATCCGCACCCCGATGAACGCCATCCTCGGCATGGCGAACATGGCGGCAAAGGTTGCGGAAACAGCAAAACAGCAACAGTATCTCACAATTATTCAGGACTCCGGCAAGGCGCTGCTTGCCCTGATCAACGACATCCTCGATTTCTCAAAGATCGAAGCCGGTCGCCTTGATCTCGAATGCGTCAACTTTGATCTGCGGGAAACCGTGGAGAACATTGCGGACCTCTTCGGCAAACAGGTGGCCGACAAAGGCCTTGAATTGCTGATCAGCGTGGACAGCAACACGCCCTGCGCCATGGTGGGAGACCCCCTCCGCCTGCGACAGATTCTGATCAATCTTGTCAACAACGCCATCAAATTTACGGAAAAAGGCGAGGTCGCCATCACGGCCCGCTGTGAAAAACAAAACGATGCCGAAGCAGTGCTGCATTTTTTTGTGCGGGATACCGGCAGCGGCATCAACCATGACCAGATCAAACAGATTTTCAGCGAATACGCCCAGGCAGACAGTTCAACCTCCAGGCAGTACGGGGGAACAGGTCTTGGTCTTGCCATCAGCAAGCAATTGGTCACCCTTATGGGCGGGAAAATCAACGCCGAAAGCGAGCCTGGCAAGGGCAGCACCTTCCATTTCACCATCAACGTGCAGTTACAGCCCCAAAAGAAACAACACCCTCTGATTCTTCCTGCCTCGGTTTCCGGTACCAGGGTTTGGGTGGCGACAGATCATCCTGCCCTGCGGGAGACCTTGCTTTTTATGCTCTCCGATTTCGACTGCAGGGCCGAACCCCTCCCACTCTTGGAAACAAATGAGTCGCCCATTGCCCAACTAACCCACAACCATGGGCTCCTTGTTCTCGACAGCTCCCTGAGAGGGCTTGACCTGCCTCTTTTCCTAAAAGAACGCCCTACCCAGTCGGACGGCCTCGCAACTCCGGTCATAATCCTCACTCAGCTCGACACGGAAACAACCCTGGAAGGCATCAGAAACTGCCCCGGAATCGTCCTCCTGAGCAAGCCGATCAAGCAATCGTACCTGTACGAAGCAATTGCCTCCTGCCTCGGGGGGAAACCGCACACAAACGTCAACCCCATTTTTTCTCCGGCGGAAAGCGACAAAAAACAGTTCAAAACCCTGATTGGCAAAAAGGTGCTGGTGGTCGAGGATGACCCGATAAACCAGATGGTGACAAGTCAACTCTTGACAAGAGTCGGCATTCTGGTTGATATAGCGGGCAACGGTCTGGAGGCGCTCACCGCACTGCAAGGCAAAATCTATGACGCAGTGCTGATGGATGTCATGATGCCGGAGATGGATGGGCTGGCCGCGACCAAGGCCATCCGCCAGACCCTGCGGCTTGACCTGCCCATTATCGCCCTCACCGCCAACGCCATCAAAGGCGACAGGGAAAAATGCCTTGAAGCCGGCATGAACGAGTATCTGGCCAAACCCGTGGAAATACAGAGCCTGTACCAGATCCTAAAAAAATTAACCGCCATGTGACCATGATCCCCACCACCATCACAACCTTGAACCTGCTCCTGGAAGAAAGCGCCCGATCCTTTGGAGGCCGACCCGCAGCGGGCTTTGCCTTCCAACCGCCCATGCGCTATGGGGAGTTCCACCAAAAAGCACAGGATGTCGCAGCCCTGCTCAAGGAACGCGGCATCAAGAAAGGCGACCGGGTCGCAATTCTCGCCGACAACTCCCCCCAGTGGGGCATGGCCTATTTCGGCATCGTCCGCCTGGGAGCGATCGCCGTCCCGATCCTGCCCGATTTTCCAGAGGCCGATGTCAAACACATCCTGAATGAGACCGGGGCCAAAATTCTTTTCACCGCCCAGCGCCAGTTGGAAAAACTCTATGAGCTTCCCGGCAGCAGACTCAAAACCGTCATCACCCTGGATGACGCCGTCGATCAAAATAACCTCGTGGCCACCCTCCCCTTCAGCCAATTTCTCACCACGGCGGAAGATTTGCCGGAAAAGAAAAAAGCCCTGGCCACAGATCTCGCCGACCCGGACGACCTCGCTTCCATCATCTATACCTCCGGCACCTCGGGCCACGCCAAGGCGGTGATGCTGAGCCATAAAAACTTTCTCAGCAACGTCCGCGCCACCCTGGCGATTTTTCCCGATGAGCCGATACTGGGCTGGACCTTCCTCTCCATCCTGCCCATGTCCCACGCCTATGAGTTCACCACCAGCTTTCTGGTGCCCCTGGCCACGGGCTCCCGCATCGTCTATGCGGGCAAGACCCCGACCCCGACCGTCCTTGAGCGGATCTGCAAACAGGAACAGCCCACCATCATGTGCATGGTGCCCATGGTCATGGAAAAGATTTACAAAAAGAAGGTCCTGCCGGTCATCACCGCCAATGTTCTTATGCGGGCAGCCATGAAGCTGCCCCTGGTCCGCCGGAAGATTCTGCAAAAAATCGGCCGAAAATTGCAGTTGTTTTTCGGGGGCAAGCTAAAATTCGTCGCCATTGGCGGTGCCGCCCTCAATATCGAGGTGGAACGATTTCTGGCCGAAGCCGGATTCCCCTACCTGGTGGGCTACGGCCTGACCGAAGCCTCGCCCCTGGTCAGCGCCGGGCCATGCGGAGACCCGAATATCGCCCTGGGCTCGGCGGGCAAGCCGGTGAAGGATGTGGAGATTCGGATCAGCAAGCCCAACCCTGAAACGGGCTTGGGCGAAATCCTGGTCAAAGGCCCCAACGTGATGCAGGGATACCGCGGCAATCCCGAGGCAACCGCGGAAGTCCTTGCCCCGAACGGCTGGCTGTCCACCGGCGACCTCGGCTTTCTGGACCCACAGGGCAACCTTCATATCAAGGGGCGCTCCAAAAGCGTGATTGTCCTCTCCCACGGAGAAAACATCTACCCCGAGACCATCGAGGAAAAGATCAACGCCTTCCAGCATGTGGTGGAATCGCTGGTGCGCGAACGCAACGATCGCCTGGAAGCCTTGGTCTATCTCGATTACGAGCTGATCGACGCCGAAACACGGGGCAAGGACCAGACCCGGCAGCTGGAGCATATCGCCGAGATTCTCGCAGAGATAAAAACGCAGGTAAACCAGCAGCTGCCCCAGTATGCGCAGCTTGTCCAGGTGAGCGAACATCGCGAACCATTCACCAAAACCGCGACCCACAAAATAAAACGCTATCTCTACACCAATACCCCCTGACCTGATAAACACGAAAAAAGGAGAGAGGAGATGAAAAAGAAAATCGCTGTTGTCGCCCTGACCGGAATCCTGGCCGCTGGCCCAGCCTTTGCTTCGGGCTATCGGATCCCGGAACAATCCGTCAATTCCACTGCTCTGAGTGGCGCCTATGTGGCCAACACCCCGGGAGCGGATGCGAGCTACTACAACCCGGCCAACATGAGCTGGCTTGAAAACAAGTGGCAGACCGATGCAAGCCTCACCTGGATAAACTTGGCCAGCATAGAATACACGGATAGCAACCCCGCCAATGCCTCACGCAACAGCGGCTCCAGGACGGAAGACTTCGCCATGCCCAATCTGCATGTCGTTTCCCCGGAGTACAATAACTTTCGTTTCGGTCTTTCCGTAGTATACCCCTATGGACTATCCAAACGGTGGGACAATTCCTTTCAACGTGCTTCCGCCGAAGAGTTTACCTTGAAAACCTACGAACTCAACCCCACCGTTTCCTATAAGATAAACGACAAACTCTCCATCGGCGGCGGATTGCGGGCCATCTATGCAGAGGGTGTGGTGAAGAGCACCACAACCGTCAGCCGCGACTTGAAAGGCGACACCACCGAGTACGGCTACAATTTGGCAGTCACATACAAACCCGTGGAAAACCTCTCTCTGGCCGCCACTTACCGTTCCAAAATTGACCTGAACATAGAAGGCGATGCTAGACTCTCTTTCCTCGGAACTCAACTTTACAACGGTTACGCGGAAGTATCTGTTCCTGCTCCGGCAGTTTTGGCTCTCGCTGCCGCATACACATGCAACAACGGCAATACTACTGCCGAATTCACCTATGACAAAACCTTTTGGAATGCTTACGACAAGCTCGATTTCAATTATGCCCAAGATTTTTCCACACACTTTGCCTTTGCCGTCTTCGACAACCCCAAGGCCAAAAATTGGGTCAACGCCGACGCGTACCGCATCGGCGTGACCCACAAGCTCAACACCCAATGGACCGTCATGGCCGGTTTTGCCATCGACAACACCCCGGTTCCAGATCAAACCCTTGGCTTCGAGCTGCCTGACTCCAACGCCAAAATCTATTCCTGCGGGCTGCGCTACCAGCCGACTGACAACCTCACCATCGGCGCGGCCTATCTCTTTGACGACAAGGAAAGCCGCACTGTACCGACCAACACCAACGGCGTCAACGGCACCTTCGACAACTCAGCAGCTCACCTTGTCACCGCCGGCCTGCAATACCGCTTCTAATGTGACCTAAAAACATGACTGAACCCACGGCGGATTCCGCCCCCAATTATCCCCCGGACGTCCATTGCCTTAAGATGGGCGACCGGGAGATTTTTCTCATCGGCACGGCCCATATCTCCAAGGAGTCCGTGGAACTGGTCCGCCAGGTCATTGCCAACGAAAGGCCGGACTGCGTCTGCGTGGAGCTTGACGAGAAGCGCTACGAGGCCCTGGCCAAACGCAAGACCTGGGAGCTTCTCGACCTGCGGGAGATCATCCGCAAGAAACAGCTCTCCACTTTGCTGATCAACATGGTTCTGGCCTCTTATCAGAAACGGCTCGGCGACCAGATGGGGGTCAAGCCGGGCACCGAACTGCTGGAAGCCGTGCAGGAGGCGGAAAAACACGGGATACCCGTGGCGCTCTGCGACCGGGACGTGCGGGTCACCCTGCGTCGGGCCTGGAACTCCACCTCATTTTGGCGCAAGAACTACATGCTGGCAAGCATCCTCACCAGCATGTTCGAGAAAACAGAGATCACCGAGGACAAGCTGCGGGAGCTGAAAGAGAGCGATGTTCTCTCCGAGTTGCTCAATGAAATGGGCCAGGCCATGCCCGAGCTCAAACGGGTGCT
>Ga0315272_10002009_pt1 | contig 10024 bp, 11 predicted proteins | sample C3_middle_MG_FD_203918 | JGI IMG/M metagenome (GOLD analysis project Ga0315272, IMG submission 203918) | Sediment microbial communities from Yellowstone Lake, YNP, Wyoming, USA - C3_middle | ecosystem: Environmental > Aquatic > Freshwater > Lake > Sediment | place: USA: Wyoming | collected...
GCCAGAATGCATCCAGCTTGAGCGCGAACGCCTCGAAGCGGTAAGCGACCTCGGCCACCGCATGGATACCAGCGAGACTTCACCCAATACCCTGCGCGCCTGGGTCAAGGACTTCATCGCCCTGGATCGCTCGCGCCTGACCTTGCTGTTTCAGTCCTTCGGCTTCAAGCATGGCATACCCCTCGATGCCGACTTTGTCTTCGACGTGCGCTGCCTGCCCAACCCGCACTACGACCCGGTGCTGCGGCCGCTGACAGGAAGAGATGCGGCGGTAATCGCCTTTCTGCAAAGAGACCCCGGCGTACAGAAAATGCTCGGCGACATCAGCCGGTTCGTGGCCGACTGGCTACCGTGCTTCATTCGCGACAACCGCAATTATCTTACGGTCGCGCTGGGCTGCACGGGCGGGCAGCACCGTTCGGTATTCTTTGCGGAAACCCTTGCCGCGCAGTTCGGTAGTGAATATCAGGTCCTGCTCAGGCACCGTGAACTCGCATGAACGAACATTTAAAGCCCGGCGACTGGCTTGTCGCGTTAGGCGGATTGACCTTGGTGGCAGGCCTGTTCCTGATGTTATGGGGCCATGCCGCGGGAACGACCCTGATCATCCGCAGCGGCGGCAAGATCGTGGCGCAATCCGACCTGGCGCGGAATCGCGACTTTGAAATAAAGGGCCCGCTCGGCATTACCGTGGTAAGCGTGGTGAACCGCCGCGTCCGCATCGCCAGAGACCCCAGCCCACGCCAATACTGCGTCAAGCAGGGCTGGCTGTCGCATGCCGGAGAGGCCGCATTGTGCCTGCCCAACCAGGTCAGCGTGGAACTGGCTGGAGCGATCAAGCGCTATGACTCCCTCAGTTATTAACTTGCCCGCCACTGCCGACGACCAGCGCATCGCGCGACTGGCCGCCTTCGCCATCGGTTTGTCGCTGGTAGAGGCGGCGCTGCCGTCCCCCCTGCCCGGCATCAAGCCCGGCCTGGCCAATATCGTCACCTTGCTGGTGTTGCAGCGCTTCGGCTGGCGCGCTGCAGCCTGGGTTTCATTGTTGCGCGTGGTCGCGGGCAGCCTGCTGCTCGGCACCTTCCTTACGCCTGGTTTCGTGATGAGCTTCAGCGGCGCGCTGCTCAGTCTGGGTGTTTTGGCCCTGGCCTGCAAATTACCTTCGAACTGGTTCGGCGCGGTCAGCCACAGCATCCTCGCCGCTTTTGCCCACATCGCCGCACAATTGGCGGTAGTTTATTTCTGGCTCATTCCCCACGCCGGCGTGCTTTATCTTGCCCCTGTTTTCGCTGCGGCAGCACTCGTTTTCGGCATCGTCAACGGCCTGGTTGCCTCTCGCCTGCTCGGGGAAGCTTCCTTGAAAACGCTGCCAGCAGCATGAACACATTCTGGCCGATCCTGTTGCTGACTTTGGCCTTGCCCGCTTCCGCAGCCGATTGGGTGCGAGTTCAGACAAACGGGGAGGGCGACCAGTATTATTACGACCGATCCAAGCTGTTCATCAATGGCGATGAAATCACCTACTGGAAAAAGGCGGTATTCAGGCGCGCGCAGCCGGTTAAAACCCAGTTCGCCGCCAGCGGCCTGTTTCGTGAACGCATCCATTGCGCCGAACACACCCTCAAGCTGATCAGCTACCTGCTCTACGCCGCAGATGGCAGCATCATCGAATATGTCGCCGCCAATGAAGGCGATGCGGCGCCGATCATTCCCGATACGCTGGGTGACATTTTCGAGAAAACGGTTTGCGATCTGGTGCGTCAACGGCGCGAAGAACAACACCGCAAAGCGCTTGAAGATGCCCCAAAACCAGAAGCCCGGAAACAGGAAAGCGCGCCACCGTTGCCTGCAGTCGCGCCGGGGACGGAGCCACAGCCTGTCACCCCTCCAGCCATGCGCAACCCAGCGCCGCCTGTTGCCCCCGCCGGCGAGGCGCCGCTCGCCCCCAGAGAAAATTGAGCCTGGACTGCGTCTCCCCTACAATGCGCTCATGAATCCCGCCACCACCGTCACCCTCGCTCTTACCGGCGCCTCCGGCATGCCTTATGCCCTACGCCTGCTCGAAAGCCTGCTGAAGGCTGACCGCACGGTATACCTGCTTTACTCCCAGGCCGCGCAGGTCGTCGCCAGGCAGGAGCTGGGCCTTGATTTTCCTTCCAGCAGCCGCGATTTGCAGATGCAATTGCGCGAACGCTACGTTCATTTGCCGGGACAACTCCAGGTGTTCGGGCGTGAAGAATGGTTCGCCCCGATCGCTTCCGGTTCCAGTGTTGCGGACGCCATGGTGGTGTGTCCCTGCACCATGGGCACCCTGGCCGCCATCGCTGCGGGGATGAGCGACAACCTGATCGAACGCGCGGCGGACGTGACGCTCAAGGAGCAGCGCAAGCTCGTTCTGGTGCCGCGCGAAACGCCATTTTCCGCCCTTCACCTGGAGAACATGCTCAAGCTCGCACGCCTCGGCACAGTGATTCTGCCCGCCAATCCCGGCTTTTACCACCACCCGGAAAGCGTGCAGGACGTGGTCGATTTCGTCGTGGCGCGAATACTCGATCATCTTGGCGTGCCGCACCAACTGGTGGCGCGCTGGGGCGAAACGGACAACTGAACGGTCCGCATGCCTCTCAATCTCACGCAGCGCTTGCTTGACTTCCTGGTGCAGGCAAAACAGCATGCCTCATGCGAAATTCCACTGTTCCCCCTGAATGCCGTTCTCTTCCCTGGCGGCAGGCTGTCCCTCAAGGTGTTCGAGGCACGCTACGTGGAAATGGTAAGCGCCTGCCTGAAGGATAAAAAGTCTTTCGGCATCTGCCTGATCCGCCCCGGACAGGAAACTGGCGCCCCCGCCCTGCCAGAGGCGGTGGGTTGCCTGGCGGAAATCGTCGAGGGGAGCATGCGGCAGCCTGGCGTGCTGGATATTGCCGTTCTTGGCACCCAGCGTTTCCGCATTGAAAATTCGCGCTTCGGAAATGACGGCCTGCGCGTTGCCCGCGTAGTCGGCATTGCGCCAGAGCAGCCTCTCCCGCTACCGCAACGGCATCAGGCATGCGCCTCCATTCTGCGCCGCATCGTCGAACAGTTGGGCACGGAACGCCTCGTACCGCCGCTGTGCTACGACGATATCGTATGGGTCGGCTATCGCCTGGCGGAATTGCTGCCACTCAAGCATTCAGCGCGGCAAAACATGCTGGAAATGAATGACAGCCTGGTCAGGATCGAAATCCTGCACCATTTCCTGAGCCAGCAGGGCTTGCTGGAATAGGCCTATGCGGCTTTCCCGCCATACAGGTAGTGGGCAAACTGGGCGAAATCCTTGCTCACCTTGCGAAACAGGCAGTCCAGGTTGATCAGCGCATGCTCCACCAGGTTGATGGCGATGAAGGGATGTTCCACCTTCATGCGTTTGTACATTGCGCGGGACAGGCGCAATACCTGGGTGTCCGGCGCCGTGGCCACCAGTCTCACCGAACGCGGCCTGCGGTCGAAAAAGGACATGATGCCCAGCATTTCCCCCGGCTTTTCACGCACGATCTCATATTGCTTTTTCTGGTCATCCACCATCAGGGCTATTTCGCCCTGCACCACCAGGTACAGCGCATCTCCGACCTCGCCAATGTCGGCAAGAATGTCGCCTTCGTTGAACTGCCGCAGGGTAAGGTACTTGAGCAGCGTGTTTATTTCCGAAACCTTGAGCGAGCGGCAAAGATGCTGCTGACTCATGAACCGCTTCAGGTCAAGCCGCTGCTTCTTCCCCTTGCTGCCGTTTTTGGCCGGATTGACTGTTGTGGGCTTCTTTTTACCTGCCGACATGGCGCCTCCCGAGACTTGCCAGAACTTGATCCATTCATCGCGACAAGCGAAAATGACACGACATTACCAATCCTGGAAGAAATTGTGAAACCGCACTGGATCGCTGCCGCGTTATGTTTATTCGTCGCAGCCTGTGGCGAAGAAAAGAAACCCTATCGTGCTCCGCTGCCAAAGACACCCGCCACCCCACTTTTCCAGGGGGAACGCCAGGTACTGGATAAAGCACTTGGGGTGGAAAAAACCCTCGATGCGCACGCGCGGGAGGAAGAACAGAAATCCGAACAGTAATAATCCCGGGCAATCCGGGAGAACGGGCAGGATCCTGTCCTCATCCAGCCGGGATTCGATTCTTCAGGCCCGGCAGGCGCCTAGTGGCAACCGCCGCATCCTCCGCCCCCACACCCTCCGCCCCCGCCGGATCCGCATGAGGATCCACCGGTATCGTTGGGATTGATGAAAACAAATTGCTGGTTGCCTGGGCTGAGCTCGACAAAATCCAGCACCGCACCGCCCAGCAGGGGCTGGCTTTCCATTGCGACCAGGACTTTGATGCCTTCGGCCTCGATCATCGCATCGGTTTCGTTTTCCTCGTCGAAACCCATGCCGTACTGGATCGAACCGTCAAAATCGCGCTTTGCCGCGATGCGCAGTGCCATGCCCTCGGCGCCAGCCTGCGCGGCGGCGTTCAGAATCTGCGCCACTGCCTCTGGCGTTACCTTGATCATTTTCTTCTCCTTGAACTAATTAACTTGATTTTGTTTTCCCATGGCTTCGCCTGCCCTGACTTCGCGCACGAATGACATGAAGCGTTCCGCCCAGTTGTAGCCTTGCAGGGAACGGAAATGGGTGTAGCAGGCAAGCAGGTTTTTATACACGATGCCATCGTGCTTGCCATCAATACCGTGCCCACGCACGACATCAAATGCGTAAATCAGGTCATGGGGGACGTTTTCCAAGCTGGAATAGTGAAATTCATGCGCCAGCAATTCCCTGCCTGGCTGTTCTCCCGGCCAGGGATTTTTCCCAGTGCAACGCATCTTCACATAACCTCGCCCGACCGGCTTGCCATGCATCACGACATCCCCGGGAATGACTCCGGTCATTTGGCGTGTTTGGTTGCGCCACGTCAGGCTGCGCGACAGGTACATCAGACCGCCGCACTCTGCATATGCCGGCAATCCCGCCTCAATGGCGGCATGGACGCTGTCGCGCATCGAGACATTGTTTTCAAGCTGTGCCATGAACAATTCCGGGAAGCCGCCGCCAATGAACATGCCGTCGAGCGCGGGCGGCAACGCGCGATCATGAAGGGTATCGAACGGTATGATCTCCGCGCCGCCCTGCCGCATCGCCTCCAGATCCTCGGCGTAGTAAAAGCCGAATGCCTGATCGCGCGCCAACCCTATCCGCAAACTGACTTTGGATTCCTCCCTCAAAGGAGGCGTTTCAAGCTTTATCTCGGCCCGGCCGAGTGGCGGGGCGCTGCGTGCGATCCGGATCAGCTTGTCGAGATCGACCTGGCTGCCGACGATGGAACCGATCGTCCGGATATGCTCCAGCGCTTCGCTGGTCTCGTTGCTGGGCATCAACCCCAGGTGCCGCTCGGTAATTTGCAGGCGCGAATCATGATGAACGGCGCCCAGCACCGGAACTTCGGTGTAGTGCTCAATTACCGCGCGCAGTTTGCCTTCATGTCGCGCGCCACCGAGATTGTTGAGGATCACGCCCGCAATGCGAATATCCTTGTCAAAAGCCTGATAACCCAATATCAGCGGAGCAATCCCCCGCGTCATGCCTCGCGCATCAATTACCAGCACAACCGGCGCGTGAAGCAATTTTGCCAATGCGGCATTGCTGTTGCTGCCGTCGAGGTCCAGGCCGTCGTACAGGCCCTTGTTTCCTTCGATCAGGCTGAGATTCGCGCCAGAAGTGTGACGTTGGTAGGTATCGACGATCTCGTCGCGCCCCATCAGGTAAAAATCCAGGTTGCGGCAATCCCTTCCCGTGGCTGCAGTCAACCACATCGGGTCAATGTAATCCGGGCCTTTCTTGTATGGCTGCACCACCAGTCCACGGTTGGTCAGGGCCGAGCACAGGCCGATACTGACCGTGGTTTTTCCGGAGGATTTATGCGCGGCTGAAATTAGCAGGCGGGGCATTTCTGGAGGGAGCGCCTAAAAAGGGAAACCCGAAGGCGGCGCAGGCCATGGCCAGTTCAATCGCCATTGGACACCTGCCGGCACGCTTCGGGTTGCGCCTTATGAGGAATAAAAATTCAATCGGTCATCATTTCCGTGGAGATCTGACGAAAATCATCCTGGGGAATGAAATGAAGCACCCTTACGGCGATGGTGGTCAGCAGCAATGCAATTCCCACGCCGCTGACTCCCAGCAGGAATTCCGGCAGCGTGGGATGGTAAGCATGAATTACGCCATCAAAGAAGCTGCTCGATTGCTGCATGCCCGGGAATATGTCGAGCGGGAATGCCTGGCCGCCGATGATGATTACGTAAAGCTGCGAGAATGCGCCGGCGATAATCAGCAAGGCGGAGAGAAACACCGCGCGCGATTTTTTGCCCAGCACGGGGTGCAGCAATATTGCCAGCGGTAAAACCGTGCCTATCAGTATCTGCCCAACCCAGAACAGGGTAGTGAACACGCCGCCTTCAAGCAGGATGAAGCGTTCAAAGGCCCATTCCTTGGCAAAATAGAGGTTTGTCATGTGATAAACGAGGGTGAAATAGAACACCGCGGCGACAAAAGTCGCAAGCAGATTCTTCATGCGGCGCAAAATTGTCGGGTCAATCTTCATGCCGTTCCATGCATACATGAAGGATTGCACGATAATGAATACTGCCAGGCCATAAGAAAATGACATGATTATGAACATCGGCGCCAGCACTGCTGAACTGTAAGCCTGACGCGCCACGAGAAAGCCGAAAATGGAGCCGGTTGCGGTAGTGAGCGCCAGGCGCCAGATAAATGCCGCGAATCCGGCATATTTGGAGTATCCGTGCATTTTACGTTCCATCATGGTCCATAGATAAATGGCCACAATCGTGAAGAAGCCCGTGTAAAAGATGACGTTGAGCGCGAAAATCGACTTGAAATTGAAGTGCGTCATGGCGACGATCAGTCGGTCAGGGCGGCCAAGATCGAGCATCAGCACCGTCAGGCCGCCTGCCAGCATGGCGATGGCGAGCAACCCGGATAGTGGCGCCCGGGCTTTATACATGGGCTTGCCGAATACCGAGCCGATCGATGCCACGTTCAGCACCCCCGAGGCCGCGACGATCAGGAAAACTGCGAATACATGAGGCAGGCCCCAAACGATCTGGTTGGTCATGCCGGTCACCACATGGCCATGCGTCTCCATGTAATACGCAGAGCCCAGACCGGCCAGGACAACCAGGCCAAGCGCCGCAACCAGCGCATAAAATGCGCGTTCTTCAATTTTGCGAAATGCTTCGAAATTCATGGCTATTAGATTCCCTGATAGCGAATGCCAACATTGAGGTTCAGGTCAGCACGTACCTGTGTTGTGGCGGACGTGGCAATGCGTTTGGAAATTTCGCTGTTCGGGTCGTTCAAGTCCCCAAACAGCATGGCCTTGCTGCTGCAAGCCTCCACGCACGCGGGCTGCAGATCGTTGTCTATGCGCTGGACGCACAGGGTACAGGCTTCGACGCAACCCTTGCCGCGCGGCACATCAGGATTCTGGTTTTCGATCTCCTGATGCACGAAGGAACGCGCCTTGTATGGGCATGCCATCATGCAATAACGGCACCCGATGCAGATATGGCGATCCACCAGCACAATTCCGTCGGCGCGCTTGAACGATGCACCGGTCGGGCAAACATCCACGCATGGTGGATTTTCGCAGTGCTGGCACATCATCGGCAGGCTGTGCGAGTTGCCGGTACGCAGATCCTTGAGTTCGATCTTGCGGATCCACTGCGAATCGGTTTCGCTCATGCCGCTAAAACCATTTTCCTTGCCGCACGCCGACACGCAATCATCGCATCCGGACGCACATTTTGTACTGTCAATCAGCATGCCCCAGCGTATTTTGCTGGATGCCGGCTCATCCGCCGGGCGCCCGTGGGCGAGGTCAAACAGTGTAACGCCCGGCGCAATCGCCAGGCCGGCGATCGCGGCACTCCAGCCGAGAAACTGTCGGCGCGGGTTGACTTGCTCTTTATCGTTCAGGGAATTGTCCACGTCGTTGCTCATTTACTTGCCCCACTTGTGGTGATCTGTTCAACGGGGGTTGTTTGCGATTCCTGGCGCTCGCCGCTTGCCAGGCCGCCGTCTCCAGCTCTTCCGTCCTGATTCAGGGCGGAGTGAAATGGCGTGGCGGCCTTGGGCTTGCTGGCATGGCACTCGAAGCAGTCCAGTGTTACCGCGGCATAACTATGGCAGCTCTGGCAGAAGCCATTCTTGCCAAGCACGCTGTTGGTATCCTTGCTTGCATGGCACGCAACGCAGTTCTTGAGACTGAACTCCGTGGTGCGTATGCCTTTGTGCACGGTTTCGTCGCGATGATGCTTGAGCAGCTCCATGTGATGGCGCCGCATGTAGGCAGTATCTCTCACGCATTTGTCGCCCTTGCCTTCAGGGTGGACAGGCACCGGCACGCGACCACTGGATGATTCTTCGTGGGCATCCGCCGATGCCACTGCCGCAACGCTCGCCATCAGCAGGGCCGCGATTGCGGCGCCCCGCTGCCAGGTCAGCATATCGCGCAATTTTGCCAGGCTGACCATGCTTTAATCACCCATACCCATTTTGATATAGCCGGTTGGACACACATCGGCGCAAATATGGCAGCCGATGCACTTGCTGTAGTCGGTATCAACATAACGACCTGTCGTGGAGTCGGTGCGCTTGACCTTGAACACGGCGCCTTGCGGGCAGTACACCACGCAGTTGTCGCATTCGAAGCACAGGCCGCAACTCATGCAGCGCTTGGCTTCCGCAACGACCTGTTGGTCGTCAAGCCGCTTCAAACGCTCTTCAAAGTGGCCCAGCGCCTGCTCGGCATTCAGCGTGATGGTTTCCCGCACATTGCGCGGCACATAGGTGAAGTGGCCCAGGAACAGCTCGTTGGAGGGGATAATATATTTATCGGAACGGTCCTCGAAATTGTGCACAGCGAACTTGGCGCTCGATGTGCCGCGCACACCCAGGTCGATGTCCTTGGCGTAACCCTCCGCCTTGGCGATTTCTTCCTTGCTTGCGTGTTTGAATTCGGCGGGAGCATGCTCGGTTTCGATCAGCTTGCGCACCAGGTCCCAATGATGAACGTCGATCTTGGGGCGCTTGTCCTGCTCTTCGCCCTTCAGGTACACATCGATGCTCTCGGCGGCAATGGAGCCGTGGCCGATGGCCGTGGTCAGCAGGTGTGGGCGTATCACGTCACCCCCGACGAAATAGCCCTTCTTGTTTGGCACTTCGTAGTTCTTGTTGGCGGCAATCAGCCCCTTGCCGTTATCGAAGCCGTCAAAACCGGTGAAGTCGACCGCCTGTCCGATTGCCGAGACGATCAGGTCGGCGGGAATATCCTTTTCCGTGCCGGCCTTGATGATCGTTTCACCCTTCACCACTTCGAATTCAGCAACACGCAACGCGCTAGCGCGGCCATCCGCGCCCTTGATTACGGAGATCGGCGTAACGCCGCCGACGATCTCTATGCCCTCTGCCAGGGCCTGTTCGACCTCATGCTTGTTTGCATTCATCTTGTCGATGGTGGCGCGGGAAACCAGCACGACTTCAGCGCCTTCGCGGGCGGAAACAGCCGCGACATCATGGGCGACCTGTCCGGCGATGATATGCTCGGGGCGGTCCTTCTCGGTAGCGACGGTAATATTTCCGAGGCGGCGCGCTACGGTAGCCACGTCGATCGAGGTGTCGCCGCCGCCGATTACCACGACGCGCTTGCCGACGTGCTGCAATCGCCCGTCGTTGAATGCCCGCAGGAAAGCCATGGCGTTCACGCAGTTGGCGGCATCGAATCCCGGCACGGGCAACATGCGGCCGGACTGGGCGCCCATGCCGAGGAAAATGGCGTCGTATTCCTGTTCCAGTTGCGCAAGGGTGACATCAACGCCTATGCGGGTGTTGAGTTTCGCTTCCACGCCCAGGTCTAGAATGCGCTGGATTTCAGCGTCGAGCACATCGCGTGGGGTACGGAAGCCGGGAATACCGTAGCGCA
>Ga0315272_10002010_pt1 | contig 10018 bp, 13 predicted proteins | sample C3_middle_MG_FD_203918 | JGI IMG/M metagenome (GOLD analysis project Ga0315272, IMG submission 203918) | Sediment microbial communities from Yellowstone Lake, YNP, Wyoming, USA - C3_middle | ecosystem: Environmental > Aquatic > Freshwater > Lake > Sediment | place: USA: Wyoming | collected...
CGATTATGCCGGCCCCACCGTGCCGCTCATCGATCAGCTCTCGGGTGAAATCACTCAAGCCCACATCTTCGTGGCAGTGCTGGGCGCATCCAACTACACCTATGCGTGAAGGCGTAGGGTCAGGTCTAGATTCGTAGCATGGCAGCGATGTATCAAATCCGACTCTGAGGGTTCCTTCAAAGCCGGTGCTCCCATCGAAGTTAACCTTGATTAATCACCGGACTATCTCTGCAACTCATGCCGCCAGCAGATGATTTTTCGTTCTGTCGCCAATACCCAGCAACAAATTTTCGACGCTGATGTCTTCGTCCAACTCGTCCCAGTGCAGGCCGCTGCCGCCGCCGCTGATTTCATAGCGCAGGCGCTGTTCCGGTTGCGCTTTCAGCAGGCGCGGAAAATAAGCCATCGGGACGCCCAACTTGCGGCCATCGGTAAAATCCACCCACATCGTGCTGGCGTCGAAACTTACTGCTTTAGCCAAAGAACTCATACCATGTCCTTTCTATCAATTGCTGGTTGTCGCTAATCAGTTCCGCAAGCTCGCTTAATTCCTGACTATTAAGCCCGTAACTTTCCGCCACCAACGGCGTGGCGAGAACTTAGAGAAACGCGCCCGGTGAAATCGCAAACCGCGCTGCCAGCGCCTTGGCCTGGCGCGCGTTAATGGAGCGTTTGCCGCTGAGGATTTCGCTGACGACGGACTGACTGCCCAATTCGGCGGCCAAATCTTTTTGCTGCAAGCTGTTTTGCTCCATCAGCAGCCGCAATACTTCGCGCGGTTCAGCGTCGGTAATAGGATAGTGGCGGTCTTCATAAAGGGCGATAATGTCGCCCACGATTTCCAGCAGGTCGGCCAGTGGATGCTTTTCATTGCCACCCACTTCGTCCACCAAGCTGTTCATCAATTGCACCATGCGGTTGTATTGCGCCTTGCTGTGAATGGGCGACAGGCCGAGGCGATGCTGGAGGTCGTCCCAGATGGGGGCGATAGCGTTGGTATCAATTTCTGCAAGGTTCATTTCCCGCTCCTTTTCCGTTGCTGCCGGTTCCAGTCGTCATATTCCGCGTGGGTAAACACATGCCTGAGATAAATCTTGCCTCGGTTGAAATGAACCGAGGCAATGATCCGGTATCCCGCGCCGACATCAAATACCACAAGCTCCCCCGCCTTGTCCGCCGAATTAAACGTGTTGCGAGTGTCCGCAAATGTACTCCACGATGCGCGCTCTACCGCCTTATACCAAGCCTCCATTGGTTTTTTTGCCGAAGAATGTTTCAGCCAGAAATCAACCAATAATTTACGTGAGATAACGTGCATGTCGCATCATATCGCAATATGCGATATAGTCAAGGGGCCTGCTGATGTCATCAGCTATCCCCTCGGATGATGCATCGCATGCAAAGACTTCAACCTCTCCCGCGCCACATGCGTATAAATCTGCGTGGTCGAAATATCCGCGTGCCCCAATAACAACTGCACCACGCGCAAATCTGCACCGTGGTTAATCAGGTGGGTGGCGAATGCGTGACGCAGCGTGTGCGGCGACAGCGGCTTGGACACACCTCCCTGTTTGGCGTGTTTTTTGATCAGATACCAGAACATCTGCCGCGTCATCGCTGCGGCGCGCGCTGTGACAAACAGCGCCTCGCATAATTTCCCGGCCAGCAAAACCGGGCGCGCCTCTTTCAGATAACGCCGCAGCCAGTCCAGAGCCTCCTCACCCAGCGGCACCAGCCGTTCCTTGCTGCCCTTGCCCATCACGCGCACCACGCCCATGTCGAGGCTGACCTGCGCCACGCTCAAGCTGACCAGCTCGGATACGCGCAGGCCGGTGGCGTACAGCACTTCGAGCATGGTGCGGTCGCGCATGCCCAGCGGCGTGTCCACATCCGGCGCTTGCAACAATTGCTCCACATCCTGCTCGGTGAGTGTTTTGGGCAGGCTGCGCGGCAACTTTGGGGTTGCGATTTGCAGCGTGGGGTCGGTGCTGATTTTGTTCTGTCGCAGCAGGTAGCGGAACAGGCGCTTGAGACTGGAGATCGCGCGCGAGGTCGAGGTGGCCTTGGCCTTTTGTTCTGTCACCAGATGCGCAAGGAATCCCTGGATGTCAGCGTGCGTGGTTTCCAGTATTTTTGCCGCGCGCTGCTTTTCCAGCCACAAGGAAAATTTGGACAAGTCGCTCCGGTAGCTTTCCAGCGTGTTGCGCGACAGGCCGTCTTCCAGCCACAGGCTGTCGCAGAATTCGTCGAGGATGTCAGCGTTGCTCATGCGCAAGCAACCAGCGTTTGATGTCGAGTTCATAACCGTCACGGTGATTTGCAAATCCGCCCATGCCGGATTTTGCCACCACGCGATGACAGGGAATGATGATCGGAATGGGGTTCGCACCGCACGCCTGCCCCACCGCGCGTGCGCTGGAGCCGATCTGCGCGGCTAGGTCGCCGTAGCTGCGCGTGTGTCCGCGAGGGATGGCGCACATTGCTTGCCACACCTTGTTTTGATGGATCGTGCCTGCGAGCCTGAGCGGCAGGTCGAAACAATAATCGGAGTCGTGAAGATATACTATCAGCTGTTCGCACACGGCTTGAGCGAGATGATTCGCGGGCGACATCGGCTGGTCATGCGGGGAAATAAATTCGATGCCGGTCAATGCATCATCCGTGCAGCGGATGCCGAGTATGCCAAAGGGCGCTTGCAGTTTTGCCTGGTAGTCCATACAGGAATGATAGCGCAATAAAAAACGGGAGGCATGGCCTCCCGTTTTTCTGCAACCTGCCGCAAGTTTACGCTGCGACTTTGGCCTTGCGGGCAGGCAGCTTTTCCTTGATACGTGCCGACTTGCCGGAACGATCGCGCAGGTAGTACAGCTTGGCGCGGCGTACATCACCGCGGCGCTTGACTTCGATGCTGGCGATGGAGGGCGAATGCGTCTGGAATGTACGCTCCACACCTTCACCGGCAGATACTTTGCGCACGATGAAGGAGGCATTCAAACTACTCCCTTTGCGCTTGGCAATCACTACGCCTTCAAACGCCTGGGTACGCTTACGCTCACCTTCAACAATGTTTACGTTCACGATCACGGTGTCGCCAGGGGCGAAACTCGGAATAACTTTACCCAGACGGGCAATTTCTTCTTTCTCTAGTGTTTCGAGCAGATTCATTTTGTTTCCTCTTGTTGTACGGAAGCTTGTTCCTGCTGGTACTCTGCCAGTAGCCGAGCTTCCTGTTTTGTTAACTGGCGTTGTGCCAGCAAATCCGGGCGGCGTTGCCAGGTGCGTCCCAGCGACTGCTTCAACCGCCACTTCTCTATTTCGGCGTGGTGTCCGGACAGCAACACTTCCGGTATCCCCTCGCCTTCATAAACTTCTGGGCGCGTGTAGTGCGGACAATCCAGCAGACCCTGCACAAACGAATCCTGCTGCGCCGATTCGGCATCACCCAGCACACCGGGCAAATGCCGCACCAAGCTATCCATCAACACCATCGCTGCCAACTCACCACCGGACAACACATAGTCGCCGATGGAAATTTCTTCATCCACATGCCGCCGGATCAAGCGCTCATCCACGCCTTCATAGCGGCTGGCCAGCAGGATCAATCCCTCGTCCCGCGCCAGCAACTCTTTCACGATCTCGTGATTGAGTGGCCTACCCTGCGGCGACAGGTGAATTACACAACTCTTCGCAATCCCGTTTGCGGCCTGCGCTGCTTTCGCTGCGCTGATGGCCTGCGCCAGCGGCTCCACCAACATCACCATTCCCGGGCCGCCGCCGTAAGGACGGTCATCCACGGTACGGTGATTGTCGGTGGTGAACTCGCGCGGGTTCCACGTCTGCAACACAAACTTGCCTTGCTCCGCCGCGCGTCGCGTCACACCATATTGCGTGAGCGCGCCGAACATTTCGGGGAACAGCGTAATGACATCGAAGCGCATTTACTCAGTGCTTCTCGGCCCAATCGGCTGCCCAATCGACGCGTATCAACTTCTCCGCCAGGCTCACCTGCTTGATAGCGCTGGCGATAAACGGAATCAATAATTCACCGCTCGCGCCCCGCACACACAGCACCTGATTCGAGCCGGTATCCATCAGGTTGTCTACCGTGCCCAGACTTTCGCCGGCCACATTGAGCACCGTCATGCCGATCAGGTCAGACCAGTAATATTCATCATCGGCTTGTTGCGGCAGGCTGCTGCGCGGCACCGCCACCAGCAAGCCGCGAAATTTCTCGGCCGAGGTGCGGTCGTTGCAGCCGGGAAATTTCGCGATCAGACCTTTGCTTTGTACGGCAAATTTCTCCACGCTGACCTCGCGCCAAGGATGCTTGTCATCCCCCAGCCACCAGACAGGAAAATCGGTCAGACTTTCCACCGTCTCGGTGTAAGTCTTGAGCTTCACCCAGCCGAGTATGCCTTGCGCACCCGCCACGCGCCCCATGATGACCATGGGGTCTGCTTCGTTACGCCTTTGCAGCGGCACCAGCGCGCTTAACCAGCTTGGCAACGGCGTCGCTCAATTGCGCGCCTTTTTCCTGCCAGTGTGCAACGCGATCCAGCTGGATGCGCATGCCTTCCGCGCCTTCAGGAGCGATTGGATTGTAAAAACCGACACGCTCGATGAACCTGCCATCACGGCGATTGCGTGAGTCCGCCACAACCACGTTAAAGAATGGGCGATTCTTGGAGCCGCCACGTGCAAATCGAATAATAACCATAGTCAAACCTACTTTTCGTTAGAAAATTCTGCCTTGGCGAATACCAAGGGGGCGCGATTCTACGACACTTTGCCGAATTAAGGCAAGTTGATATTTCCAGACCGGAATTTGGCGCGGGACAACGCTAGTCAGCGGCAGCTACGAGCGCGGCGTCCGCAACTTGCGCGCACCGTGTGCCGCCAGCGCACCAATCGCATACATGGCCAGCAGCGGGTCCAACAAGCAATCCCACAGATTCGTGGACTCATACCAACCTGCAACCCAGGCCAGCACCGCAAGGGCCAGACACAGAGCCACTAGCGTCAACCGTCGAATATAAGCCGCCAGCGCAATCACCAACAGCACACCTACCAGCCACTGGCTGCCATATCCCAAGCGGTACGGGTCAAACAAACCGGCACCCAAGGCCATCGGATACAGCCCCGCAGCAGCCAGCGCGATCAGCGCCAGCAATGCAAATCTGGATTGCGCATCGGGCTCGGGCCAGCCGCACAGCGGCCTCGTCATGCTCTGCAACAGCAACACCAGCGAGACGATGCTCAAGTCGCCGATAATGCCGCGCACATAGGCCGCCAGCGGCACATCCCCAAATGGAACCAGCGACACGATCATCACCACGCCCAGCAGCAACGCAAGATAAGGCCGCTGCAAACGCGCTGCACCGGGCAAACGCGCCGCCAGCGCAGCGATAGCGATGGCACTGCCGGCCAAGCCGGTCATATCAGTAAAGGCGATCATGGAAATTTCTCCAGCCGCTGATCCAGCCAAGCTTGCGTAAACCGGACATGCTTTATGGCGCTTCTGTTCCAGGTATACACGATATGTATATCCCCGTTTCGTGCCTGAATCATATAAGGGTAGGAAAATTCGAAGTGACAAACATGCTCCACGCACATTGTGGGCTTGGCGGATTCCGCATAGTCGCTCACGTTCGCAATAGTTGCATCCGTATCCCTGACCAGCCCTTCCAGTATCGTGTAGTGACGCGCTTCGTCCAGCGGCTGTTTGCGCTCGGCCAACTGGTCTTCCAGCTGATAAACGGCTTTCCAGCTACTGCCGCCATCCGCCGAAATCATCAGCGACAATGCGTCGCGGCGCTGTTCGATATTATTCAACACCGCCAGCATTCGTCCATCCGGCAACACCAGTGCCGCCAGCGCCGAATCGGGATTAAGCAGCGCAGACTTGGCCGGCACCGTCCAGTGCTGCCCGGCATCATGCGTCTCGACACTGATTGCGCGATGGGGCGCATCCGGCCCCGAGTAGCGCATCAACATCATGGCATCAGCTGCATTTTTCACCAGCATCACCGGCTGCAGCGCACCATTGCCACCCGCAGTCAAACGCTGTTTGTCCAGCACCTTGCCGCTTGCATCCAGATGCAGCAATTCGCCAAACTTGCTGATGAATTCGTGATACACAGGCAAGCCCATCGTGCCGTCGCCGTATAAAAACGGCACACCCTTGATCAGCGTGCTGATATTCAACAGCGGCGAAGTGATCAGCCGCCGCGCCGGACTCCAGGTTTCGCCCTCATCCGCAGAGGTCATCGCCGTGATCGAACTGCCCGCCCAGCCGCCCATCGACACCGTCACGTAATAGAGCCACAGCGTGCCGTCTGCCGCACGCGCGGGCACAGGGTTACCCAGTTTTTTGACATAGCGCAGCAGCGACCGCTGCGTTTTTTCGCGCGTGACCACGCTATATTCCGCCCCCCATTTCCCGCGTGCGGCGTCGAACACTGCACTGTGAATTTCGACATCGCTCGCACCTTCGCGGCTCCCCGAAAACCAGAACGCGCGTATGCGCCCGTCCTTCAATTCAATGACAGAAGAGGCATGGACCTGGATATTCTGTTTGGACGATACGAAGCGGCTTTGAAAAAGTGCTGCGGAATTTTTTGCCACGCCCTGTGTGGGAACTTGAAAACTTTTCGAGGGGTGCAACTGCGATGCCTTGAAAAATCCCGCTCCGAACGCGATCAGAACGAAAGCCAGCAGCAGCTTGTTGTTTGATAGCGGCACCATTAGCGGCAGCCCTCTTCATTCGCCGCAGCCGGATTCGCACCCGCCGATTCGACCAGCAGCTCCTTCACGAACAGAAACTGCATCACCTTGCCATTCAGCAATTCCCTGGTTTCGCTGTCGCTCTGGCGGCTGCGTATATCCAGACGCTGACCGAGGATTTTGCAAGTGTCGCAGCCCGCCTCCTGCAACGGCACTTGCACCGCAAACAATTGATAACGAGCAGCGAGTGTGGCGGCAGTCAAATTCGGGTCTTCCTGATAGCCATGTATCTGCGCGCCGGGCAATATGAAACGGTAGCCCTCGTCGTGCGCCCTGAAATTGCAGGGCACCCACACTTCGCGCCCTTGGGCATATTGCTGCACCGCCGCGCTGTAATTGCCTGCCACGCCGTCGAAGGGCCGCACAAAAGCGGCAAAACAGAGCAACACCAGTAGCGCCGCGACATTGAAAACAGGCCGCGTGACGCGTGCCACAAACAGCGCCAACAGTATCAACCCAGCGGTCAGCACCAGCAGCAACCAGAACCATGGCGCATACAACCCGGCCATTTCATCCTGCAAGCGCACGGCCAAAAATGCCAGCAGCACAAGTACGCCCCCCGCTACAATCAGACTGACCACAAACGCCTTGCGGCTGATGCGCTGCCAGTTGAGTGCGCATAGTACCGCCAACCCCGGCATCGCCTCCAGCAGATAGCGGCTGGAACGCTGGCTGGGAATGCTGAACACCAGAAACAACGCACCCATCCATATCCACAACAATTTTTCCGCCTCGCTCAATCGCGCACGCCGCTGGAATGCGACCCAAAACACCGCCGCCACGGGGAACGCGAGCAGGCCTGCATTCATCGGATAGCCGAGCAGCAATGACCATACGCTGCTGCTGCCCCACAACAATTTTGCCCAGTAGCTGCCGCCGTGCGGATCAAACTTGCCGGCGTTCTCGCCCACAATGAATTCGCGCCAGATCGCCTGCGGATCAGGATCGAGCGCAAACCACAGGCCGAATATCGCAAGCGACAGCAGCACTGTTGCCGCCACTTTCCAGCTGTCCCGCAGCAAAAAAACGGTTAACCGGTAATCGCGATAATGCAGATACCACCAGGCCAATCCCAGGCTCACGGGCGCGACCAGCGCAAACGATTTGTACAACAGACCGATGCCAATTTCGACGCCCAGCAACAGTGGAATCCACAAGCGCGATTCAAAGGCCACAGGCCGCCAGTAGAGCAGCGTGAAGAACGGCAGAAAGAACCAGAACACTTCGGCGGGGTTGATCAGAAACGGACGGCCGTAGCGATAGGTGCTGAAGAAGGCAAGATACGCCAGCAAGGCGATGAAGCCGGATTCCAATTGCCGGGATAATTTCCAGCCCAGCATAAAAACCAATGCGGCGGTGAGCAGGGTGTAAAGCACGCTCGGATAACGCAACTGCCACAAGGTCCAGTCCTGCCCCCAGTGCGTCGACGCGATGCCTTGCCAGAACAGCAGCGGCGGCTTGGTGTTGCGCATGGTGTCCATCTGCGATTGCAGCGGCAACAAGTGGCCGCTGGCTGCGGTCAACCGCGTGATGTGCTCATACGGATATTCGTCGCCGTTCTTGGGAATGTGTTGGCTGTCGAGGCCATAGAAATAAACAAACACCGCCAACAGCGTGGCCAGCACATACCAGAACAGGCGCAGGCGGGACATGGCCATGGATTATTCGCCCGCCGGTTTCGCGGGTGGCTGTGGGGCTGAAGCCTTCAGCAGTTTCAGGCGACCGAATGTCCAAAGATCGTTCAACAAAAAATTCAGCACACTGGTGAACACGATGGCGATCAGATTAGCGATGAGGTAATAGATATGAGGCGCCATCAGGTTGGTGAACGCCACTTGCAGCACGATGCTGAGTCCGCAGGACAGTGTGTATTGCCCGAACTGGGTCAGCATCGGCCGCTCGTAATACTGCCTGCGGTCAGCCCAGGTCCACAAGCGGTTCCAGAAAAAATTGTTCAGCGTGGCAAAAAATATCGCCATGCCGAGGGACAGGTTAAGCCGCAACCAATCTACCTCCCCCTGAACATGCGACACGTGGAATATATATTCCTGCGCAACATACAGCACGCCCTGATTGATCACTATACCCGACGCACCCACCGTGCCAAACTTCAGGAAGCGCAGCGAAACTATGCGGCGCAACAATGAAGCGAGGGAGAGCCAGATGGAGAATACCGGCTTCATGCAGTTGCGCGCGTCGCCGCATTCGCGGCCAGCATTTCGCGCGCCTTTGCCAGCACCTGCGTCGGGCTGATCTGCTTCAGGCATTGATTGTCACCATCGCACGGAGAAGTGCGATGGTTGTATGCAGTCAGGCACGGCGAGCATGGCAGCGCAGAATAAAAACAGTGGCTGTTTCTGGCCAGCGAAGCGTACAGCTGCGGCGTTTCCGGCCCGAAAAATACAATCGATGGAACTGGCGTCAGCGCGGCGAACTGTCCCGGCCCGCCATCGTTGGTGATCAGCAATGCCGCGCGATGGAAGATTGCCAACAGATGGCGTACCGACTTGGTGTAGCCGGTCAGGTCTATGCAATAGGGACTGTTGCAGTGCGCCATGATGGTTTGCGCCAGCGGCCTGTCTTCCTGCATCCCGATCACCGCCACCGCATAGCCTTCATCCAGCAGACTGGCACACAGCTGGAGATAATGTTCCAGCGGCCAGGCGCGTATCGGCAGGATGCCGCCGCTGGGATAAACCAGCACCAGTTTCTTATCCACGACCTTTGGAAAATCCGCATGCAGCTGTGATGCCACCTGCTGCAACTCGTTCGGCGCGAACGCCAGCGTGGGCGGATCGATGACCTCGCTCACAGCCGCATGCTTGATGGTCGGCACGGTGGTCGATGCTATCGACGCCACCATGGACAGAAACTGCTGCGACAGATGCCGATAGGGGTTGTACATCACCGGTCTGTTGATGAATGAACCGCGGTACAACCCTTCCTGCGTATGGCGATGAAAGCCCACGCGCAGCGGCGCACCGGACAAATACGAAAAAATACTGCTGACGCGCGAGAACAGTTCGCAATCGATCACCACGTCGAACTTGAGCCTGCGCATCGCAGCGATCGCACCCAAGCTGTCGCGCGCAAATCCGCCCAGCGAACGATCATCGATCGTCAACACATTTTCCGGCGGGATTACATTGAGCAGATCCAGCACTTCGCGGTTCTTGCCGAACAGCATCACGTGCAGCGACGCATCCGGATAGCGCTGTTGCAGCCGCACGAACAT
>Ga0315272_10002011_pt1 | contig 10012 bp, 7 predicted proteins | sample C3_middle_MG_FD_203918 | JGI IMG/M metagenome (GOLD analysis project Ga0315272, IMG submission 203918) | Sediment microbial communities from Yellowstone Lake, YNP, Wyoming, USA - C3_middle | ecosystem: Environmental > Aquatic > Freshwater > Lake > Sediment | place: USA: Wyoming | collected...
CCATGTGGTAATCATCGGAATCAATATCCACGGTGCGGATCCGCGTTTTTCCCGTCTTGGGGTCGATGAGGTCGGCGAACTTGATCGGGATGCACTTGCCGTCCTTCAGCATGATCATGGCGCCGGTGCCGCCGCCCACCAGGAACTGCACCGCGCTGAAACCCAGATAGCGGGTGTATTCCCGGTCGTAGGAGATGGGTGGACTGCACCGGAGCTCATACCCGATGTCCTTGGCAATGATCGTGGTCTTGACGCCCAGCGCATCGAGCTCCGTGGCGACCCGATGCTTCAGGATATCGCCCAGAGGAAACTCGGCCAAACGGATGTTGCCGTGCTCATCGACCGGCACGTCCCTCAGGATCGTAAGTTCCTCGGGATCGAGGCGGATGGCCACTCCCTCGGCGATCACCGCCACGCCGTGCCCCCTGCCAAGGGCAAGCCGCTTGATGATGGCGCCGGTCAGGATGGCGACGACCTTATTGAACGAGATCTTGTTCCCCAATTCCTCGGGAATGAGGGTCAAGGTCGCGCCCGCGCCCATACCCATGCCGAGCGCGAGGTGTCCGGCGGACCTGCCCATGGCGATCACGAAATACCAGCGCCACGAGGTCTGCGCGTCCTCCATAAGGTTTTCAACGAGCTGGGCGCCGAGCTGGCGCGCGGTCTCGAATCCGAAGGTCGGAACACCGTGCGGAAGCGGCAGATCGTTGTCGATCGTTTTAGGCACGTGGCATACCGCGATCTTTCCCGCGGCCTCCTGCTCCACGCGGGTCGAGGTGAACGCAGTGTCGTCGCCGCCGATGGTCACCAGGTACTTGACACCCAGAGACGTCAGCGCCTTGATCACATTGGCCATCTTCTCCGGACTTTTCGTCGGATTCTCTCTCGACGTCCCGATGATGGACCCGCCGCGCGTGTGGATACGCGAAATGTCCTCGGGATGAAGTTCGAGGATATGCGATGAATCGCCTTTTGAGAGCCACTTGAAACCCTCCCGGATCCCGATCACTTCCAACCCCTGTTTCCATGCCTCAAACGTTACCGCGCTGATCACGCCGTTGATTCCCGGGGCCGGGCCACCGCCTACAACCACCGCAAGCTTTTTCGCCATTACTGCCTCCTGCTGCACTGCATAAGATATTGTCGCTGGAACCGTTGACGAACATGGACATCCTGAAGCGCGGGGCATTGCTGCTGCAGTTCAAGTCTCCGGAAGCATTCTGTCCACTGCCGTGTACCGCGCAACTGTATCAAAACACAGCGTGCTTGTCAATATGATTGAACCTGCAAGCAACAAACTTCGTGTTGACACCTTTCCTCCGAAGCGCTATCATTTTCATAGAGGCCGTCTGTAAAAAGACTCTTTACTTTTATCGGAAAAGGGAGAACGTATGAACAATTATTCTATCAATGAAATAATGGAGATGGCGATCCAGACGGAAAAGCTCGGGTACCAGTTCTATACTTCGATCAGCGAGAAGTTCAAGAAGAACGATGGCCTGGTCAAGCTCTTTACCACGCTTGCAAAAAAGGAGCAGGTGCATGAGAAGACCTTCACCGAGCTGAAGAGCATGGTCGCGAAGAGCGGCACGGAAGCCGTGGAATGGGGAGAAGTTTCCAATTATATGCGCGCCTTTGTGGAGTCCCAGTTCTTCCTGGGAAAGGGCAAGTCGCTCCCGTCCATGGACCATTTAAAGACCGCGGCCGATGCCGTCAACTTTGCGCTGGGCTTCGAAAAAGAGACCCTGCTCTACTTCTTTGAACTGCGGTCCATTGTGAAGGAAAAAGAGATGGTCGACGAGATCATCAATGAGGAGAAGAGCCACATCATGTGGCTTGATGCGTTCCGGAAAAGCCTGACAGGGAAGTAAAGCGGACTACACCTGAAAGAGCCGTTGGACACGGATAAAATCTGATTAACACGGATTAACAGGAACCTCGACACAGTTTGGATTTACCCAAAAGGTGATATAGCGTTCTTTTAAAGCATTGCACTATCCGTAGTTTCCGTGTTCATCCGTGTCCAAATGATTTTTTTATTAATAGATATGTAAAAAAGGGGCTCGTCAAAAACGAGTCCCTTATTTTTTAAGCAAATCCCCTACGGTTACTAGCGTAAAACCCTTCTTGCGCAGTCCTTCAATGATCTCCGGCAGGAACTCCGCCGTGTGCACGCCGTTGCGGTTCATATGGAACACAATGATGCTCCCGCCCTGGGCATCGCGCAGCAGTATCCGCACAATCCGCTTTGGCGATAGATCGGGGTCCGGGTCGCCCGAAGCAATGTCGTACTGGATCGTCACCAGCCCCGCCTTCTTCGCAAGCTCAGCCACGTGCTCGTTGACCTCGCCAAAAGGCGGCCTGAAATAACGCGGTTTTTTACCGGTCACCTTCTTGATCTCGGCCTGGGAGTTTTTGAACTCGCGGATGATGCGGTCGTCCGGTTTTTCGAGCAGGTGAGGATGGAAATAGGTGTGGTTCGCGATCTCGAACTGCGGTTGAGCCGCCAGGAACTTCGCCTTCTCAGCGTTTTTCTCCACCCATCTTCCGCTCATGAAGAGCGTGGCCGGAACTTTCTCTTTCAGCAGAATATCGATCACCTGCTCGTCATACTCGTCGGCCTTTCCCGTGGGGCAAGCGTCAAAGGTAAGCGCGATCTTTTTAGAGTTTCGCGGACCGTGTTCGATGATGAGGCTGGTGGGGGTTTCAGCGAAGGCCTGGGTAAGAGAGGAGAGCGTCAGGACCACAGAGATGAGCACGGCATTGATAAAATTCATGGGTCATTATAGCATTGGTTCTAGAAAAATCAAATAGAGGATGGATCACAGCGGAAAATGACACGCCACCTGGTGACCATCGCCGATGTCACGCAGTTTGGGTTCCTGGGCAGGATCAATGCACTCAGCAGGACGGCCTTTGGACTCGTACACCGGGCAGCGGGGGGCGAAGCGGCAGCCGCTGATAGGCCGCTCGAAGTCGAAGACACCCCATTTCCCGGTTTGGACCGTGGCAGCTTCTTTGTTTTGCTTCTCTACGAGCGACGACCACAGGATCTGCGTATAGGGGTGATAGGACTTGTGCGCAATGCGTTCCGAGAGGCCCATCTCGACGATCTTGCCGAGATACATGACTGCCACCTTGTGGCTGATGAGTTCCACGACCCGCAGATCGTGGGAGATGAAGAGGTAGGAAAGTCCGAGGTCTTTCTGGAGGTCGCGCATCAGGTTCACCACCTGCGCCTGGATCGACACATCCAGAGCACTTGTAGGCTCGTCAGCAACAATGAACCGCGCGCCAACGGAAAGCACGCGCGCAATGCCGACCCGCCGCTTTTCGCCTCCTGAAAGTTCGTGCGGGAAGTTGGAGAGCTTGCTCTTCTTGAGGTTGACCTGCTCCAGCAGCTGGCTGATCTTCTTGTCCGCGCCGGCCTCGTCCATCTGATGATGGACCATGACCGCCTCGCGCAGGATCTCGCGGATGCGCATCTTCGGGTTCAGGGCCGCGTCCAGGTCCTGAAAGATCATCTGCATCTGGCCGCGCAGCTGGCGCAGTTCCTCTGGCGGCATGGCAATGACATCTTTGCCGTCAAAAAGGATCCGGCCCGACGTCGCCGGCGTGAGCCTGAGGATGGTCCGGCCGATCGTGGTCTTGCCGCAGCCCGACTCGCCCACGAGTCCGACGGTTTCGTTCTCTTTAAGGTAAAAGCTGACACCGTCCACCGCAGGGATCGCCTGCTCCTGTTTTTCCTTGAACGCAGACAGGAGCCCCTTGCGGTGGGCAAAGTGCTTTTTGAGGTCTATGATTTCCAGGATCGTTTTCGGCATAAGCGTTAGTACAATTTTTAAATCCTAATATCGAAAGGCTAAAACACCGAAACGGCAAGAGCGTTTCTCGCAAAGGCGCAAAGAGCGCAAAGGGGACCTTGTGTCAAAATCTTTTCTGCAGTTTAAACCCAAAACATGCCGTCCTTAAGCTCTTCTTTGCGACCTTTGCGCCTTTGCGAGAGATGCCGTTTAGTTCTAGGATTTAGATATTTCTATTTCGGGTTTGTCACTGAAAATACAACCAGCACCTCACCTTATGCCCCGGCGAGATTTCCCGCAAATCCGGCTCGTGGTGATCGCACTTTTCTCTGATGGCATCGGTCACGCGGTTGCAGCGGCCATAGAACCGGCAGCCTGCCGGGATGTTGATGGTATCGAGCACGTCCCCCTCGATCGCCTGGAGATAGCCCTTTTCCCTGACGTTCCGCGCGCTCGGAATGGACGTGAGCAGCGCGGCGGTATAGGGATGCTTTGCCGTAGCATCAACGGCGAGAATGTCCTGTGCCGGGCCGTACTCGAAAACCGTGCCGCCGTACATCACGGCCACGCGGTCCGACAGGCGCGAGATGATGCTGATGTCATGGCTGATGAGCATGGTGGTCACGCCGAGCTCGGACTTGAGCTCCGCCAGGAGGTCCACGATCTTGGACTGGATCGTGGCGTCGAGTCCGGTGGTCGGCTCATCAGCGATCAAAAGCGACGGCTCGCTTGCAAGCGCCATGGCGATCATGGCGCGCTGGCACATGCCGCCGGACAGTCCGAACGGATAGTTTGCATACCGGAGCCGCGGCGAATCGATCTTTACCCGGTCCAGCCAGTAGATCGCCCGGTCTTTTGCTTCCTGCTCGTTGGTGATCGCCGTATGGAGCAGGATGGCCTCGGCGATCTGCTTGCCCACGGTGGTAAAGGGATTGAGCGAGGACTTCGGGTTCTGGAAGATCATGGCGATCTCCTTGCCGCGCACCCTGCTCATGATGCTCTCCGCCTGCTGCTCCCACCCCACCACGTCCTTTTTCACGGACATGATCTTGTTGTCCTTTTTCGTGACCGTAACATAGTCGCCCAGGTCATGAAGCAGGTTCTTCTGAATGCGGTCGGTCTTGAACCCGATCTTGCCGCTGATCACGCCCGGACCGTCGCTGATGAGCCCCAGGACCGAAAGCGCCGTGATGCTTTTGCCGCTGCCGCTCTCGCCGACCACGCCGAGCGTCTCGCCCTTCGCGATCTCGAGGCTCACGTTGTCCACGGAGCGGATGAAAGCCTGCTTGCTGCGGGAATAGAAGTAGGTGCGCAGGTCCTCTATTTGGAGAAGCGGGGCAGTCGTCATTTCCCTCTCCGGCCTTCGAGGATGTTGTTCAGCCCATCGCCGAGCAAATGGAACCCCAGGATGGTGAACAGGATGGCGAGCGCCGGCGCCGTCGACGGCCAGAACTGGCCCTTCATGAAATAGTTCGCCCCGGACTGGACCATGTTCCCCCAGGACGGCGTGGGTTCCTGCACGCCGAAGCCGAGGTAGCTCAGGGAGGTTTCCATGAGAATGGCCTCACCCATGCCGAGCGTGGCCTGAATGATCAACAGCGACCGGCAATTGTGCCAGAGGATGTGCTTCAGGATGATCGTCCGAGTCGGCAGGCCCAGCGCCGTATCGGCCTCGATGAAGTTCTTCTGTTTCAGAAACTGGATCTTGCCCTTGATGAGCGATGCCACGACCGGCACGTTCGTGATGCCCACGACGATCATGATGATATAGATGTCCGGCTTGAACGCGGCGATCACGAGCAGGATAAGCACGAGGCGGGGAAAGGAATCGACGAGGTTCGTAAAATAGGTGATGAGCGTGTCGGACCTGCCGCCCTGGTATCCGGCGAGCACGCCAAGCAAAGTGCCGAACAGAAGTGAAATGGATATCGCCAGCAGCCCGGGGAGAAAGTAGGCCTGGATGCCCACGATCAGGCGGGAAAGCATGTCCCTTCCCATGAAGTCCGTGCCGAGGAGATGACCAACAGTGCCCGGCCCCGCCATCATCAGCTCCAGGTCGAGATCCTGGGGGTCATGGGGCAGCAGGTTGAACGACCCCAGGAGATAGGACACCACCACGAACGTAACGATCAGCAGCCCATATACCACATAGGCCAGGTCCACGGTGTCGGCTTTTTTCCAGAAAGGCAAATCTGAGAACTCGCCGATCTCGCCGGATATTTGGGAGTAGGTTTTCATAATAGTTCAGGAGCCGGGGTTCAGGGTCCGGGGGCCAGGAAAGCAATGAAAAATCTTATCCTGGACCCTGGCTACTGGACCCTTGACCCTATTCTTTCGACGCTCTCGGATTCACCGCCACATACACCACGCTCTGGAACAGGCTGCCCAAGCGTACGAAAACAGCGGCCAGGATCGCAATGCCCATGATCACGGGATAGTCCCGATCCTGGGCCGCCTGCCAGGCCATCCTGCCCATGCCCGGCCAGTTGAACACCTGCTCCACGATGACGGCGCCGCCGAGGATGAAGGGGATCTTGGCTGCGACGATCTCGGTCACGGGGATGAGGAGGCCCTCCTTGAACGAATGCTTCCAGACCGATGCGCCCTTGGCGCGGGCCGTGCGGATGTAATCCTCAGCCATGACCCTGCCCATTTCGTCGCGCAGCGAACGGATCACCTCGCTGATCGTGCCGTTGCCCACGCCGAGCACGAAGATCGGAAGCAGGGCATAGAGCCAGCCGAATCTCTGGGTCGCGGCAGCATAGCCGAAAGCCAGCGGGAACAAGCCGAGCTTGTGCGTAAAAAAATAGATGACGATATAGCCGAGCCAAAACACCGGCAGCGCCGAGACCACGTAGGCGAACATGGTGAGGGGCCACGATATCTTGTTGATGCCGCGCACCACGGAATAGAGCGCAATAGGAACGGCGATCAGCAGGGTAACCAGCATGGACCCGAGCGTGAGAATGAGCGTGTTGATGCCCACGCGCAGCACCTCGCCCAGCACCGGCATGCCGGTCCGGATCGAGGTGCCGAAATTCCCCTGAAGCATATTGGCAAGCCAGGAAAGATAACGGGCATACCAGGACGGCGGAACGCCAAGGACCTCGTGCGCGCCTGTCCGGGCTTCACCGGACGACAACTGCCCTTCCAGCAGGGCGCTGAAAGGGTCGCCGGGCGAGAGGTACAGAATGATGAAGACCACGAAGCTCACCCCGAGCAGCAAGAGCAGCGTGATCGCCACTTCCCGGGAAAGCACCAGGGCTATTGGTCTGATGGCAGACAGCTTCACGTTTTATCAGCCTCGTAGTACATTCCTGACTCCTGACTCCTGACTCCTGACTTAAAGCTACTTCTGGTCCTTCTCCTCCATGAACCACTCATCAGCAAAAGAGAAGAACTTATAAGGATGGATCGCCACGCGACGGACCTTCTTATGGTATGCCGCGTAGTTCGTGAGCGTCCAGAGGAAGGTATAGGGGTTTTCCTCCGCCAGGATGGCGTGCATCTTGCGGTTGATGGTCCGCCGCTTTTCATGGTCCAGCGTAAGCTTGCTTTCGTTGATCAGGCCGTCCACCTCGGGGTTCGAGTAGCCGATGAAGTTGTTCTTATGGGGCCCGATCTCGGCCGAGTGGAACAGCGACGAGATGTCCGCGGAATCATCGAAGACCCAGGAGGCGAAGACGATGTCAAACTCATGCTCCTGGAACACGTCCTCCTTCCAGGCATACCACTCCTTGAACTCGACCTTGACTTCCACACCGACGTTCTTGAGGTAGTTCTTGAACGCGAGCACCACGCGCTTCACCGCCTCGCTTTCCTTCTCGATCGGCACCTTGAGCGTCAGCGACAGCCGATTGCCCGCCTTCGCCATGATGCCGTCGGCGCCCAGGGTGAAGCCCGCTTCCTGAAGGAGCGCCTTCGACTTTTCGGGATCAAAAGCGAGGGGTTGCACATCGAGGTTGTAGGCCCAGCTACCGGGCGCGAACGGTCCGGAAATAATGGTCCCCTGGCCGTTGAAGAAGGCGTCCATCATCTCCTGCCGGTTCACCGCATGGGTGAAGGCCCTGCGCACGCGTGCATCGGCAAGCAGCGGGTTCCGCAGGTTGTAGCCGAAGAACGAGTAGGAAAGTGCATTGTAGGGTTGCAGAACGAAGCGCTTGTCGCCCTGGATCTCGGGAAGGTCCCGCGGGTTCACGAGCACGATCATGTCGATGGCATTGAACATGAGCGCCTGCGTCATGATGTTCTGGTCCGCAAAGGATTTTGCCGCCAGCTTGTCGATATGCGGCCTCCCTTTGAAATACGCTTCGTTGGCCACCAGGAGAATCTCCCGCTCGGCCGTAACGTTCTTCAGCATATAGGGGCCGGTGCCGATGGGGTTCTGGACAAAGGGATCATCCCGCGTCAGGTACAGGGGATTGGCCGGGCCGTGCTTGGGGATGATCTTGAAACTGAACTTTGCGAGAGCGTTCAGGATCGGCCGTTTGAGCGTAAACTTCACGGTCGCGTCATCGATCTTCTCGACGTTGGCGATGAACTCGTAGCGCACCTTCAGCGGTGTGATGGTCTTGGGGTGCATCATGATATTGTACGTGAAGATCACATCATCGGCCGTGAACGGCTTGGGCTGCTCGCCTTCGCGCGGGTGCCAGGTCACGTCCTTGCGCAGGTGAAAAATGTAGGTGTTCCGGTCCGGGGTATCCCACTTCTCCGCAAGCTCGGGCACGATCTCCTGCTTTTCGTTGATGCCCACGAGGCCGTTGAAGATCAGCTCCGTGATCCGCAGCGAGATCATCTCGTTGCTGGTGACGGGGTCCAGCGTGGCCGGCCGGCCGTATTCGCCGTAGCTGAGACTGCCTCCGTCCGGCCGGTTGTCTTTCTTGCGGCCCGCCTCTGCGGGAACAGCCAGCACTGCAGCGATCGCGATAAGCACCAGAACCATCAATGTCCGTTTCATATTTCCTCCTCAGACGAATTCGAAATTCGGAATGGCGAATGCAGAATAATAAAACAAAGGGACCTGCCTTCGTTCTTACCGCATTCCGAATTCCGCATTCCGCATTATACTTAGTTTATTTTCACGTCTCCGGCGCTCTTGTGCTCCATGGCATACACGCCCTGCATGGCCTCCTGGAGCTGGCGCACTTCGGGGAACTGTTTGCTCATCTCGAAATAGATCTCAAGGGCTTCGGAGAACTTCTTGGTCCTGAAGTAAGCATCGGCAAGGCTTACGAGCATCTCAGGGTCGTTTGATTCGATCTTGTTCTTGTTGCTCTTGTCGCGGCCTGCCTCAAGGTAGGTGATTGCCCGCGCAGTATCCAGCCTGCCGAGATAGTATTTGCCCAGCGCGATGTTCAGTGTAGAGAATTTTTTGCCTTCACCGGCCTGAACCGCAGCAGCGCTTTGCCGGGCCGCGTTCGAACATTCGGTTTTCAATCGTCTGCAGGTGAGCAGTATCTCCGCAAGCACGTCAGGGTCCTGGGACGGTTTGAAAGCAAGCTCGTCCCAGACCTTCATGGCATCGGCTTTCCGGTTCATGGTATACAGATTGGCGCCCTGCAGCACCCGGGCCTGGTCCTTGAACTGCTGGGGCAACTGCGCGGTCGCCAGAAACGATTCCGCGGTCTTCATAGACCGTTCCGCTGATCCGAATAGAGCATAGGCCTGGCCAAGGTAGAACTCTGCGGAACCTTTGACCTTTGTGTCGGCAGCGGCCTTTTCGAGCCATGCAATGCTCGCCTGTCCATAGAGCGAGGCCATGTCGTCCAGCAAAGAAAGGTCGTAAAAATTTATGACCTTCGTCTTGCCCAGCGTCTCCCGGTAGGAAAACGCCTTCAGGTCGGCACGCTTGAGCAGGTCCAGGCCCTTCTCGGTCAAGCCGGCCCGTGCGTAGACCGCTATCAGGTTCTTCACCATCCGTATGGAGAGCGGCTTTCCTCGCTTCTTCTGCAGGGCAAGGCTTTCCTCCGCCAGCGCTGCCGGGTCCTTGTCCTTCAGCCCCGCCCTGCTGTATGCCGCTGCCAGCTCGGCCTTCACCTCGGGATCGGCTGCATCGATGACCGCCCACAGCGGCGCCGCCTTCTCAGCCTCGTGGTTCACCTGATAGCTCAGTCCGAGACTTACCTGAGCGATCGCCAGGTACTGCGGTTCCAGCCCTTCATTGGCCAGGAACTGCCTGAGATAGATCGCGGCCACATCGGCCTTGC
>Ga0315272_10002012_pt1 | contig 10009 bp, 8 predicted proteins | sample C3_middle_MG_FD_203918 | JGI IMG/M metagenome (GOLD analysis project Ga0315272, IMG submission 203918) | Sediment microbial communities from Yellowstone Lake, YNP, Wyoming, USA - C3_middle | ecosystem: Environmental > Aquatic > Freshwater > Lake > Sediment | place: USA: Wyoming | collected...
TCCATCTCCGGCCCCAACGTGGCCCTGAACACCATTGCCGCCGAAGCGTTGGAAGAGATCGCCATCCGTCTGGAAAAGGCCAAGGACGTGAACAAGGAGATCCAAGCCATCCTCAAGGACGCCATGACCAAACATGGCCGGATCATCTTCAACGGCAACAACTACTCTGCCGAGTGGGCTAAGGAAGCCGCAAAGCGCGGCCTGCCAAACACCCGCAACACCGTGGATGCGCTCAAAGCCTTTGTCACCCCCAAGGCAATCAAACTGTTTGGCAAATACAACGTGCTTTCCAAGGATGAGCTGCACTCCCGCTATGACATCTATGTTGAGCAGTACGCCAAGCACATCAACATCGAGGCCCTGACCGCCATCCAGATGACCAAGCGCCAGTTCATCCCGGCGGCCATCCAGTTTGTCGCCGAACTCGGCGCCTCCCTGGCCGCAGCCGGCAAGTACGGCGCGGTGCAGAAGGGGTTGCTGGCTGAGGTTGGCAAGCATCTTGAGTCAGCAGGCAAGAAGGTGGCCAAGCTGGAGGCAGAAACCTTGAAGGCCCAAGCCATCAGCGCAGTGGAAAAGCAGGGTGCTGCCTACCGCGACAAGGTATTCCCCGCCATGGTTGACCTGCGTACCGACATCGACGCGCTTGAGGCCATCCTGCCGGCTGATCTCTGGCCGGTGCCGGTCTATAGCGATTTGCTGTTTAATTTGTAAGAGTACGGCGGCTAGGCGACGGGGCTTGTTCCGCCCTGCCGTTGCAATGTTGATCTAAAAAAAGGGAGGGAGTCGGTTGACTCTCTCCCTTTTTTCGTTATTGACAACCAATTCTGGGAATGAGATGGTTTTGTGATTCTGATGCTGATCGTCAGTTGCTAACTGATGTCGGTATTTGCTAGAAGGGCAAAATGTATAATCCGGCTAACGTTAATGTTAGCCTTGAGAAAGAATGAAATTCGAACTTGAACCAAATCGTCGCGTTATCACGAAAGACCAAGTGCTCGCTGACATCGCCGACGTCGCAGCAAAACTCGGTGTAACTTCCTTAACCATCCTTCAGTACAACAAGCATGGACAGTACGGTTCTAGCTTGGCTCGTCAGCGGTGCGGCTCATGGTTGCAGGCGATTGCCGAAGCCAACCTTTCGGTCAAACGCAACAACTCCAAAGCATCCCCCGATGAATTCATTCCTGATCTCAAGCATGTTGCCGAGGTTCTCGGCAAATCATCTGTAACACAAGCGGAATATCAAAATCATGGTCGTTTTGGTCCAGGAGTTGTATCGCGTCATTTTGGCGGATGGCTTAAAGCCCTGCGAGCGGCTGGATTGAAAAAGACTAGAGAGTATGGGGTGTCAGATGAGGATTACTTCCAGAATCTGGAAACAATATGGGTGCATCTTGGTCGACAACCTCGCTATGGCGAGATTCAGAAGCCATTCTCCTGCTATTCAGCGGGAGCATATGAGAGACGGTTCGGGTCTTGGCGCAAAGCACTCGAATCCTTTGTTGCCTTCGTAAATCAAGAGTCTAATAAAAATTCTGCGCATGAGGAACCCGAACCGGAAAAAGAGCAACGGGATATTGTCCTTCCTGCCATGCAGCCGGAACGATCACGCAGCATTCCGTGGCGTCTCCGGTTCCTCGTTATGCGAAGGGATGATTTCAAATGCAGGTGTTGCGGGAACAGCCCGGCTTTGTCGCCGAGCTTAGTTCTCCATGTCGATCACATCCACCCTTGGTGCAAAGGTGGTCGCACAACACAGGACAACCTTCAGACCCTTTGTGAGCAGTGCAACATCGGCAAGAGCGATTTGCCAATGACAGAAGACAAGAAAGGCTAACAACCGCATTAAGGCCAACGCAGGGAAGCTCAGAGACGCCACGCGGCAAGGTCATTGGCGGGGCGTTATCTCCTTGACGTCAGTTGTTCGAAATAACGGAAAAAAATCAGGTAGTGAACAACATCACCGCAGCCAGCCACCCGCACACCTCTCCCAGTTCACAGGAAGCGCCCAACACATCTCCGGTGACGCCGCCTAGTGCGTTGGTCGCCTTAAACCGGAGCCAAAAGGCAGGCAGCATTGCCGCACCGAGAATAATCAGTCCAGCAGACCAGTTCCACCAGATGAGCGGCGTCAGCAGGAGAGTGCCCAGTGCCAATTCCCTTGGGCCGACCTTGCCGACAAAGGCGTGGCCGGTGCCGCTGGCCCGCGGATATTGCACACCGCAGGCCAGGGTAGCCATGGCCCAGCGGGCCGCCACTGGCGCGGCGAACAGGGCAAAGAAAAGCGGTTCCTCACCGTTGGCCAGAAGTGCGGCAAGACAGGAAACCTTCAGGACAAGCAACAACACCAACCCGATCACCCCAAAGGCGCCGGTGGCCGAGTCCTTCATGATCGCCAGCCTACGCTCCGGGGTCTGCCCGCCGCCCAGGCCATCCAGAAGGTCAGCCAACCCATCGAGGTGCAAGCCCCTGGTCAGCCAGGCTCCAAGGGCCACCAGCAGCACCGCACTCACCAGCGGGGACAGTCCGGCCCGGACAAAAAACCAGGCGGAACCGGCCAGAAACCCGCCAATCAGCCAACCGACCAGGGGGAAAAAACCAGCGCTCCGCTTGAGCCCATCAGCAGGCAGCTCCGCAGGCAGCCGTGCAGGCAGGATAGTGAGAAAAGCAATGGCGATCCGAGCAGCCAGCAGCATGGTCTTCAATCGGCCTCGCTCACCCCGGCCTCGCCGAAGGTGGCCATCTCGTTCATGATCTTAAGCCCGGCCTCCACCAGATTCATGGTCAGCGCGGCGCCGGTGCCCTCACCCAGCCGCAGGTCTAGGTGCAGCAGGGGGCTCAAGCCCATCTTTTCAAAGAAGATTCGGTGGCCCTGCTCCGCCGACATGTGGCTGAAGAAACAGTAGTCCAAAACATGGGGGGCAAGGCGCTGGGCGACTAAGGCCCCGGCGCTGGAGATAAAGCCGTCCACCACCACCGGAATTTTGCTCCGGGCTGCTTCCAGAATACACCCGCAGATGGCGGCGATCTCCAAGCCACCCACTGCGGCCAGTGCCCCAAGGGGAGAATTCAACTGGTCCTTGTTCACGGCCAGGGACTGCTCGATCACCGCGATCTTGTGTTGCAGCATCACATCGTCGATGCCGGTACCCCGGCCAGTCACATCGGCCACCTTGGCAGGCAGCAAAGCAGCAAAGAGCGCGGCGGACGGCGTGGTGTTGCCGATGCCCATGTCGCCGGTGCCCAGAATCTCAGCACCATCCTCAATGGCCTCGCGGGCCATCTCCATGCCGACCCCGATGGCAGCCAACGCCTCGTCAACACTCATGGCCGGGCCCTTGGCCATATTGGCGGTGCCGGGCCGAACCTTGCACTGCCGCAACCCCTCGGCCTCAATCGGCACAGCCACGCCCACATCAACCACCCGCACCTCGGCCCCAACATGGCGGGCCAGCACATTGACCCCTGCGCCACCGGCCAGAAAATTCAGGACCATCTGCGGGGTGACCTCCTGGGGGAAGGCACTGATCCCCTCCGCCACCACGCCGTGGTCCCCGGCAAAGGTGAGAATGATCTTCTTTTCCACCTTGGCGGCAACGGTTCGCCGCATGGCGCAGGTTCTGGCCGCCAACATCTCCAGCTTACCAAGGCTACCCAGGGGCTTGGTAAGGTTATCAAGCCTGGCTTGGGCCTGGGCCAACACCGCCACACTGGCAGGTTCAATGGCTGCGCATACTGTCTGCAATTCTTCCGCTGTTCGTATCATCTTTCTATTCTCCTTTATTTCTCCGCAGCCAACTTGCACTGCGATACTGTTGAGTCTCTTGCAAAATTCTTCCAAATTGACTCCCCCTCCCTTGACGGGAGGGGGTCTGGGGGGTAGATGAAGCTGCAACCTGCCGATTTTCATGGCTGCTTCCCCCCCACCCTAACCCTCCCCCGCCAAGGGGGAGGGAACTTTTCTGGCTTTTGCAAAAAACTCCGTCATTTTTTATTTCTGAACAAAAGGCTGCCACGCCTCATCGAAAAGCGCCAACGAGGCCTTCAGATTTTCAAGACTGTACATCTCCAGGGTAACCACACCATCATATTCGGCTTCGGCCAACCGTTTGCCCAGCATCCTGGCCTGCCCCGCATCGGTCAGGGCCTGATGATCCCTGCCGTCCTGCACGCCATGATAGTGAAGATGCCGGACCTGGGGCAGCAGGGCCAAGCCTTCTTCCAGATCATGGCCGTAGTGGACAAGATGCCCGAGATCAAGGCAGACGCCAAAGCCGTACTCCGCAACGAGAGGGGCCACGAGACCGTATGGATACTCGATATTTTCGACCGCAACCAGCCTTTTCTCTTCGCCCAAAACACTGGACAATTCCCCGAGGCTGGCAGCCAGATTATCGAACCAGGCCGCTTCGGACAGATTCGGCTCCCGAGCCAGATGCAGGTCAAAACTTTGAGGGGCAAGAGGCGCCAGCTGGGCCATGAGCCGGAGAATCTCAGCGATGCCCTCCTTCCGCTCAACGCTGTCCGCAGCACCCAAGGCCAGGTCGGTGGGCAGGTGCACAGTATAGGTGAGAGCATGCTCCTCGGCAAGATTTCGCAACGCTTGCACATCCAAGGGCTGGGGCAGAAGACTTTTAGCCGCGCTTTCAAAAAAGAGCAACTGGACATCGTCCACCAGGGGCGCCAAGACCCGAACATTGGCCATGATATCCGCAAGCAGCACACAGGAAGTTGCGCCAAGCCGCCAGAGGCGAGATTTTCTTGGCATCATTACCCCTTGCCTCCGAGGGTAACCACCTCGCCAACCCGATCCTGATGGGCAAGAGAGATCGCAGGCACCGGGCAATCATCGCCCCGTTGCCTGCGAAGGCTTTCCAGAACAGCGGCCATCGCTTCCTGGGCAAGATGCGGATGGTTGTTGGTCTCGCTGATGTGCGACAAAACCACATGTTCAAGGGCATCGTGGAGGATATCGCCCAAGAAACCGGCGGCCTCGGCGTTGGCCAAATGCCCGGTCTTGCCACGCACCCGCTGTTGCAGGGAGGGAGGATAGGGCCCGTTGCGGAGCAGGTCCGGATCGTGGTTGGCTTCAAGCACCAAGCCGTGGCAGTTGCTCAGCCGGTGCTGCATGAGCTTGGACACCACCCCGGTATCGGTGCAGTATCCCAGGAACAACCGGCCATTGTTCAACAGAAACCCGACGGGGTCTGCTGCGTCATGGGAGATGGCGTAAGGATGGATCTGGAAATCCTGAAAGACAAAGGTCTCGCCTGTAACAAAGGCCTGGCGTTGCGGAAGGTTATCCAAGACCGACCCGGCTGCGGCCAGGGTTGCTTCATTGATAAAGACCGGCAGGCGAAAGCGGCGGGAGAGAATCGCCGCGCCCTTGACATGATCGCCGTGCTCATGGGTGATGAGCAGACCGGACAGGGTTTCTGCGGCAACGCCGATCTCTTCCAGCCGCCGCTCGATCTCCTTGCCGGAAAAACCGGCGTCGATCAAGAGCCGCGTCTGCCCGGACTCGACAAAAGTCGCATTGCCCTTGCTGCCGCTTCCTAGAACACAAAATCGCATTGTCTCTCCCACAAGAGTAACCGTTCAGCAGCGCCGCTTCGCTGCTGCCGCAGATGCGCGAAAGAGGCCTGTCCGCTATACATATGGTTTGCGGACAGGCTGATGACAAAGCAGATGCGGTGCTGCGGAACGGTTACTAAACTCCGGTATGGCCAAAGCCGCCGTCCTGCCGCCGGGTCTCGTCAAGCTTGTCCACCGCAATGACCGTGGCTCGGCAAACCGGCGCCAGCACCAGCTGGGCAATCCGGTCGCCCCGCCGGATGGTGAACGGTTCGCGGCCCAGGTTGATCAGACCGATCTTCACTTCCCCCCGGTAATCGGCATCAATGGTGCCGGGGCTGTTGACCACGGTGATTCCGTGCTTGATGGCCAACCCGCTCCGGGGCCGCACCTGCAGCTCATAGCCAGGAGCCAGGGCCACGGCAAAACCGGAAGGCAGCAGGCGAATCTCCCCAGGGGCGATCACCACCGGCTCAACTACTGCGGCGGCCACATCCATGCCTGCGGCCAGTTCGGAATGATAGGCTGGCAAAGGCAGATCGGCATGGCCTTCTGGCTTGAGCCAAGACAATCTGACCGTATGCATTTCTTCGCTCTGTATTTTCATAATTTTTTACTCCAGATCAAGGGAACGCCAATCCAATTCTTTTGCCTTGAGAGGGCCAAGAACGGTGGCGAACAGCGGCCTGTTAAAAAGGAGCGCGGCCAACTCGGCAATATCCTCATGCCGCACCTGATCAAAGCCTGCGGCAACCTCATCAAAGGAGACATAGCGGCCAAAGGTCAACTCATTTCTGGCGATTCTGGTCATCCGCGATTCCATGTTCTCGGCGGAAAGGAAGATCCCGGCCTTGGCGTAATCCTTGGCCCTGCCCAGCAAATCGTCGGAAACACTGCTCTGCCGCAAGGCCTTGATTTCCCTGGCGACCACCGCCATGGCCTTGTTCACTACCGCGGGATCAACCCCCATATACACGCCGAGATAGCCGCTGTCCGTGAAGGAAGACAGGTAGGAATAGATGGAGTAGGCCAGCCCCGCCTTTTCGCGCACCTCCTGAAAAAGCCGGGAGCTCATGTTGCCGCCGAGAAGCACATGCAGCAAATACAGGGCATAGCGCTCGGGAGCCACGAGGGGCAAGCCGTAAGTGCCAAGCACCAGATGCGCCTGCTCCAGGTTCTTTTTATGGAGCTTGCGCACCGGCGCGAGGGGAGTGGGGGGCTGTCGGCGAGCGTTTTCCTGGCTCGGTCCGAACAAGTCGCCCATCTGCTTCTGCCAAAGCCCACAGAACTGCTCGTGGTCCACATTTCCCGAAGCGGCAATGACAATCCTCCCTGGCGTGTACTCGCGGCGCATGTACTCGCGCAGGCTGTGCGAATCCATGGCTGCCACGACCTCACGTCGTCCGAGAACCGTATAGCCCAGAGGGTGCTCCCCCCAGAGACCGCCGGTGAACAGCTCATGGATTCGATCGTCCGGGGTGTCTTCCACCATGGATATTTCCTGGAGCACGACCTCACGCTCCCGGACCACTTCTTCCTCCTCAAAAAGCGAATTCCGGAAGATATCCCCCATCAGCCCGACGAGCCGTTCCACCTGATCATCCAAGACCGTGGCATAATAGGAGGTGGTCTCGCCGGAGGTGAAGGCGTTGGACATGCCGCCCAAGGTGTCGAACTCCTGGGCAATCTCCTGGGCCGTGCGGCTGGCCGTGCCCTTGAAGAGCATGTGCTCGACAAAATGGGCACTGCCGTTATTGTCGGGCTGTTCATCGCGCGCGCCCACATCCACCCAGATCCCTACAGAAACCGTGCGGGAGGGAATCTTTTCGGTGACGATCCGGATGCCGTTGTCGAAAACGGTTTTCTGATAGCTATTGGCCACGGCCTTCCTTTCTGATGACGGTTACAAGACGAAAAAGGGGAAAGAGGGCCGCGCCCCCCTTCCCCTTGGAAGAATCTAAAACTGATGGACTCGTAAAAATGAACCCCACATGTCCGTGACACAAAATAAAATGGTTACAAAACGGCAACCGTTGAAATCGCGGCTTTTTGCGATTTCAACAAAACATTACCCGCAGGCGACGGATCAGGAACCAGACTCCTCAAGAAGGACCGCCTTGCGGCTCAGACGGATCTTGCCGCGCTGATCGATCTCCAGAACCTTGACCCGGACCTCGTCGCCTTCCTTGAGAACATCGGTGACCTTCTCTACCCGCTTGGTGTCAAGCTCGGAGATGTGCACCAGGCCGTCAACCCCCGGCATGATCTGAACGAAAGCCCCGAAATCGAGGATCTTCTGGACAACGCCGTCATAGATCCGGCCGATTTCAGGATCGGCGGCGATCTCGTTCACCTTGGCGATAACCGCTTGGGCAACCAGACCGTTGGGTGCAAAAATCGTCACCTTGCCGGAATCCTCAACATCCATCTTGATCCCGAAATCAGCGGTGATCGACTTGATCATCTTGCCGCCCGGGCCGATGAGGTCGCGGATCTTGTCGGGGTTGATCTGCAGGCTGAAGATCTTGGGCGCATGATCAGGCACATCTGCTCTGGGCTGCTCAATCGCCATCTTCATCTTCTCAAGAATATGGAGACGTCCACCCCTGGCCTGGGCCAGAGCGCTGGTCATGATCTCCTTGGAGACGCCTTCGATCTTGATGTCCATCTGCAGGGCGGTGATGCCCTCGTCGGTGCCGGTTACCTTGAAGTCCATGTCGCCAAGATGATCTTCATCACCCAGGATGTCGGAGAGGATGACGATGGTCTCGCCGTCCTTGATCAGGCCCATGGCCACGCCGGAGACCGGTTTTTTGATCGGCACGCCCGCGTCCATAAGGGCAAGACTGCCGCCGCAGACCGTGGCCATGGAGGAGGAGCCATTTGACTCCAGGACCTCGGACACGATACGGATCGTGTAGGCAAACTCATCGCCTTTGGGCAGCACCGCAGACAAAGCACGCTCGGCCAGGGCGCCATGCCCGATGTCCCGACGGCTGGGACCACGCATGAAACGGACCTCGCCAACGCAATAGGGCGGAAAATTGTAATGCAACATGAAGCGCTTGAAGGACATGCCGCTGAGAGATTCAACCCGCTGCTCATCATCGCCGCTGCCCAAGGTGGCGGAAACCATGACCTGGGTCTCACCCCGGGTAAAGAGAGCGGAACCATGGACTTTCGGCAGGGCCGCGACTTCACAGCTGATCGGGCGAATCTCGTCGAAACGGCGACCGTCTATCCGGCACTGGTCCTTGACGATCCGGTCGCGCATCATGGTTTTATTCAGAGAGTGGAGATGCTCCTTGGCCTCCTTGAGGCTATCGGCATACTCTTCGCCAAGAGCGGCAATGATATCTTTCTGAAGCTGATGATACAAATCGCTGCGTTGCTGCTTGTCGGCCATGGTAATGACGGCCTGCATCCCCTCGCGGGCCAGCTCTGCCACCTTGGCCTTCAAAGCCTCATTGACCACCGGCGGAGTAACCGCCATCTTGGCCCTGCCCACTGCGGCCCGCATCTCTTCCTGCATATCCAGGATGGGCTGTAGCGCCTTGTGGCCGAAAAATATGCCCTCCAGAACCTCGGCCTCAGACAAGCTGTCCGCCCCGCCTTCGACCATGACCACGGCATTCCTGGTCCCGGCCACGATGAGGTTCAACCGGGATTTTTCCCACTCCTCAGGGCTGGGGTTGAGCACATACTGACCATCAACATAGCCCACCTTTACACCCGCCACCGGCGCGTTGAAAGGGATGTCGGAAACAATCAGGGCGCAGGAGGCGCCGATCATGGCCAGCACATCGGGGTCGTTCTGCTGATCGGCCGAAAGAACCGTGGCGATCACCTGGGTTTCATGCTGATAGCCTTTGACAAACAGGGGCCGCAGGGGACGGTCGATAAAACGGGCGGAAAGGGTTTCCTTGTCGCTGGGCCGACCTATCTCTCGCCGGAAAAAACTTCCCGGAATACGGCCCACTGCATAAAATCGCTCCTGATACTCCACGGTGAGGGGGAGAAAATCGATTTCCGCCTTGGGATCCTTGGCCGCGGTGGCCGTAACCAGCACCACTGTCTCCCCATAGGTTACCAGGGCCGTGCCGTTTGCCTGTTTTGCCAAGCGTCCAGTCTCAATGGTGAGGGGGCGTCCGCCCAGATCAATCGTTACTTTTTTAAACATATACTCTCCTCTAACAGCCGCCCCTTCCATTACTGGCAGCAACCACGTCGCCCAACAAAAGCCGGGCACACGCATTATCATTTACCGCAATGGAAAGGTGGTGTCTTCGCTGCCCCGACCGTACGCAGAAGCGGCGGTCTTGATTGCGCAGGGGCAAAATGGAGCCACCGCCAGAAATCCGGCGGTGGCTGTTATCGCATCTTACTTTCTGATGCCAAGTTTTTGAATCAGATCACGGTACAGATCAACGTTTTT
>Ga0315272_10002015_pt1 | contig 10004 bp, 7 predicted proteins | sample C3_middle_MG_FD_203918 | JGI IMG/M metagenome (GOLD analysis project Ga0315272, IMG submission 203918) | Sediment microbial communities from Yellowstone Lake, YNP, Wyoming, USA - C3_middle | ecosystem: Environmental > Aquatic > Freshwater > Lake > Sediment | place: USA: Wyoming | collected...
TGCCGGTGTTTGCGGCCTCGGGCGGCGCCGGCCTGGAATGGCGCGACCAGGCGATGTGCGCATATTACGGCGGGGAATTCCTCTATACACAACGCATTGCCATCACGAAGCGGTTCAAATACGTGTTTAACGGCTTCGACATGGACGAACTCTATGATTTCGACAGCGACCCGCACGAGATGCACAACGTGGTGAGCAACCCTGAGTACGCGAAGTATGCCGATGACATGCGGGCGCGTCTGTACGAGATGATGAGCGCCGTGGAAGATCCCTACGGGCTCCCACCGGCCTGGCATTCCGCGGGCGACCGTCCCAATCGCTACGGCGCGCCGCGATACTTGTCGCGGGGCAAGCGGATTGAAAGCTGACTTGGGCGCTTCGCCATTCCGCACAGAAGGCGATTACCTCGCCAGACAAGAGTGGCCCCCGGCTGTGCTGGGGAGGCGGTAGCCGTTTGACGTCTGAGGGAGTCCATCGCGAAAACTCCGATACGCGAGCCGATGAGCGCACGAAAGGAGTCTTCACTTTGGACGGGTCCGGGAGCTTAAGCCATTCGGCATGGGAGTGCAAATACCAGAGTTATCCAATGCTGAAGGGCCGGATTGATTCCAATGCGGGTTGAGCCTGAAGGGGAGGGCTGGCGAACCACGCAGGTGAACGACAATTCAGGTGCAGCAAGCCGATCAGTTGAACATTAAGCAGATGGAGGAATTTTTGAATGGAAAGGGACGTTTGGGTGTGTCGCGCAGGCGATTGCTACCCGTCCCCCAGTCCCCCCGTTCCGGTCCGGTCAACAGTTGATCGACCTAAAGAGGTGAGGTAACCTGTGAACCAGGGAATCGAATCGATCATAGACATTTCAATAAGAGCAAGAAACTAGGCGCGCTTTTCAATGTTTTCAATATTTCGCCAAGACTTAAGCAGGCAGTTCCCAGCTCCTGTTTCATGGCGCACATGCATAGAGGCATTTTTTGAAATGTCGGTTTGGGCCGTGGGTATCTTCCGCTTTGGCAAGTGGGCACAAGCGATCAAGTTCCGCCCTTTACGGCGGCTGCTCCTCTTAATTTACTTCCTGTCCTATAAGCTTGTCGAAGCGCTGAGCGGCATCCGCATTTCGATCGACTCCGAAATCGGTCCGGGACTGGTGATCCACAACTTCGGTGGCGTGGTCATTCACGGCCGGCTGGGCAGAAATTGCACGATTGTACAGGGAGCGCAGTTAATTTCGCGATCCGACGGCAAACAATCCGGCTGGCCTATACTGGGCGATGCGGTGTTTGTTGGCTCGGGCGCAAAAATCGTAGGAAATATCAAAATAGGCAACAATGTTAAAGTCGGCGCCAACGCGGTTGTTGCCGCGGACGTGCCCGATGACTGTATTGTTTTGGCGCCAGAATGTATAGTTCTGGCTCAAAGACGCGACCACGGCGCGAGCGATGGGAACCAGCATCGGGCCCACATTCCGGCCGAAGGTCCACACTCGGTGTTAACGGACTCGGGGCAACTCCTTCGGGAAACATTTCAGCTGCTGCCAGATTATCCGTTAGGAGACGACGTGGCACTGGACGAGCTGCCGGGCTGGGATTCTCTGAACTATCTTCGGCTCGTGATCGCGATCGAGTCCCGTCTGGGCCGGAAACTTGATCTGGACGAGACCGCCGGTCTGATCTCTACGGCCGACGTTCAGCGCTTGCTCCACACGGAAAGCACTGGCCAAATTAACGCCTAGGAAGCTAACAGATGCCGGTCCTCTTGCATCGCTTGATCGAGAATGCGGCAAACAATTCCAGGCGGCCCGCTTTCGCCGGGATCGGAACGCCTCTTGATTACGGCGGGTTTCTGCGGTTGGTGCGCTCGATTGCCGGCCGGATGCACGCAAAGGGCGTCCTCGCTGGCGACAGAATCGTGCTGTGCGCGCCCAACTCAGTGGAACTGGCAGCCTCGTACTTTGCTATTCATTGGGTTGGGGCGATCGCGTCACCGGTGGATCCCGGCCTTTCCGATTCGGCGCTTGCGGGTATAGTCGGTGCGACCAGCGCGAAATTGCTCGTTTCGCACCGCCAGTCTGCTGGTGTCGCTGCGGTGACCCCCGGACAACTGGCTGCCGATCCGAGTCCCGCTCAATTCGATCCGCTATGCGGAGAGGATGACGTTGCGGACATCCTCTTCACCACAGGCACTACCGGAGAGCGGAAGGGCGTAGTGCTGACGCATTCGCGCATTGCCCAGGCGGCCCTGAACATAGCTACATTCATTGGCAACGACGCGGATTCCGTAGAAATGGTGCCACTTCCCCTGAGCCACTCCTTCGGCTTGGGCCGGCTGCGCAGCATGGCTTTCGTGGGCAATACGCTGGTCTTGGAACGGGGCATGGCGAACGCCGGGGGCCTGCTCAAACGCATGAACACAATCGGGGTGACTGGTTTTGCCTGCGTGCCTACCGGATGGAACATCATCATGCGCCTTGCTGGTGATCAATTCAATGCCTTGGGCCGCAGCCTGAAGTACGTTGAAATCGGAAGCATGCCAATGGCTCCGAATGTTCGTCAATGGTTGATGGAGGCTCTGCCCCAGGCTAGACTGTGTCACCATTACGGACTCACAGAGGCCTCCCGCGCAGCGTTTACGGAGTATCACGCCGACGCACACAAGTCGAATACGATTGGTAAGGCTGCCCCGAACGTACAGATCACGGTTCGTGACGAGCGCGGAGTAGAGGCGCCGCCCGGAATCCCGGGTGAGTTGGTCATCCAAGGCGGCATGGTTTTGCGTGAATACTGGCAACGGCCCGACCTGTCCCACAAGTCGCTCACGGAGTGGGGCTTCAAGAGTGGCGACGCGGGGTGGCGCGATCGTGACGGCTACCTCTATCTGCAGGGCCGGAAGGACGATTTGATCAACGTCGGAGGCAAGAAGGTTTCACCGGATGAGGTCGAAGAGGCGTTAAGGAAATTCGCCGGAGTTGAGGACGCTGCTTGCATTGGAGTGGCCGATCCGGAAGGTATCAGCGGACAGGTCGTCAAGGCCTTCCTGGTCACCTCGGAGAATTTCGCTGCGGAACGCTTAAGGGAACACCTGAGGAATCATCTGGAAGAGTACCAACTGCCACAGGTCCTGGAGCGAGTCCGCGAGATTCCGAGAACGGAATCGGGCAAGGTGCAGCGTCACACGCTTCGAGGGGATGCAAGCTAGATCACGCCGGACCATGCGATGCCACCCGGCGGTACGGTAACGGGGCGTGTACTGTTTGAATGATTAAGTAGGAGTCCACCTGCGGCAAAATGCTGAGATCGGCGTGGAGCTGACTCAGAAACCGAAACAAGGAGGACTCCCAATGGACAGTGTGTACTATCTGAAACAAGCCGACGGGCGCGTGCTGTGTGAAGGCTCAGTGGCCGCCCGTCGGGAGCCACTGGGGGCTTGGGCGGCATTGCTCGAAAAGTCAGGATCCCCCGGCAAAGCCGGGGGGGCTCCTCTGCTTAGCTGGATAAACACGTAAGGAAATCGTGAGACGGAGAGACCGACGCGGCCTATTGGGCTTCCAGACGCTCGCCTTCCGACCGGTGCACCAGATAGTAGGCAGCCGGCACCAGTACGATGGTCAGAACCACTGATAAGCTGAGGCCGCCGATGATGGTTCGCGCGAGTGGCGCATAGGCCTCGCTTCCGGTTCCCATTTTGAGGGCCATCGGAAACAGGCCGATGATGGTCGCGAGCGAAGTCATGAGCACAGGCCTCAAACGGACCCGGCAAGCGCGTGCGATTGCGGCTTTGACGTCCAGGCCATCCTCCGACCGGAGGTGCCGGGCGAATTCCACCATCAGGATGCTGTTGGACACGGCGATTCCGGCCAGCATGATGATTCCCATCAACGACATGATATTGATGGTCGTCCCCGTGGACAGAAGGGTCAGAATGACGCCCGCGATCCCTGGCGGCACCGCCAGGAGAATAATCAGGGGATCCATAAAGGAACGGAACTGCGCGATCAGAACCAGGTACAGGAGGGCCAACGCCAATATGAGTCCAAGTGCGAAGCTGTGGAAGGATGTGCGCATGTTCTGGACCATACCCCGGATGTCAACCTCGGTATTGGCCGGCAGCTTGAGATTTCCGGTGATGTCACTGACGGCATCGGCGATCCTTCCCAGATCCTCACCCTCTGGCCGAACATACACGTCTATTACACGCCCCAACTGATAGTGATCCACTTCCGTCGGTGCAACCAACCGCTCGACGGATGCGATTGCGTCGAGGCGAGAGGATAGAGTGTTGCCAACGCCGCGCAGGGGCAGCGCCTTCAGATCCTCCACGGTCTTCACCTGATTCTCGGCGTATTGAACCGTAAGCATATAGTCATTGCCGCTCTTAGGATCGATCCAATAGCTCGGTGCGATCATCTGGTTGCTGTTGAGAGCGGTAATGACGTTCTGAACCACCTCCTTCTGATCCAGACCGAGTTCGATCGCGCGAGCACGGTCGATGTTAAAGCGCAATGCGGGGTAATCGATGTCTTGCGGAATGTATACGTCCGCAACTCCCGGCACCGCGCGGAGTCGCCGCGCCAGGCGGGTTGCCGAATCGAACGTCTGCTTCATATCGAACCCGGAGACCTGGACATCGATCGGGGCGGGCAAACCCAGGTTCAAGACCGCGTCTACCATGCCTCCCGGCTGGAAGAACACCGATACTTGGGGCAGCTCACGCTGAACCAATGGTTTCAGACGAGCCATGTACTCGTAGGTGCTGACCCGATGCGTCTGCTTGAGGTTCACCTGTATGAATGCGGTGTGCATTGCGGAATTGCTCGTGTAGATGGATGAGAAGCCGGGAACGGTCCCTATATTCGAGACCAGCATGTCCAGGTCGGGTCCGACCACCTCTCTGATCTTGCTTTCGAGTTGCGCGACGAGCCGTTCGGTAACTGCGATCCGAGTGCCACTCTGCGCTTTAACCAGGATTACGAACTGACCCGCATCGGTCCGTGGGAAGAACGACACACCGATGTGGGGGTACAGCGGGAGCACGGCCGTGAAGAAGACCGCGAAGGCCAGCAAGGTCACAATCGGCCGCCGCAGCGCCGTGCCAACCACGCGGTCGTAAGCCTGCAGCAGATTTTCGAACCGGCGATCGAACCACAGCGTAAAGCGCTGCCCCCATTTAGGAGCGCCCGGCGGCGGTGTCGGATTGAGACCTTCGGCGCCCTGGCCGGGAGCATGCTGATGCCGCGGTTTGAGAAACAGGGAACAGAACAGCGGCACAACGGTTAGCGCAACAAAGTAGGAGGCAAAGAGAGCCAGCACGACCGCCGCGGCCAACGCCGAAAACAGAAATTTACTCACTCCATAAAGGAAGGTGACGGGGAAGAATACGATGGCCGTGGTCAGCGTGGCAGAGAGCACGGGCAGCGCTACCTCGCCGCCGCCCTTCTCCGCCGCGACTCTTGGCGATTCCCCAATTTCCAGGTGACGATAGATGTTTTCGAGCACGACCACCGAGTTGTCGATCAAGCGCGAAAACGCCAAGGCGAGACCGCCGAGCACCATGGTATTGATGGAGCCTCCAATGAAGTACAGAGCGACGAATGCCGCCAGCGCGGACAATGGAATCGAAAACAAGACAGCCACGGTCGCGCGCATGCTGCCCAGGAATACGAGGATCAGGACGGACGTGAGCAGCAGGCCGAGTCCGCCTTCGTGTAACAGCGTATCGATCGCCTGCTTCACGAATTCCGATTGATCGAATACGACGTGGCTCTTTAGCTGACTTGGGACGTTCAACAGTTTGGCAACTTCCTGCTTGACCCCGTCTACGACAGCGATGGTGTTCGTGTCGCCGCCCTGTTTCATAACCGGCAGATACACCGACCGTTGGCCATCGATGCGTACCACGTTCGTCTGGATCTGTTTTGCGTCCTTGGCGACTCCGATATCCGAGATGCGCACCAGAGCCTGTTTGTCCACCTTGATGGGCATCTGGTTGATTTCGGAGACTTGGTCCAGTTGGCTGTTCGTAAAAACGTTATAGTCGAGATCGCCGATCTGAACGTCTCCCCCCGGCAGGATCAGGTTCGCGTTGTTCACTTTCCTGACGATGTCCATGGCGCTGAGCTGATAAGCCTCCAGCTTGAACGGATCGACATACACCATGATTTGCCGGTATGAGCCCCCGAATGGCACAGGCACCGAGGCGCCTGCGACGCGAGCAAGTTGGTTTCGGACCGAAAACTGTGCAATGTCCCGCAGTTGCGTCTCATTCAGTCCTTCGCCTTTGAGCGTCACCAGGCAGACCGGAAGACTCGAGGCATCGAATTTCAACACGACAGGCGGCAAGGTGCCCGGGGGGAGCCTGCGAAGCTGCGCCATGGCCAGATTCGAGATGGTCGTGACGGCGGAATCGGAATTGGTGCCCGGCTGAAAGTAAACCTTGATGATGCTCACGCCAGGTAGAGATCGCGATTCGATATGCTCGATGCCGCTGCCCAGCGTGAAGAAGCGCTCGAACCGACTGGTGATATCCGCCTCGATTTCCTGGGGCGCCATCCCGTTATAAAAGGTCGCCACCACAACGACCGGGATGTTCATGCTCGGGAACATATCAACCGGCATGCGGGTGAGAGCAGTTACGCCGATCACGGCAATCAGAAGACAGACAGCCAGAATGAAATAGGAATTATGGATTGCAAACTTCGGCATAGGTAGACCTCAAGCTTCGCAGGCGAGCTGGGACGAGCAGGCGGATTACGACGAGGACATAGGGATTGCGTATCGCAATTGGGACATTCAGTGGAACTCCTTACTGGGCGGAGGAGCCACGCTGGCGAGTTTAGGGCGAACCGCCTGGCCCCGCTGCAACCCGGAGCGGCCGCTCAAAACAACCCGGTCGCCTTCGTTCAAACCGGAACGGACCTCGACGTTTTGAGCAGTCTCGAGTCCCAGCGTGATCGTCCTGGGCTCGACGCGATTGTTCGCGGTTATCACCATCACACGCCCGGCGGCATCGCCGTCGCGATCGACCGCCGTTACTGGTACAACAAGGACGGCGTCCCGGCGGTCCAGGGTGAGATTCACCTCGGCGTACATACCTGGAATGAGCACAAGGTCGGGGTTCGGAACGTCCACTTCCGTATCCATGGTCCTAGTCGCCAGCGACACCTTATCCACGAAGCGCGCAACGCGCCCCGGAAAACTGCGGTTCAACGCGGGAACCCGAACCTCCACCTGCTGCCCGATGTGCACTTTGGCGACGGCCGACTCGGGAACGGGCAAAATCAGCCTGAGCAGGTTGTTTTCCGAAACTTGTACAAGGGGCATGGCCTGGGTTTGCGATGCCGTTCCCGCCTGTAACATCGCGCCGTTGTCGGCGTATCTCTTGGTAACGACGCCGGTGAACGGCGCCACAACTTTTGTGTAGTTCATCAGAGTGTGAACCTTGTGCACCTCGGCCTGATTGACCTGCACCTGTTCTTTCGTCACTGCGAGCGCCGAATTCGCAGCGGAAATCTGCGCTTCGGCCACCAGGTCCTTGCTTCGAGCGTCGTCGATTTCCTGTTGAGCAACCAGCCCCCGCTTGCTCTTTGAGACCGCGGACAGCCGTTCGAACGAGAGATGCACGACCTGATGAGCTGCTTGCGCCCGCCGGATCTCATCGTTGGCGCGGGCCACTTCGGCCCGGCTGCGCTCGACTGCGGCGTTGACGCGCGCAAGATCGTCGTCCATCTCTGGGATCTCGATGGTTGCGAGCACCTGGTTCTGCGTCACGCGGTCGCCGACATCGACGTTGATCTGCTTGACGTAACCGGCAACCTTGGCCATCACATCGACTTCCTGGAATGGCTTAAACTCAGCCGTCAACACGAGATTGTGCGACAGGTTGTGCTTAACGACATCGGCCACCGCAACGGTGGGCAACTCGGGTGTGCCGACCATGCCGGCATTAGCCTGACTTTTCGAACACGCCGCGGTGAATAACACTCCCGAGGCCGCGACAAGCGCTAGAAATCCTGGAATGGCGATCCTCTGGATCGGTCTGGTTAGCATCTATTTCCTCCGCCATTGCTCCTGATCGCTTCGAGGAGCTTCTCACGTGAAAACTCGGGGGACTGGCACAAATCGACGATGCGTTGTTCGCCGGCGCGAATTTCCGACGCGACGCGTGGGAGTTCTTCCGCAATCTCGATTGGAATTGAGACAACACCGTGGCAGTCGGCGTACAGCAGGTCACCTTGCCGAATCTCAAGCCCGTTGATGTCAACCGGGCTGCCGTAGCCGACGATATGGGCGTACGCGTGGGACACGGTAACCGTTCGAGCGAACACCGGGTAGTTCATCCGCCGGATGCCGGGAAGATCGCGCACGGCTCCGTTAGTAATCACACCGCGACAATTGAGAGCCTGCAGGATTGCGGCATGTACCTCGCCCACGACGGAACCGGTGCCAAGCTCCGCTTCCAGATCCTCAAAAACCGCCACACGCGGAAGCGGCACCCTATCAATTTCGGTCCACCAATCCGTCCGATCGAAAAAGGAAGGTCCGGTCATCGGAGGATCCGATGACCGGACCTTAAACGTGGCCGCGTATCCGAGCAAACGCGCAGAGTCGTCGGTGAGGCACTGCAGACCGGGTCGCGTAAAGCCCTGGTTGCGCAGTCGAACGCCCAAGCGCTCGATCGCGTTGGCGACCGTGCAAGTATCGAATTGCTGGAGGGTGGCGAGGAGCTCTTCTGGAAGCATTCGCCCCCGATTGCCCGCGATGGAAGAACCATCGCCCATCAGTGGCATGACAGCACCCCTGCGGTCTCTTCCAGCGCGGCCGCCAGCTTGTCCACACTCAAGCCCTTGGGCCCACACAGCCGGGGCAGTTCCGGCTCTTTGTGGAACAGGCCTCGTGCGCTCCGAATGAGTTGGCTGTCATATCCGGCCGGAATCGAGTGAATTCCGTGCAAGTCCCCGTGCAGCAGGTCGCCGCAAGAGATCCGCAGCCCCCCCATTTCCACGGGCTCGCCAAAATCTACGACGTGAGCTTGAGCATGGGAAACGGCGACGCTTCCCGAAAACAACTGGAAGCCCAGTTTTTTGTTGGCAGAGAGATCCTGAACTGCTTCATTCGTGACATACGCTACACAGCCGAGGGCGCGGCTGATTCTCGCGCGGACCTTCCCAAACAGCGCTCCACGACCGGATGAGTGATCGACGTCCTGCATCGCCACAATCCGGGGCGTATGCATGCGGGTCAAATACCGCCGCCACTCGAGATGCGGGTGGCAGCGCCGTCCCCTTATAGGAGGCATGTATGCCGTGATTTCGCCAGTGGCAGCGTATCCCAGAACAGGAGGCATCTCGGGAAATCCGCGAGCTGCCGTACCGGTTACGGAGCCTTCATTGCTGAGGTGAATGTCTAGCATCTCAAGGGTATTCGAACGGGTGCAAGTATCAAACTGTCGAAGAATCTCGAATTCTCCTTAGAGAATCGTTGTCTTTTGCATCAAGGCCACCCGCCTTGCCGGCGTCGCTGGTGCCCTCAATCAGGTCAGTGCTGCTGCTCCCGGTGATCTGAGGAAGGATCTCGAGCAGTTCCCGCACGGCTGGACTTCGTCCCACTATGTCTTCAAACGTGTGTCGCGATCGAGCTCTATTGAAGCGCACGCTCGTTCGCAAATACTGCCGCGGAAAACGTCGCGGCAAGGACTCCCGTTGGCATCCCGTCTCCGCACGCCGGTGATCCGTTCGGCGGTGCGGCTGCATGTAGTGATCCGCCGCTCCGGGCCTACGGTGAGGGCGCCCTCGTTAATGAGATCGGAGGATAGCATCTGCGGATAGCATCGCTTGATACCTGAGTATAATTCACGCCCTGGCGGTTGGCAATCCGCGATCAACCCGCGTGTCGCTAGTATGTGATCTGTCCGCTCCAATTCACACATGATCTGTCCGCTCGAGCCGAGCGGCGGGTGACGCTGGGTGAGTGAACCAGCCCAAGCAATGCCCAGCCGCGGAAGTGGAGCGGATG
>Ga0315272_10002018_pt1 | contig 9991 bp, 8 predicted proteins | sample C3_middle_MG_FD_203918 | JGI IMG/M metagenome (GOLD analysis project Ga0315272, IMG submission 203918) | Sediment microbial communities from Yellowstone Lake, YNP, Wyoming, USA - C3_middle | ecosystem: Environmental > Aquatic > Freshwater > Lake > Sediment | place: USA: Wyoming | collected...
CCCGGGCTGGTACTAAGTTTGCGAAGGTATACCTTCCCGGATTGGATGGGACAGCGGGTTATCTGCTGGCACTGATCCTGTTTATGAAGGGTTACCGGGTAAGGGGTGCCATGGGAATCGACATGCCCTCGAATTGGCTGGCCGTTCATCCGGGATTCACCCGAGCCAAGGCGGAAGCGATAATAGCGCGGTCCCGTCCGTCCCTGGTGAGATTTGCTGACCGCTTGTTATCAGGGCGTAGATTTTTCGGGTCCTGGATTTCGTTCCCATTTGGATTGCTGCTTATTCCAGTATCCCTCGGATACCTGATATATGGCCGGGCACTATTTGGAAAACTCTTTTTTGCCGGGGATAAATGCAACGGCTGTGGATTGTGTGCGAAGCAATGCCAGCACAATGCCATTCGGATGCACGGGAAGCCGCCACGGCCTTATTGGACTTTCCGTTGTGAATCCTGCATGCGGTGCATGGCCTACTGCCCCAAAGAGGCGATAGAAGTGAGCCATTCCTTTGCGGTGATGGCAGGTGTATTCATGTCTATATACCCACCGGTTCTCGCAGGATTGCTATTCGGTGCGGTCCCGGAATGGCGGGCTACTCCACTGGGTAGTCTTGGTTACCAGGCTTCCCTTTATGCCTTCTGGCTGGGCCTGCTTATGCTTCTATACGTTGTTTTCTGGTTGGCTACAAGGAACGCCATAGTTAACCGGATTTTTGGATACACCACTTTTACCCGCTGGTTTCGCCGGTATAACGAACCGGAAACCCGGGTTGTTGAAATGCTCACCCGGAATGAGTGGCGGGGCAAATCTTAGGCGGTTTGGGTAGGATATAGCCATGGAAAATGTGAAGTTAGGCCGCCTAAATGTGTCACGGTTCATCCTGGGTTCCAATCCCTTCTCCGGGTTTTCTCATCAGGGGGAAGCACGGGACAAGGAGATGATGAAGTTTTACACTTCAATTCATATCAAGGAAACCCTCCGGCAGGCGGAATCACTCGGGATAAATGCGGTAATAGGACGGGCGGACAAGCATGTAATCCGCATCCTCATGGAGTATTGGGACGAGGGCGGGAAAATCCAGTGGTTGGCCCAGACCTGCCCCGGGGTTGGTCCTACCGATACCGTGCTTTGGGAGGCGATTGAGGGCGGGTGTTCAGCCTGCCATGTCCATGGTGGGACCATGGACTTTCTTGTTGCGCAGGGTAAGACCGATGAGGCTAAACGCGCAGTAGAAGCGCTCCGCGAAAAAGGTATTCCGGCAGGGGTGGCAGGGCACCAGACTAAAGTTTTCCAGTGGGCAGAGAAGAATCTGCCCGTGGACTATTACATGACCAGCTACTACAACCCGTCCAACCGGGAATTGCGGCCCGAGCATATTCATGGGGCCGAGGAAACCTACCTCGAGGAAGACCGGGCTGCCATGATTAAGATGATTGCCACCCTGTCAAAACCCGCCATTCATTACAAGGTGCTCGCCGCGGGACGGAACAAGCCGGATGAAGCCTTTCAGGTGGTCGCCAGTGCGATGCGTCCCCAGGACATGGTTTGTGTGGGGGTTTCATTGGGGGATGACCCGGCGCAGCTTGAAAAGGATGTCAAGCTGTTCGAAAAGCATTCAGCTGGAAGATAAACCTGCAAAGAATTGACTCTTTGAAATGTTTCGTATGAGGAAAATCATTGTGTTTGCCTGCTTATCTGTTTCTGCGCAATTGTTTGCCATGTCTCCTTGCCGGGATGGGCATGAAGTGCTGGTAAGGGTAAATGACCGTAATTTTGTCCCATCTTTAAAGTCCCCGGGAATATCTGCGTCAATGGTGAAGGATTCCAGCGGGCGAATCGATGGAGTTGAAGTCCTGTTCAGCAGGGGGGAACGGACAGTATTAAAGCTGAATAAATCCATTCACCTGAGAAAGTCGGATTGGACCGGTTATGCCTCCCTGAATCTGGATGTGGAGAACACTTCTTCAACGGTTATAAATATTGGGGTAAGCATCGTATCCAAGGAAGATTCCTGGGAGGATGGAAATCGGGCAGGATTTACAGCGCGTATGGCGCCAGGCCGCGCCCAATGGAGCATTCCTCTTCCGCAATTGAGGTATACCAACGGATGGTCCTGGCCAAGACAGGCCGGGTTTGAGCGGATCGGGGGGTGGGGACGGGCCGATTCGGCGCAAATTGCCACTTTGGAATTGTCAGTTGATAATCCAGCCCGGGATGTTGGGGTCATTATTCGTGCAATTTCGCTGGAAGGCCGGATACCTTCCGAGAAGTGGGTTGATAGATATGGCCAGAATACCTGTGGAGATTGGCCGGGGAAAGTGTCATCAGACGTAGATATCGTCGCAGCAGATATGCGGGAGGGAATGGATTTGGTGTCCGCCACTTCTTTATCTTTTGGCGGAAGGGACGAATACGGGGCATGGACTGCAGGTCCACGGAGAAAGGAAGGCAGGTTTTTCCGTGTTGAGAAATACGGTGGACGCTGGTGGTTTGTGGCGCCATCTGGCCGCCCCTGGTTAGCTGTCGGCATGGATTGTGTTATTCCCGGGATATTTGCCCGAATGGACTCCACAATAAAAAAGGCATATTCCTGGCTGCCGCCGGAGATGGGGGAGTTCGCCTCTGCCTGGAAGCCGGGAGAGCGCGATGCCGCCGACATGACCTGGCCATCGTTCTACCGGGTAAACATCATCAGGAAATGGGGCCCAGATTCCTTCCTTTCAAAGTGGCGGGAGCGCGCGATTGCCCGGACCCGGGCGTGGGGTTTTACCTGTTTTGGAAACTGGTCTGATGAGTCACTGTTCAAGTCCGGCATCCCGTATTTTTCTGTCGGACCGGATATCTGGACTGTCAAAGTCCCCTTCGTTACATCGGATATAGCCGATGCGTTCCATCCGGATTTTGAGGCGGAGGCAGGTAAGGCGGCAGAAGGACTGAAGCGGTTCCGGGGAGATCCCTGGCTGGTCGGCCATTTTATCGGCAATGAGATGAACTGGAATGAGTTCCCGAAAAAAATGCTTGAGGCCCCAGTCGACCTGCCCTCCAAGGCGGCATTTATGCAGAGGATGCGGAAGCGCTACCGCTCTATTGCGGCGATGAATTCCGCCTGGGGAATCAGCGCGTCCGCGTTTGAGGATGTCCGCTGGCCGGGACGCCGAAAGGCCAATGAAGCGGCAAAGCGGGACATGGGGGACTTCCTGATGGTTTTTGCGGACCGTTTCATCGGCGGTTGGGCCAGAGCCATCCGTAAGTCAGACCCCGACCACCTGCTGCTGGGGACCAGATTCCATGCCGGCAACCGGCCTGATGAGGTGGTTCGGGCAACCGCGAAATACATGGATGTGGTGACATTCAATTGTTACGGTTATTCAATCGACCGTGCCGAATTCGACCGGCTACAGGCGATGACCCACCGGCCTTTCATGATCGGGGAATACGGTTTTAACAGTATGGATATGGGACAGTTGAGCGTAGCTGTTCCGGTCCGGGACCGGGCGGAACGCGGGGCGGGCTACCGCTATTACACGGAACAGGTAGCCGCCATTCCATATTTTGTCGGATGCCAATATTTCCAGTATCTGGATGAGCCGATAACCGGCCGTTTTGACCGGGAGACTTCATATAATGGATTCGTGAGTGTTTCCGACATGCCATATTCCGACCTGGTTGAAGCTGCGCGGGAAACCAATGGGCGGATATATGCCATTCATAACCAGTCGATAACACCTGTTTTGGTTCAGCCGGAGCAATGAAGAAACCATGAAAAAGAAATCAGGGGCCCAGCTGGTGATGCTCGAAACGGAGTCTGCCGGCGTCCAGGAATTCTCGCGCCAGGCGCGGGCAACCTGGATTAATCCCGACTCTCTTGATGATGCAATCCGGGCAGAAGTGGATTCAATCCAGGTTGTTGATACACATGAGCATCTGGAGCCGGAATCCGTCCGCTTGGGGTTGCGGCCATCGTTGAAGCCTTTTCTTCATATCTATGCTCTTTCCGACATGGTTTCGGCGGGGCTTCCGATTAAAGAGGCGGAACTATTTAATCGTGATGACTTATCGGGGGAGCGACACTGGAAGATTGTCCGGGATTTTTGGCCGCTTATACGGAATACCTCGTCAGCTTGCGCTGTCAGGCTTTCTTTGAAACAGCTGTATGGGATTGATGACCTTCGGGATTCCACCATTCTTCCCCTGATGGAAGCCATGTCGGCACGCACTTCCGCGGGGTTCTATCGCTGGGCTCTCCGTGATTTGGCGGGTATTGAATGTGCATTGGTGAATATTACTGAGCCACCCGCCGGCGAATTATGCCGCAAATCGCCCGACCCGGAAATAATGCTCTATGACATCTCTATCGCCCCCCTCATGGATGAAAATATTGTCCTGGCTCCTTATGAGAAGGCTTCCGGGATTGAATGTGGCAACCTGGCGGATTGGAAGTCCATTATTGACAGGCAATTTGAGCTTTGGGCGCCTACGGCAGTGGCCATAAAAAACCAGTGTGCCTATACGCGCAGCCTGAAATTCGACAATGTCCAGGAATCTGACGCTGCCCCCTTGTTTGAAAAGTGGCTTGTCCGGAAGGAGGGGGCTACTGCTCCTGAAAAAAAGGCTGTCCAGGATTTCGTTTTTCATCACTGCATCAGGCGGGCAATAGACCACGGACTGCCGGTAAAAATCCATACCGGATATCATGCCTGGAATAATTATTCCGAACCATCCTGGTATCAGCCAAAGGATTTAACTAACCTGTTTAGAAGGTATCCCCGCGCCCGGTTTGACTTGTTTCATATCGGGTATCCCGAACAGATGGATGTGGTGGCACTGGCCAAGCATTTTGCCAATGTCCGAGTTGATATGTGCTGGGCCTGGCTGCTGGATTCCGGGGCATCGTTGAGTTTTGCCCGGCATTGTCTGGGAGCCCTGCCCATCAATAAGGTGTTCGCATTTGGAGGCGATTATGGCGCTCCGGACTGCGTCTATGGCCATGGCAGGATAGCCCGGGATGGCGTGGCTTTGGTGCTTAGCGAGGCAGTTCGTGAGGGGAGAATGACCAGAAATGATGCCAAAGAGATTGCCCGGCGGTGGCTGAGGGATAATGCTATGGAAATGTTCAAGGTGGATTCGAAACGGGATGCGGCGAAGGCCGCCCAGATGGCGGAGGATTTATGACGCCCGCCCGTAAAGCAGTACGTAAACCCGTTGAGAAGGAGGCCAAGGCGGGCTCTCCGGTGTCCTGGCTGAACCCACGCATTCTTGATCCTTTTGTACATGAAGAGGTCGAAAAAATCCGGATAGTTGATACCCATGAACATCTTGATGAGGAAGAAGTAAGGCTAAATCAGCCCAATGACCTGACCAAATTCTTTATGTATTACGCCTTCAGCGATTTGGTTACAGCCGGCCTTCCCGCTGATGCCCAGGGCAAGTTCTTTGCGACGATTGACCCCCTTGAGCAATGGAAATTAATCAGGGAATATTGGCCATTGGCCCGGCACACCGGCTTTTCAACCGCCATCCGTTTATCTATTAAGGAACTCTATGGAATAGACGACCTGCGGGACGACACCATCAAGCCATTGATTGAGGCTGTTGCAGCGAGAAACCGGCCCGGGGTTAACCGCTGGATCCTAAAGACGGTAAGCAATATTGAATGTTGCCTGGTTAATGCCAGTGACCCCGGTGACCTGGCGCGCCGCACCAAGGCGCCCGGATTGTTCCTTTTTGACATGGCGGTATCGGATTTTTTTGCAGACAAGCTGGACATGACCCCATTCGAAAAGTTTACCGGCCTATCCTGTTCCTCCCTCCGCGACTGGAAGCGGATTATCGACTGGTATTTTGCCAGGTGGGGCAGGCAGGCAGTGGCAATAAAGAATGTCTGTGCATATTGGCGCCCCCTTAAATTTGAGGATGTTCCGGAAGAGCGCGCCTCGGAATGTTTTGAGCGGTGGGCGCTGCGTAATGAGGATGTTACGGTTGCTGACCGGCGTGCTGCCCAGGATTTCATGTTCCATTACTGCATCAGGCGCGCAACGGATTATGGGCTGCCAATCAAGATCCATACGGGATATTTTGGCGGAAATGGATACATGGATATGTCATTGTTCCAGGTTAAGGACCTGGTTAACCTGTTCCGGCAGTATCCAGAAGCCCGTTTTGTGGTTATGCACCTGGGTTATCCGGAGCAGGGCGACCTTATAGCCCTCGCCAAACACTATTCAAACGTCTGGGTGGATTTCTGCTGGGGCTGGATTATAGATCCGCAGGCTGGTTTGGAGGTTGCGAGGCAGGCCCTGGGCGCGCTTCCGTCAAATAAAGTATTCGGGTTTGGCGGTGATTACGGATATGCCGATGTGGTTTATGGACATCAGCGCATCGCCCGAGATGGAATATCGCTGGTATTGACCGAGGCAGTCCGGGATGGAAGGCTTTCAAAGAATGACGCCAAAATGGTTGCACGCCGGTGGCTTCGTGAGAATGCCATGGAGATGTTTCGTATCGAGGATAAACGGAAGGCCCAGGCAATGGGCCAGCCCGGGGCCCGGCCTAATCCACATACTAAAATCGGATAAGTATGGATCTAATACATAAGCCGGATTGGGATTTAACAAGGGACCGCTTTTTGGATTGGTGGAGCCCGGCCATGGAGGGGCCAATTGTCCAGATAGAATGCCCCCGGGATAACGCTCCTATACTTCTTAAGCCGCAATGGTTGAAAGGGAAAGATCCCTGGTGGTGGTTCATGGACTGGATCGCGTCTGAGAATGAAGCGACACCGGAGGAATTCTTTGGTTTTTGGAATGCGCATCTGGGAACCCGCCGGTTTATGGGGGACTCTTATCCGCACTTCTGGCTGAATTTTGGCCCAGGTTCAATTGCCTCCTACCTGACCGGAATACTGGAATACTCTGGGAGCACAGTATGGTTCGAGTTATCCAAGCCCCTTCCCTGGACTGAAATATATGAAATGGGTGCCGAGGACCATGCCTTATGGTGGCGGAGGACCAGATTGGTGGCATCCGCGGTCAGCCGGTTTGGACGGGGACGTTTTATTGTTGGGACCGCAGATTTGGGGGGTATCCATGACATTCTGGCTTCTTTGCGCACGACCGAGCAGTTGATTGTGGATTGTGTCGAGGACCCCGACCTGGTGATGGAAGGTGCATTAAGAATGGTGGAGACCTGGCAGGGATGCCATGATGAGCTCGCCGAAATTATCCAGATGGACGGTCAGGATGGGACTTCAGCATGGATGGGGTTGTGGGCACCCGGGCGCTGGTATCCAATTCAGTGTGATTTTTCGGCGATGCTTTCGCCGGCACTTTTTGAAAAACTGGTTGTTCCAATCCTGCGGGCTCAGTGCGACGGGTTGGACCATTCGATTTACCATTGGGACGGGCCAGGCCAGATACCCCACCTGGATCATCTGCTGGAGATTGAGAATCTGGACGGCATTCAGTGGGTTCCCGGGGCTGGAGCCGCCGGTCCGGCTGACGAGAAGTGGTTTCCCTTGTATGACCGCATCCAAAAGGCCGGCAAAAGGCTGGTGCTTACCTGCTCTCCGGCTGAGGCGGAAATCCTGCTGAAACGCCTTAACCCCAACGGATTGGCCCTGACCACTTCCTGTGGTTCCGAGGATGAGGGTAAGCGTTTAGAGGAAATAGTCCGCAAGATTTCCTGACCGACCTTTTTATGCGAAAAGGCTTAGTGGTGGCTTAATTGCGTTGATTTATTCAGTAGGAATGCTTGCGAGAGAATTTGTTCCTTTCCGGGTTTCCTCTTTATTTGTTGGCCTCCTTGAACTAGAATATGCATCAATATGAACAAACGCTTTTCCATAACCATGACGCTGGCATCTATTGCTGTTCTTTCAGTCCTTTCCGGCTGTGGGGCAAATTACCAGGCAATAAAAGCCGAATTAGGGAATAAAGCCGGGACAGATAACCTGGATATCCGGGCGACCTATCCGGTTGAGCCGGGAAAGCTGGCGGAGGTGGCAGAGTATGCCATCACAAATAATGGTTATCGGCTCCTTAAGAAGGAAGAGACTCCTGATGGTTTCTATGTTGTAGGCCGGATTTCACAGCAAGTCCTCTTTTTCAGGTTTGATACACCGGTAGGAGCCCTTATACGGGCCAAGGCGGAAGGCGGTTCTGAGGTGGTAGTGGTATCCAAGGCGAAGGACAAGGCGGATGACATGCTGGGCTGGATTGCGGATGCATTTAAGAACCAGAAAAAGTTTGCCGCCTGGGTTAAGCCGGCCGCGGTAGTTGCGGCGGTCAAGCCGGTGGTTGCCCCAGTCCCCGGTGAAGTCCTTAATGTAGCCGTTTCAGATTTCACCGCGGATGGTGTGTCGGCATCGGACGCTTCAGTAACTTCCAATCTGTTGAGAAATGCCCTGGTTAATACGGGCGCCTTTAATGTTGTGGAAAAATCGCGCATGGATGCCATCCTTTCCGAACAGGCATTCCAACAGGCCGGGTGCACAGAACAGGATTGCGCCGTGAAGCTGGGAAAACTCCTGAATGTAAAAAGGATGTTCATCGGTTCATGCGGTAAGTTGATGGGCGAATTTATGGTAAGTGTCCGGGTGGTGGATGTGGAAAGCGGGAAAATAACTTTTGCCGATGATGTAAAGGGTGAATCGGCAAGTAATCTTAAGGATGCAATAAAAGCTTTGGCTGAAAAGATGGCGGCCACCCGGATATAAGTTCAGCGATGACCGGAAGTTCCATGGTTTGCCTGGTATGACAGGCGGAACGGAATGGCCTGAACGGAATGCGGGGAAGACTTTGTGGTCTTCCCCGCCTTTGATTTCTGAGGTGCAGCGCTTTCGTGACTTATGGTGGTTTAAGCTGCTGATCGTTTTGACCGGCCTGGCACTATTTGCGCCCCTGATTACCACTATTATTTTTGCCATTATTGGAAAAGGAGCCAATTGGCATGGAATGTTGTCGATGAAAACCATTCTGAGTATGGCAATCGGATTATTCGCCGGAGCATTATCCATGACGCTTTTGCTGACCATGCGCCTCGAAACAGATGTTACGGCGGCGGGAGTCCATGTCCGGTTCCGGCCTTTCCACTTCAAGGCCAAATTCTATCCATTCGGGGAAATTGTTTCAGTTGAGGCGGTTACATATCAGCCTCTTCGCGACTATGGCGGTTGGGGCATCCGATATGGCCGGAATGGCTGGGCTTACAACGTCCAGGGGAACCGGGGAGTAATGCTGAAGTTTTTGGACCGTGGAAATCTGCTGATTGGGTCGATGAAAGCAGATGAAATCGCCGAAACAATATCGAAAAGGCTGCAAAAACTGAATCGCGTCTGAATTAGCCAGCTGGCAAATAAAACGCCCGGCTAATGATGCCGGGCGTTTTATTTAATGCCTGAAAATCCTGCTATCTGATATCGAGCAGTTCAACCTCGAATGTAAGGGTGGCGTTGGGGGGTATGGAACCTCCGGCGCCCTGGGAGCCATAGGCGAGATTGGGGGGAAGGGTGAGCCTTCTTTTTCCGCCAACCCGCATCGTGGAAACTCCTTCATCCCATCCTTTGATAACCATTCCCCGGCCTACTGCGAAGGTAAATGGCTGTTTGCGGTTTACAGAGGAATCAAATATCGTCCCGTCGGCCAGCCAACCGGTGTAGTGCACGACACATATCTGGCCGGTTTCCGGCATTGCACCCTTTCCCACGACAATGTCATGGTATTTCAGGCCGGAAGGGGTAAGGGTGTCCTTATCTGCTGATTTCTTGTCACCCCCGGCGCAACCAACCAACACAACCAACGCGGCAAATCCTGTTGTTAATTTCTTTAATATCGACATGAAAATTAGCATAAGCCTCCATGTTGACCAAGTCAATCAGGGGCAGGGAGGCCCGGTTCGCCGGTGATATGATTATTGAATGAAACATTGTTGCCGCATGGATGTTAGTTGATGGCGGTAAGCAATCAATCAGGGTTTAGCCTGGATGGCCGAAC
>Ga0315272_10002019_pt1 | contig 9990 bp, 11 predicted proteins | sample C3_middle_MG_FD_203918 | JGI IMG/M metagenome (GOLD analysis project Ga0315272, IMG submission 203918) | Sediment microbial communities from Yellowstone Lake, YNP, Wyoming, USA - C3_middle | ecosystem: Environmental > Aquatic > Freshwater > Lake > Sediment | place: USA: Wyoming | collected...
CAGTGGCGAGATCTTGGGAATGAATGTTTTTTCGTACCACTCTTTGGACTTCAACCGAATCAGAGAAAATCTTGTGATGAAGCCAGCCGCAAATGGAATGCCAAGGTAAATCAATACACTCTTCGCCACATCCCACATGGAAACGTCCACGGTCTGGCCTCCCCAGGAGAATCCAAACCATTTAGGCAAAACGGTGATGAACACATAAATGTAAACCGCATAAAGCAGAATCTGGAAGATGGAGTTCAACGCTACCAACGCGGCGGCATACTCCCCATCCCCTTTTGCCAGGGAATTCCAGACTATGACCATGGCGATGCAGCGGGCCAGGCCGATAATAACAAGTCCAACTGCAAATTCCGGTTTGTCCGGCAAAAAAATCGCAGCCAGTATGAACATCAGGACCGGACCCACCAGCCAGTTTTGAATCAAAGAGAATGTGAAAACCCCTTTATTCTCGGCGACTTTTCCAATCTCTTCATACTTGACTTTGGCAAGTGGCGGATACATCATGACAATCAGCCCGATGGCGATCGGCCATGAAATCGTTCCAGTAGAAAATCCGCTGAGCGAATCTGCCAGACTTGGGAACAAATACCCGCCCAGGATTCCAATCGCCATGGCGATAAATATCCATATAGTCAAAAATCGGTCAAGGAACGATAACTTCTCCCTTTTTATACTGTCCATATCAAATCTCCTGAAATACTCCAACAACAATCCATTGGTTTTCGGCTATTTCAAATACTTCTTGATTTCTTCCACACTGGGCACCCGACCCATGATTTTGACCTGTTCATCCACCACCAGTGCGGGGGTGCGGAGCACATTGTACGCCATGATATCCATGATGTTTTCCACCTTTTCGATGGACGCGGAAATGCCCATTTCTTCCACTGCGGCAATGGTGTTTCTTTCCAGGTTTTTGCAACTTGTGCAACCTGTTCCCAAAATTTTAATTTCCATTTTTCTCTCTTTCTTTTCAAATGTCTTTTCGGTGATCAGCAAACCGCTGTCCCCGCACTTAGCAACAGCTGCTTCCCGATCCACAGCCACAGCCGCTTGTACTTTCATCTCCGCAACTGCATTCACATTCGCATTTCACGTCTTCTCCCGAGTCGCCAAAATATGTGATGGCCTCCGCCGGGCACTTGGACTGACAGCCTTTGCCACCAAAGCAGCAGTTCTCCGGATGAATCACATTGGGGCGCATTGTATCTTTTTCATAAACCCCGTTGGGGCACATCTCCACACACGCACCGCATTCGATGCAGTTATCGTAATTGATAACTGGGTACCATTTTTCCGACATTTTATTTCTCCTTTTAGATAAACAGGAATCCCAGTGCATTGAAGGTATATCCGATGATAAGGATTCCAACGACAACGATGGTAAAGAATAGGACCAGAAGTTTGGTCTTGACCACTTTTTTTAGCATAATCAGGGATGGAAGCGAAAGTGCTGTGACGGCCATCATAAAGGCAAGTGCGGTTCCGATGCCGACGCCTTTGCCAACCAAGGCTTCCGCGATGGGTAGTGTGCCGAAGATGTCCGCGTACATTGGCACGCCTACAAAGGTGGCGATGAGCACCGAATACCATTTGTCCTGTCCCAAAAGCGCCGCGATCATTTCCTGGGGAATCCAGTTATGGATCAACGCGCCGATGCCGACGCCAATGAGTATGTAAAGCCAAACCCGCCTAACAATTTCGATAACCTGGTCTTTTGCAATCAACATCCTGTCTTTTACGGTTATTTCCTCCTGAGGGAGTTCCATCACCTTGTTTCCATATACAAATGGCTCCACGTATTTCTCCATTTTGGACTTGCTGATGATGGTGCCGCCAATCACCGCAAGAACCAGCCCTACGATTACGTAGGCGATGGCGATTTTCCAGTTGAATATGCTGGCAAGCAGCAGTACCGATGCCAGGTCCACAAGGGGAGATGAAATCAGAAACGAAAAAGTGACGCCCAAAGGCAGCCCTGCGCTGGTGAATCCGATAAAAAGCGGTATCGACGAACAGGAACAAAAGGGCGTGATGGTGCCAAGCAACGCACCAAGGATGTTGGTGGTAATCCCATCATGACCGCCCAGGATCTTGCGGGTACGCTCCGGCGGGAAAAAGCTTTGGATGTATGAAATCACAAAAATCAACACGGATAGCAGGATGAAAATTTTGATCACATCATAAATGAAAAAGTGCAGACTGCCGCCCAGCCTGTCCGAAAGGTCCAGCCCGAAGACATTTTCCACCAGACCCTTTATCAAATCGTACAACCAATTCATTTTGAGAAGTTGGTCATTGAGCCATTCTAAAATAAACAATAATTCAGTCTCCCTTTTCGTAATTTCGTGTAATAACTTTAGCTAAGATGCAAGCATCAGCAAGCAACCGCGGATTCACAGGTTTCACCTTGCATGTTGGAGCTTGCCGAAGCCAAAGCCGCCTTGTATAGTAAATTTATATAGTTCTGATAAGCCTCCAGGGTTTCCAAATTCATGGAATAGTGGGACCACTTCCCTTCCTTGCGAATCCGAATCAGGTTGCAGTCCGAAAGAATCCGCATGTGGTGGGACAGCGTGGGCTGAGATATATTGAAATGCTCCAAAAGCTTGCAGGCGCATCGTTCCTGGGCTGTAATCATCTGAATGATTTGGAGCCGGTTGGGATCTGATAGGGCCTTGCTGATTAGTGCGAAATGTTCATTGTCCATTCCAGTGTTTGTGGCAATGTTTATTGCTGTGTTCATGGAAACTCCTTTCGCCCGGTTTGGGCTGTCGGTTATATAGACGTTTATCTATGTGACTATTCGAATGTACCACATATATAGATATGTGTCAATATGAAAAAGCTGCTCCGGACCGGATTCTTCCCGGCTGGGGCAGCTTTGGTTTCGCAATTCCTATGATTGGGTTTGCTTTTATTCCGTTGGTTTAGTCAATTTCATTGGTTGGGTAAGTTCCTATTCGGTTTTGTTGATTTTGGAAGCCAGGCAAGCGGCGCCATATCCGTTGTCTATGTTGACTACACCGATGCCGTTGGCGCAACTGTTCAGCATACTCAACAGAGCGGTCAGGCCCTCAAAGCTGGATCCATACCCAATATGGGTCGGTACCGCAATCACCGGTCTGCTGACAAGTCCCCCCACCACACTGGCAAGGGCAGCTTCCATTCCAGCAACAACAATCACCACATTAGCGTCGCGGATTCGATCCAGTTTATCAAAAAGTCGATGGATTCCCGCCACACCCACATCATAAATCCGGTCCACCGGGTTGCCCAAAAGCTCCGCAGTGACTGCCGCCTCTTCCGCAATGGGGATATCTGCGGTCCCGGCAGATACAACAGCTATAATTCCTTTGTTTCTCTTAGTCCGATCTATATCTTCTGCATGGGCCCAGTTTTGTGCCTCTGTGAGGGACGGACTGATTTTGCGGACTACTGCGATGATCTTTGCAACCGAATCATACACCGCTTCCGGCACCAGCCCTGATGCCACACGAAAATCCTCCGGGGTCGCCCTTGTGGCCATGATGTTTTCTTCCGGATGCATCCGGCTTAATTCAGCCAGGATTTCACCGACTTGAAGTGGTGTCTTGCCTGGGCAAAAAACCGCTTCCGGTGCGCCGGTTCTCACGGGCCTATATTTATCCAGATTCGCAAATCCCATTTCTTCATGAGTGGGATGATTATCGTTGTTATGTTCCATTTGTCTATCCTATCTTTATATTGACTGTATAATGACCTTGCGTTGTGTCTGCTATTTGTTGCCTTGCGCTTGTCTCTTGGCGCTTCGGATAACATGCTCCATCAAAATGGCTGTTGTGACTGTGCCCACGCCGCCTGGCACAGGTGTAATGGCGGAAACCACTGGTTCCACACCGATATAATCCACGTCTCCACCCATCGTTCCATCTTCATTCACATTGATTCCCACATCGATGACAGTCTGACCTTCATGGACAAAAGACGCATCAACCATGCCTGCTTTTCCAACGGCTGCAATCAGGATATCTCCCTGTTTGCATTCCCCTGCCAGGTTCTTGGTCTTGCTGTGGCAAATGGTCACAGTGGCGTTTCGTCCCAAAAGCATCATAGCCACAGGTTTGCCGATAACCAGGCTTCTGCCCAGCACCACTGCCCGCTTTCCTTCGATGGGAATTTGGTAGTGCTTGAGGATTGCCATGGCTGATTCGGCGGTGCAGGGACCAAACCCCTGGTTGTTTCCCGCATAGACCATTCCCATGGAAATATCCGTCACTCCGTCGACGTCCTTTTCCGGTGCTATCAGGTTTAGAACTGCTTGCTCGTCCATATGTTTTGGCAAAGGGCGAAACAGCATAATTCCATGGACGTATGGGTCCTGGTTGAAGCCTCGAATATGGGATTCCAGTTCATGTTGATCTGCATTCTGATCCATGTCACATCCCAGAATCTGAATACCAAGGCTTTGGGCCTTTTTGATGATGCTGGACTCATATGCCAAATCGTCCGGGTTGTTTCCCAACCGGATCAATGCCAGAGTCGGCCTGATCGCACATTGGAGCAGGCTCTGTATATCAGCAATGCACGCTGCGTTCAACGCATCTGCAACTTCTTTGCCCTTTAGAATCTTTGCCATGTGTTCTCCTTGTAGAAAATTGATGATAGCTGATGAAAGCTGATAAAGAATGATGAAGGATGATGAAAATGAGTAATGTGACCTTGATCTGCTCCCTGGCAAATGCCGGGTTTATTTTGAGGAGCCACCCAAAGTGCTCTTGACGTTTTGGAAAATTTCGTCCGCCAGAACGCAATACTCTTTGAGCATGGCCTCGGTCTCGGCGTTCAATTCTTCTGCTTTTGACTTGTTTGTCATGGACGCGGTGTTGATGAATACGTTGAGACTGGCAGCCTTTAGTGCGCCGCTCAAAATCGCAGCCCCTGCGCCGGCGTCGCTTATGGCCATCCGGCTTCCTTTTTGGCTGTATGCCGAAAGCAGTTCGATCGCTCTGCAGCATTGATTCATGATTTCCATAGGCACCATGGTTGCATCCAAAAGACACTTTTCCATGGTTTCTTTGTCCTCTGGGTGAGCGTAGGCTGCGGCCAAAGGCGCAAAAACTTCCGCATCCCGCTCCACCAAGTCCAAAAGGTGGGCTTCGATGGCTTTGGCGCCGTCGTTGAGAGCCAAAATGTCCGCCTCCACGTCAGCATATTTCTTTTTGCCCAAAGTGAGTGATCCTACCATGTTCCCAAGGGCGGTGCCGATGGCACCGGCCAGTGCGGAAGCGCCGCCTCCGCCGGGAACCGGATCCTTCCCCGCCAGAATCTGTATAAATTCTTCACACGGAAGCTGTGTCATTCGGGTTGTGCTCATAATATTCTCCTAAGATAAATGAGCGGATTGCCGCCAATGGTCTTGGCAAGGCAATCCGCACCTATAGTTCCAGTTAAAACAGACCTGAAATTTTTCCGGTGCTGTCTACGTCGATGTGCTCTGCGGAAGGCACTTTTGGCAAACCGGGCATGGTCATAATGTCTCCGGTAAGTGCCACAATGAACCCGGCGCCCGCAGAAACCTTCAGGTTCCGAACGGTCAGTGTGAAGCCGGACGGTGCGCCGCGCAGGGCCGCGTCATCTGAAAAGCTGTACTGGGTTTTGGCCATGCAGATGGGCAGGTGGCCAAATCCCAGGCCTTCCAGCTGCCGGAGCTGGGAGGCCGCGGCCGGTAGGAAGTTCACATCCCCGGCACGGTATATCTTGGTCGCTATGGCACGGATTTTTTCCTCGATGGATAAATCCAGAGAATAGATTTGTGTAAATTCATTTGGTTTCTCGCATAGTCGAACGACTTCTTCCGCCAAGGCTTTGCCGCCTTCGCCACCCTTTGCCCATACTTCACTGAGGGCAACATTGACTCCAAGCTCCTTGCATCTGGCTTCCACCAAGTCCAGTTCGGCTTGAGTATCTGTGGGGAACGCGTTGATGGCGACTACTGCAGGCAGTTTGAACTGCTGGGTGATGTTTTCAACATGGCGCAACAGATTTGGAAGACCCAGCTCCAAAGCTTCCAAGTTTTCGGTCTGAAGGTCGGCCTTCGCCACGCCTCCGTGATGCTTCAACGCGCGGACAGAAGCGACGATGACAACTGCAGAAGGTTTGAGATCCGCCATTCTGCATTTGATGTCAAGAAACTTTTCGGCTCCCAGATCGGCGCCGAATCCAGCTTCCGTCACAACATAATCCGCCAGTTTCAATGCGGTTTTAGTTGCCATGATAGAGTTGCAACCATGGGCGATGTTGGCAAAAGGTCCACCGTGGATGAAGGCCGGGGTCTGCTCCAGAGTCTGGACCAGATTGGGTTTCAAGGCGTCTTTGAGCAACGCCGCCATGGCGCCTTGTGCTTTCAGGTCCGCCGCGGTCACCGGTTTGTCGTCATAGGTGTATCCGACAATAATCTTGGAAATCCGTGCTTTCATGTCGTCGATGTCTTTGGATAGACAAAGAATGGCCATGACTTCGCTGGCAACGGTGATATCAAATCCGTCTTCCCGAACCACGCCGTGGGCTTTGCCGCCCAACCCGTCTACGATATTCCGAAGCTGTCGGTCGTTCATGTCCATGGCACGTCTCCAGCTGATTTTGCGGTTGTCGATGCCCAGGGCATTTCCCTGATGAATATGGTTGTCAAGCATGGCCGCCAAAAGATTGTTGGCTGCGCCGATGGCGTGAAAATCTCCTGTGAAGTGAAGGTTGATGTCTTCCATCGGTACCACTTGGGCATATCCGCCGCCTGCGGCTCCGCCTTTGACCCCAAATACCGGGCCCAAGGAAGGCTCCCGCAACGCCACAAAAACTTTCTTGCCGATTTTGTGCAATCCATCGGAAAGCCCGACGGTGGTTGTTGTTTTACCTTCTCCAGCGGGTGTCGGGGTGATGGCAGTAACCAAAATCAGCTTACCTTCCGGGGTATCTTTCTTGTCGTTAAGAATATTAAAATCAATCTTTGCCTTGTGGTTTCCGTAAAGTTCCAAATATTTCTCGTCGATGCCGGCACGCTGTGCGATGACCCGGATGTCTTCCGGCGTGGTTGCCTGTGCGATTTCGATGTCAGATTTGAATGCCATGTTTGATTTCCTCCGATATAAATTTTTGGTCGAATTCTACTATTTGATTGTATCAATCTCTTTTGATCTATATTAAATTTCTTTGTTGATCGCTTCCACCAATGCTCTGATATGGCTGGGATCTGTACCGCAGCAACCGCCCAGAAGTCTTGCGCCCGACCGGTAGCATTCCACCATTTGGTGGGCAAACTCCTCAGCTTTCATTGGGTATTGGGCCTCTCCGTCCCCATCCAGGACCGGCATGCCGGCGTTGGGTTGAATCAGAATCGGTTTGCTGGTCGCACCCCGGTATTCTTTGATGATTTCAGCATATTGAATCGGGGTCAGATCGCCGCAATTGGCACCTACCACGAAAATATCGTTGTCGTTGGCCCACTCAGCGATTTGTGCCGATCGATTGCCCATCAGGGTTGCGCCGCCTTTGTTTGCTGTGGCGAATGTCAGGCTCATGAGAATGGGCAGCTCCGGGTTTACCCTCTTGCAGGCTTCCACCACCAGTCCGGACTCGGTCAGGTCAAAGAAGGTTTCCAGCAAAAATGCTGAAATTGGATATTTGCACATGGTTTCCGCCTGGGCAACATAAGATTCCACAACCTGCTCGTTTTCGTAATTCTTGCATCGTCCGCGCATGAACAGCTCGCCACAAGGGCCAAACCCGCCCAGAACATGTATTTTGCCGGCTGCGCTTTCTGCCGCTGCAGCCGCCTCGCAGGCGATTTCAATCGCCCGGTTCAAAGATACATCCATTGCATCTACTTCGAAGGCCTTCTTGGCCATATATATTTCGTTGAGGGAAAAAGTGTTGGTGGTAATCACCTGGCTTCCTGCCGCTATGTAGTCATCGTGGACACGCCGAACCAGATCCGGATGGTCCAGATTGTTCTTGGCGCCAAAGAGATCTCCGCCCATTTGCTGAATGTATGTGCCCATGGCACCATCCAAAAAAACCGGCGCGCCGGACAAACATGTTTCTTTAAAATCTTTCATGGTCAGCACCTCGCTTCAATTGTTGTTTATGCTATTTTATAATATTTTTGGGCGTTGGGAAAGAGTTATCTTTGTCGGTACGTTATCGGTACATCGTTGACTCTTTACTGGTACCTTATAGAAACTTCTTGAGAAAGGATCGGCGATGAATCTGGCAGATGCCATGCTCCTTTATGCCGCTGTAATGGGCTTCGGTTCCGTAGCCTTTGTTTTGCTCAAAGCAGTAATGGGGATAAATCAGACTGTACTCGGTCATCATGGCGTCCCTGGCTACTTTGGCGATGATGGATGCCGCCGCAATGGAAACACTGAGACAGTCTCCACGAATGATGGCCGTTTGTGGACGTTCCAAATCCCGCAGCGTCACCGCATCCAGCAAAATGTGGTCAATGGGGGAACCAAGCATTTTTTCGGTTTCATGGATGGCTTCCTTCATGGCCAGTTTGGTGGCCTCCAATATATTTATTTCGTCAATGACCCGTTCATTGCAGATGCCAATGCCATAAGCAATGGCGGATTCACGGATCAGCACGTTCATTTCGTTTCGTTTCTTTTCGGAAAGTTTTTTGGAGTCGTCTATGCCAATGATATCAAAATCCGGCGGCAAGATCACCGATGCGGCAACAACCGGACCTGCCAGAGGGCCACGGCCCACTTCGTCCACGCCTGCAATAAAAACTGCACCTTTGTCATAAAGTGCAATCTCATATTGTTTCATTTCTATGAGCTTTTGCCGCAGAAAGGCTTCTCGTTCTTCTTTTTTCATTCTTCCGTCTGCTCCTGATAAGGGGTGTCAAGATTGAACGAATCCGCATCGCTCTGTATATCCGTGATTGGGGCCTCGTCCGCTGGCGCGTCAAACACTTCCAAAGTGATTTTGCCGATGAGTCCGCCCCGGAATTCGTCCAAAAGTGTCCTGGCTGTGCGTTCGTAGTCGTAACGTTTGCCGGGCATTACAAATCCACGCTTAGCTGCAATGGCTTCCATAATTTCCAGCGGGGTCAACTCATCCAGGTTCAGCTCCGCATCCAACTTGTAGCGATCTTTGAGTTGGGCAGGGTATCGCTTTGCAAGAACTGCGGTCAGTTCCAGTGCAAGGCTGGGCTGGTCCATGATTTCGTCTTTGATGGAACCACAAAAAGCCAGGTTCATCCCGACGTTTGGGTCTTCAAACTTAGGCCACAAAATCCCCGGTGTATCAAGCAGCTGGAATGTTCCCATGACTCCTTCCGCCTTGACGGTAAGCCATTGTTTGCCCTTGGTCACACCTGGCCGGTCGCCGGTCTGGGTGCTCTTCTTGCCGGTCAGTCTGTTGATCAGTGAAGATTTGCCGGAGTTTGGCACGCCGACAATCATAATGCGAAAGGGCTTGTTCCGCAAAGAAATCGCGTTCTTGGCTGCCCTGATTTTTTCGAGCAAATTGAAAAGTTCCCGAATGCCGTCCCCGCGCATGGAATTCAGCGCCAGCGCATGGTATCCCTTTTTGCGGAAATAAGCGAGCCATCTGGTTGTGGCTTCTTTGTCGGAAAGGTCGCTTTTGTTCATGACAATGATTCGGTCCTTGCCTTTGATCAAATCGTCAATGATAGGGTTCCTGCTGGAAACAGGAATGCGGGCATCAACCACTTCAATGACAACGTCAACCAGCTTCAGGTTTTCCTGAATCAGCTCACGGGTTTTCTTCATATGCCCCGGGTACCAGTTGATATTGTTCAGCATGTTGGTTCCTTTCGATAGTACATATCAAAAAGGGGCCTTAGCGGCCCCTTCCTATTACTCGTCTTTTTTGTCTTCAGCTGGTGCGTCTGCTTCAGCTGCAGGTTCTTCTGCAACTTCTGCGGCTGGCGCTGCGGCTTCTGCTTCAGCTTTAGCTGCGGCTTCGGCTGCT
>Ga0315272_10002020_pt1 | contig 9982 bp, 4 predicted proteins | sample C3_middle_MG_FD_203918 | JGI IMG/M metagenome (GOLD analysis project Ga0315272, IMG submission 203918) | Sediment microbial communities from Yellowstone Lake, YNP, Wyoming, USA - C3_middle | ecosystem: Environmental > Aquatic > Freshwater > Lake > Sediment | place: USA: Wyoming | collected...
TCAAAGGCGTGGTCCTCTACTATCCCAGGCAGGATACCGAAACGGAGCCGAAAACGTATCCGTGGGCCATCGCCATGCGCGGCAAGAATCCCGCAGTCCTTGCGGTCGAGTTGCTCAACCCCTACACCGGCATCGATGCCGCCCATAACGAGCGCCACCTGATTCGCGATGTCTCGGGCCAACCCCTGCGCCGGGGCGTCTATGTCGATGACATCTACGACATCGGTCGCATCGAAAACGTCCACTTCAATCCCTGGTGGAGCATGAAGCCGGTCCTCTTCAAATGGCAGCAGGAGCACGGCGAGGCGTTCATCTTTGGCCGCAGCGACTGGCAATATGTGTTCAACACCTTTTGCTTTGGCTACCAGACCGGTTACCATTTTATCCAGACCAAGTTTGGCGTCTGCAACGGTAACTTCCTGGGCATTGGCGCCGACGATTGTTTCACCGCCATCAATGTCGAAGCCAGCGCGCCCTTCGGCCTGTTGATCTCGAATGGCGAATTCGTTTCCTTCCACGGTCCCGATCCCACGATGGTCGAGGTCGGCACAAACCACACGGGTACCGTGCGCTTTGTCAATTGCGCGTTCTGGGGCCCGTGCAATCAGATCGCCAAAATTGCCGGACGCGGAACGGTGGGCTTCAGCGATTGCTCCTTTGTTCAATGGGACAGCAAAAAAGAGGGCCGTCACGCCATCCAGGCCGTCAGCGGAACCGTGCTGGTGCGCGGCTGCGAGTTCCGTGAGGACAAGCCCCAGGTTGAATTGGGCGAAGGAGTGCGCCGCGCGGTCATTTCGGACAACATCGTGAATGGCAAACTGCGCCTGACCAACAACAGCAAACACACGGTGACGGTCAACGGCAATGCGGGCGATCAGTAAAGTCCAGACCGATTGACGCCACCCAGCGGTGGCTTTGGCGGCGCGAGCGCCCCATTACACCGCTCGCCAGGCCTTCAGGGTGGATTTTCCGTAAGAATTCCGCCCAGGCAGGCGCAAGTGGTTGGAACAGAAAGGCAAACTCCGGCTGTTTCCGGACAATCAAAAACGTCCGCGCATTGTCGTGGAAAAGTTTCGACAATTCGCCCGCTTTTTGAGCCTTCGGATTCCCCGAAAAAGGTCCCAAATCAAGCCATTTTTTGCCATTTTCACTTTTTTTAAGAATTCGCTTGCTGCCACTACCTGTAGTGCTAGTTTGGCCCCGGAATACCACTAAATGGGGTGTATGCGCCTTTAATGGGTGCGAGTACCCCGGTATTTGAACAACCAGGAATTTTTAACTCCGATCTGATGTTTAACGCGATGTGCGGCTGGGTTTGTCATGCCCGGATTCGCGCGTCGCGCCAGAGCGGAAGAGTGAAGGATTGATATGCTGCAAGCGCAGGAAGAAGTGATCACACCGGGGAACGGGTCGGCCCGTGCCCGCACACCCAAATCGAACCGTAATCGAGACCGGGAAACCGCCCAGACTCCGGACGGCAGGCGGTTGCGGCTGGAACGGGTGTTCAGCGATGCGTCGGTGAGTCCTTTTGACCAGGTGGAGTGGGACCAACGGACTGCGGAAATCACCGATGACGGCGGCAAGTCCGTTTTCAAGCAGGAGGGGGTGGAAGTGCCCAAGACCTGGTCGCAGTTGGCGACCAAAGTTGTGGTGTCCAAGTATTTCTACGGTGAGCAACACACCCCCGAGCGCGAAGTGTCGGTGCGGCAGTTGATCCATCGCGTCTGCCGGACCATTGCGGATTGGGGCGTGAAAGACGGATATTTCAGCAAGGCGGACGGCGAGGTTTTCTACGACGAGCTTTGCTGGCTCTGCGTGAACCAATATGGGGCGTTCAACTCGCCGGTGTGGTTTAACGTGGGGCTTTTTCAACAATACCATATCGGAAACACCTCCGCGCTGGGCAATTGGTACTATGATCGGATCGAAAAAGCTCCCGCGCGCGCGCGCACCCAGTACGAATACCCCCAGTGCAGCGCCTGTTTCATCCAGTCGGTCGAGGATAACATGGAATCGATCATGCACCTGGCTTACAGCGAGGCCATGCTCTTCAAATTCGGTTCGGGCACCGGTTCCGACCTCTCCCCCATTCGCAGTGTCCGTGAAAAACTCAGCGGCGGCGGACGCCCCAGCGGCCCGCTTTCGTTCCTGAAGGTTTATGACCAGGTGGCCAATGTCGTCAAATCCGGGGGTAAAACCCGGCGCGCCGCCAAAATGAACACCCTCAAGGATTGGCATGGGGACATCGAGGAATTCATCAATGCCAAGCAGATCGAGGAGAAAAAGGCCTGGGCGCTCATTGAGCAGGGCTACGACGGCTCCTACAACGGCGCCGCCTATGGCAGTGTGATGTATCAGAACGAGAATCTCTCGGTGCGCGCGAGCGATGAATTCATGGAGGCGGCCCTGGCCAACAAGGAATGGTGGACCCGATCCGTGACGACGGGCAAGCCGCTCGAGAAGAAGGACGCCGGGAAGCTCTTGCGCAAGATCGCGGAGGGGACCTATATCTGCGGCGATCCGGGCATGCAATATGACGGCACGATTCAGCGCTGGCACACCTGCAAAGGAACCGCGCCGATTCATTCCACCAATCCCTGCTCCGAATACGTGTTTCTCAACAACACGGCGTGCAACCTGGCCTCGCTCAATTTGATGAAGTTCAAGCGCGAGGACGGCGTGTTCGATGTGGAACGTTTCAAAGCCGCCATCCGGCTGTTCATCACCGCGCAGGAAATCGTGGTCGATAACGCCACCTATCCCACGGCGGAGATTGCGGAGAACTCCCACATTTTCCGAACGCTGGGTCTGGGCTTCGCCAATCTGGGATCGCTCATCATGAGCTATGGCTACGCCTACGATTCCAACGAGGGCCGCGCCATGGCCGGAGCCATCGCCGCCATCATGACCGGCCATTCCTACGAGCAATCCGCCGTGATGTCCGGGGCTATGGGGCCCTTTCAAGGTTACATGGACGCCCGTTGCAGCGGTGTTTCCAAACCCCTGGCCCAGGATAACGTCGAGCCCATGCTCAACGTGATCCGGATGCACCGTGAAGCGGTCGAATCGATTCAGCCAAGCGAAGAGTTTAACTACCTCAAGACCGAGGCCCGCAATTGCTGGACGCGCGCCCTGGACATGGGCCGCAAACACGGCTATCGCAACGCCCAGGTCACCGTACTGGCCCCCACCGGGACCATCGCCTTCCTGATGGATTGCGACACCACAGGCATCGAACCCGACATTGCCCTGGTCAAATACAAACTCCTGGCGGGCGGCGGCATGCTCAAAATCGTCAACCGCACCGTGCCCGAGGGCCTGCGCCGGCTGGGTTATTCGCCGGAGCAGATCAAGGCCATCGTGGCCCATATCGAAAAGTGGGACATGATCGAGGACGTGATCGAGGACGGCCGGACCATCGCCAGCGGGCTTAAGCCGGAGCACCTGACGGTCTTCGACTGCGCCTTCCGACCGGCCCGCGGCAAACGCAGCATCCATTACCTGGCTCATCTGCGCATGATGGGCGCGGCCCAGCCGTTCATCAGCGGCGCCATTTCAAAAACCGTGAATCTGCCCCACGATTGCACGGTGGAGGACATCCAGGACGCCTACGTGCAGGCCTGGAAAATGGGGCTCAAATGCGTGGCCATTTACCGCGACGGCTCCAAACGCTCCCAGCCGCTCAACACCTCGAAGACCGCCGACGCGGCCCCGGCCGAGACGGTGGCGACGTTGCAGAGTCAGATCAAAACGCTCGAGGCGACCATCGCCAAGATGCGCGAAAAACTCGGCAAGCCGCTACGGCGTCGTCTGCCGGAAACACGCAGCGCCGTCACTCATAAATTCGAGATCGCCGGCCACGAGGGTTATCTGACCGTCGGCCTGTTTGAAAACGGTCTGCCCGGCGAATTATTCATCACCATGGCCAAGGAAGGTTCGACCATCGGCGGTTTGATGGATTGCATTGCCACGCTCACCAGCCTGGCCCTCCAATTCGGCGTCCCCCTGGACGCCCTGGTCCGCAAATTCGCGCATCAGCGGTTCGAGCCGTGGGGCTTTACCAAAAACCCGGACATCCGCAACGCCAGTTCGATCATCGACTACGTGTTTCGCTGGATGGCCTTCCAGTTCATCCCCGGCTATCGCGCGGCCAACACGCTCACGGCGATCCAGCCCGAACTGGCCATTCCCGGACTGCAAGAGGAGATCAAGAAAAAGGTCAATCGCAGCGTCCCCGAATTGCCCGTGGCGGATGGCGACGACGACGCCCCGGAAATCGGTGAGGTGATCTCGCTGGATGACGCCCACAAGCACTTCCAGGCGGACGCCCCCCCGTGCCCGGCCTGCGGCCACCTGACCATCCGCAACGGCGCCTGCTATAAGTGCCCGAACTGCGGCGAGAGTCTGGGGTGCTCGTAAAATATCAGATGTCATGCAACCGGGAATCATCCGTACAGGGTGATTCTGGACATTGCACTGAGCTGCGCACGACGGGCGTGTTCAGCTCAGGTTTTGCCCGCCGCCTTGACCCAATCGGGAAACTTTCTTCCCAACGGATACGGCAACTGCCGGGCGGACGATTTCCGATTTCAGTCGGTGCGGCGTTGGAAGGGATGGGGGGACATGGGGATCATTTCACGCGGCCGACATATGATCGAGTCTCCGGCTAAAACCTCCTTGCCTCGCCCGGAAGGCCCGGGCGACGCGATACGGCTGCGCAATTCCCGCTGAAATGGAGATTAAAAACAGGCCGCTATTTCTTAATGGCCACGTTAATCTGATGGCGCTCCAGCGTGGAACCTTCCATCAGGGACAGCGTGGCCAGGGCCTTGTTATAAGAGGCCAGGGCGGAGATCTCATTGGATTGGGCGGCGGTCAGGTCGCGCTGAATCTGGAGAACCTCGTAGCTGGTGCTCTTGCCATTCTCGTAGAGCTTCTGTTGGACATCGAGCGCGGCTTCGGCATAGACACGGGCATCCCGGGTGGACGCGACGCTGTCGAGCGAGGTTTGGGCATCCTTGACGGCGTTGTCGATGTTGATCAGAACTCTTTGCTCCATCTGCTTGAGTTGCAGCAGTATCTGCTGTTTTTGAGCCTTGGAGGTCTTGTAGCTGTAACGCGCCCTTTTATTGGTTAAAGGGATGCTCAGGACCGCGCCATAGGAGTAACTGGGGCTGCTTCCTTCCTCCATCTGGCCCAGCACGCCACCGTAATCACGCATGATGCCATTGGCACCGCTATGGCCATAGCTGCCGGTGAGGTCCAGTTCGGGAAATAACTGGTTGCGGGTGAAGCGCAGCTCGATGTCCTTGCTTTCGACATCCAACCGGGCCTGCTGCAGGTCAGGCCGCATGGTCATGCCTTTGTGCCAGCTATCTTGCAGGCTGAAGGCCTGGGGAATGGCTTCCAGTTTTGCCGCAGGCTCCACATCGATGGACGACCATTGGGAAAAATTGTCGTGAATTAACTGTTTAAGGTAGTTTTGCTGGACCTGGACCTGTTGCCGGGCCTTGAGCAAAGCCGACTTTGTGGTGGCCATCTGGGATTCGGCCTGTTTTTCCGAAAGAGGCGCCAGGGCGCCGAGTTCGACGCGCTTTTTATTGTCCTGGTAAAGTTTTGTAGCCAGTTCGAGGGCTTTTTCCTGCACTTTGACCATTTCGCGGGCGCTGATCAGGTCGTAATACCCGTTTTCAACGCTGGTGATGGTGGACATGATGACAAAGCCCACATTGATGTCAGATTTCTCCAACGTCTTTTTGCTGATCCAGATGGTGGATCGGGCGCTGTCGATCCATGAATTTTTTAACAATGGCTGAGTCAGCGAAATGTTGGCGCCGCCCGAGGAGCTTTGGTAAGGCAAGGCGCCGCGCGAACCATAGCTTTCATTGATATTACCATTCAACGAATAGGTGGTGCCGCTGGGCAAAAGGCCGCCCAGGGAGGTTTGGTAGTAGTTGGCGTCGTTGATGCCGCCAGGGATGTTCAGTCGCGTGGTGCGGTCGATGCTACCGGGCGACATGCTGAACGCGTGGTTGCCGCTGACGGAAAAATTGGGATCGTAAGCCGCATAGCCCATGCTGACCGCGTAGCGCGCAATGTCAGGATTCAGCCGCTCGATCTGCACGTCCAGGTTATGTTCCAGGGCGGATTTGACACAGTCGTCCATGGACATGGTGCGCACTTTGGGCGCTTCGGCATCGGCCGCCATGCAGGCGGCCACACCGGCCCATAAGCCAAAAATAATAGACTGAACTCGCATGAGTTGCACAGGATGATATATTTCGCAAAATTCGTCAATCAAGCATACGCGCGCAATCCACCCCTCCGGACTGCGCCGAGATGAACGGATCTCAGGCCTATAGACACCGGATAAGGGGCGCAGGTTTCAAATATTTCATTCTTTTGCAGGTCACCCCTTCCGGCAAGCGATCGTCTTTCGTCCCATTCCACCCCTCCATGGGAGCGCACATTCTCTTTGCCCTGTCCGGGCTTCCCCGCCACAATTGATCTGAGATTGATGAAAACACATCGATTACTGGTTCTCAGCGACATCCATTATTCGAGCCTGGGCGAGCGGGAACGCGGGCACCCGGAGAACACGGTGATTGGCAACCCTTTGCTCCGCATTTCCGCGCGGATGTTCCGTCATTTCATATGGTTGCGCGATCCTCATGCCCACAATCATCTGCTGGATGCGTTCATGGAACAGGCCGGAGAACCGGATTGCGTGGTGGCGGTGGGGGATTACTCGATTGATTCGGCCTTTATCGGGGTGAGCGACGATGCGGCCTGCGCGAGTGTGCGGGGGTGTCTGGAGAAGCTGCGCGGGCGGTTTGGGTCGCGGTTTTTTGCGGTGCCCGGCGATCATGAATTGGGCAAAATGAGTTTGTTTGGCGGGGCGGGTGGGCCGCGTCTGGGGAGTTGGGAGCGGATGCGGGGGGAATTGGGGCTTCGTCCTTTCTGGCAACATGACCTGGATGCGCACCGTCTGGTGGGGGTGACCTCCACGCTGGTGGCCCTGCAGATGTTCAAGCCTGAGATTTTACCGGGAGAATGGCCCGCGTGGCAGGCGTTGCGCGAGGCGCATTTAAGGGAAATCCGGAATGCATTTGATTCCCTGGAGCCGGGACGCCGTCTGATTCTCTTTTGCCATGATCCCACCGCTCTGCCTTTCTTGTGGAGCGAGGAGGCCGTTCGCCGCCGGGCGGCACAGATCGATTTGACGATGATTGGTCACTTGCATTCGAACCTGATTTTCTGGAAAAGCGGGGTGCTGGCGGGCATGCCCGCAATCCGGTTTATGGGCAATTCCATCCGTCGAATGAGCGGGGCCTTGAACCGGGCGAAGGATTGGCGGCCGTTCAAACCGGTTCTCTGCCCGGCGCTGGCCGGCATTGAGATGCTCAAGGACGGAGGGTATTATGAACTGGAGCTGGATCCCTCGGCGCAAACGGGACCCCGGCTGCGTTTGATGCCACTGAAACGATAGAAACGGCTACTTGAGCGCATCGTAAATCTGGACCATGTCACGTGCCATCCGGTCGATATCGAAGATCTCGCGCCCGGATTTCAGGGCGGCCTCGCGCAGCCCCTGGTAACGATCGGGATGCAGCAGGACGGATTCGATGGTATCGGCCAAAGCGTTTGGCTTTTTGCTCTCGCACAGCACGCCGGCGCCCGAGGCCTCGATCAATTCCGGGAAGGATCCCTGGCGGGGCAGGACGACCGGCACACCCGAGGCCAGCGCTTCTGGGACATATAAACCGAAGGCCTCCGGATGCTTGGTGGGCATGCAGAGCAGGGAGAGCGACCGGTAAAAGTCCTGCTTGGCGGCGCGGTCGGGATTCGGGAAAAAACGGGTATCCTGCATGGCGGTGGCCCGGCGCAGGCGCATTTGGACGGAGTTCACGAAGGTCTGGTCGGAAGGGCCCAAGCTGCCGCCCACGAGCAGGCGCAAGTCAGGCAGGTGGTTCCTCATTTTGAGGACCAGAAAGGCTTCCACAAGAAAATCCAGGCCTTTCTCGGGACACATCCGGGCAAAAAAGCCGATGGCGGGCGGGGCGGGTGGTTCCTTGGCGGGGCCGAATCCGGCGAGATGAATGCCGTTGAACACCACCTTGACCTGGCGGTCGGGCAGGTTGAGGCGTTTCTTCATCAGCTCGGCAAAATAACGGCTTGGGGCGATGAACAGATCCACGTCGCGCGCCCGGTCGGTCAACAGGGCATAAGCGCCACGGCGATGGACATCCGGGAGGGCGTCCAAAAAACTGTCCTCGCCCTGCAGCGTGCAAACCACGGGGACTTTGAGTTCCTTTTTCAAGCGGCGGGCCATGCCGATCAGCAGGGCGTTGGACAGGCAAACCACCCCAATATCAGGCTGGGTTTTGAGCCAAAGGATCAATTCCTCGATCTCCCGGGCCTGGCGCCCCTCTTCGCCGCGAAGCATGGAGAGCGTCAGATCGCCGGTTTCCCCGGGGCGGATTTTGGCGGCGCGTTTTCCAAAGCCACGGAGCAGGCCCGGCGCGGCCAGCCACCGCCGCAGCCACTGCGGCGCATTGCGGAAAAAGGGATATTTCTGCTCGAGATAAACATTGACACCGCCGAAGAATATTGGTGTGCCCGCGCTTTGATCGGGTTCCTCGAGATTGAGGGGCAGGTACAGGGGCACCATGAGCGTATCCCGGCCCGCCCGACGCAAGGCCGCCACCAGGGCGTTGTCGCGAAAGCAACCGCCGCAGTACATGGCTCCAGCGCCCGGAGTAAGATGCACAATGGTCATTTGTGGCATGACAGGGGGGAATGGACCCATCCCGTCGTAAAACCGTTACGCAGACAGGATTGCCAAAAAAAATGGAAAGCGCAAGCGCGGCCGCGGGAAAAATGACGCATTGCGCGGGGAATGGCCCGCGACCATTCCGGCCGGGGGCCAATTCCATGCGTCCTCATGCTCCGACAAAAAAATCAGAGCGTCATGGCAAACGCGTCACGCGATAGAATCGGGCCTGATCCGAGGGTGGCAGATCCGCACAGCCCGCACTGGCATTGGTGGCCGTGATGCTGGATCCCAAATCGGTCCAGGCGCCGGGGGTGAGCTGGCCGGCAGCCTGGACTTGGTATCGCGCGCCGACTTGGGAAGTCCAGGTCAGTGTGACATTTTGCCCCGGACGGGCGGCGATGCTCAAGATGCGCAATTCGACCGGCGGATCGTTGATGACGAAATTCAGTGTGGTGGTGGCGCTGCGCGTTGGCAGGCCATTGTCGAAGACACGGACGGCCACCGGATACAGACCTGCGGGCAACGATGTCGCAGGAGTCCAAGTGAAAGTGCCGCTCATGGCATCGACGGCCGCGCCAGCCGGGGCGCCCGGAGCGAGGCTGAAGCGCAGAATTTGGCCGGGATCGGGGTCGGTGGCGACGATGGGATATTCCAAATATTCACCGCGCACCACCTCCTGAATGCCGCTGTAATCGCTGATAACCGGCGGTTGGTTTGTGCCTCCCACAGGGACGATACTTTGATTGAAGTTGATCCCGGAACCAGAGAGCCGCAGGGCGAGACTGGCGGTGTTGGTCCCAGGCAGGCACCAGAAGCTCAAGGTGTAGGGCGCGCCCGATGTTAATCCAGGGACCATGGTTTGAAAGATGGAGGAACCTCTGGTGGATCCCCCGACGGAATCGACCACATGCAGGCTCGAAAGACCCGAGTGGGCCGCGTTGGTGACGATGGATGAATCGATGAGGTTGGGCGAAACGGTCCATGGCCCGGTCAAGTCCGATTCGAAATCCCCATTCACCAAAAGGTTGGCACCCGTACCGGGCTGGCTTCCGCTGACGATTTGGAGGTCATCAAGGTACAGTTCACCGGGGGCGGTCAGATAGATATACAGCACCGAACTGCTGCCCGTGCCTGTGTAGGTGTAGTATGTCCAGGCGGGAAGGTCGTTAACAATGACTGTGAACGCCCGCTGGTCGGACAGCGCCG
>Ga0315272_10002021_pt1 | contig 9980 bp, 9 predicted proteins | sample C3_middle_MG_FD_203918 | JGI IMG/M metagenome (GOLD analysis project Ga0315272, IMG submission 203918) | Sediment microbial communities from Yellowstone Lake, YNP, Wyoming, USA - C3_middle | ecosystem: Environmental > Aquatic > Freshwater > Lake > Sediment | place: USA: Wyoming | collected...
TAAAATTCTCAACATCACTGACTTGAAAAGTTGAGCATTCAGTTATAAAACCCCATCGCATGAATGGCAAAACTTACATCTGAAAGCCTCGCCTTTTAAGGCGGGGATGAAAAAAGCTTATAAGGCGGTTTTTCTCTATTAGTTAGTTGGTGGCTAATTTGGTAAAGCTTAAATGCCCCAAGTGCGGGTATGTCTGGGACTACAAGGGTAAAAAGCAGTACTATGCCACGTGCCCTAATTGCTTTAGAAAGGTCAATATAGCCAAGTACAGGGTTGAGTAGGTATGTCCTCGGGCGGTGAGGGAGTTCTAACCCTAACCATAAAGATGAAGGTTAGCCCCGAGCCCAGCTCATTACAGGCATTGCTAGACTTAATGAGGAGGTATAAAGAAGCCCTAAACCATGCCATTAAAGCGATTACAGAGAGCAGAGTGCTAAGCCTTGGCAAAGCCCATAGACTTCTATACAGCATCCTCAAGGATAGGTACCGATTGCTGTCTAAAATCGCTCTGGATTAGCTACCTCGACTGCCCCTCAAATGAGGGATGTAATCCCGAACAGATGAGGGGAACCCTTGCCCTTTAGGACGGGGAGGAGGTCAGCAAAACATAAATCATAAAACCTCGTCATTCAGCGGTTAAGAAAGGAAAAGGAAGTCAGGGTCGGAGGTCTTGCACTAAAAGTCCAAGATTCTTATTTAGTTTTTTAATTATGTTATCGACAAAATAAAATATATTATCTCATTTTTTATCATTTAGATAACCTGGTGGAATTATTTGGCATTTCTGTATCCCATAGAGATTTCGCTAGCGGCAGACGGATCAGTCTCTACATCGAACTTGGTAAGCTACATAATCGTTTTTTTGATCATTGGAGCGATCTTCGTAGTAGTGAGGTTAGTGGTCGGACTACGTGGAGAAGGTGTTGCTCCATCAGCACCGCTTCCGCCAGTGCAAACACCTGCGCCATCGGCTCCTCTAGTGCAATCAGTAGCACTACCTTCAATCACGACCGAGACCTTAGCTGTTGCAGTGGCCGCTGTTCACATGCATCTCAAAAGTAAGAAATCAACTCCGCCGACGCTGCAGGCAAGGGCTGAAAGTTACCATAACGTTAACGCGTGGTTAATAAGCGAGAGGATGAACCCCTATTTCAGGGAGGATCCACATTTCAGAGAAAAGATTAAACCTTAATCCTATATGAGGTGAGTTACTTGAGCCAGTACAAGGTTAGGGTCAATGGGAAGGATTACATCGTAAAAATCGTAGAAGATAAAGGGAACATTCTTGAGGTTGAAGTGGAAGGAACAAAGGTAAGCGTTAGCCTTGAGTCTGTTACACCTCAAGTAACCCCTATGGTTCAGCCGGAGCAGAAACAGTCTTCTGCTCCTGAAGCGGCAACGACACAGACAGTTACGCCATTAGCTCCCGCGGCTCCTGTAGCAAAGCCCGAGCAGAAGCCTTTGCCAGCCCCACAGATAGGTGGAGCTGTCACAGCAAAAGTCCCAGGCAAAGTCAAAGAAATAAAAGTCGCTGAAGGTCAGCAGGTCCAGGCGGGACAAGTAGTAATAATAGTTGAGTCAATGAAAATGGACATAGAGATGAGGGCCAACAAATCCGGGACTGTCAAAGCGATCTATGTTAAACCAGGTCAGTTTGTACCAAAAGATTCACCGCTTTTATTAATAGAATAATGGAAGGGATACCTATGAACCTTTGGATTGTCGCTCTACTAATATATGCGGCGCTTTTCATCATATCAGTGACGATCGCCTTCATGATAGACACCTTGCGAATTTTTCTAAAAAGAATCATGAATAGAGGGAAGAAGTAAAATGGTAGCCATAGACTTCTCGCAAGCAGTACCCCTTATATCGTTGCCAACAAATGAATTGCTGCTCAGGCTATTTCTAATAGTCGGCGGCATCTTAGTTATATATGGAGGTATAAAGGAAATACTGGAACCTCTCATAATGATACCATTCGGTCTAGGCATGGCGGCCGCCAACGCAGCATACCTCGCCGTAAAAGTAGGCGGGGTCACGCTGATAAACCCCCACGTTTCTTGGAACTTGACCGGATACGACTGGATTCAGTATTTCTGGCTCCAGCCCATATACAACTTCACATTTATGACAGGTCTTATAGCTGCCTTGGTCTTCATGGGAATAGGCGTGTTGACCGACATATCCTTTTTATTAGCTAGGCCGTATGTCAGCATGATACTAGCAGCCTTCGCCGAGCTTGGGACAGTATTTACTTTTCCACTTGGAACATATCTTGGCTTGAATCCGAAACAGGCTGCCTCAGTAGCGCTGGTAGGAGGCGCAGACGGTCCGATAGTGCTTTTCTCATCGACCATATTAGCACCTGAACTCTTCATCCCAATAACAGTAGTAGGATATCTATATCTGAGCCTGTTATACTTATATCATGAAAGGCTAGCCGAAGTAGTTGTTCCAAAATCGATGGCTTCGAAGATAATGCCGCCTTCAAACGTGACGGTCGGAAGGGCAGAAAAAATAGCGTTCGCAATTGCGGTGCCTGTTTTGCTCAGCGCTATATTTCCTTCAGCTTCGCCATTGCTCCTGTCATTCTTCATTGGCGTTTTGATAAGGGAAGTAGGAAACGAAAGATATGTAAAAATGCTTGACGAAGTTATACTAAGCACATCGACCTTCTTCCTTGCTCTTGTTCTGGGAGTCTCTACCACCAGCGAAGTCATAATGGATCCAGTCGTAGGAAAGATACTGTTGTTAGGCATAACAGCGCTCTTCCTCTCCAGTCTTGGTGGGATGATTGGAGGGATAATATTAAGCTATATAAGCAAGGGGAAGCTGAACCCATTGCTGGGAGTGGCAGGGGTTTCCTGTGTACCAACTACTGCCAAGCTCGCACAAAAGTTGGCATTCAAGCTGAATCCCGATAACTACATGATAATGGAGCTGATGGGCCCGAACGTAGCTGGCGTTATAACCACAGCTATCGTTGCTGCGCTATATCTCTCTGCTCTCATGTAGTTTTTTAAAAAAACCACCATTGCTTAAAATATTAGGAAAATTAATAAGCTTTTTTTATTATAAAAATTATCAAAATTGGTGAACACAATGGGAAAAGAGGATCTGTACAAGCTCCTTTTATCTAAAAGAGAGGAGGCTATGCTAGGAGGAGGAAAGGAAGCAATATATAAGCAGCACAAGGAAGGCAAGATGACCGCGAGGGAAAGAATAGAATACCTCATGGATCCTGGGAGCTTCACTGAGATAGACATGTTCGTTACTCATAGGGCAACAGGCTTCGGTATAGAGAAGAGGATCGGTTTAGGAGACGGCGTCGTGGCAGGTTTTGGAAAAGTAGGGGGAAGGCCGATCTTCATAGCTGCCCAGGACTTCACTTTCTTGGGGGGCAGCTTGGGAGAGAAGCAAGCAGAAAAGATCGTTAAGACGATGAGGACTGCTCTAAGCGTTGGTGCTCCAATGATATTCCTAAACGACAGCGGGGGGGCTAGGATACAGGAGGGAGTGGATAGTCTAAAGGGATATGGAGACATATTTTATATGAACGTAATGTCCAGCGGAGTCATACCTCAGATCGCTGCTATAATGGGACCATGCGCAGGAGGCGCCGTATATAGTCCAGCGCTAATGGACTTCATTCTAATGACTCAGAGAACCAGCTATATGTTCATTACCGGTCCTAGGGTTGTTAAGGCAGCATTAGGAGAAGAGGTAGACGAGCTCTCTCTCGGAGGCGCAGAAGTACACAGCACAAAGAGTGGGATTGCGAGCTTAGTTGGGAAAGATGATAAGGAAACGCTCGATCTAATAAGAAGGCTTTTGAGCTACATTCCTAGCAATAACACCGAAGAGCCTCCCTATGTTAAGACGGATGACCCAGTCGAAAGAGCAGATCCTGAACTCGATTCCATTTTACCCGACGACCCCGACAAGCCATATGATGTTAAGGAAGTCATAACCAGGGTAGTCGATGCGGGCAGCTTCTTCGAGATATTTCCGCATTGGGCTCAGAATGCTGTTGTGGGGTTCGCAAGGCTCGGAGGAAGAGTTGTAGGGATAATCGCGAATCAGCCTAACTACATGGCTGGGTCGCTGGACATAGATTCAAGTGACAAGATAGCGAGATTCGTAAGGTTCCTAGACTCGTTCAATATCCCGGTAATTACCTTTGTAGATGTTCCCGGATTTATGCCAGGTACTGCCCAAGAGCATGGAGGTATCATAAGGCACGGCGCGAAGATACTCTTCGCTTACAGTGAGGCTACAGTTCCAAAGCTTACTGTCATCCTGAGAAAGGCCTATGGTGGTGCTTATATCGCTATGAGTAGCAGGCACCTAGGCGCGGACTACGTTGTTTCATGGCCTACAGCTGAAATAGCAGTCATGGGACCCGCAGGAGCCGTAGAAATATTATATAGAAAGGAGATCTCGGCCATCACAGATCCCGAGGAAAGGAAAAAATTCGTGGAGAAGGTAACGGAAGAATATAAGGAGAAGTTAGCAACCCCCTATATGGCAGCTGCTAGGGGTTACATAGACGATGTCATACTTCCAAGGGAGACGAGGAATAAGTTGTTCAAAGCGCTAGAAATTATATCAACGAAGAGAGAAATCAGAATAAGGACTCCTCCGAAGAAACATGCAAATATGCCAGTCTAATCATGATAGAATAGGCTTTAGGAAAAAACCATTTTGCTTTGAAAAACCATTTTTTGGAGAAAAATTAAGCCTTATTTTCATTCTTAGCATATACTATTATTTTTTGCCCTATCATCGTGTTGTTCGGTATAAGTACGATATTTCCGTCCTTCCTCCTAGCTACAGTGAAGAGACTCCCTATGTCTATCACTTCCACACCCGTTTCTCCAGCCGCATCTATGTTGTCTCCTATTTTAAATGGCCTCGCAAGCAGCACGAATATGCCAGCGACAGCCTGCCCTAAAACCTGCTGCGTAGCGTATCCGACTATCATTCCAATGAAGCCTCCTAGTGCCACGCCTGAAGCGCCACCGGCAGCGCTGCCACCTACTCCTGCTATAAGCGCAGCAATTCCTAAGATCCTCACAAGGCTCCTAACGGCTCCAGCTGCAGATATGCCATACTTGGGCTTAAGCATAGCATAGAATGTGCTGGCAACGGAATTTATTATCAACCAACCAAGCAACAGCACTAGAATTGCATTGATATATGGATAATAATTCTTCACCACTTCTATGTTTTTAATATTAGGATTTGCCTGCGCTATCTCCGGTATGATTACATTGAATAGATAATTTACTAAGGCTAAAATTATTGCGACGACAACGATGTAAACTATGAGTTTACCCAGCGCTTTTCCAATCCCATCGCTGCCTTTAGACGACATAGAATTTGTTCACCAAACTATAGTATGGTATTGTATTATTAAAATTTTTTTATCTATTTATATTAAAAACCTTTCTTTCTGTCAAAGCGGATACATTCGTAAACTACTTTGGTAATTAATCTACGATGCATAATCGATTTTAGAATGACCATTGTTTTCCTAGTACCCATAAAATGTAAATTTTTTGAAAATTAGTACAAAGACTATATAATATATCAATAAATTTTTATCTTATATATAAATTAAAAATTTTTTTAGAAAAGTATATAAATCTGACTACAATAACGAATTTCGTGGTTACTCGTGGGGAACCCTTTCGAGGAACTAGATAAGGCCAAGCTAACTCTAGGTCATATTAAAGTGATGATCGTTTCAGGCTTAGGGTTCTTCACAGATGCCTATGACCTGTTCGTCATAGGCGTGGTACTCTTGATCCTTTCTGGAAGCGAGCCAACTTCTTTCCACCTTACTCAGAGTCAAATGCGCGCTATTGGCGCATCATCTCTAGTTTCAGCAATAGCAGGTCAACTTATCTTTGGAAGGATAGCCGACATATACGGTCGAAAGAAGATATATGGTACAGAACTAGCAATACTTATCATAGGAGCCTTTCTTAGTTCGATCTCTTGGAACTTTGAATCTCTTCTTTTTTCAAGGATACTATTAGGGGTTGGGATAGGCGGGGACTACCCTGTAAGTGCTACGATAATGAGTGAATATTCTAATGCCAAAGACAGGGGAAAGCTCATAGGATTAGTTTTTTCTATGCAGGGTTTTGGAGCTATTACTGCCGTAATGTCAGCCTACGCCTTAACTTCGTTCCTAAGTCCAGAGACCTCATGGAGGATATTGTTAGGCATCGGGGCATTGCCTCCTCTTTTTGTCGTCTTTTTTAGAAGAAAAATTCCTGAGACCCCAAGATACTCACTGCTTGTTGCAAAAAAGAAAGACGAAGCTCTAAAGGCAACGAGAACGGTCCTAGGCGATGAAGATGGTGCAGAGAAAAAGTTCTCGAGTCTCTTGCACATAGAAGAAAAGCATATGGACTTCAAAGATTTTTTAAGAAAATTCTGGGGGCCACTCCTTATAACCTCGCTAGCATGGTTCCTTATGGACATAGCCTTTTATGGTACTGGAATATACTCGGGGTTTATAGTTTCAAGCATGATCGCAGACACATCGCTCCATGCCAGGATTTTATCTGCAGGGCTTCCTTACTTCGTAGGTGCATTCGGTTATTTCATTGCTGCCTTCACTATGGATATACTTGGGAGAAAAAGGATACAAATTCAGGGATTCATCGCGATGGCCGCTATATATTTGGTAGTTTCTCTATCGATGGTTTCCCAAGGAGGCAAAGTTATAGGATTCACTGTTCCAAGAGAATTGACCTTTTTCCTATATAGCCTTTCATTTTTCTTTATAAACTTCGGACCAAACGAAACAACATTCGTTCTTCCAGCAGAGCTTTTCCCAGTAAAATTTAGGTCAACGGCGCACGGAATAGCTTCTGCTATGGGAAAGCTGGGCGCTGCGGTAAGTACGTATCTTATGCCAATGGCTCTTGATACGATAGGAATCAAAGAAGTTTTGATCATCCTCGCCGGGATTTCAATTGTAGGTGCGGCGCTTTCATTGAAATTGAAAGAACCCGCAGGGCTCTCACTAGAAGAAATTTCAGAGGAGAAAATTTTGTTGAAAATCAGCAATTAATACATTCGTTCTTCTCATAATCTGCTAAAAATCGGAAAAGGCTTTTAAGATCAGGCTACATATAAATAACATTAAGAGACATTAAACCCCTGTAAAGAGCGTCAAAGTAACATAAGGATAGCGACAGTTCAATAGATACCATAAGGGGAACTATACTATCCCAAATCTACATAATAAACTGGAAGCTTGCCTTTATAGTGGGAGGCCTAATAACCGATTACTTAATTAAATGGTGATAAATTTCCATGATAGAAGAATTCGTTGATAAGGTAAAGATAACGGTTCTAGCCGACAATCTAGTCGGCTTTCGCGGTAAGCTTTTTGGACAACACGGCGCATCTTATTTGGTAGAAGCTTTGTATAAAGGACAGCTAAAAAAGATCCTTGTAGACACCGGCTGGAACGGCGATGCATTACTATTCAATATGACTGCCTTAGGAGTAGAGCCTAAGAGCATAGATGCTATTATTATAACGCATGGGCATTGGGACCATACAGGTGGACTAGTAAAGGTATTAGAGAATACGGGTGGAAAGCAAATACCCATAGTTATGCATCCGCAGTCACTCAAGTCTGTGTTCATAGCAGAACCCTTTATTCGACCCGTAGGAATAATCTCCTTCAGCGATTATTCTGACCTAAGGAAACTTGGAGGATACCCGATATTATCAAGAGATCCCGTGAAGATAGGACCCGGCATTTTTACTACTGGAGAAATAGAGCGTAGCAGTGGTTTCGAAAAGGTTGAAGAAAACTATCAATTTATTGATAACAACGGGAGGCTCGTTCATGATGAAATCTTGGATGACATAGCGCTCGTGATAAAATTGAAAAGGGGAATTGGAGTAGTGACCGGTTGCGGTCATGCTGGAGTTGTAAACATAGTCAAGAAGGCGATTTCTCTTACAAAGGAGGAAACGGTGAGGTTCATATTGGGGGGACTTCATTTGGCGCAAGCTTCTGAAGAGAGGATCTCCAAAACAATAGAAGCTTTGTCATCGTTTAATATAGAGAGCATATATGCTGGACACTGCACAGGCTTAAACGCTTCTTGTGCATTACAAAGGGCATTTTCTTCGAAATTTAATCAAATATACGTCGGCATGAGCATAGAAGTGAGCTAAAACTTACCTATGAATAGTATTAAATTTTTTGAACCGGTGGCAACGATAAAAGATAATTCTACCTCGACAGCCTCAACAGGCAAATTGAATAAAACAATAAAAATCTCTCTTTCTAGTTAAAATCTGAGGTCAAGAAGTTGAGCAACTTACCGCAAATTAAGGTGTTCAATACAGCTACGAAGAGATTGGAAAACTTTGAGACGGTTTTGCCTGGAATCGTCAGGATGTATGTGTGTGGTCCCACAGTATATGACAGGTCTCATCTCGGCCACGCTAGAACGTATATAGCATTTGATGCAGTGAAGAAATACCTAATTCTCAGAGGATACGATGTAGTTCACGTGCAAAACATAACCGACATAGATGATAAGATAATCAAGAGAGCGCAAGAAACCGGCATCAGCTGGAGCGAAGTTGCAGAGAAAAACATAAAAAGCTATCTCGATGTGCTCATAAAGCTAGGAGTACAACCGACGGTCTCGCCAAGGGTGACCTATCACGTAGGAGAGATAATTGAAGCAATTGAAAAGCTCATAGAAAAAGGCTACGCGTATGAATCTAACGGTAGCGTTTACTTTGATGTTTCCAAATATGAACATTATGGCGAGCTCTCTGGTAGAAGGAGCATTGAAAGCTGGAGACAGGAAGAGGATGTGCTGAAAGAGAAGAGAAACCCCTTCGACTTTGCTCTTTGGAAGAAGATGAAGGAAGGAGAGCCACACTGGAGTAGCCCTTGGGGAGAAGGGAGGCCCGGATGGCATATAGAATGCAGCGTCATGTCTTCTAGATATCTAGGAATCCCGATAGACATACATGCGGGTGGGGGAGATCTCATCTTCCCCCACCATGAAAACGAAAAAGCTCAATCTGAGGCCCTTTTCGGGGTGAGACCTTGGGTGAAGTATTGGATGCATACTGGGATGCTTACAATAAAAGGGGAGAAGATGAGCAAGAGCCTCGGAAACATGGTATACATTGACGAGGTCCTCGATCGGTGGAGTCCGGAAGTCATAAGGACTTGGGTTCTGAGCTCTCATTATAGAAGCCAATTGGAATTCAACGAGGATGCGCTCCAGCAGTATGAAGCCAACCAGCAAAGAATATCAACAGCTTACAGAGAGCTAAAGAACCTTATAAAGGAATCACAACAGGACTTCAGGCTAGAGGACAAAGATATAGCAACCATGCGGGAGATAGAAAAGCTTCACAACGACTTTCATGAAGCAATGAGTGAAGACTTCAACACTCCTCTAGCTTTCAGGAGCGTCATGAAAGCCACGGATATCTTCTACTCAAAAGTTAAGGAAGGGAAAAGCTTCGCCATTGCCATACAACTTTGGATGTTTTTGAATGAAGCTAACTATGTATTCGGGTTCGTCCTGCAAGAGGAACCCTCTTCAAGAGACGATGAACGATTCAGGCAGCTCATTGAGCTTTTGATTGCTGTTAGGAAGAACTTAAGAGAAAAAGGAATCTATGACCTCGCAGACGGGATAAGAAGATCTCTTGCGCAATTAGGCATAGAACTCCAAGACAGTGGATTGGAGACTAAGTATATTGTGAGGAAATAGCCTTGCCCCAGTCTTCCGAATTAATTCATGAGGGCGGGGACATAAAGCCATGGATTAGGATAGTGCGGGTATTAGAGAAGCTCACCAGTGTCTATGATCTTGCTAACTTGATTATGAGCTTGGGCACTTTAAGCTATGTGAGGAAAGAATTTAGCTACGTAGCAGAGTCCGCATTCAAAGGTAAGCGTGGGG
>Ga0315272_10002022_pt1 | contig 9979 bp, 9 predicted proteins | sample C3_middle_MG_FD_203918 | JGI IMG/M metagenome (GOLD analysis project Ga0315272, IMG submission 203918) | Sediment microbial communities from Yellowstone Lake, YNP, Wyoming, USA - C3_middle | ecosystem: Environmental > Aquatic > Freshwater > Lake > Sediment | place: USA: Wyoming | collected...
GTGGACGCGCCAATTGGCCGGCCTGGTCGGTGCCGGCCTGCCGCTGGAACGCGCGCTCACCGCCATGGGCGACGAGGCCGAAGACCCGCGCCAGCGTGAATTGGTGGCGCACCTGAAAAGCGAGGTCAACGCCGGCTCGCCATTCGCACGCGCGCTGACGAGCGCACCGCGCGAATTTGACGATGTCTACCGCAGCGTGGTGGCGGCTGGCGAACAAAGCGGCGCGTTGGGCGGCGTGCTGGATCGTCTCTCCGACGACCTGGAAGAGCGCCAGGAACTGCGCGGCAAGTTGATCGGCGCGACGCTCTATCCGGCGATCGTGTCGGTGATCGCCATCGTCATCGTGCTTTTTCTCGTCACCTACGTCGTGCCGCAGGTCGCCTCGGTGTTCACGAGTTCGAAACGCGCCTTGCCGGCATTGACGATCGCGATGCTTGCCATCAGCAGCTTCGTCCGCAGTTTCGGTTGGCTGCTCCTGGTCGGCGCCGCCGCGGGCGTGACCAGCTTGTCTCTGATGCTGCGCAATGAGGCGTTTCGCGAACGTTTCGACGCCGCCTGGTTGCGCGTTCCGCTGATCGGCAAACTTGCGCGAGGCTACAACGCGGCGCGTTTTGCCGGCACCCTGGCAATGCTCGCGGGCGCCGGTGTGCCGATCCTGAAGGCCCTGCAGGCGGCCGCCGAGACCTTGGGCAACCGCGCCATGCGCGCCGACGCATTGGACGCCCTGGTCCAGGTGCGCGAGGGCGCGCCGCTGGCCGCCGCGCTGGGCGGCAAGAAGCGCTTTCCCGCGATCCTGGCGATGTTCGCGCGCCAGGGCGAACAAACCGGCCAGTTGCCGAAGATGCTGGACCGTGCCGCACGCCAGCTCGGCAACGAGGTGCAGCGCCGCGCGTTGCAAATGGCAACGATCCTCGAGCCCTTGCTCATTGTTGCGATGGGTGCTGTCGTGTTACTGATCGTGCTCGCGGTGTTGCTGCCCATCATCCAGCTCAACACCTGGGTGCGCTGAGGGGACTCGCGCGCCAGGGGCCGATGCCGCCATTGCAGCGCGGTAGCGTGACTTCCTGCGCTGCCGCCCCAGGTTCAGGGTTTGTGGCATGGTTTTGCGGCTGTCAGGCTAGTACAACCGGGTTTGCGGAGGACCTCATGGGCGCTTCAACCGACTTGGTCACGATCAAGGGCAGCGGCATCCCGATTGCCCGGATGCGAAGCGTCTACCGTATCGACGATGTTGGCCGCAAACTCGACAAGTTGCCGCAGCAAGAGCACGAGAATCTGCGCTCCACCTACCAGCGCATGCTCGAAAAGGGGCCCGAGCGCTTTCAGGTCAAGCCTTCCGGCCTGCCGGCGATGGACCAGCTTTACGACGACCTGCCCAACTTCGCCGCGGTGCTGGACGATGTGAAGCGCCAGTTGGCACTGTGCGAAGACAGCCGCGATGCGCTCGAAATCACGCCGCTGTTGCTGCTTGGGCCGCCGGGGGTGGGCAAGACGCATTTCGCACGTGCCGTCTCGCAGTTGCTTGGAACCGGCATGGGCTTTATCTCGATGAGTTCGATGACCGCGGGCTGGGTGCTGTCGGGCGCGTCGAGCCAGTGGAAAGGTGCGCGTGCCGGCAAGGTGTTCGAGACGCTCGTCGAAGGCCAGTATGCGAACCCGGTGATGGTGGTTGACGAAATCGACAAAGCCGGCGGCGAACATGCCTACGACCCGATGGGCGCTCTGTACAGCCTGCTCGAACACGACACCGCGGCATGTTTCATCGACGAGTTTGCCGAAGTCGCCATCGATGCGAGTCAAGTGATCTGGGTCGCCACCGCGAATGACGCGCGTTCCATCCCGGACCCGATCCTGAACCGCATGAATGTCTACGAGATCAATGCGCCGGATCGCGAAGCCGCGCGACGCATCGCGGCCAAGCTCTACTGCAACATCCGCAGCGACCATGACTGGGGTTCGCGCTTCGAGCCCGAGCCGAGCGCTGATGTACTGGAGCGTCTCAGCGAACTGGCGCCGCGCGAGATGCGCCGCGCCTGGATGACGGCGTTCGGCAACGCCAAACTCGCGCATCGCGACTGCGTGTGCGCGGCTGACCTGCCCGATGCCGCCGGCAAGAAGACGAATATCGGATTCGTGCAGTAGCGTCGGCGCTCAAGCGCGACCCAGGCCGCGCCATCGCGCGGCCAGCGTGGCGCGTCCCTGGAAACGATTCACTGCCCCCGCCTTGGCAACGACGCGTGGCTATCATGCGCCGCATGCCCACTTCTCTCGTCGGCCAGTTGGTTGTCGCGATTTCGTCGCGGGCGCTGTTCGATTTCGAAGAAGAAAACCGCGTCTTCGAGGCCTCCGACGACCGCGCCTACATGCAACTGCAACTGCAGCGCCTGGAACTCGCGGCCAAGCCCGGGGTGGCGTTTTCGCTCGTCAACAAACTGCTCGCGTTCAACTCGCAGGCAGCGCCTCGCGTCGAAGTCGTGATCCTGTAGCGCAACGATCCGGTCTCGGGAATGCGCGTGTTTCGCTCCGCCCAGCACTATGGCCTGGCGGTACAACGCGGCGTGTTCACGCGCGGCGAGTCGCCGTGGCGCTATCTGCGGCCGCTGAGCGCGAACCTGTTCCTGTCGACCAACGAAGCGGACGTGCGCTCAGCGCTGGCCGCCGGGGTTCCCGCGGCGCGTGTCTATCCGCACTCGGCGCGTGCGTCGAGTGCGCATCCGGGCGAAGTGCGGATCGCTTTCGACGGTGACGCCGTGCTGTTCGGCGACGAAGCCGAGCGAATCTATCAAGATGCGGGCCTCGCCGCATTCCAGGCGCATGAAAAGCTGCGCGCCGCCAAACCACTCGCGCCCGGGCCGTTCAAGCCCTTGCTGGAGGCGTTGCAACGCTTGCAGCATGAACCCGCGGGGGCGATGCGCATCCGCACCGCGCTCGTGACGGCGCGCAGCGCGCCGGCGCATGAGCGCGCGATCCGTACCCTGATGGACTGGAACATCGAGATCGACGAGGCGATGTTCCTCGGCGGCCTGGCCAAGGGCGAGTTTCTGCGCGAGTTCGAGCCCGACTTCTTCTTCGACGACCAGACCGGCCACATCGAGAACGCGGCCGAGCATGTGCCGGCGGGGCATGTGGCCGCGGGAGTTTCGAATCTTTGAGCCGCTGCCGCTTTCAGCCGCGATAGTGGCGCAATGCGTCGAGCTCGAGAACCCGCACCCCACCGTACTCGATGCGGATCAGACGCCGCTTCTGCAACACGCGCAATGCCTTGTTGACACGCTGGCGCGACAGGCCGACGAGATAGGCCAGCTCGAGTTGCGTGAAGCGCAGCGACGAGCCGGCACCGGGGTAGAGCGACGGGTGGAACAACGCCGCAAGGTTGGGCGCGACACGCGGGTCAAGGTCGCTGAGGCGGTCGATTTCCCCATGCCGCGATGAACTGGATGAGATTCTGGCGCTCATTCCCCGGGAAAGCACGCCCCCGGGTGAACCCTAGGAATGTCGTCGCGATGACATCATGGCGTCAAACTGCACCCTAGGATCACGAAACCGTGCGGTGCCGGGCCAGGCGCCGACGCATCGGAGCCCGTTTGTGCAGACCACGTTTCCCAGGCTGATGCTTGAGCATGCGAGTGCGCGCCCTCACGCGCCGGCGCTGCGCGTCAAGGAATTCGGAATCTGGCAGACCACCACCTGGTCCCAACTCGCGCAGCTGGTGCGCGATCTGAGCTGCGGGTTGGCTGCCGCAGGCTTGAAGCGCGGCCAGCATGTGATCGTGATCGGTGAGAATCGGCCGCGGCTGTATGCCTCGATGATCGCCGCGCAAGCCCTCGGCGCGGTGCCGGTACCGCTGTACCAGGACGCCGCGGCAGGTGAGTTCGAGTTTCCGATCGTCAACGCCGAGGTCGCATTCGCCGTCGTTGAAGACCAGGAGCAGGTCGACAAACTGCTCGAGTTGCGCACACGCTGCCCGCTGCTTGCACAAGTCTGGTACGACGACGCCCGAGGCCTGCGCAACTACAGCGAACCCGGCCTGCACTCGATCGACGCGCTGCTTGACGCCGGCCGCGCCTATCAGCGCGAACACAGCGGATTCTTCGACACCGAAGTGGCAAAAGGCTCGGCGCACGACGTGGCGGCAATGTTCTTCACCTCCGGCACGACGGGCACGCCCAAAGGCGTGGTGCACACCCATTTCACGCTGCTCGATCGTGCCAGAGCCGGCGCCGACTTCGACCGCCTCAGCGCCAGCGAAGAAGTGCTGGCCTACATGCCGCCGGCGTGGATCGGGCAGAACATCTTTTCCTATGCGCAGTGGCTGGTTTGCGGCTATGTCGTGAACTGCCCCGAATCGGCAGCAACGGTGACAATCGATCTGAAGGAGATCGGCCCGACCTACTACTTTGCGCCGCCACGAATTTTTGAAGGCCTGCTGACCAATGTGATGATCCGAATGGAGGACGCCAGCGCCATCAAGCGCGCCCTGTTCCATCACTTCATGGCGGTGGCACGGCGCATCGGCCCGGCGCGCATGGACGGCAGGCCGCTGAGCGTCGCGGACCGCTTGAGTTATGCGCTGGGTGACTTGCTGATGTTCGGGCCGCTGCGCAACACGCTCGGCTTTTCGCGCGTGCGCGTGGCCTATACCGCGGGTGAGGCGATCGGCCCAGACCTGTTCACCTTCTATCGCTCGATCGGCATCAACCTGAAGCAACTGTACGGCTCGACCGAGACTGCGGTGTTCGTGTGCCTGCAACCCGACCATGAGGTCAGGGCCGACACCGTCGGCGTGCCGATCGAGGGCGTGCAGATCCGGGTCGAAGCGAACGGCGAAATCATGGTCAAGTCGCCGGGCTTGCTCAAGGAGTACTACAAGAATCCGGCGGCAACCGCCGAAGTGCTGACGGCCGACGGCTGGTACCACACCGGCGATGCGGGTTTCCTCGACGCCGGCGGGCACCTGAAGATCATCGACCGCGCCAAGGACGTTGGCCGTTTGCGCGGTGGCGCGAACGACGGCGCGATCTTTGCGCCGAAGTACGTCGAGAACAAACTGAAGTTCTTCCCGTACATCAAGGAAGCGGTGGCTTTTGGCGACGGCCGTGCATCGGCCTGCGCCTTCATCAACATCGACATGGACGCTGTGGGCAATTGGGCCGAGCGGCGCAACCTGCCCTATGGCGGGTACACCGATCTGGCGGGCAAGGCCGAGGTCACCGAGTTGGTGCGCGACTGCGTCGCCAAAGTCAACGCCGACCTTGCGGCGGATGAAAGACTCGCCGGCAGCCAGATCCACCGTTTCCTGATTCTGCACAAGGAGCTCGACGCCGATGATGGCGAGCTCACGCGCACGCGCAAGGTTCGGCGCGGCTACATCGGCGAGAAGTATCAGTTGCTGGTGGACGCGCTGTACGGTGGCAAGACCGAGCAGTTCATCGAGACTGCCGTGAAGTTCGAAGACGGGCGCAGCGGTACCGTTTCGGCAACCTTGAAAATCTTCGAAGCGCCGACGTTCGCGCCGGTGAAACGGGCAGCTTGATGGCGCAGCGCGAAATCGGCAGTGTTATTCTCGAAGTCAAGGATATCTCCCTGAGCTTCGGCGGCGTGAAGGCGCTGAGCGGCGTGAGCTTCGACGTGCGCGAGCACGAGGTGCGCGCCATCATCGGGCCGAACGGTGCGGGCAAGAGTTCGATGCTCAACTGCATCAACGGTGTCTATACGCCGCAGCATGGCTCGATCACGTTTCGCGGACGCATGTTCGGCCACATGAATTCGCGCGAGGTGGCCGAAATGGGCGTGGCCCGCACCTTCCAGAGCCTGGCGCTGTTCAAGGGCATGAACGTGGTCGAGAACATCATGTCGGGCCGCAACCTGAAGATGAAGACCAACATCTTCCAGCAGGCATTGCGCTTGCCGTTCGGCTGGAGCGCGGCCGAGCGGGAAGAGAACGAGCACCGCGAAGTCGTCGAGCGCATCATCGACTTTCTCGAAATTCAGCCCTATCGCAAGACGCCGGTCGGGCGCCTGCCTTACGGCCTGCAAAAACGCGTCGACCTCGGTCGCGCGCTGGCCATGGAACCTGCCGTGCTGTTGCTCGACGAACCGATGGCCGGCATGAACGTCGAGGAAAAGCAGGACATGTGCCGCTTCGTGCTCGACGTGAACGACGAATTCGGCACCACGATCGTGCTCATCGAACACGACATGGGCGTTGTCATGGACATCAGCGACCGCGTCGTCGTGCTCGATTACGGCAGGAAGATCGGCGACGACACACCCGAGGCCGTGCGCGCGAACGCCGAGGTGATCAGCGCCTACCTCGGCACCACGCACTGAGTGAATTGAACAGACCCATGGGAGCATTTCTCGAAACCTTGATCGGCGGCCTGATGACGGGCATGCTGTACTCGTTGGTCGCACTCGGCTTTGTGCTGATCTTCAAGGCCTCGGGCGTGTTCAACTTCGCGCAGGGTGCGATGGTGCTGTTCGCGGCGCTCGCCATGGCGCGTTTTGCCACCTGGATCCCCAAGTTCACCGGCCTGGAGAGCAAATTGCTGGCCAATCTGCTGGCTTTCATCGTCGCGCTGCTGGTGATGATCCTGGTGGCTTGGCTGGTCGAGCGCCTGGTGCTGGGAAAACTCGTCAATCAGGAAGGCATTACCCTGCTCATGGCGACGCTGGGGATCTCGTATTTCATGGACGGGTTCGGTCAAACCGTGTTCGGCTCCGACATCTACAAGCTCGACATCGGCATGCCCAAGGAGCCGATGTTCCTGCTCGACAAAATGTTCCAGGGCGGAATCCTCGTTAATCAGGAAGACCTGGTTGCCACCGTGATTGCCGCGGCGTTGGTGGCGCTGCTTTCCGCGTTCTTTCAGTACACCGGTACGGGCCGGGCCCTGCGCGCTGTCGCCGACGATCACCAGGCCGCTCAATCGATCGGCATTCCGCTGAACCGCATCTGGGTCATTGTCTGGAGCGTCGCCGGCTTCGTCGCACTCGTGGCCGGAATCATCTGGGGCAGCAAGCTCGGGGTCCAGTTCTCGCTCTCATTGGTGGCGCTGAAGGCGCTGCCGGTCGTGATTCTCGGCGGCCTGACATCGGTTCCCGGCGCCATCATCGGCGGCCTGATCATCGGTGTGGGCGAGAAGCTTTCCGAGGTCTACATCGGGCCGCGGTTCGGCGGTGGCATCGAAATCTGGTTCGCGTATGTCCTGGCGTTGATCTTCCTGCTGGTTCGGCCGCAAGGCTTGTTCGGCGAGAAGATCATCGACCGCGTTTGAGGCCAGGGCGTCATGTTCTACCGAGAGAACGGCCAGTTCAAGACGCACTACAGCGCCGACCAGCAGATCTTCCCGATTCGGCAGGACCGGGTGGTGATCCTCGCGCTGCTAGCGTTCGCGTTTGTCGTCGTGCCCTTTGTCGCGAGCGAATATGTGTTCCGCGCGCTCCTGATTCCGTTCCTGATCTTGTCGTTGGCAGCCCTCGGGTTGAACATCCTCGTTGGCTACTGTGGCCAGATATCGCTGGGCACGGGCGGCTTCATGGCGGTGGGTGCGTACGCGGCGTACAACTTCCTGGTGCGCATCGACGGCATGCCGCTGATCGTGGCAATTCTGCTTGGCGGGGTGTGCGCCACCGTGTTCGGTGTGCTGTTCGGAGTTCCGTCGCTGCGCATCAAGGGCCTGTACCTGGCGGTGGCCACCTTGGCGGCGCAGTTTTTTGCCGACTGGGCGTTTCTGCGCATCAAGTGGCTGACCAACAATTCTTCTTCCGGGTCGGTTGGCGTGGGCGAGTTGTCGGCCTTTGGCTGGACGATCGATTCGCCGGCCGAGAGGTATCTGTTCTGCCTCGGCTTCGTCGCGGTATTTGCCTTGCTCGCAAAGAACCTGGTGCGCAGCCACATCGGCCGCGAGTGGATGGCGATTCGCGACATGGATGTGGCCGCGGCGGTGATCGGCATTCGCCCGGTCTACGCCAAGTTGACGGCGTTCGCCGTGAGTTCATTCATCGTCGGCGTGGCCGGCGCGCTGTGGGGCTTCGTCTACCTCGGTGCGTGGGAGCCGGCGGCGTTTAACATCGACCGCTCGTTCCAGTTGCTGTTCATGGTCATCATCGGCGGCCTGGGATCGATCATGGGCAGTTTCTTCGGGGCAGCGTTCATCGTCATCATTCCCATCTTGCTCGACAACGTGCCGATGATGATCGGCGTCCCGCTCGACACGGCTTTGGCATCGCATATGACGTTCATGATCTTTGGCGCGTTGATCGTGTTCTTTCTGATCGCCGAACCCCATGGCTTGGCACGGCTTTGGTCGGTGGGCAAAGAAAAACTGCGCCTGTGGCCATTCCCGCACTGAGAAGATCAGGCATGCCATACCCGCCCAATCCCCGAGCGTCCGAACTCGGCACCCAACCTTGTCTGCAACGCGTTCTCGAAACGTCTTCACCGCGCACTGACGAGTGCTTTCCCCACCACCTCTGGAGGTTTTGAATGAAACTGCGATCCCTCGCTCTTGCGGCTGCTGTCGCGGCCACCGGCATGAGCACCCTTTTCAGCACTCCCGCCGTGTTCGCACAGGCCAAGGAGCAGTTCTTTCCGGCGCTGGTGTATCGCACCGGCGCTTATGCACCCAACGGCGTGCCCTTTGCCAATGGCTACGTTGACTACCTCAAGTTGATCAACGCGCAAGGCGGCATCAACGGCGTGAAGGCGATCTGGGAAGAATGCGAAACCGGCTATGCCACCGACAAGGGCGTCGAGTGCTATGAGCGCTTGAAGGGCAAGAACGGCGGCGCCACCGTCATGCACCCTCTTTCCACCGGCATCACGTTTGCGCTCACCGAAAAAGCCCCCGGCGACAAGGTTTCCATCATCACATCGGGCTACGGCCGCAGCGAATCGGCCGATGGCGGTGTGTTCAAGTGGAACTTCCCGCTCGTCGGCACCTACTGGGTCGCCGCCGACATCTTGACCCAGTACGTTGGCAAGAAGGAAGGGGGCCTGGACAACCTCAAAGGCAAGAAGATCGCGCTCGTTTACCACGACAGCCCCTATGGCAAGGAGCCGATCGCGCTGCTCCAGGAGCGCTCCAAAATGCACGGCTTCGAGTTGATCCTGTTGCCGGTTGCCCACCCCGGTGTCGAACAGAAGTCGACATGGCTGCAAATCCGCCAGAACCGCCCGGACTACGTGTTTCTGTGGGGCTGGGGCGTGATGAATTCGACCGCCCTGAAGGAAGCGGTGGCGACGGGCTACCCGCGCGAGAAGATGTACGGCGTGTGGTGGTCCGGCGCCGAGCCCGACGTGAAGGACGTGGGTGACGGTGCCAAGGGCTACCAGGCACTGGCGCTGCAGCATGGCGCTGAGCCGAACTCCAAAGTCGTCAAAGACATTCTCGACAAAGTGCACGCCAAGGGCCAAGGCACGGGACCGAAGGAAGAAGTCGGTCAGGTGCTGTACATGCGTGGCCTGTCGGCTGCGATGTTGTCGGTCGAAGGCGTGCGCCGTGCCCAGGAGCGTTTCGGCAAGGGCAAATGGGTCTCCGGTGAACAGGCGCGCTGGGGCTACGAGAACCTTGCGCTCGACCAGAAGAAGCTCGACGCCCTTGGCTTTGCCGGCGTGATGCGCCCCGTGTCAACCTCGTGTGCCGACCACATGGGTGCGTCTTGGGCGCGTGTGCACACCTGGGACGGCGCGAAGTGGAACTTCACGTCCGACTGGCTGCAGGCCGACGAGTCCATCCTCAAGCCGATGGTGCGGGCAGCGGCTGACAAGTATGCCGCCGAGAAGAAGCTGACGCGGCGTACACCCGAGGACTGCCAGTCCTGAACGTTCGGCTCACGGTTGTCAGGCTGTGGGCGCAGCACTGGGCTGCGCCCACCTTCGCCCCCCTCCGGGAAGGAGGGGTCAGCGACACGTCAAGCCCCGCCTCGCGGGGCCGCCATTTCCCGGGGACCTGTTCAAAGTGCCGCGTGCCGCACC
>Ga0315272_10002023_pt1 | contig 9979 bp, 11 predicted proteins | sample C3_middle_MG_FD_203918 | JGI IMG/M metagenome (GOLD analysis project Ga0315272, IMG submission 203918) | Sediment microbial communities from Yellowstone Lake, YNP, Wyoming, USA - C3_middle | ecosystem: Environmental > Aquatic > Freshwater > Lake > Sediment | place: USA: Wyoming | collected...
CAAATTGTGGCGGAGGTTTTGTGCCCAGACCGGTCAGGCCGTCGAGGAACTGGAAAGGGGACAATTTTCTGGGCAAGGATCCGGCGAGCAGCCGGATCAAACACAGGCCGGTTGATGAGGGCGCGCACGCGCTGTTTGCGGCGGCAATTAAAACCATACCGTCTGCGTCAAGGTGACTAAAAGCGAAGCGACTGTGACCAGCAAGAAACCCGCGCAGCATGACATCCCGTTTTTTCCGCCGGTGGAACACGCCTTGGCGGAGCCAAACGGCTTGCTAGCGATGGGTGGCGACCTGACGGCGGCGCGGCTGCTGGAGGCGTATCGGCACGGCATTTTTCCCTGGTTCAATCCGGGCGAGCCGATTTTGTGGTGGAGTCCCGATCCGCGCATGGTGCTGATTCCGGACGAGCTTCGGGTGACGCGTTCGCTGGCCAAACGGATGCGTAACGGCGGTTTCGAAATGCGCATTGATAGCGCGTTCAGGCAGACCATGCTGGCGTGTGCCGCGCCGCGCAGCTTCGATGCGCAGGGCGGTGCAAACGGCACCTGGATTTCGCCGGAAATTGTTACGGCCTACACGCATTTGCACTACCTGGGCGTGGCTCATTCGATCGAAACCTGGCAAGACGGCGAGCTCGTCGGCGGTTTATACGGAGTGGCGATTGGCCGGATGTTTTACGGCGAGTCGATGTTCAGCCGCGTGCCGGACGCGTCGAAAGTGGCGCTGGCGGCTTTGTGCCGGCAGTTGCAGCGCTGGGATTTTGGGATGATCGATTGCCAGATGGAAACCGCGCATCTGGCCAGCATGGGCGCGCGCCCGATCCCGCGCAGCGAGTTCTGTACAAAGCTGGCAGCCTTGATAGACTTGGGCAACGTTCCTTCGCCCTGGCGCTTTGATGAACCTGACTGATGCATCCGACTGAGCCCCCGTTCCAGCGCGTCCAGTTTTATCTGACCGCCAGTTACACGTGCAGCTATCTGCCCGACCGGCAGGCGCGTTCGCAGGTTGCCACCCCCGCCCACTTTATCAACAGCGAGGTGTATAGCCAGCTGATTCGCGCCGGGTTTCGTCGCAGCGGGCAGTTCACCTATCGGCCTTCGTGCGAAACCTGCCGCGAGTGCATCCCGGCTCGGGTGCGGGTTGCCGGGTTTGCGCCCAGCCGCAGCCAGCGCCGTTGTCTGGCACGTAACAGCCATCTCGAAGCGCGCTTTTTGGCGCTGACTTATCGCGACGAGCACTTTGCCCTGTACCGAAAATACCAGGCCAGCCGCCACGCGGGCGGCGGGATGGATCAGGACGGCTCGGAGCAGTACACGCAGTTTTTGCTGTCGTCCAACGTCAACAGCGTGCTGGTCGAGTTTCGCGACGGCGGCGAACTGGTCATGGTCAGCGTGATCGACCAGATCGAAGACGGCCTGTCTGCGGTCTACACTTTTTTTGATCCAGAACGCGAGAAAGACAGCCTCGGCAGCTATGGCGTGTTGTGGCAAATCGACCTCGCGCGGCGGCTCGAACTGCCCTATGTGTATCTGGGTTACTGGATCGCCTCGACCCGCAAGATGGCCTACAAAAAACAGTATCAGCCGCTGGAAGGTCTGGTCGAGGGGCGCTGGCAATTACTGGGTACGTGATGCGCGCTCTGGCGATATTGATGTTGCTGGCGCTGGCCGGTTGCGCGTCAACCAGCACGCCCCGCATCGTAAATCCTGCCGCCGACTTCGCGTTATATTCCCCTGATCCGCGCATCGGGTTTGAACCCGGATTCGAGGCCTACGCCGAGCGCGTAGCGAACGTTTTGCCGGGCGCTATCGCCAAGGTCGAGGCCGCGCACTATCTGCCGTTTTATCGGTCCCCCCGGGTGTTTGTCTGCGGTACCGATGCCTGCTTCAAACGCTACGTGATAACGCCCAGGCTCTCAGCAGCCGTCGTGCCGGATAACCGCCTGATTCTGTCGCCCAATCTCAATGGCCGGGAGCAAGCCCGCCTCGAACCGCTGCTGGTGCACGAACTGTCACATCTCCATCTGGGCCAGCGCATCGGCCATTACCACACCACCCTGCCGGTCTGGTTTCACGAAGGCTGGGCTTCGCTGACGGCCAATGGCGGCGGCGCCGAATACATCACCGACGCACAGGCTGCCGCCGCAATACGCGAAGGCCGCCGGGTGGACCTGAGCCAGCGCGACACGCCGGATGTGCGTCATCGCGCACAGGCATTCAAGCTCACGATTTACGAGTTTTACCGGCAATCCATGTTGCTGGTGGGCTGGCTCCGTCGCCAGGATGAAGCGCGTTTTCGCGAACTGGTATTGGCGGTGCAGGGCAACCAGGATTTCGAAATCGCTTTCTGGGACATCTACGGCACCTCCCCTGCGATGCAACTGGAGTCATTCTTCGTCGCGGCGCAAAACGGCGATAATATCGGTGCTGTTCCCGATACGACGCTTGCTGCTCCCGCACACCCATGAAACCTTATCTTGATTTGATGCGCCACGTGTATGAACACGGCACGCGCAAAGACGACCGCACCGGCACCGGCACGCTCTCGGTGTTTGGCTGGCAGATGCGCTACAACCTGGCCGAAGGCTTTCCGCTCGTCACCACCAAGAAATGCCACCTGCGTTCCATCCTCCACGAACTGCTGTGGTTTTTGCAGGGCGACACCAATATCAAATACCTGAAGGAAAACGGCGTCAGCATCTGGGACGAATGGGCCGACGAAAACGGCAACCTCGGCCCGGTCTACGGCCATCAATGGCGCAGTTGGCCCAAGCCTGACGGCAGCACGATCGACCAGATCAGCGAGGTGGTGAACACCCTCAAGACCAACCCCGATTCGCGCCGCATCATTGTCTCGGCGTGGAACGTCGCCGACCTCGACAAGATGGCGCTGGCGCCGTGCCACGCCTTCTTCCAGTTCTATGTCGCTGACGGCAAATTGAGTTGCCAGTTGTATCAGCGCAGCGCCGACATCTTTCTCGGCGTGCCGTTCAACATCGCCTCGTATGCGCTGCTCACCCTGATGATGGCGCAGGTGACGGGATTGAAACCCGGCGACTTCGTCCACACTCTGGGCGATGCCCACCTGTATCTCAATCACCTCGACCAGACGCGCGAACAGTTGAGCCGCGCGCCACGTCCACTGCCGACCATGACCCTGAATCCCGAAGTGAAGGATATTTTCGCGTTCCGCTTCGAGGACTTCACCCTTAGCGGCTACGACCCGCACCCGGCGATCAAGGCGCCGGTGGCGGTATGAGCGATCAGAAAAAGCCACGTGTGAGCGTCATCGCCGCGCTCGCCAAAAACCGCGTCATCGGCATCGAAAACCGCCTGCCGTGGCGGCTGCCGGAAGACCTCGCTCACTTCAAGGCGCTCACCCTCGGCCACCCGATTCTGATGGGCCGCAAAACCTTCGAATCGCTCGGCCGCCCGCTGCCCGGGCGCACCAACATTGTCATCACCCGCAACCCCGATTACAAACCGGACGACTGCCTCGTCGCCCCATCCATCCCCGCCGCAATTGCTTTGTGCAAGGATGCCGACGAAGTCTTCTTCATCGGCGGTGCCGATCTCTACGCCCAGGCTATCCCGCTCGCTGATCGTTTGTATTTGACCGAAGTGGACAGCGAGGTGGTGGGCGATGCCTGGTTTCCCGACTATGATCGCAGCGCGTTCATGGAAGTCTCACGCGAGTCGCACACGGGTGAGAAGGGCGATGTGTTGGAGTTTGATTTTGTGGCGTATGCGCGGCGGTAATGGCGTGTTCATCCGGGCGATGTTGGGCTTGGCAGCCCAACCTACGATGCTACGATGCTCAAGCAGCCGAAGATTCAGCCCTTGCTCAAGCAAGCGGCTTGATGTTTGCAACGAGAAATAAGGAAACCAGAATGGATGTAAGAGACAGCGGGTGTGCGGCATGAGCGCGCCTAAATGCCCGCAATGCGGTTCGGAATACGCGTACGAAGACGGCGTGATGTTTGTGTGCCCGGAATGCGCGCATGAATGGGCCAAGGATGCGGCAGCGGGTGCGGATGAAACGCGGGTGGTGCGCGACTCAAACGGCAATGCGCTTCAGGACGGCGACACGGTGACGGTCATCAAGGACTTGAAGGTCAAAGGTTCGTCATCGGTCGTCAAGGTCGGAACCAAGGTCAAAAATATCCGCATCGTCGAGGGCGATCATGACATCGACTGCAAGATTGACGGCATTGGCGCGATGCAGTTGAAGTCGGAATTTGTGAAAAAAGTTTAGCTGCGGGCGCCCATTGCAAGCGCGCGGTTTTTGCTGACTTGTAGTGCCTGTTCGTCGGTATCACGATCGCGGTTTTCGTTTACCCATCCCCCCAGGTTTTCCAGCGCGATTTGTCCCAGCGCATCGATCCATTGCGGATGTTCGTTCAGCGTGGGGATGTAATTAAATTCTTTGCCGCCTGCCGCGAGAAAACTGGCACGGCCTTCCATCGCCAGTTCCTCCAGTGTTTCCAGGCAGTCGGCGGTGAAGCCGGGGGCGACGACATCGACGCGCGCGATGCCTTCGCGGCCTAATGTTTCAAGCGTTTTGTCGGTGTAGGGCTGTAGCCACTCAGCTTTGCCAAAGCGCGATTGAAAGGTGAGCCGGAATTGCCCGGCGGCCAGACCCAGTGCTTCGGCCAGCAGACGACCGGTTTTCTGGCATTCGCAGTGGTAGGGGTCGCCCTTGTCTAGCGTGTAGCGCGGCACACCATGAAAGCTTATCACCAGCACATCAGGGCGACCGTGCATTTGCCAGAAGTCGCGGATGTTGGTGGCGAGCGCGTGGATGTACGCCGGATGGTCGTGATAGTGCTTTACTGTGCGCAGCGCAGGCTGGTTGCGCGTGCGGAGCGCCCAGTCAAATACGGCATCGAATGCGGTGGCGGTGCTGGATGCGGCGTATTGCGGATACGCGGGCAGGATCAGGATGCGGTCGCAGCCGTCGGCTTTCATCCGCGCCAGCGTTTCGGGGATGCCGGGTTTGCCGTAGCGCATGGCGTATTCGACCATGAAGGGGCTGGCGATTTTTTCGCCGAGCCAGCCTTTTAAAAGCTTGGCCTGTTTTTCGGTATGGACTTTCAGTGGCGAGCCGTCTGCGGTCCAGACCGCAGCATATTTTGCGGCGGATTTTTTGGGTCGGGTGTTGAGGACGATGCCGTTAAGGATGAGCCACCACACGACGCGCGGAATTTCCACCACGCGCGGGTCGGACAAAAATTCTTTGAGATAAGGCCGTAATGCGGCGGCGGTGGGCGCTTCTGGGGTGCCGAGGTTGACCAGCAGAATGCCGGTACGGCTGGGCCAGTCGTGTTTGAATTCAGGCTCTTTGAGATAGCTCATTAGTGGTGTGAAAGTGCGCTCGATAAAAGTTTGGCGGTGATGTCGACAATCGGCACCACGCGCTCGTAGGCCATGCGGGTGGGACCGACTACGCCAAGGGTGCCGACCACCAGGCCGTCAACGGTATAGGGTGCGGTGACCATGCTGCATTCGTCCAGCGGCATCAGTTCGGACTCGCCGCCGATAAATATCTGTACACCGGCAGCATTGCGCGACTGGTCGAGCAATTGCAGCAGGCCGGTTTTTTGTTCGAAGGCGTCAAACAGGCGGCGCAGGTTGCCCATATTGCTGGAGAGCTCTTCCACGTCGAGCAGTTTGCGGCTGCCGGACACCACCACATGTTCATTGCCCATCTCGTGCGACTGGCTGCCCGCGTCCACCGCCGCGCTCATCAGGCGGGTGATGTCGTCGCGCATACGTCCCAGCTCGTCCTGCATCCGCGCGCGCACCTGGTCAAACGTTCTGCCCGCGTAATGCTGGTTGAAATAGTTGGCGGCCTCCGTCAGGGCGGACGGGCTATAGCTGCGGTCGGTCATGATGACGCGGTTTTCGACTTCGCCTTCCATGGTCACGATGATGAGTAGGATGCGCTTGTCGGACAGACTCAGAAACTCGATCTGGCGAAATGCCGGACTGCGACGCGGCGTCATCACCAGGCCGGCGAACTGGCTTAAATCTGAGAGCAATGTGGAGGCCGCCGTGAGTAAACGTTGCGGATCAGCCGGTGTCAGGCTCTGCTCCAGATGATTGACTTCGGTCTGCGCCAGGGGCCGCACGGTGAGCAGGGTATCAACAAAAAAACGATAGCCGAGCGGTGTCGGTACGCGTCCGGCAGACGTGTGGGGGCTGGCGACAAAGCCCATTCCTTCGAGGTCGGACATGATGTTGCGGATGGTGGCCGACGATAAATCCAGCCCGGCATGGCGGGACAGCGTGCGCGATCCCACTGGCTCACCATCGGTGATATAGCGTTCTACCAGGGTTTTTAACAGGATGCGGGCGCGGTCGGAGAGCATGACTGCATTCTACCCAAGTTGAGAGGCGGGGGAGACCGAATGCCGCAGCCTGGAGAATAGAATATCGGGTCGCTGAAACCGGCCCTTCGCTCCCGTATAATTCGCCCCCATGCAAGCGCCATTCAAAACTATTGCCCTGGTGGGCAAATATGACACTCAGGGCATAGGCGAATCTGTGCTGGTTCTGGCTCGTTTTCTCAAGGAACGCGGCTACAACATCATCCTCGCCAGCCAGACTGCTGAGCGTTTGCAGATCACCGAATTTCCATTTGAAAATCTCGCCGATCTTGCCGCGCACAGCGATGCAGTCGTGGTGTTGGGCGGCGATGGCACGATGCTGTCTATCGCCCGCGTGCTGGCGCCGCACGGCGCACCACTGATTGGCATCAATCAGGGACGTTTGGGATTTCTGACCGACATCACGGTCGAGGATATGCTCGATGCGGTCGCCGAGATTTTGAGCGGCCAGTATGTGGCGGAGGAACGCATTCTGCTGAATGCGCAGGTGCGCCGTGGCGGGGTGACGGTGTACGAGACGGCTGCGTTTAACGATGTGGTCGTGGGCAAGGGCGGAACCGGGCGTTTGATTGAACTTGAAATCGCGATCAATAGCGAGTTTGTTTACAGCCAGCGCGCCGACGGTCTGGTGGTGACTACACCCACCGGGACAACGGCATATGCCTTGTCCGCCGGGGGCCCCATCATGCACCCCAAGCTGGAGGCGATTGCGCTGGTGCCGGTGTGTCCGCATACGTTGTCGGCGCGTCCGATTGTGGTCAGCAGCCATTCACGCATCGAAATCCGATTGATGCATGCGGATGACGCGCGCGTGCATTTCGACGGCCAGCATCATTTTGATCTGATGACTGGCGATCAGGTCTGGATCACGCGCGCGACGCGTCCGGTCACGCTGTTGCATCCTCATTCCTATAGTTACTACGATACCCTCAGGCAGAAATTGCACTGGGGCAGAAAACTCTAGGATTACCCCGCGCATGTTGTCGCATCTGTCGATTCGGGATTATCTGCTGGTCGAGCGGGTTGACCTGGACTTCGCGCCCGGTCTGACGGTGTTGACCGGCGAAACCGGTGCGGGCAAGTCGATTTTGATCGACGCGCTGGCGCTGGCGCTGGGTGAGCGGGCGGAAGGATCCGTGGTGCGAGGCCGTGCCGCGCGCGCTGAAATCAGTGCCGAGTTCCTGATTGAAAATTTTCCTGATCTGCATACCTGGCTCGACGATGCTGGCATTGAGCACGAAGACAACGCGCTTATTTTGCGCCGCACGATTGATGCGAATGGGCGTTCGCGCGGATTCATCAATGGCTCACCGGCTACGCTGGCGCAGCTCAAGCTGGCGGCAGAGTTTCTGCTTGATATTCATGGCCAGCACGCTTATCACGCCTTGTTGCGGCGTCCGGTGCAGCGTCAGATTTTGGATGGCTTTGCGGGCGCTGAGGGCTTGCTGGCCGAGGTCGGTGCGGCGTGGCAGGCGTGGCAGGCCGCAGTGCAGCGCCGCCTTCATGCCGAGACCCACGGACGCGAGCGTCAGATCGAGCTTGATGGTTTGAATGCAGCGGTGGACGCGTTATTGCAACTGGGCGATGACGTGTCGCGCTGGGACGACATGCAAATCGAGCATGCGCGTTTGGCACATGTGACCCATCTGACCGAAGGCAGCCAGGCATTGGTGAACGGTCTGGACGAGGACGAGGCTTCAGTGCAGGTGCAATTGAACGCGATGAGCGCGCGCATTGCGCAGATGGCCGAATTCGATGTCGAGTTGCGCGAACTGGTGCAGCTCATGAATGCCGCCAGCGCCAATGTGGACGAGGCGGTACACGGCCTGCGGCGCTATGCGGACAAGTTGAGCCCAGATCCGGCGCGCCTGGCCGAGCTTGATCGGCGCATGAGCGAGATGCACCAGCTGGCGCGCAAGCATCACACGTCGCCTGAGGCGCTGCATGAACTGCGTGATGCATTGCAACAGCGTCTGTTAACACTTGAGACGGAAGACGATATTGAGGCCATGCAACAGGCTGAGCGCGCAGCTTGGGCGGTGTATGAACAATTGGCTGCGGCGCTTTCGGTACTGCGCCGTCGAGCCGCGCTTGAGTTATCGGCCAGCGTGACTGCGGCGATACAGGAGCTGGCACTCAAGGACAGCGTTTTTCATATTGTGTTTTTGCCGGTGACAGAGGCGCGCGCGCACGGGCTGGAAGACGTTGAGTTTCAAGTGGCCGCACAGGCCGGCCTGCCGAGCGGCGCATTGGCAAAAGTGGCATCTGGCGGTGAGTTGTCGCGCATTGGTCTGGCCATCCAGACCGCCTTGTCTGGGGTGGCTGGCGTATCGACGCTGATTTTTGACGAGGTGGATGTCGGCATCGGCGGTGCTGTTGCCGAGTCGGTGGGGCGCCGTCTGGAGCGGCTGGGGCAGGCGCGGCAAGTGCTGGTCATCACCCACTTGCCGCAGGTCGCAGCGCGCGGGTCGCAGCATTTGCGCGTGGCCAAGTTGGGACGGGGCGAACAGCTGATGTCGCAGATCGAGGTGCTCGATCCTGCCGCACGGGTAGAAGAAATTGCACGCATGCTGGGCGGGCTCAAAATCACCGCAACGACGCGGCAGCACGCAGCCGAGATGCTGGCAGCAGGGTGAGGCTCAGTACGCGTTTTGCTCTGCTGCTGATCGCTTTGCTGCTCAGTCCGTATGGGCATGCTGCGGACGCACGGGTGATTGCCGTGATCGATGGCGATACGCTCTTGCTCAAGCCGATGGAGTCAACACGAGCGTACCCACGCTTCTACAAATTGCGTTTGGCCGATATTGATGCGCCAGAAAAAGACCAGGCTTTTGGCGAGCGCGCCAAGCGTGAACTGGAGGGCATGGTGCTGCATCAACAGGTTCGCGTCGTAACGGTGGCAACAGATCGTTATGGCCGACGCGTGGGCTGGGTGAGACTGGATGGGTCGCACGATGTCGATATCAACGCTGAACTGGTACAACGCGGCGCGGCGTGGGCATCGACGTGGCATCAGCGTCAACCCCGCTTGCTGGCGGCACAGCAGGAAGCCCAGCGCGCCGGGCGGGGTTTGTGGGCAGAAGCCGGTGCGGTGCCGCCCTGGATATGGCGCAAGCAGTCAGGCCATGATCAGAGCGATGATCTCAGTCCGGCTTTTGCCAGTAAACCACTTCCATCTCCGCAGCGCGATTGAGTACGCGCGCAAGTACAAACAGCAGGCCTGACAGCCGGTTTAGATAGCGCATGATTTCTGGCCGTTGCGGTGAGGTTTGGTGGAGTTGTACCAGCCGACGCTCGGCGCGGCGGCAAAGGGTGCGGGCAAGATGACACTACGCTCCGCTGCAGCTGCCGCCGGGCAAAATGAATTCCTTGAGCGGCGGAAGGTTTTCGTTCCAACGATCGATTGCGTTTTCAAGCGCTACTGTTTCTGCAGCGCTGATCGTTTGATATTCCGGCATGGCCAGTTCACCGCCAAGATCAAACAGGCGATGTTGAATCGTGGTCAGTATTTGTCTTGCATCATCAGGCAGGGTTTCGGTCAGCAGCAATCCAAGCGCGCTATTGAGTTCGTCAATCTCGCCCATGGCTTC
>Ga0315272_10002024_pt1 | contig 9978 bp, 5 predicted proteins | sample C3_middle_MG_FD_203918 | JGI IMG/M metagenome (GOLD analysis project Ga0315272, IMG submission 203918) | Sediment microbial communities from Yellowstone Lake, YNP, Wyoming, USA - C3_middle | ecosystem: Environmental > Aquatic > Freshwater > Lake > Sediment | place: USA: Wyoming | collected...
TTGTCGAACTTGGAATCCGCGGCGTCAGTGTCCCCGGCGCGTTTCTCGATGTCGGCGACGGTCAGGTAATTGACGCCGAAGCCGATAACGCCCGTATTATTTTTGAGCGGAGAGGCGTAGCCCACGAAGCCCTGGGACTCGTCTATGAAGAGCATATTATAGCTGGCGGTCAGACTCCGCTCTTTCAGCCCGGCGAGGCGGCCGGGGTTCCAGTTGACGGAGTTCGCCCCTTCGGTAAGCACGCTCGCGGCCGAACCCATAGCAAGCTCTTTCGCGCCCACGCCCACTTTAAGGAATTGCGCGCCCGTAGTGCCCACGCCCGCGGCCCGGCAGGGTAGAGGGGTCAGGGTATAGGGTAGAGTTAAGACAAGAAGCAGAAGAATAGCCCCTTGCTTGGTTTTTACCGCCGCTCTTTTCAATGAATTCATTAATCCGGTAGTCATTTTAATCACCTCTTGAATATTCGCAAGAACACCAGCACGGTCATCCTGTTTGCTGTACCCCAAGGCATCCGCAAGCAACCATTGTGTTTCAAGCTCAGCGGCGGAACCAAGAGAAATAGAGAGAAACTGCATATACTCCGCCCTGTGCGTGCGGCGATAACCTTCAGCTATATTGCTCGGGATAGAGCAGGCGGCTCTTCTCATTTGAGAAGTCAAACCGTATATTTCTGTTTTTGGAAAACATTCAGTAGCTTTGTATATTTCCAAAACCAGTTTAAACGATTTCCTCCAAACCTCAAGTTCCTTGTAATCCCGAAGCATGAATCTTCTCCGCACCCTCTACCCTGAACCCTAAACCCTATACCCTACTTTATTACAGCCATCTTGAAAGTGGCGTCTTTCAGGTTCGGCGACTTGCCGGCCAGTTCTATAACGCCGTAATATACGCCATTGGCGACTTGTTTGCCGTTCTTGTTCCGGCCGTCCCAGTTGACGTAATTATGCTTCGCGGCCGTGAAGTTTACGCTTATATCTTTCACAAGTTCGCCCGCCAGCGTGTAGATCCGCACGTGTCCCGCCCCGCCGTTGGCCGCCGGCACTTCCACATGGATGGTGGTGCCGCCGGTATCGGCGACGGTGGCGCCGAAGTTGGAAGTCACGGTCTTCGACTTCAGGTTGAACGGGTTCGGGAAGTTGAACACTTTCAGTTTGCTGCCCGCGTAAGCGGCGCCCGCCACCGAGGGCTTTATAACCGCGAACGTGCCGGACAAAACCCCGGTCCCGGACGTAGCCGGCCTGACCACGTACTCCCTGCCGTTGAACACACCCATGGGAGCGGAACCCTGCCTGACCGCCAGCACGGAAGCCAGTTTTTTGAGTTTCACTTTCACGGTGCCTTTTACGGGGTTGATCGTGGCCACGGCGGGAACATCCTCCCACTTGGCTGTGCCGCTGTTATAACTCGCGACCGCAAGGTCGTTAAGGTCGGCCGTGGTTTTGTCGTAGGCCAGAGTCAGGTCAAAACCCTTGTCCTCGTTCGGCGCCACGCTCGACAGCGAGACGGTGTAGAGATTGCCCGCGAAAGCGCCGGCGCCAAGCGCGTCAACCTTGGCGGACACCGAAGCGTCGCCCTTGTCGGTGCCGGAGAAAGTGCAGGAGGGAATGGCGGCCGTTGAAACCGGCTGCATGGCCCCGGCCGGGAACACCAGGGACGACGGGTCACCCCCGGATTTATCCATAGGGGCTTCGTTGCTCCTGCGGCCCATGCCGTCGTCGGAATCGTCGCCTATGATGAAGTCGTCGATATGCTGGTTGGCGTTGCCCTTATAACTTTTGCCGAACAGGATTTCCCTGTCCACGGTTTTGCCGGAATAGGAAGTCGCGTTCCCGTGCAGGACATAAGTGATCCCCGCGGCAAGCTGGCTGAGCGGTATCGCGCCGTGCAGTTCGCCGCTGGAAAGTTTTTCCAGGTTGAGCGTGGAAGCGGCGCCGACGTTATACGGCGAGGCGCTCCATTTGGCGCTTCCTTCCTTGAAGTCCTGAGGATTGAGCACCGTGAACTCATACGCGTTCTCGCCAAGCCTGGCGAACAGCTCTATATCCAGCGGCTTGGTCAGCATGGTAAAGTCCACCCCGGAAACCACGCCGCCGGTGGCGACAGTCGCCACGTTCAGCGTGTACTTGCCGGTGACTTTCAGGAACACTTTGTACACATCGCCGGGGACAAGGCCTTCCAGGATGTATGTACCGTCCGAGCCGGTCCGGGTCTTTATCAACGGCAGAGGAGCGGCCGGATTGTTGCCGTTGTACGTGTCGTCGTAGGCGAAGATGAGCGCGCCGGCCTGAACTTTGGCGAACGGCATCTTCTGCGAGTACACCGTACCTGTGATGGATCCGGGAGCGGAGGACATGGGATACACCAACTGATAAGTGTTGGAGCCGGCTACATCGGTCTCGCTGGTGGCGGGGGCATAACCGGGGACGGTGACCTTTATTTTCACGGAACCCGCCGAGAGACCCTCGAAACGGAAAGTGCCGGAAGAATTGGTCAGGGTGGCGCGATTGGCGCCGATACCCTCACCGGACAGCTCCACAGCGGCGTTGGCGATGACTACGGGAACGGTCGCGGTGCTCCGCACCAGGCCCTGCAGCGTGGCGCCGGCGCCGGCCGCTTCCAGATCCACGTTCAGCGTCACCGTGGATTTATCCAGCCCGGTGCAGACGCGGCTCTGGTAATGCGGGTAATTGGGCGTGGTCATCACCGCGGTATAGCAGGTAGAGGGCGCAAGTCCGCGTATTTCATAGCCGAAGCCGTTGGCCGAATCCAGCAGGGCCTTGAACGCCGTGTACCCCTGGGCGAAAGCCAGGTTAAAGTCCTGATCATGCTGTGATATAAAATCAGGCGGCGGAACGACTAAACCCGCCGCGCTGAACTTGCCGTTGGCGTCATACAAGGTCACAAGCGGCAGGAATTCCACGAACTTGTCGAAATTCCCGGCGGTAGCCTCATAGTCGGCGGCCCTGAAGAAATTCAGAGCGGTGACCCTGCCCGTAACGGTAGCGTTGCCGCGGCCGGACATATTCGTCTCAGGGGTCAGGTTCACCAGCACGCCGCTGGACGTCCCGGCGCCGTAAGCCAGAGTAACCGACTTATTGGCGTGGGCGCTGTCCACTATCACGTTTTTACTGGAGGTAAGCAGCGTGAAATGCGGATACGGCAGATTGCCCGTGGGGCCGCCAGCCTTGCCGAAGTCGCCGGAACGCATAAGGTAAAAGTCGTAAACCGACGGCGTAGGCACGGGAGCGCCGCAGAAACCGCCGGGCCAATTACCGCCGCAGGGCCCTTCTCCGGTAGGACCGGTGGGAGCGGAAAAGCCAAATCTCAATTCGCCGCTGTCACCGCCCTTGGCCAGCATACTAAGGATGACGTCGCCGTTCAATACCGACCCGGCCGGCAGCGGTATAACCTTAAAGCCAAGCACAGCGTCGCTCTGACTCATTCTGATACTGCTGTCCGGAACGCTTGATATCGTCAATCCGATACCCACAGGAACCGCATTTACCAGATTCAGGCTGATAGTGGCGGTGCTGCCGGCCGTGATATTCGCGGACGGGGCCGGCAACCCCATGGCGTAATTGAAAGCGGGACCGCCGCTGGAAGCGCCGCTCGCGCCGACTTGGAGCCGGTTGATCCCGGGCAGGACGTCGGTCATAGTGAAAGTGCCGTCTTTCTGCAACTGCGTGTTGGACCAGCCATTGTTATTATTGGCGTTCACATATATATACTGGTTGCTGGCCGGGGTAAAAACCGTGCCGTCCGGCTTATACAACGTGCCTGTCAGGATGCCGGCCGAGGCGAATTCCATATCGATCGTCGCCACGGGGGCTGAGTCAAGATGCACGGTGTTATCGCCCCCGCCCTTGTTGACGCGGCCCCACCTTACGGCGTTGACGTTCATATAATAGGCCGCGCCGCTGGCCACGTGTACCGAATACGTATATTGGGCCGCGCCGCTGCTGGCAAGAGCGGTAAAGTTCCCGGTCCCCTGGCAGCCACCCATGCCGCACTGAGGATAAAGAGTGATCATTATAGGATTATCGCGCAGATCCACAATGCCGGGAAACTTGACCGTGCCTTTAACTTCCCCGGTCGCGTTGCCGCCGGCTGACACTATATAGGTAATAGAGGAAAAACCCATATCGGTGCCGGAACTGTTATAAACGTGCAGCGACTGCGCCGTGTTGGTATCAACCGCAATGCGGTAATCGTTCACGCCGGTGCCATAGCAGTGGGCCTGGACCCAGTCGGTATTGGCTCCGCCGTTCATGCCGAAAGCGGTAAAATCATCCCCGTTGCCGTTATATGGCGTGGGGCCGCTGCTGCTATTGGAGAAAGGCGTCCAGACATTTACCATGTAGTTGCCGCTGGGAAGGCCGGTGAGGTCGGCGCAGCCATTGGCGCCGGTATTCACGTTTTTATTGGAAAACCCGGGGCTGGAGAAATAAACCGAGAAGTCATTGTGGGTCTGGCAACCGGTTCCAACCTTGGGCCACGGGCTGGAATCCGGGTTAACATTGACGTTGGCGTTGGGGATGGAGAGACCTGAAGAAGATTTTACGCAGACCTTTATGGTGCCGGTGCTCTCCGGCATCTCATTAAGCGTTACCGATTTATACATCACGTCCGAACTTACATAAACGATATCGTTCGAGGTGGCCAGGGCATTGTCAGCGGTGCAGATATCCTGCGCATTGTAATTGGGGCTGCTGAAAGGCTCGTAACAGGCGCCGAGGCCGCTCTGGCTCCAGGTACAACCGCCCATAGCCTGCACGTAATAAGTGACACCGGGGGTGAGGCCGTAAAGCTGGAAGCGGCCGTTTTCGTCGGCGTTCGCCCAGGTGTTCCACTGATTGCCCACGCAGGCTTTTATTCCTATCCCCATGTGGGAAATGGCCACGCCGTTGGTACTGCTGAGAATGCCTTCAACGCTGGCGCCGGAAGAACTGGAACCGCTCTTGGCCGAATTCTCAACCCTGGCCGGAGGCACCGACTGGTTAAAATCCAGCCTCGCCATGCCCAGGTAGGAAATGACCAGATGAGCTGAGTCAATATCGGTCATCACGTTGCGGCCTATACCCTTGTTCTTTTCCGGGTCGTAAAGGCCTATATTATAGGTATTGGCGAGTGCGAAAGGCACGTTATCCACAGTCAGCGTACCGCCACCCACGCCCGTAAACACGATGCCGGAGCCGCCCTGCTGCTGTGAGAGCATATTATAAACACCGCCGAAAAGAACCCTGTTGGGCGTGGCGCCGGTGAATGCCTGTTCTATCCTGCCTACCCCGGTCAGGCCGGAGGTCACGGTAAAAGTGGAATAATACGTATTGCCCTCGTCGCCGCTTGCGTAAACATACCTGTTGGGATCATACGCCGGGTTATTGAACTGGTCGGAGATGCTGGGGGAATAGCCGTGAGAACTGTAATAAATATTGAAACCCTTGTTATTGGCCAAAGTAAGGATCGCGGAACCATTGGAACCGGTTATCCCCACCTGTGTGTAAGTGGACGGGCCGTTCATGCCGAACTCAATGGCGGCCACGGTCACGCTGGACACCGGATTTCCGGCCTGGTCTTTTATGTGAACTTTCAGGGTATGATTGACCGCCGCTGAAGCACAACTGAAAGGGATCAGGACAAGTGCCGCCGCTATTAGGTTCTTTATAATTCTGCGCATAATTTTGTTCCTCCGGATAAAATACACACCACCCGCCGTGAAAATTCCAACGCGCGACCCCGGCCCTCGGGGCCGCGCTTCAAATCCGATCCCTGGTGTTGAACACGAGCAAGTCCACTAAGCATGATGCGGTCTAAACACCCGTAACTTGAATATTATAGCGGCCCCGGCGCCGCCGGTCAAGGCCTAAAAATATCAACCCCGGATTTTAATTCCCCCCGGCGCCCCCCGCCCCGGAACCGCCGTCTGAGAAACACCGGGGAACTCCGCCTCCCTGTGACCAAAGTCACACGCGGAGCGGCCTACGGTTGCGCCTGAACTTTTTTTTGAGTATCCTAAATCCGGACTGCTGAAGAAGTATGCCGGATTTCTGGAGACGCTTTAATGGCGGAAACTTTGAAGGAAAAATACGACGTTATAGTGGTCGGCACCGGCCCGGGCGGGGCCATGACCGCCAAATGCCTCGCTGAGAGAGGTAAAAAAGTCCTCATGCTGGAATGGGGCGGCGGCGCCGCGGTCAAAGGCGCCAAAACGCAGGGGCTCTCTTATTTTGCCGAGCTCAATAAGTCGGTATATTTCACGAACGAAATGGTGATGCTGGTCAGGGCCATTACCGTAGGCGGCGGCTCAATAGTGTTCCACGCGACCGCTTCGGAGCCGCCCTACAAGCTCTTTGACAAATACGGCATTGATCTCCGGGATGAGATAGCGGAAGTAAAGACGGAAGTCCCGGTCGCCCCCCTGAAAGACGAGCTCATCGGCCCTATGGCCAAAATTATCGCCGCAAGCGCGCGGGATCTCGGTTATGACTGGAAGCCTCTCAACAAGTTCGTTTATCAGGACAAATGCCGCCCCAACTGCGGTAAATGCAGCCTCGGCTGTCCGTACGGGGCCAAATGGAACGCGCGTATGCTGGTCCGGACCGCCCTGGAAAATGGAGCGGCGCTTCTGGATTACGCCAAGGTCGACCGGATCATTGTAGAAAATAAAAAAGCCACGGGTGTGGCTTTCACGCGCAAAGGCAGAAAACTGATAGCCCAGGCGGACAAGGTAGTTTTAGCGGCCGGCGGGATAGGCTCGCCCATAATCCTCCAGAACAGCGGGATCGCGGAAGCGGGTTCCAACTTTTTTTACGATCCGTTCATAACTGTTTTTGGAACGGCACGGGACATGGCCGGCGGCGCGGAGTTTCCGATGGCTATGGGCGCCGAATTCCCGGAAGAGGGCTACAGCATAACCGACATGACCTTGCCATGGATGATCTATGAGATATTCGCCGCGCGGGCCGGGCGCATTGATAAGCTGGCCTCGCATTCACGCCAACTGACCATTATGGTTAAAGCCCGCGACGGGCTGGGTGGACGGATCACCACCGGCGGTTCCATAAGAAAACCCCTGACCGCGGCGGAAAAATGGAAACTGATGACCGGGTATGACCGCGCCCGGAAGATACTGCGTAACGCCGGGGCCGTAGATATCTTCAAGTCCTGGTGGATGGCTTCGCACCCCGGCGGCACATGCAAGATCAGCGAGATCGTGGATTCGAACCTCAAAACCAGGTACGACAACCTCTATGTGTGCGATTGTTCGGTCATTCCCGAGGAATGGGGCCGGCCGCCGGTGCTCTCTCTATTGGGTCTGGGGAAACGTCTGGCGGGACATCTGGGGGGCCGGAAAGCCGGCCGGTGAAATTTTACGGTACTTGCCGGCGTCTTTTCATTTGCGCTTTTTCAATTTTTTGAACACGGCTTCAAAGTCCTTGTTCAATTCCAATATCAATTTTTCCTGATCTTTCTTCACCTGTTTCTGATAGGTCTCTTCCTTTTTGAGTATGGCTTTAGCCGCTTTTTCTTCGGCGGCGGACAGCTTGCGGACGCTTTCACCCGCGGCCGGAAGAGACGGGATGATATACCTGTAGGAATATTCGGAAGCCTCCGGGGGCAGCGGCACCCCTTCCGGCTCCGAAACAATATTTTGGACCGACTGGGACGCGGGGGCGTAATACTTTTTTTGCACAAAGCGCAAGTATATTACAGCGGACAGCAAAACTACGAGGACCAGGATAGACCATTTATTCATATCAGTATATCGGCGTTTTGCCCACATATGCGCACGCATGGTATTCCCTGAGCGGGGGGACCTCAACCAGGCACGCCGAATACGCCCAGAGCTGCCCCACGCAGCCATAACTGCCCGGCTGGCCGGGGAGAGCGGAAACGCCGTTAGCCGTGTATGAGACCGGACAGCGGTAAAGCGCGGCATAGCACGGTTTGTTAGTGGAATTTTCGGGCGTTCCCGCGTTGTCGCAGTTCGGCAGCCCGCCCCCTGGGAGCTGCCAGGTGGCCGTTCCGTCGGCGTCCGACGTCAGGATCTTGCCGGCGCCCTGCGTGCCATCATCCAGCAGAAAACTGCCCTTCACATGCAACTTGGCCGAAGGCGAGGTTGTCCCCACCCCCACCAGCCCGCCGTCCCTGGCCAGCAAGGTTTGCCCTGTGGTCAGGAGGCTGGCGTAGCCGCCGTACGGCGCGGGATAATACGTGGTCAAAGTCAGCGTCTCGGAGTTCAGGGATCCGGGGCGCCAGCAGAGGAAAAAAGCCGCCAGGGAAAAAATCGCTTTTCTCCGGGTCAGCCGTAATCGCAAGGTTATGACCTTTCCGTTTTCCATAGAAATCTTCTCACGCTATCGCCGCCGCCTGCCGGAGTGAAGCCGCGCCGCAACGGAGTAGATTCTATCTATTTTCCCTCCTTCCCGGCAAACTCCCTCCGTGGCCGCGACTTTTTGTATCATAGCGGTAGGGGAAGATTCCCCGGTTTGAAAGACTCACATTGAGGGGCTGGAGAAAAGATGCGCTCAGGCGAATACGGTTTGATCGAACATCTCTCGCGGCTGGCCGGCCGGCTGGCTGGAAAAACGCAACGTCTTTTGCGGAGTGAAGAAAGCGCGGAATTTCTTTATCTGGAGGTTACGCACCGATGCAACCTGCGGTGTATCTGCTGTTATACTGGAGCCGGCGGCGAGAAACCGGATGCGCTGACGCTCGCGGAGCAAAAAGCGGTGGTCAGACAGGCGCATCGCATGGGGGCGCGGACGGTATCACTCAGCGGCAGCGGCGAACCGCTGCTTTACGGACATCTACGCGAGCTGATCGATTACATAAACTGGCTGGGAATGAGGGTGATAATATTCACTAACGGGACGACGCTGGACAGAGAGACGGCGGATTGGCTGATAAGCAGGCGGGTGGGGACATGCTTTAAACTGTATAGTCTGGAGCCGGCGGTATATGACAGAATGGCCGGGATGGTGAATGCCTGCGAATGGGTCGGGCATGATTGCGGGGACGCCGGGAGCTTCCGGATCCCGGCCGGTTTAAAACATCTGTTGGACGCCGCGCAAAAGGCGGGAGAAAAAAATCTTGTCGGCATCGAAGCGGTGACCACCCGGCTGAACCGCGGTTCACTGGCGGAGGTGGCCGGATTCAGCATGGCGTCGGGTGTGATATTCTATCTTGAGACGCCGATCTTCACTGGCAGGGCGATCGAGAATTATGAGGAGCTGGCGCTGAGCGGGGATGAGTATCGCAGACTGCGTAAGGACCTGGAGGGGATCCTGGGAAAGGAGTATTTTGAGAACCATCTCGGTCAGCGGTGCCCCGTTGAGCGGAATCCCGCGGTGTGGACGAATGGCGAGATCGGATTTTGCAGCGGCAGGCCGGCGAACGTCGGCAATGTGCGGGAAACACCCCTGAAAAAACTTTTTGCGATGGCGCGGAAAGAAAAGCAAAAACAGGATGCTTCGATCGCGACAGCCGGACTAAACGGCAAATGCTTCCGGAGCTGCGCGACAAAGCGGTATTACGAGGCAAAGCACGGACTAAGGTGCGATTATTAATTTTGTGGAGGAGCGAATGGGCGGACAGGAAGCTCCCGATCTGGACGTGCTGATCATCGGCGGTGAGATCCGGCACGAACTCGGGGAGGAATACCGGGAAAAAGGATATCTCCGCATAGGCCGCGCCCCGGCCACGCTCCGGGCATTGAGGGCCTATTTTAAATCGGAGTGTCTTGTCCCGGCCGCGGAGGAGGATCTCCGTTTCCCCGGCTTCATACCGCGCGCGACCGTTTATTTGCGGCAGCGGCTTTCGTCTCTCGGACTTAAGGCGGAGGCCCTTCACACTGTTTCGGGGCGCAGGGAAGAACTGGACAGGCTCCTGCGCCGCCGGCCCAGAGTCGTGGCCATCTCTACGACATTTATAATAGACAGCGCGGTGGTGGATTCGCTGGCGGCTTATATCAAAGCC
>Ga0315272_10002026_pt1 | contig 9975 bp, 6 predicted proteins | sample C3_middle_MG_FD_203918 | JGI IMG/M metagenome (GOLD analysis project Ga0315272, IMG submission 203918) | Sediment microbial communities from Yellowstone Lake, YNP, Wyoming, USA - C3_middle | ecosystem: Environmental > Aquatic > Freshwater > Lake > Sediment | place: USA: Wyoming | collected...
TGGCGGAGCACATGAAACTGGACCGAAAACAGGTGGACGAAGTGCGGACCATCGGACTGATGCATGACATCGGAAAAATTTCCGTAAGAGAAGAAACGCTGAACAAAGAAACGCCACTTACCTTGCCCGAGTGGACGGAGATAAAAAGACATTCGGAAATAGGCTTCAAAATTCTTTCATCGTCAAATGAATATTCCCAAATCGCCGAGCACGTCCTTCATCAGCATGAACGCTGGGACGGAACCGGATATCCAAAAGGTCTAAGCGGACCGGAGATTTCGATTCAATCCAGAATCGTAGCTGTGGCGGATGCTTATGACACCATGACCTCGGAACATGTCTATGGCAAAACCATGACCTACCCGGAAGCCCTTGCCGAGCTCCGAAGATTTGCAGGCATCCAATTTGATCCGACGGTTGTCGCCGCATTTGGAACCCTGGAAATCGAATAGGCAGATCCTCATATCATATGAAACAACAATAAAAAACGGTCACCATCGGGTGACCGTTTTTTGATCTTAGGTTAGTTGGTTTGATGCTTTCTTCGTCTGAAAGTCAGGAATGCACCTGTCAATGAGCAAAGAATCAGGAACGCCAGGAAACCCGGATTCGAGTTGTCTCCGGTATCTGGAGTTGGTGTGGGGTTGGGGACGGGAACCGGGCTCAATAATGTGAAAGAATCCAGTTCTTCATAAGCAAATTCTTCTGAACCCAGCGGTCGTACAACAACCTTGTAGGTATCGCCCAGGAACAAAGGTCCAAACACGATAGCCTCGTCGCTGCCAGCAACCCAGGCATTTCCCGATGGATAAATATTTCCGTGGCTGTCCACAAGATTGTATTCAAAAGCCGGGTCGCTTGGGACAACGGTAATATAATACTGGGTCATATCCGGCGTTGGTTCCGTTCCGGAACCAAGAAGACAAGTGATCACCGAAGCTTTTCTTGCATCTTTTAAGGTGACCGTTATACTCTCGGTGGGAGTACCGGTTACTTTGCCGGTGGTGTCGGTCAGTCGTACAAAGTAGAGCCCATGGCCCAGGCTGTATCCGGCCGGAAGTACATATCCTTCATCCGCGGTAACCGGGATGTCGGTCAGTGGCAAAGTCTGGACTACTGTTTGTGTGTTGACCCCCTGGGAGGGCATAAGATGCATCGCAGGAGCATTTGTTGACGCTGGTGCATTGTCCGGAGTGCTGCCGTCGGTGAGCGTCATGTGAGCGCCAGCAATGACATTTACTTCGTATGTTTCCGCTTCAACAACCTGGAAGCATACCGTGGAGGCACTAGATACCTTTTCCTCGCTATCTGTTACATTCAGGTCGACGGTCCAGGTTCCCAGTTCGGTATCGGTGGCAACTGTCATCAACGGATTGGACGATGATGCCGGGGACGTTCGGTCAGGCAACGTCTGTACTACCCCAGAAGGCGAAGTGATCTTATACTTGTAGGTGGCAAGCGTAGCACCGTCGGAAGGTTTTGATGTATCGGCGGTATAGATGGGAAGTCCGGTGCCTACAAAATCCCTTACCACGGTTACAACGTTTTCGTTGTTCATCGCCCGTAGGTTGAAAATTGCCACAGGGTTGCTCAAAGTGATGGAACCAGATGGTGCAGCATAGGTGTTTTTTTGCAAAATATATGCTACGATTTTATCTGTCAATTCTTCAAGATCCGCATAGGTCTTAAAGGTCTTGCCGTTGCTGCCGTTGGGAGCCCCACTTGTGACAACCCCTCCATCATTTAGGAACGGATTGTCCACATTGGTGACGTAACGGATTTGACCGTCACGCATACGTGAGAGACCTTCCCAATCTTCATCGGTGACCGTTGAGCCACCGCTTTCGTTCAGCAGATTTACAAAGTATTTTTCCGAACCTGCCAGGAAATTGGCTTTGGAAAGTGCATCCAGGATACTGCTGGAATCAGCGGCGAAACCCATTTCCAGTTTTGTGAAACGGAATTGTGTATTTGATGCACATCCATGGGAGGAATACTGAGTGAATGGACCGAAACCATTGTACCCGGTTGAATCCAGTGCTTCATTGATGATTTCGGAATAATCAGCATCAGCGGCATTCTTCAGCAATACTTTTACGTTTGAAGGGGTGATTTCCAGGCTGACGTCCATAATGGTGCTCCAGTCCAGGCCACCGACGGACATGATTTCAGTAGCATAGTCCGACACATAGGAATATGAATTCGAATTGAAATGGAACAAGCCGTTCTGATGGAAATCATCGGCGAGTACATTGTCGTTTATCTTCATCAGTCGAATGGCGCTTATTTCGCTTGGGCTACTGAATTGGAATAAAAGGACATAACCAGTAATGTATCCGGTTGTCGAATCAATTCCTGTGTTCAGCAAATATCCCGCTCCGCCGTAGCTTGCACTCATTGTGTGGGTGTTGACGTAGTTGGAATCCACCGTGAAAGATACTTGTTTGGTACCCGCGGAAGTCGCCGGATAGTATAGATAATCGCAGTATGCGGGAGAACCGTAGCCGACGAATGTCATGGCATAACTTCCATCTCCGCCTTTGAGAGCATAAATATGCTGGTCCAAGGGGGCGACGGAACTTTGCTGCGCTGTGCTCAGAGCCAGAAAATCTGTCATTTTGAATACGGTGGGATTGCTGCCCCAGCTTTTGTTGGATTCAAAATACCCAAAATAGGGGCGTTTATATGTGGAAGAACCATAGACGTCTGTCCATGTGGTGGGTGGTGCAACCTTGCCTGTTTGGTTTCCGTTTTCAAAAACCGCGCCGGCGTCAGAACCGTAATGGTCATATACAACCCACTTGGATAAATCAGACATGTCAATCGACATGACATTGGTGTTGATTCGGATATCGTCAGCGGTCAGCACTTTTGATGAGCCGGAAAATATCTTCGTGCCACCATTCAGCTTTTCAGCCAACATGGCTTTTATCACTTCCGGGTCGATGCCTGAATCAATATCGGCATTGATAAAAATATCGATTTTACTGTCGTTGTCCTGCAGCGGATCACCGCCAGGCGTGTCAGAGGCAAAGGCGACCGGTGTCGACAATGATATAACCATCATCGCTGCCAGCGCCAACATCAAAAGTTTCTTCCTCATATAACCTAATCCTCCTCAAAAATCAGCAATATTAACCAGCGTAAATATTTATACATAATTGTATTATAAACAAAATATTCTGAAATGTCATAAAAAGTTTCTTGATTACATTGGCATTCTGTGCCGATTATTATGCTATTTTTGATAGTATTTGACTTACCTCGTTTCTCTCAGTTATACTTGGCACACAGGAACATACCTTATTAAAGGGAGGACTTAACATGTTATTATCAAGAGAAGTCAAAAAAATAATTACCGGTATGCCGGCAACCGATGGGGCTGGTGTGAAATTGGTACGGGTTTTGGGGTATGCGGATACCACAGAATTCGATCCATTTTTGTTGTTGGACGCATTTGACTCCAGCAACCCGGACGACTATACAAAGGGATTCCCATGGCACCCCCACCGAGGCATCGAAACCATCACCTATCTGATTGAAGGGGATATCGAACATCAGGACAGCCTTGGAAACAAGGGGCGGATTCAAAATGGCGACTGTCAGTGGATGACCGCAGGCTCCGGCATTATCCATCAGGAGATGCCGCAAAAAGCCCCAAGGATGCTTGGCGCACAGCTATGGCTGAATCTGCCAAAGGCCGAAAAAATGGTGCCGCCAGCCTACGGGGACATCAAAAGCAAAGACGTGCCGGAGATTACAAAAGAAGACGCGACGGTACGCATCATTGCAGGAGAATATCAGGGAACCAAAGGTGCGTTCCAGGGAAAACATGTGCCGGCGACCTATCTGGACGTTGCATTGAAACCCGGTGCCTCATGGTTTGTGGAAACCCAGGAAGACGAAAACCTTGTGGTATATGTCTTTTATGGACAGGGTTACTTTGGATCCTCCGGTAGAAAATCCGTGCAGGAAAAAAGAGCGGTCTTTTTTGGACCGGGCAATCACCTGCAAGTTGTTGCCGGCGATGAAGGCATCCGATTTATCCTGCTTAAGGCGAAACCACTGAAAGAACCTATCGCCTGGGGCGGCCCGATTGTCATGAATACGAAGGAAGAACTGGAATTGGCCTTTGCCGAACTGGATGACGACACTTTTATCAAGTAGAGAAGACAATATTTATCTCAAGCAGGTATGAAGGGAAAAACAATGAGTGCACAAGAACGGATGCCGGTGCTTTTTGTAGGCCACGGCTCGCCGATGAATGCCATAGAGGACAATACTTTTTCCAGAGAGTGGAGAAACGTTGCGGCCCGGATGCCAAAGCCCAAGGCAATCCTGTCGATTTCCGCCCATTGGGTGACCGAGGGCAATCGGGTGAACAACTTGGAACAACCGAAAACCGTCTATGATATGTACGGTTTTCCCCAAGAACTTTATGAATTGGTTTATACACCTCCTGGCTCGCCTGAACTGGCAAATCAGGTCATTTCAATCTTGGGAGAAAACACAGCAATCGACAATCGTTGGGGAATCGACCATGGAACATGGTCCGTTCTGACACATATGTTTCCGGATGCCGATGTGCCCGTGGTGCAACTAAGCATCGATGCAAACGCCACTATGGAGGAACAGGTTCAAATCGGCCAAAAACTGAAAGCACTGCGGGATCAAGGTGTATTGATTTTAGGATCAGGCAACGTGGTCCACAACCTGGCTCTGATCAACTGGGACAATCCGGAGGGGGAACCCTGGGCCAACGAATTTGACAATTATATCAAGAAGAATATACAAGATCGCCGTTTTGACAAGGTGGCGGATTATCGCCTGGCCGGACCTTCATCCAATAAGGCGTTTTATACAACGGAACATTTTGTGCCGCTTCTGGTGGTCCTTGGAAGCAGCATCCCGGAGGATTCCATCCACATATTCAACGACCAATGCATTATGGGCTCAATGTCCATGACCAGCTACCTGTTTGGCTAAATATTGCTGGCATCACAGGAGGAACGAATGAAGTCCAAAGTAATCAAAAGACCCCCGGCGCTGCTATATTTGCCTTTGGTGGGACTGGCAAACATCTATACCCGTTTGGTCAAGAAACACCGTGTTTTTGGGGCAGACGGGATTTCTGAACTTGCCAAAGGGCCTTTATTGGTGATTGGCAATCATACCAGTTTCTATGATTTCCTTTATATGGCCAGGATTCTTTATCCCCATCGGATCAATTTTATCGTTGCGGCCAAATATTTTCGATTTCCCGGTCTTTCCCTTGTGTTTCGCTGGGCCCAGGCCATTCCCAAAAATCTTTTCTCCGCGGATATCCGGACGGTTTCCAGATCGGTTTCAGTAATCAAACAAGGTGGAATCGTAGGCATTTACCCGGAGGGTCAAATCAGTTTAGGTGGAATCACATTGCCCTTGCCGGAAGGAATCGGGAAACTTGTAAAGCACCTTGGCGTGCCGGTGGTCGCCGTAAAGACATACGGCGGCGGGTTTGTGGACCCACCATGGTCAGACCGCCACAGAAGGGGAATCGTGGAATCCCATGTGAGTGTCGTATTGAATGTGGAACAATTGGAGGAAATGCCATTCGATGAAGTCGACCTTGCGCTGAAGGATGCGCTAGCTGCTGACCCATATAAGTGGCAAGAGTCAAACGGATACCAGTATCTGGGCAAATCGCTGACAGACGGATTGACCAATATCCTATATATATGCCCCAACTGCCATAGTGAATTCACGCTGGAAGCAGCAGAGGATTCGCTATCTTGCACAACCTGCGGCATGAAGGCAACCATGACGGGAAGCGGACACTTCACCTGGCAAAACACCAAACCATATTTCAATCACATCGGGGAGTGGTATGCCTGGGAGCACGAAAGAGAAAAGGAGACGGTGCTTGCGGACCCGGATTTCTCATATAATCTGCCGGTGGAACTGGCCATGTACAAGCGTGAGGGAGACGGAATCGAAGCCGTTGGAAACGGGACAATGACCATCACCAGAGAAATATATACCTACAGTGGCACATTCAGAGGGGAAACCGTTGAAATGGTGTTTCCTACACGCACCACCCGCTACGTGCCGTTCGACGGCGGACACAACTTCCAAATATACGAGAACAACGAGTTGCATGAATTCCGGCCAAATCCCGGCGTGAAATCCGTCAAGGCAGCGCTGGTTGGAGAAACCATGTATCATCTGCAGGCAAAAAATAAAGAAAATTAAAATTTGTTGGTGAAACTCACATTCATATGTGGTACAATACTTTTCAGTCGGATTGGTTTGCGGGGGCATAGCTCAGCAGGGAGAGCGCTTGCTCGACAAGCAAGAGGTCACTGGTTCGAAACCAGTTGTCCCCACCAAATCGTTCATACCCAATCCGACCCAAGGGCCTTTCGTCTGAAAGGCCTTTTGTATTGAAAAAAATACATAAGTCTCGGGTTTGTAATATCTTGAATTTGCCGTAAATTTAGAGTATTTTTTAGTAGTGTATGCAGTCAAGTACATGCGAGATACTGGTGTTGATAGAGGTTGAAGGTGAACCACATGAAAACAATAGCCATTATTCTATTTGTCTTAACGTATATTTTACTCATGTTCCTGCCTAAGTATCGTGCATATATTGCGCTTCTTGCCGCGGCAATCTTTGTCGTGATTGGTGCTATGCCCCTTGGCCACATATTTGGCGCAATTAACTGGAATGTAATCATGATGATTGCAGGCACTATGGGGGTTGTGGCTTTGTTTATTGAATCGAGGATGCCAGCGAGAATGGCAGACATTATGATCGAGAAACTGCCGGATGTTAAATGGGCAATCATTGCATTATCACTCTTTGCGGGATTCATTTCCGCCTTTGTGGACAATGTGGCCACTGTATTGATGGTAGCCCCGATTGCGCTTACCATATCCAAGAAGCTTGGCATCTCACCCGTCAAAAGCATAATAGCAATTGCCATTTCATCCAATCTTCAGGGTGCGGCAACATTAGTAGGCGATACTACTTCAATTCTATTGGGTGGTTATGCCAACATGGACTTTTTGGATTTCTTCTATTACAAAGGCCAACCTGGAATGTTTTTCGTTGTTGAAATTTCAGCCTTAGTGGCGACTGCAGTGCTGCTTCTGATTTTCAGGAAAGAGAACAAACCGATTTCGGGTTTGGAGAGAGAGGTGGTGGAAGATTACTTCCCATCCTACCTATTGCTATTTATGGTGTTGATGCTGATTATGGCGTCATTCCTACCAGTGAAACCCAGCATCACAAACGGAATCATCTGCACTTCATTATTTGCCATTGGCATGGGGCGTAATGTACTAAAATACCGTGAAAAAGGAGCAATCAAAAGATATCTTAAAGAGGTGGATTACTTTACTATTTTGCTTCTGGTTGGACTCTTTGTCGTCATCGGCGCGCTAACAGAGGTTGGCGTAGTCAAGGATATTGCCAACATTTTTGTCAGCATCAGTGGGGACAATATTTTCGTCATTTACTCTTTGCTGCTTTGGGTCTCTGTACTTTTGTCCGCATTCATTGACAACATTCCATATATCGCAACAATGCTACCGGTAACTGCGAGCATCGCATCCATCTTGGGTGTGGATCCGACCGTGTTGTATTTTGGGCTATTATCCGGCGCAACGTTGGGGGGCAACATGACCCCGATAGGCGCATCGGCAAACATTGCAGGGCTGGGGATTTTGCGAAGAGCCGGTTATGAAGTGAAACCCGGTGAATTTATGAAAATAAGCGTACCATTTACCTTGGCGGCTGTCCTGGTAGGTTACGGTCTGGTCTGGTTCTTCTGGGGCTAAATCAATACTAGAACATAGAGAACAAAATCAAAAGGATTCCTGCAAAGGAATCCTTTTAGTTTTTTATGGTCGGAGCGACAGGACTTGAACCAGGGCCGTCGCGTTGCTCCCCATAGGGGGTGCTGCCCCCTCTTGGCGAACCGAAATTCGGTCCTGTCACCCCCAAAGCGGTTGTCCGCAGAAAGACTGCTCAGCACGGGGAAGGGATCCTCCCCCGAACCCTCACCTGCCGCAGTCTCAAATCCCTCCTGCATCTGAAGAAAAAAAAGAAAGATACCCAATTTCATGAGTATCTTTCTTTTTTATGGTCGGAGCGACAGGATTTGAACCTGCGGCCACTTGACCCCCAGTCAAGTGCGCTACCAAGCTGCGCTACGCCCCGAAAAATGGCACATTCCTATTATAACTGAAATAGCCAATTTGGCAAGGGAAATGTTTGAAAAGCAGAGAAAATTTCAGCCACTTTCCCCATAAGAGCCGGCTTGCTAGAGAAACCTTGCATTGTCTGACGGATTTGTATATATTAAGGGTGTACACATCACTGCCCAACTTGGAAATGTGAGGTGCCAGATGAAACAATACACCCGTCAAACTCCACAGTTTTCTCTTTGCGGACTGAACTGCAGCCTTTGCCCCAGATTCCGGACCACCGGCAGTTCGCGCTGTCCCGGTTGTGGCGGTGAGGATTTTTATGAGAAGCATCCCACTTGCGGCGTGATTTCATGCAGCCAAAGGCACGGGGGAGTGGAATACTGCTTTGAATGCAGCGACTATCCCTGTGACCGCTACACCAGCAAGAATGACAAGGATTCCTTCATCTCCTACATGAATGGCGCCTCAGATATGGAAACCGCAAAAACCCATGGCCTCCCATATTATTTGGACAGGCTTTCGAGAAAAAGTGAAATTTTGGACGTGCTGCTCAGGGATTGGGACAATGGCCGCCTGAAGGCTTACTTCTGCCGGGCTGTAAACGTATTGCCCCTGGAAGATTTGGAACTGGCCATGTCCCAGTTGACCAAAACAAACGGCCCTTCGAAAAGCCCCAATGATTTGGATCCGACCACAAAAGGAAAGTTTGCAAAAGATTTCTTCGACAAGTTGGCGGCAGCCAGGGGGATTTCCTTACAATTGAGACGATAAACTATGCCCGGTATTTTTATGCCGGGATTTTTGTTAACAGAAACTTAACAATACTTAACACAACATTAACCTAAACAAAATATAACGGTAACATTCATTGTGTATGATGAAACTGTAAACAGGAGTAATAGTAATGAATGCGGGCAGGGGCCCGAAAGGAAGGAAAGAATAATGAAGAAACAAACAATGAAAAAAGCGTTGGTCTTATCACTGGTGCTGGCCATGGGAATCACAGCATTGACCGGCTGTGGAGGCTCTCAGACTGGCAGTAAAGTGGTTATCGCCGGATCTACATCCGTACAACCCCTTTCAGAAGAATTGGCAACAGCCTTTATGGCAGCAAACAACGATATCACCGTTGAAGTCCAAGGGGGCGGATCCGGACAGGCTGCAGTCGCACTGGCAGATGGAATTGCCGATATCGGCGCACTTTCAAGAGAAGTCAAAGCAGAAGAAAAAACAACCATCGTTAAAGAATATGTCATCGCCAAAGATGGCGTTGCGGTTATCGCAAATACCGATGTCAACGTTTCCAATTTAACACTGGCCCAAATCAAGGGAATCTTTACCGGCACAATCACCAACTGGACACAAGTTGGCGGCAAAGATGAAGCCATAACTGTTGTCAGCAGAGAAGAAGGTTCCGGCACAAGAGGAGCTTTCACTGAACTGACCGGCGTGTCCGTCAAAGACAATGCGGGAAATCAGATTGACAGCACCACAAAGAAAGCCATCGTACAGCCCTCCACCGGAGCAGCGCTTCAGGCAGTAAGTTCCACCCCGGGAGCAATCGGATATGTGTCCATGGAAGCAATAAACAGTTCAGTAAATGCACTGACTGTGGAAGGTGTGGCAGTCACGAAAGCCACGGTGCTTGATGGAACGTACGCAATCTCAAGACCTTTCATCTACGGAGTAACCGCCGATGTAAGCGCTGCAGCCCAGGCATTCATCGACTATGTCATGAGCGCAGAAGGACAGGCTCTGATTGAAAAGAACGGATTCGTTCCG
>Ga0315272_10002028_pt1 | contig 9972 bp, 10 predicted proteins | sample C3_middle_MG_FD_203918 | JGI IMG/M metagenome (GOLD analysis project Ga0315272, IMG submission 203918) | Sediment microbial communities from Yellowstone Lake, YNP, Wyoming, USA - C3_middle | ecosystem: Environmental > Aquatic > Freshwater > Lake > Sediment | place: USA: Wyoming | collected...
GGCCGTTTTTAACAGCCTCGGCGAACGGGTCATTGGCACGACCATCCTCGAGCTATTCGCCGGTTCCGGCGCGCTCAGCCTCGAAAGCCTGAGCCGCGGCGCCGCTCATGCCGTTTGTGTGGAACTTAATCCCCATCACTCGACGTTCATTCGCAAAAACCTGGCGGTCACGAAACTGCCCGCAAGCGCCCTCGATGTCCGCACGCAGGATGTCTTTGCCGCGTTGAGCCAGTTCGCTCATGCCGGGCAACAATTTGACCTTGTCCTGGCCGATCCGCCCTATGGACAAAAAAACATCAATTGCCGCTCCGAATCGCTCGCCCAACAAATGCTGGATCTAGCCGATCTGCGGGCCGTATTGAAACGCGATGGGCTATTTGTCCTGGGGCATTCCAAACGCGACACGCTCACCATTCCCGCCGAATGGCATGACCGCAAGGTGCTCAAACACGGAGACTCCATCATGCGTTTCATGGAACTCAAATAATACCGTTCTGAAGTTGGGATGGATTTCCAGCACAAAGCGGTGTGGATTGTAACTTTTCTCCCCCATTTTGCGTCTAACCCGCCGGATGCTTCTTATTCGTGCATTGGCCACCAGGCTACGACCATCGAAATCCGCAGGGTTCACCCTAATTGAACTGCTCGTGGTTATTTCAATCATCGCGATCCTGGCCGGCATGCTGCTGCCCTCCCTTGCGCGCGCCAAGGACGCCGGCCGACGCATCCAGTGCTTGAACAATATGCGTCAAATCGGCCTCTCCCTGATCCTTTATACGGACGACAACCGAGGTTCGCTGCCCCCCCGCTCCCACCCCAATCGCTGGCCCACGCGCCTTCGCTATGGGTATCGCGATCTAAAATTGCTCAAATGTCCCAACGACACAACCAATCCAAAAACCGGCGAATCCAACACGGCCCTGTGGCCGGCGGATGCCGCCCCGCGCAGTTACATTTACAACGCCTTCAACGATTTTTATAGCCCTTATTACGGCATTCCCGGTTGGCGCGCCATTGCCGCCACCAACGAATTCTCCATCAAGGAGCAGGATATTCGCTTGCCTTCAGACACGGTCACGTTCGGAGAAAAATACAGCGAATCCATGCACTGGTATTTCGATTACGAAACCGCCGAGGACATCACCCAACTCGACCAAAGCCGTCACGGCACGGGTCGCAAGGACGCGCAAGGCAATGGAGGCGGAGGTTCCAATTACATCTTCGCCGATGGCAGCGCGCGCTTTGTGAAATTTGGCCGGACCGTGAACCCCATCAACCTTTGGGCGGTGACTCCGGCATGGCGTAACACGGGGCTTTCCGCGGTGCCTTAGGCCGTTAGGCCATTCCCAGCGCGGCGCGCGCATCCGCCACGAATGCTTGAATATCCTCCTCCTGCGTATCCCAAGAGCACATCAAACGGCATCCCCCTTCGCCGATAAAAGTGTAAAAGCGCCAGCCCCGTTCGTGCAAGGCATCGGCCACCTGGAGAGGCATCTTCACAAACACCGAGTTGGCCTGACAGGGAAACATCACCTCCATTTTCGGCAGCGTCCGAATACCGGCTTCCAGCAATTTTGCCATCGCATTCGCATGGGTTGCATTGCGCAACCATGCGCCTTTTTCCAACATGCCCACCCACGGAGCGGAGAGAAACCGCATTTTTGACGCCAATTGTCCGGCCTGTTTGCACCGATAATCAAATTCATAGGCCAGTTCGCGATTAAAGAAAATCACCGCCTCGCCCACCGAGGAGCCGTTTTTCGTGCCGCCCAGGCAAAGGACATCCACCCCCGCCTTCCATGTGATTTCCTTCGGTTTCACCCCCAGGGACACCAGCGCATTCGGAAACCGCGCCCCGTCCATGTGCCATTTCAATCCCAGCGCGCGGCACTGCTCGCCGATCGCCTGGAGCTCGCCCACCGAATACACCGTGCCCAACTCCGTCGCCTGAGTCACGCTGAGCACCTTAGGTTTGGGGAAATGAATATCCGTGCGCCGTTGCACCATGGGAGCCATCGCGCCTGGATCCACTTTCCCCTGATTGCCGGGTAAAAGCAGAACCTTGGTGCCATTGGAAAAAAACTCGGGCGCGCCACACTCATCGGTCTCCACATGCGCGGTTTCGCCGCATAGAATACTGTGGTAGGACTGGCACAGGGACGCCAGCGCCAGAGAATTGGCCGCTGTGCCGTTAAACACGAAAAACACCTCGCAATCGGTCTCGAAAGCCTCGCGAATCATATCGGACGCCCGACTCGTCCAGGTATCATCCCCATAGCTCGGGACATGGCCCGCATTGGCCTGCTCCATCGCCAGCCACGCTTCAGGACAAATCCCCGCGTAGTTATCACTTGCAAAGTGCCGTTTGACAGTAGTGTTCGTGGTCATAAGACGCAGCCCATACCATTAACCCCATGCCACCGTTCCTTGCAATATCCTTTCACCGGTGGTGTTTTTTTCAACGACCCAACAACCAGTCGAATCCACGGAATTTGGCCGGATTCAACCGCGGCTGCTCCTCACCCGTCTTGTGTCCATAAAACGCCTCCAAATCGAATTGGCAAAACAAGCCGATTACATGCGCGCCCCGCTCATCCCCGCGGATCGCGTCGAACCCATAGCCATAACCCAGGGTCACCATCCATGCCCGGCCTGGCGATTCATACGTGACACCCCCGCCAACGCCGGAATGCCAGTGCCCCGGTTGCTCCAGTCCAGGGAGATAATCCACCAGGCCTGTTCCCGCAAAACCGGTGATAAACCAGCATTTGGCCGTATCCAACGGCATGGTGTATTGTCCATCGACCAGGAGAAATCTCTGGGCGGTCAGTTCCTGAAAATAATAGCCGGGCAGATTCAGTGGAAATTCCGCCCCCATGGGCAGGACCCCTCCGAGGCGATAGGCGCTGAGCCGGTCCGCATTCAAACTGGCGCCGCTGGTGATGCTCACGCTAAAATTATGCCTGGACTTAGGGAGCGTGTAGGCCCAGTAAGCGCGAGCCCAGAACAAATGAGTATCCTGGTTTAATTCCCGGTCATGTGCATACCCGTAAAGACCCGGGTCCGAACGCAATTGGCCCTCATACCAGACCGAAAGTTCCATCGCCAGCTTGGGCAAAATCAGCGGTTCCTTGCCACCCCAGCGCAACCCGGCCCGCACAAATCCGCTTTTTTGATCTTCCGGCAGAACAAACGCGCTTTCGGTCTTGTCATCGCGCGTATAAAAAGACTGCCTCAAACCCACCCGAAAAGTCGCGGACAATGGGATCATCGCCTCCGGATTAAACCGGTGATAGACGCTCGTATTAATTTCAGCGCCATGTCCGGTGAACGATTCTCCGCGCTCAAGAAAGCCTTTCCTGACTTCGGAGTAGCTGTCGGCAAATCCACCTCCGCTGACACCTATTCCGACGTCCGTATTCAGACCCAGGGCCTGTCGGATCCCCAACTCGGAGTCCAGATACACTGGCGCAAGCACCACTCTCAAAATCAGATTCGTCTGGACGAAACTGGGCTCATTTAAATAGAAAAAAGCGTAACCCGCAATCGGCCCCCTGCCTTCCAGCGGCTGGTTATAACCGAATTGCAACAGTCTGCGCTTCTCAGGATCCAGTTGAGCCCAGGACGTCTGACAAACAAAGCATGCCGACAACAAAGCGAGGCAAATCTTTTGCCAACCGAATAGTACCCGGCGGTTCATAATCTCCAACTCCGATAAGCATCAAAACGGATGCGCGCATTTTAAAGACCACGCGTCTCCAACCGGTAACGGTGGCGATCACACCCAAACCTTTTCCATTTCTTAAAAAAATCAAGCAATATCGGAGAATTATTAACGATCACCCCGGCTTCGCGAATCTTCAATCCGATGAACCCGGAGATCCCTGCGGCGCTGCATTGGGTCGTGAACAAGTCCCGGCGTATGGAACCGACCCCCGGAACTTCGTGTGGTCGGCCACAAAACCACGCGCCTACTTGAACAAAGCCCGTTTTCTGTCAAATTAAGCCTGTCATGCTGGTTAGAAAATTATTACACACCCGTTACAGGTTGGATGATTTGGAGCGGTCCGTGCGCTTCTACAAGGACGTGCTGGGACTCAGGGAAGTCCGTCGGCATAAATCTTCACGCGGCGCCGAATTGGTCTTCATGAAAGCGCCTGAAAGCGGGGAATTAATCGAGTTGTGCCATTTTCCCTCCAGCGGACCTGTAAAAGTCCAACCCGACCTGACACACCTCGCTTTCCAAGTGGACAGCCTGGAAGAATTCGCGGCCCATCTGGCCAGGCTCGGCCTCCAGTACTCGGATGGCCCCCATTATAATCAGGAAGGGGGGGGCTTTGCCTTCGTGGACGCTCCCGAAGGCTACGAAATTGAGATCATACAGTGATCCTCCCCAAACCCGGCTTAATTCCCGGCCGCCACAACCATCTCAGGACGTTTGAGCGCCCGCTTCTTTCTGAATGCGGTCGCAAATCATTTTGCTCCAATGCTTGAGCGTGGCCATTTCACGGCCTTCCATAAGCAACCGCGCCTTGGGCTCGGTGCCCGAATAACGGAGAAACACCCGTCCGCCTTGGGGTTTGACGGCCGCCTCGGCCTGAGCCACCATCTCAAGCAAACCTTCCATTTCCTCAAAAGGCCGTTTTTCCCGCACGCGCACATTGGTCACCAACTGGGGAAAACGTATCCAGCACTTCGCTAATTGTGAAAGCGACGCGTTTTTCGCCTTCATGATGCACAAAATCTGCAGCGCGCTTACCAAACCATCCCCTGTGGTGGTATGATCCCTGAAAATCAAATGTCCGCTCTGCTCCCCGCCGAGGTTGTAATCGCCGCGCTGCATTTCATCGATCACATTCTTATCGCCCACCGGGGTGCGAAGCATGCGCCCGTCCGCCTGGGTCAGAGCGGCATCCAAACCCGCATTACTCATCACTGTGCTGACCAGGGTCTTTTTCACCAGGGTCCCCTTCTCCAACATGTCCAGAGCGGCAATGGCCATGATATCGTCCCCGTCAACCAATCGCCCGGTCTCGTCGCAGAGCAAAACCCGGTCGGCATCTCCATCATGGGCGATACCGATATGCGCCCGGTGCTCCCAGACCTTCTGGCACATGGTTTCGGGGTGCATGGATCCGCATTCCTTGTTAATATTTGTGCCGTCGGGCGTGTTCCCAAACACAAACACCTCGGCGCCAAGTTCCCGCAGAACGCAGGGGGTGGATTTATAGGCCGCGCCATGGGCGCAATCCACCACAATGCGAAGTCCGTCCAGGGTCATGCCACGCGGGACAGAAGACTTCGCGTATTCGATGTAGCGCCCGAGAGCATCGTCAATACGCACGGCTTTGCCGATTTCCTCGGCCGTTGGCCGGATGCTGTCAATCTCTCCATTGAACACGAGCCGTTCAATGTGCCCCTCAATCTGGTCGTCAAGCTTGTAACCATCCGGCCCAAAAAACTTGATCCCGTTGTCGGAATAGGGATTGTGCGAAGCGGTGATGACAATGCCCGCGTCCGCGCGCAAGCTGCGCGTCACATAAGCCACTCCGGGTGTGGGCAAAGGTCCGATGAACAACACATCCGCGCCCATCGACAAAATCCCGGAGGAAATCGCGTTTTCCAGTAAATACCCCGAGAGTCGTGTATCTTTTCCCAGAACGATTTTATGGCGCCCGACGCCTCGCGGCCGGGGTTCCAGATTCTTGAACACATGGGCGGCGGCCCGGCCAATCTTGAGGGCCGTCTCCGCCGTAACCGGTTCAATATTCACCGTGCCTCGAACGCCATCTGTTCCAAATATCTTTTTTTCAACAGCCATAAATTTTGATGTTAACGCGTTTGCACGCCCGGATCCGCCGCCAATTTTTCCACTGTCACATCCGCCGGCTCAATCTTCATGATGGATACGCCGGAAGGAGCAAATATTTCCACCTTGCCCATGGCACCGGATCCAGAGAATCCCCTGGCAATATTTACGAAAGGAGTGACCTCTTTTCCAGTTAGTTTTTCAAGAATGGTTGCATCCCCGCTCAAGGTCACTGTCACCTCATCGGGAACCAGGCGGAATCGGCCCGCCAGATCGGCGCCCGTGAGCAGACGCACCGGGGATTTGGAAAACACGCGGGTCACCGCTGTTATCGGAGCCGAGCCGAAGGTGAGTTGACGGGAAATGGCAAAACGGACCGTGATCCACGTCAAAAGGGCCAGAATCAGGGCAAAAACCTTCAACCAGAAATTGCGTTCAATGAATTGACGGGCAGACATGTTCATTGGAAACTTGGAGGGATCGTCCGTGCCTTTGCTTTTTTCAGTTGTTCATGCCGCCAGGCGCGAAGCCATTCCAAAAAGGTCTTCGACCGCACGCGTTTCACGCAAACCGTGGTTAGAAACGAACGCAACTCTTCCTCCGTCAAACTGCGGGCCAAATGCCCCTTATGCGCGCAGGAAATCGCGCCGGTCTCTTCGGAGACGACCACCACCACCGCATCCGTCTCCTCCGTCATGCCGATTGCCGCCCGATGCCGCGTGCCCATCGATTTTTGCAAATCCTGCCGCTGGGTGAGCGGAAAAATGCACGCGGCGCACAAGATTCGATTTCCGCGAATGATCATTCCACCGTCGTGGATGGCGTTATTCGGGAAAAAAATACACTCCATCATCTCGGGTGTCGCCTCGCAATCCACCACAATGCCCGATTCGACCGTCTCCTGCAGATGCAGCGATTGCTCCAGGGCAATCAACGCCCCGATGCGCATTTCGGACATGCGCGCCGCCGCCTGGATGACCACCTCGATATTCTCTCGCTGCTGCTGCGCGTTGCTCAGGAAGGGTTGATGCCCCACTTTGGCCAGCAAATGACGCAATTCAGGTTGGAACAAAACCAGGATCGCCAGGGCCAAAAAGGCGGAAAAAGCCCGCAGCAACCAGCTCAACACCTCCAGTTCCAGAACCGTGGCCAACAGAGTCAGGGTTAAAAGCAAAATCAAAAAACCGGTCACCACGGCCGCGCCGCGGGTGCCCCGGAGCAATACAAAAATATAGTAATAGCCCAGTGTGAGAATCCCAATCTCCAACAGGGGTCTCCAGATTTGTATGATTACAGACCAGTTCATTAACACTTCCGGGCCATCAACGCTTCCGTCATACGCAACGCCTGCGCGGTTTCCGGCACATCATGGGCGCGCACAATTTGAACGCCCTCCATTGTCCCCCAGCACGCGCAGGCCAGGGCGCCGGACAGGCGATCGTTCATTTCCACTCCCAGCAGTTTGCCGATGAATGATTTTCGCGAAACTCCGATCAACAACGGCCGCTCAAAATGTTTAAAACGGCCCATCGCGGCCAGCAACTCTAAATTATGTTCCATCGACTTTCCGAACCCGATGCCTGGATCCAAAATCACTTGTTCCGCCAGAACTCCCGCTTTTGTCAACCCCCGCAACCGGCTCTCGAAAAACAACTCCACTTCCGCCACCACATCCTTGTACGAAGGGGCCACCTGCATCGTCTGCGGTGTTCCCTGACTATGCATCATCACATAACCGGCCCCCGTTTCGGCCACCAGCGCCGCCATGGAGGGATCCGCCCTCCATGCCCCCACATCATTGACAATGCTGGCGCCCGCCGCCACTGCCGCACGCGCCACCCCCGGCTTTTGGGTGTCGATCGAAATGGGCGCCCCCACCCGGCCCGATAGCCGCTCAACCACCGGCAGGACCCGTCGCAATTCCTCGGCTTCGTCCACGGGAGGCGAAAATGGCCGTGTGGATTCCCCGCCTATGTCCAAAATATCCGCTCCAGCTTTCCACAATTCCATGGCATGGTGGACGGCTGCTTCCGTATCGAAAAATTGGCCGCCATCTGAAAAAGAGTCCGGCGTGATATTAATAATGCCCATCACCAATGCGGGCCGGGGAAACGCAAATTCAAATGACCGCGCCTTAAGTTTCATTTGCGCTCCCTGCCGCGAACCACACCTCCGATGTTGGCCAACAATTCATGGCCGGAATGCAAACACACTCAATAAGCATCAATCCCAAGCCAATATAACACAAAAAAAACGGCGAAGAACGCCGGGCCAGATTCGAGCGGCATGATGTGTTGCCCGCATTCTGTCCATAAACCGCCGCTTCACCGTTATCCTCAAGCATTTGCAACACTATTCGACGCGCCCCGCCCACCTGTCAACGTCAACCGCCGATATTATCCCAAATTTCCGTGAATTAATTTAAAATTATTTTTGCATCCGAGTGTGGATTGCCATTCTAATTCCCATTCCATCCCGGCGTTGGAACTGCAATCCCATTTGCCTTAAACTTTCGAGTTTTGACATTTGACTTGGGGCAATATTCAGCGGAGAATTCCCTCATTCATCATGGGCAAGTTGATCATCGTCGCTGGAGTGCCCGGGGCGGGCAAGTCAACCATTCTGGTGGAAGCCTGGAAACGTGTGGAAAAGGAACTCAAGTACACCATCGTTTCATTTGGCACGGAGATGCTTGCGCTCTGCCAGGAGACCAATCTGGTGAAAAACCGGGATGAAATGCGGGATCTCAGCGCCGATTTACAGGAAGAAATCCAGTGGCGCGCCACCAAACGCATCGCCGAGAGGCCGGACAATATCCTGTTGGACACCCACTGCGCCATCAAGACTGGTTCGGGCAGTTATCTGCCCGGTTTGACCCCGCGCATGTTGGAACGTCTTTCTCCCAAGGCGATCATACTCGTCGATGCTCACGAGGCGGAGATTCGCGGACGACGCAAGCTGGATAAGAACCGGCCCATGCGCACTGTGGAGTCCAATGACGATATTGCGGAGCACAAGGTCATCAACAGGGCCTATGCCGCGGCCTTTTCAGCCCGGAGCGGCTGCCTTTTGCGCATTATTCAAAATAACACCGGCGAATTCGACAAGGCGGTGGATGAATTTGTGCAAACGCTCCAATTCATCAGCAGGGACCGCGCAAACCACAACCCCCTGCCCTCCGAACAGCAGGAAGCGGCGTCTTAAGAGTCTGGCCAGGATCGATGGAAACACCCCGGTCTTTATTCATTCTCGTTTTGAGTTTGACCGAGGGTTTGGTTTTCGATTAGGTTGCCGCCTTAATATTTTGCATCAAACAATATGTTTGCAACATTACGGCGGCATCAGAAATGGGTTTTTGCGGGTATCATCGCGATCGTGATCCCCAGTTTTGTGGTCTTTTTCACGCCCGACGCGAGTTTGGGCGGCCGCGGTCGCGGCGGTGGAAAAGGCAGTTTTGGCTCAATCAATGGCCGCGCCATATCCCAGGAGGATTTCGCGCAAGCTTATCATGAGGCGGAGATGCGCTATTTGTTCAGCTACGGCGCCTGGCCCGGACGGGAGGACGCCGACCGCTCCGGCTTTGATCTGGAGCGGGAAACGCGCAACCGCGTGCTTCTCCTTGAACTGGTCCGGCGCAACAAAATTCACGTCAGCGAAGAGGCCGCCGCGGGTTGGATTGCCAACGCCTTCCGCAACCGGCGCGAAAAGGTTTTCCGGCTGGATTCCTATAATCAATTTGTCCAAAAAACCCTCCCTGAAAAAGGCATTCACGAACGTGATTTTGAACGGTTCGCAAACCACGAAGTCGCCATTCAGCAACTGGTGAGCATTTATGGTTTGAACGGACGTCTGGTCGCGCCGCAGGAGGCCGAAATCCTTTTCCGACATGAGCGCGACGAATTTCAGACAGAGGTCGCCCTGTTTTCCGCCACCAACTATCTCTCGTCCGTGGCGATCACTCCGACCGTGCTTTCGCAGTTTTATTCCAACCGTCTGGCCACCTATCGCATCCCCGAGCGCGTGCAGGTCAGCTACATCAAGTTTGACCTTACCAACTACCTGGCGGAGGCCGATCAGCAGTTGGTCAAACAGACGAACCTGACTCAGATCATCGACGGACTCTACCAGCGGCAGGGGGAAAATTATTTCACGGGGCCGGACGG
>Ga0315272_10002029_pt1 | contig 9971 bp, 7 predicted proteins | sample C3_middle_MG_FD_203918 | JGI IMG/M metagenome (GOLD analysis project Ga0315272, IMG submission 203918) | Sediment microbial communities from Yellowstone Lake, YNP, Wyoming, USA - C3_middle | ecosystem: Environmental > Aquatic > Freshwater > Lake > Sediment | place: USA: Wyoming | collected...
CAATGGACTCGGGGGCATACTTAACAAATCCGTCGCGTGGGTCAAGATCGGCGACCTGTGCGGAATCAAGGCAAAAGGCAGCGACGAATGGTGGGTAGGCACGATCCGTCGCCTGAAAACTGATGCGCACGGACAGGTGCATTTCGGCATAGAAATATTGACCAAAAAGCCGCTGTCGGTATGGCTGCGCTCACTCGGCACGGGCAAGGGCAAGCAAGTTGAATTGGTTTCAAACTGGGAAAGCAGCTCCGGTTCTTTTGCATACGACTACCTGCCAGCGCTGCTGCTACCCGACTCCAAAAATTCCTACCTGAACGCGACCTTGCTGCTCGAATCGGGGAAATTCGTCATGAATCAAATTCACGAAGTGATGGTGGGCGAACAGAGCCGCACCATCAAATTGACTGCATTGTTGGCGGAAGGCGACGACTACGAGCAGGCCAGCCTGGAGTGGATAGATCCCGTGCACTGAGCAGATACCGACATACAATTAATCTTACTGTGTCATAAATACAGAGCGATCCCCTCCCCCTTGCAGGGGGAGGGCTGGGGAAGGGGTAGAAGCTCAGCTTGCCCCCATAGTTTTCACCCCCATCCTAACCTTCCCCCTGCAAGGAGGAAGGAATGCATGAGGTTCTTTGCATGATTTTTTTTTGTGACAAAGTAAGATCAACAGCGCCAACTTATTTCAAACAGAGGATTCCATGAGCATAGCCATCGTTACCACACAACCATTTTCCGACCAGAAGCCCGGCACCTCAGGCCTGCGCAAAAAAGTCCCAGTATTCCAGCAGCCTCATTACCTGGAAAATTTCGTGCAAAGCATCTTCGACAGCATAGCCGCGCCCAAGGGGGCAACGCTGGTGCTGGGCGGTGACGGGCGCTACTACAACCGCGAGGCGATCCAGATCATTCTGAAGATGGCTGCTGCAAACGGCTTTGGAAAAGTGCTGGTGGGACGCGGCGGCATCCTGTCCACGCCGGCCGCGTCATGCGTGATCCGCAAGTACCAGACCTTCGGCGGCATCATCCTGTCCGCCAGCCACAACCCCGGCGGGCCGGACGGCGACTTCGGCATCAAGTACAACAGCAGCAACGGCGGCCCCGCCACCGAGACTGTCACCGAAGCCATTTTCGCCAAGACAAAAACCATCAGCGCCTACCGCATGCTGCACGCGCCCGATGTGGCGCTGGACACACTCGGCTCCTGCACACTGGGCGAGATGCAAGTGCAGGTGATCGACCCGGTCAGCGACTATGCCGACCTGATGGAATCGCTGTTCGATTTTGCCGCGATCCGCGCGCTGATCGCGGGTGGCTTTCGCATCAAGTTCGATGCGATGCATGCGGTCAACGGGCCATATGCGCATGAAATACTCGGCAAACGTCTGGGCGCACCGGCCGACAGCCTGATGAATGCAGTGCCGCTGCCCGATTTCGGCGGCGGCCACCCCGATCCCAACCTGACCTACGCGCACGAGCTGGTGGAAATCATGTATGGCGACAAGGCGCCGGATTTCGGCGCAGCCTCGGATGGCGACGGCGACCGCAACATGATACTCGGCAACCATTTTTTCGTGACACCGTCCGACAGCCTCGCGCTGCTGGCCGCCAACGCCACACTGGTGCCGGGCTACAAGAAGGGTCTGGCGGGCATTGCGCGTTCAATGCCGACCAGCGCTGCAGCCGATCGCGTGGCGCAGGCGCTGCACATTCCGTGCTATGAAACACCCACCGGCTGGAAATTTTTCGGCAACCTGATGGATGCCGGCAAAGTCACGCTGTGCGGCGAGGAAAGTTTCGGCACCGGCTCCGACCATGTGCGCGAGAAGGACGGCCTGTGGGCGGTGCTGTTCTGGCTCAACATCCTTGCGGATCGCAAGCAGTCGGTGGAGAACATCGTGCGCGAACACTGGGCGCATTTCGGCCGCAACGTGTATTCGCGCTACGACTACGAAGGCCTGCCGACTGAAGTTGCGCAAGGCGTGATGCAACACCTGCAAGAAAGTTTTGCCACGCTGAGCGGTGCGCAGTTCGGCAAGTACACCGTGCAACTATGCGACGACTTCAGCTACACCGATCCGGTGGACGGCAGCGTAAGCAAGAACCAGGGCGTGCGCATCCTGTTCAGCGACGGTTCGCGCATCATCTTCCGCCTGTCCGGCACCGGCACCGAAGGCGCGACCTTACGCGTGTATCTGGAAGCCTACGAGGCAGACACCTCGCGCCACCACCTCGACGCGCAAGTGGCGCTGGCCGAATTGATCGGCATCGCGCTGCAGATTTCAGAACTCAGACAGCGCACAGGGCGCGAACAGCCGACGGTCATTACTTGAGGGGCGTCAGTTGATAGCGCGCGGCAGCGGCCAGCCGCTATAATCCGCGCCTGTCAATTCACAAACCACCATCGTGCAAAATCGCCTCGCTGTATTGCCGCAGTACCTGTTGCCCAAGCAGGCCCTCACCATGCTCGCCGGAAAATTCGCCAATGCCCGTGCCGGCGGGCTGACTACAAGCGTGATCCGCTGGTTCGTCGGGCGCTACGGCGTGAACATGCAGGAAGCGGCCAATCCTGACATTGCCAGCTACTCCAGCTTCAATGAATTTTTCACGCGACCGCTGCGCGACGGTGCGCGCCCGCTGGCAGCTTGCGATTTCATTTGCCCGGTGGACGGCGCGATCAGCCAGTTCGGCGCGATCGAGCGCGACCAGATATTCCAGGCCAAGGGGCACAGCTACTCGACCACCGCGCTGGTCGGCGGCGACCGCGATCTGGCCGCGCAATTCCAGGACGGCAGCTTCGCCACGCTGTATTTGAGCCCCAGGGATTACCACCGCATCCACATGCCCTGCGACGGCCGGTTGACGCGCATGATCTATGTGCCGGGCGCGCTGTTCTCGGTCAACCCGACCACCGCGCGCGGCGTGCCCGGATTGTTTGCGCGCAATGAACGCGTGGTGTGCATGTTCGAATCGGAACAGGGGCCGTTTGTACTGACGCTGGTCGGCGCGACCATCGTCGGCAGCATGGCCACGGTGTGGCACGGCGTGGTCAACCCGCCGCGCCTGCCGAGTGTGCGCGAGTGGACTTACAGCGACGGACAGGTGGTGCTGAAAAAAGGCGACGAGATGGGACGCTTCCTGCTCGGCTCAACAGTGGTGATGCTGTTCCCCAAAGGCCATCTGCAATTTAATCCTGCATGGGCACCCGAGCGCGCGATACGCATGGGCGAGATGATGGGCAACCGGACCGCAGCACATTAAACTTTGGAACCCCAATTAGCCACGGATGAACACGGATAAGCACGGATTAACACCCCATTATGAGCAGTTTGTATTTCACCGGATCGGTAGGAGAAAGAACGGATACACCTCATTGTTCATCTGTGTTAATCCGTGTTTATCCGTGGCTCAATCGCATTTACCAGGCTAAACAAACCAGCGCTCAACCGCCTGAAATCAGGATTTATCGGGCGGCCGACTCAGCAGTGCGGCGATCTGTTTTTTGGGCTTGTCCTGCACAACTTCGGATTGCACCTCAAGTTTTGCAGCGACTGGTGAAGGTTCATAAGGTCGCATGAACCAGTCATCCGTCGCTGCCGGTTTCTTGACCCGATGGCCCCGCTCAACCGGATTGGCCCGATTGACTTGACGATCCGGCCCCGCCGCCCTTGCAGGGTGGCTGGCAATGGCACGCGGGCTGTCTGATACTGGAACTGGGGCTGGGGCTGCCGTTCGTTCACGCGGACTCGCTTGCGCTGCTGCATGCTCACGCGGAAATTCGCGCTTGAGCAGATGCTCTATTTCCTTCAACAGACGTTCTTCGGCACCATCCACCAGCGATATCGCTTCGCCGCTTGCGCCCGCGCGACCGGTGCGGCCGATTCGATGCACGTAGTCCTCGGCGTTGGGCGGCAGCTCGTAGTTGACCACCAGCGGCAACTGGTCGATATCGAGTCCGCGCGCGGCCACATCGGTCGCCACCAGTGCAGTGATCTTGCCTTCCTTGAATGCATCCAGCGCCTTGATCCGTTCCTGCTGCGTCTTGTCGCCATGAATGGCGTCGGCAAGTATACCCTCGCGCTCCAGCAATTTTGCAACGCGTCCCGCAGTCAACTTGGTACGAGTAAAAACCAGCACCTGCTTGAGGCCGCGCTCGCGTATCAGGCCTGCCAGTACACTGAATTTCTTGTCATGCTCCACCAGTAGCACCGACTGCTTGACGTTTTCCGCGGCTGCATTGCGCCGCGCGGCCTCGACCGTAACCGGATTGACCAGAAAATCCTGCGCCAGTTTTTTTATTTCATCAGAAAAAGTAGCCGAGAACAGCAGCGTCTGGCGCTGTTTTGGCAGCAAGGTGAGGATACGTTTGAGGTCGGGCATGAAGCCCATATCCAGCATGCGGTCGGCTTCGTCCAAAATCAGCACCTGCACCTGGTTGAGCATCAGGTTGCGGCTTTCGACGTGATCCAGCAATCGCCCCGGCGTTGCCACCAGAATTTCCACGCCTTTCATCAGTGCGGGCTTTTGCGCCTTGATGTCAGTGCCGCCGTAAACCACCGTGGAGCGCAGCGCTACATGCTTGGAGTAGGTTTCCACGCTTTTCTCAACCTGGATCGCCAGCTCCCGCGTCGGCGCCAGAATCAGCGCGCGTATCGGGTGGCGCGCCGGCGAGGCGCTGCTGCTGGCATGCGGCATCAGCAACTGCAGCAACGGCAGCGTGAACGCGGCCGTCTTGCCGGTGCCGGTCTGCGCCATTGCCATCAGGTCGCGTCCTGCAAGAATCTGGGGAATGGCCTGCGCCTGAATCGGCGTCGGCTCGGTGTAGCCCTCGTCCTCGATGGCGCGCAGAATCTGCGGGTCAAGACTCAGGGATGAAAACTTAACGTTGGCTGTTGCGGTATCTTCCATAAGTTGTAAATTATATTGACCTATTTTACAAAAAAATGCTCTGCTGGATTATGCAGCAATGCAACTTGCTTGCATAGAAAGTCATATGAGCTCTCAGAACAATTCAATATCTCCGCTCACCGGTTCGGCCTCTATGGTGTGCAGATACTTTATTTCCTGCTCGGCAATCGTGTTCGTATGCAAGGAACGCAAACGCTTGACGCGCACTTTTCCGGTGGCCGGAAAATAGACCACCATGCGCGGGTAGATATCGCCGACATCCTCCGAGCTTATAGCCAGTGCTTCGGTCTTCAGGTAATCATGTGCGAACGTGATATTGCGCAGGCCTACATCAGTCATGTTTTGCAGAATGCGTCCGCCGCCGAACAGTTTTACTTCCAGATTCTGCCGCTTGCCACCATTTTTCAGAATGGTGTTGATCAGATGTTCCATCGCAAAATTGCCATAGCGCGTAGACGAACTGAGGCTGGTGGCTTTCCAGCCCTCCGCATCTCCAGTAGTCGAAGCGGGCAGCATGAAATGGTTCATGCCACCGATGCCGCTGACGCGGTCGCGGATGCAGGCCGAAATGCAGGAGCCCAGCGTGGTGTAGACCGCCTCGTCCTGCAGCGTGACGTAATACTCGCCCGGCATCAGCCGTGCGGCGAAGGAGTCGTGCGCATTGTGCCACCCCCGGCGAATATGCTCGAACCCCGGTAGGGCCAAAGGCGGACGTGGGTCGGAAGGAGAGGCCATATTTGTCGTCAGCCTATTTTCCGAGGAAAAGTTTTTCCGCCGCAGCAATTTCCTGCCGCAGCTCGCGTACCACCGACTCAATCACTTCGGCTGCAACCAGGCCGGTGATCTCCCACGCGCGCGCATCGACCGGCGCGACATCAGCCATGTCAAGCGTATCCACCTCTGCCATCAGCGCGAGGACATTGGCGATATGCACCACCGCCGTTTCCAGAGGATAACGCTGCGCCCGCTGAATATCGTGATGGAAGGAGATGCACTCTTCCAGCAGGCCGGGCAGACGCCACTGGCGTGCCAGCTCTCCGCCCACCTCGGCATGGTCAAATCCCATCACCTCGCGCTCGGCCTGGTAAACAGGCATCTCGTCCTCGCTGTCCAGCACCAGTTGCAGCGACTCCCTGGCCTGTTCGGGCAGGCGGTTGAAAATCACCAATTCACCGATGTCGTGCAACAAACCTGCGGTAAACACTGCATCGGCATCGCATTTGCGCACCTGCCGCGCCAGCATGCGTGCGGCCAATGCGCAATAGAGACTATGACGCCAGAAATTTTCCATCGACACCAGCTCGTTGGGCAGACCGGCAAACGTGCTGGCGACCGCTGTCGCCAGCGCCAGATTGCGTACCTGACCTGTACCAATCACCGATACCGCCCTGGGTACCGTATCAACCGTGGTGGAAAAACCGTAGAACGGACTGTTGGCAACCCGCAGCAGACGCACGGTGAAGGAAGGATCCTGACTTACTGCGCTGGCAATGTCGGCAGTGGTGCTGTCCGGATTTTCGACCAGCTGGTTGATGCGGATAAAAACATCCGGCAGTGTAACCAATCCACTTATGCCCTTTACCAGCTCGCCAAGCTTAATATTCATCGTAGCCCCTTAAACGTTTTTTGATTGGATCACCTTGACACGACAAAGCGAGTCTAGTCAATCAAGGGTTTCGCATCCTCATAGGTGCAATATTCATGTAATCACCGGCACGCGCGCAGTCAGCGCGCACAGCAGCTCGTAGCTGATGGTTCCGGCTGCCAGCGCGACCTCCTCCACCGGCAATCCCGCGCCCCACAGGGTCACACTGCTACCCACCTGCGCATCGGGCAGCGCGCTCAAATCCACGCTCAGCATGTCCATCGAGATACGCCCCAGCGTGCGCGTGCGCTGGCCCGCCACCCGCACTGGCGTACCGGTGGGCGCGTGGCGCGGATAGCCGTCAGCGTAGCCGCAGGCCACGGTACCAACGCGCATCGAATTCTCTGCCCGAAAGCCGCAGCCGTAGCCCAGGCATTCGCCTGCTTTCAATTCGCGCACGGAGATGATTTCGCTGTGCAGCGTCATCACCGCCCGCAAGCCCAGCTGATCTCCGGTGCTTTCGGCAAATGGGGAGACGCCGTACAGCATGATGCCGGGCCTCACCCAGTCGGCGTGGCTTGCCGGGTAACGCAACAGCGCAGCCGAATTGGCCAGCGAACGCGTCACGCGCCAAGGTGCCGCCAGCGCATTGAATACTTCCAGTTGCGCGGCCACGCCAACTGCTTCATCGGCTGTGGCAAAGTGCGTCATCAGTGTGATGTCGCGCACGGCAGGATGGGCCTTGAGCTTTTCCATTGCGAAAGAAACTTCATGGGGTGCGAAGCCCAGCCGGTTCATGCCGCTATTGGCCTTGAGCCACACCTGCAAATGACCACGGCGAGGATAAGCGTCCAGCATGGCGATCTGCTGCGGACTATGAATCACACTGGCGATATCGAACTCCGCCAGCAGCAACAAATCATCTGCCGTAAAAAATCCTTCCAGCAACAGGATAGTCTGACGGAAACCCGATTCGCGCAATAGGACCGCATCATGCACATCCAGCAAGGCGAAGCCGTCCGCCGCATCTAAAGCCTCGGCCACGCGCAGCAGGCCATGGCCATAGGCACCCGCCTTGATCACCGCCATGATGCGCGCACTGCCGGCACGGCGGGCCACTTGCAAATTGTGTTGCAGCGCGGAAAGGTCGATGTGCGCTTGTATCGGGCGGGGCATGGGGGCGGCTACGCAGGTAAAAAGATTGCCGCGAATAATAGCAGGCATCCCATTTTCGTGTTATAAAACGCGCTCTAAAAAAACCGCCACTCTTAATGAATCTCGGCTTTTACATCATCCTGGCGGCGCAATTTTTTTCCGCGCTCGCAGACAACGCGCTGCTTTTCGCTGCCATCGCCCTATTGAAGGACCTGCACGCGCCTGCCTGGCACACCCCTGTATTGCAGGAAGGATTTGTTGTTTCTTATATCATACTGGCACCGTTTGTCGGTGCCTTCGCCGACTCGCTGCCCAAGGGCCGCGTGATGCTAATCAGCAACACCATCAAGCTTTGTGGCTGCCTCGTCATGCTGGCCGGGATCAATCCGCTGCTCGCCTATGGCTTGGTGGGCTTGGGAGCAGCGGCCTACTCGCCGGCGAAATACGGCATCCTCACCGAATACCTGCCGCCGGCAAAACTGGTGCTGGCGAATAGCTGGATGGAAGGCCTGACCGTGCTCGCCATCATCCTCGGCGCAGTGGTCAGCGGCGTGCTGGTCAGCCCGACCATCGCCACCCCGCTACTGCAGTTGTGGGACGTGCCGCTGATCGACACCGGCATCGATACACCGCCGGAACTGGCCATCACGCTCATCATCGTGCTCTATCTCATAGCGGCGCTGTTCAACTGCTATATTCCGCGCGTGCCGATCGACCACAAGCCCTTAAGCCGCAATCCGATATTTTTGCTTAAGGAATTCACCCACTGCTTCAAGCTGCTGTGGAAAGACCCGCTGGGTCAGGTATCGCTGGGCGTGACTACACTGTTTTGGGGAGCAGGTGCCACGCTGCGCCTGCTGGTGCTGGCGTGGGCCGCCACGGTGCTGCACTTTGACATGGGATCGGCCGCCAAGCTCACCGCCTGGGTCGCAGTCGGCATCGCCATCGGCGCCATACTGGCAGCCAAATTTGTCAAACTGGAACACTCGGTCAAGGTGCTGCCGGTCGGCATCGCGATGGGGGTGATGGTACTGGCGATGATCCCGGTCACCAGCGCGCCGCTCGCCACCGTGCTGCTGATCATCATCGGTGCGATGGGCGGCTATTTCGTGGTGCCGATGAATGCGCTGCTGCAACACCGCGGCCATCTGCTGATGGGTGCTGGCAGCTCGATCGCGGTACAAAACTTCAACGAAAATCTCAGCATTTTTGTGATGCTGGCGCTTTACACATTCATGGAATGGCAAAAATTCAGCATCTACCTGATCATCCTGGTATTCGGTTTGCTACTGTCCGGCATCATGGCTGCGCTGTATAAAAAGCATGGCCATGATCAGGACAGCTTAAAGTTATAGCTCGCCCAGCAACGCTTCCAAATGCAGCCACCAGGACTAGGCAGGCTGCAAATAGTCACCATTGACGACTTTGTTGCGCCCCTGTGTCTTGGCCATATACAAGGCGTTGTCGGCAGCCTTCAGCAACCCCTGCAGCGACATGTCGGCCTGCGGAATCACCGATGCAACGCCGCAGCTGACCGTCACATGCTGAAATGACGATGCACGATGCGGAATTTTGCGCGCGGCGACTTGCTGACAGATATGGTTGGCAACCCAGTTGGCACCATCCAGGTCGGTTTCGCCCAGTATCATCGCGAACTCCTCGCCACCGTAGCGCGCAGCCAGATCGCCCGCACGCGGCGCAGAGCGCGCCACTTGCGTCGCCACCGCTTTTAGGCACGCATCGCCCGCCGGATGGCCATAGCTATCGTTGAAGAGCTTGAAATGATCGACATCCAGCATGACGATAGACAGCGGTTTTTTCATGCGCAAACAGCGCCGCCACTCGCGCTGCGCAAACTCATCGAACAGGCGGCGGTTGCCGATACCGGTCAGGGCGTCAACCGTGGACAGGCGCTGCAATTTCTTGTTGGCCACATTCTGCTTTTGCGCGACCTCCGCCAGCTGGCGCTGCTTCTCGACCAGCCTGCTCATCGCGCGTATCTTGGCGGCCAGAACCGCCGCGCTGATCGGCTTCAGCAGATAATCGTCACCACCTGCTTCGATGCCGCGCGCCACGTCTTCGTCCTTGTCCATACTGGTCAGAAAAATGATCGCGGTCCATTCTCCTGCCTTCTCCATGCTACGAAATTGCCTGGCGATATCAAATCCGTCTATGTCGGGCAGGATCGCATCCAGCAGCACCGTGTCGAGCTGCGCATCCGACTGCGCGTCCCACTCAAGCGCCACCGTGCCTTGCCCCGCAATCGTGTCCCGGCTGTCGAAAGCATGCACCGACAGCGCGCCGGTCTGCGCGATGAAGG
>Ga0315272_10002030_pt1 | contig 9966 bp, 8 predicted proteins | sample C3_middle_MG_FD_203918 | JGI IMG/M metagenome (GOLD analysis project Ga0315272, IMG submission 203918) | Sediment microbial communities from Yellowstone Lake, YNP, Wyoming, USA - C3_middle | ecosystem: Environmental > Aquatic > Freshwater > Lake > Sediment | place: USA: Wyoming | collected...
CATCGTAAAGCCTGCATATTCATCCGGCGCCAGACTAATTTCATTGCGACCATGAATCGCGATCTGATAAAACAACTGAATCTCTTCGGCACTGAATTGTTGCGCCAGTTCCATCAGTCTCACTCTTTCCGGCTCATCCTCTGCAATCGCATCAGGAATTGTCTGTGCCAGCGCAAGTCGATGCAATAACGTAGCCAAATCCTGCAGAGCCGTATCAAATGCAATGCTGCGTATCGCCATATCATCGGCAATGCGTAACAATCCTGCACCTTCCTGTGCTCGCAGTGTTTGCAACAGCTCAAACAGATAGCTCTGGTCAATCGCGCCCAGCATATTGCGCACTGTTGCTTCTTCCACCCTGGAGTTGGAATAGGCAATCGCCTGATCCATCAGGCTCAGCGCATCACGCATACTGCCCTGTGCCGCGCGCGCAACCAGCGTCAGTGCAGCGCTCTCAAACGGAATATTTTCCTGCTCCAGCACATACTGCAAATGCTTGATGATCAGCGCCGGAGGAAGCTGTTTCAAATTAAATTGCAAACAGCGTGACAGCACCGTCACCGGAATTTTCTGCGGATCGGTCGTCGCCAGAATAAATTTGACGTGTGCGGGCGGCTCTTCCAGCGTCTTCAGCATCGCATTGAACGCCGATTTCGACAGCATGTGCACTTCGTCGATGATGTAGACCTTGAAACGTCCGCTGGTGGGCGCATACAGCGCGCTTTCCAGCAGTTCGCGCATATTATCCACCTGCGTATTCGACGCCGCGTCGAGCTCGATCAGATCCATAAAGCGCCCGCTATCAATCTCGGTACACGCACTACAGATGCCGCAGGGTGTGGCCGTAATGCCGCTTTCGCAATTAAGGGATTTGGCAAAAATTCTGGCGATAGTAGTCTTGCCCACACCGCGTGTGCCGGTAAACAGATAGGCATGATGCAGACGATTCTGTGTCAGTGCATTGCTCAAGGCCTGCACGACATGCTCCTGCCCCGCCAGTTGGGCGAAGTTCCGGGGGCGCCATTTACGTGCTAGGACTGAAGTTGCAGACAAAATTTTGACCGTATCAAAAATATTGAGAAATAAAACCGACCTGCTGTGCTACAGAAAAACCAGCGCAAACACGCATCTGGCTTTAAAAAAGGAGGCGAGCCTTACCCCCGGCACTTGCAGTATTAGGCTGTGGCTGCTTCCTTCCGGACCTGACCAGGTTCACCAAACCACAATGCGGGGAGACCCGCCAATTCATTCGGGCAATGTGCAAGTAGCGCGCCATCTTCTGTCGCAGGCTACGGACCGCACATTTCACCCATGCCGCGAATTTTCGCAACATATTGATTTGATTGTATATAAAACACGGCTCGGCCGAGCTTAATCCAAATCCGCTTCAGCCTCAGCAGAGGCCGACATGATAATGGAAACCACCATTAAAATCCACGCCGGGTTTACATTAAACAGCTTTCAGTGGAATCATGCCGATACGCTTCTTCCACTCCGCCGGGCCGATCTCATGCACCGAGCGCCCTTGTGCATCCACGGCGACCGTCACCGGCATGTCTTCCACTTCAAATTCGTAGATCGCTTCCATGCCCAGATCGGCAAAGGCCAGCACTTTCGCGCTGCGAATAGCTTTGGCCACCAGATAGGCCGCGCCACCCACCGCGATCAGGTACACCGCGCCGTGCTTCTTGATCGCCTCAACTCCCGTTTTGCCACGCTCGGCCTTGCCTACCATGCCGATCAGACCGGTTTCGGCCAGCATGGTTTCGGTGAATTTGTCCATGCGTGTGGCGGTGGTGGGGCCTGCGGGGCCGACCACTTCATCGCGTACCGGATCGACCGGGCCAACGTAGTAAATAAAGCGCCCGTTGAAATCAACAGGCAACTTCTCACCCTTGGCCAACATATCGACAATGCGTTTGTGCGCCGCATCGCGGCCTGTCAGCAGCTTGCCGGACAGCAGCACGGTTTCACCCGGTTGCCACTTGGCAATATCCGCTTTGGTCAGCCCGTTCAGGTTGACCCGCCGCGCATCCTTGGCAGCCTGCCACTGCACATTAGGGTAATCCTCCAGCTTCGGCGGGGTGAATTGCGCCACGCCGCTACCATCCAGTTCGAAGTGAATATGCCTCGTGGCGGCGCAATTGGGAATCATCGCCACCGGCTTGGAGGCCGCATGTGTGGGGTAGTCCAGTATCTTTACATCCAGCACGGTGGTGAGCCCGCCCAGCCCCTGTGCGCCTATGCCCAGCGCATTCACCCTGTCGCAAATTTCAATGCGCAATTCTTCAATTCTATTTTTCGCACCGCGCGCTTTCAGCTCACTCATGTCGATGGATTGCATCAACGACTCTTTCGCCAGAATCATCGCCTTCTCCGCCGTGCCGCCGATGCCGATGCCCAGCACCCCCGGCGGGCACCAGCCCGCGCCCATTCCCGGCAACTGGTTGACCACCCATTCCACCACATCATCACTGGGGTTGAGCATGGTAAAGCGCGCCTTGTTTTCTGAGCCTCCGCCCTTGGCGCCTATACGCACATCCAACTTGTCGCCCGGCACCAGTTCAAAGTGCACTACCGCCGGTGTATTGTCACCGGTGTTTTTACGCTTGCCTGCCGGGTCGGCGACGATGGAGGCACGCAGCACATTATCCGGCTGCAGATAACCTTTGCGCACTCCCTCATTCACCATCTCGGTGATGCTCATGCTCGCATCCGCCCAGCGCACATCCATGCCCACGCGCACAAACGCCACCACAATGCCGGTGTCCTGGCACACCGGGCGGTGGCCCTGTGCACTCATGCGTGAGTTGGTGAGGATTTGCGCCATCGCATCTTTCGCTGCGGACGATTCCTCGCGCAGATAAGCTTCACCCAGCGAACGGATAAAATCGGCGGGATGGTAGTAGGAAATAAACTGCAAGGCATCTGCAATGCTGTCGATGAAATCCTGCTGGCGTATGGTGGTCATGGCGTACTCGTGGTTAACGAAAAGCGAGATTGATTATGCGAGTTGAAACATGGCGAGTCAATTACATCTCATTGATTGCATCCAGTACAATCGGTAGACATCCAGCTTCTGATTCAGGAAGCTGGAGAAAATGACTATTAGCCATTGGGAGAAAGAATTAAAATGATTGCCTCATTTCTGTTCTTGCTGGCCAGCGTGAGCGCATTGCATCCATCCTGATATTCGATAGCGGGATCGGCCCCCTTGGAGAGCAAGAATCTGACGAGTTCGGCATGATTATTTGCCACTGCTTTATGCAGTGCGGTCCAGTTGTCATTGCTGATCGCGTTAACATTTGCACCGCCGGCAATTAATTGCGCTGAAACCAGAATATGGCCCCGTGTAGCTGCCTGCATCAAGGGGGTAAAGCCGAAGTTGCTCAGCGCATTGGGATGAGCTCCATTCTGGATCAATAACTTTACAACATTGTCATAGCCATTGTACGCAGCCCAATGGATCGGACTATAACCGTTAATGTCCTGCACATTTATTTTTGCACCGGACTTAATCAGCAGCAGCGCCACTTCTTCTTTTCCGTTAAATGCTGAAATCATCAAAGGTGTCCAGTCGCGCTCATCACGCGTTTCCAGATCTATCCCGCTACCGAGGAAAACTTTGACAGCTTGAGTATTACCCGCCTCCGAGGCTTGCATAAAACCGTGCGAAGTAAGCTTAAAACCCAGCTGTTCAACTTCATAGCGTTTCTTTTCTGTCACGCCATCCCACACATCAGCACCAGATTGATTTTGCTGCTTGGCATAAAGCAGGCTAAGGCGAAGAATTTCGCTGGCGGCATCCTGTGGAAAACCCTTGCGCTGTCCGTTCCGGCTATCCATCAATAAGTCATCAAGATAAGATTCCAGCTCATTGGTATCCCATATCTGAAATATTTTTTCGAATACACGAGGAAATTGTGCTTCGAGAATGCGAGGATAATAATCTTCGCGACCGGAGAGTTTTTTCAAAAATTTTTCATTCATTACATCAAAAAACCATTTAAGTTAACCATCAATCCACAAAACACAGGGGGCAGATTTCGAAATTGATGTTTAACATCATACCCCTTTAATGCTTGCTTACCATATACCCGCCAGTCGGATATCAATCTGTCACTGTGAGGGTGCTATTAAAAATTCAATTGCACAAGCTCTTTGCCCTGACATGCAATTTAATTCCCTGGCTTCATCAAGGTTGCATTTACCTGTAAACTCTGCTGAAATCTGAAAACAAATAGTTTACTCTATGTTTTGCAGAGCGTTACAGCACGCATTATCAATACCTTAAGCATTACCAAGAAGCCCTGTTATTAGGGCTTCTTGTTTGATTATCTTCTAAAAGTTGTTTAACCAATCAATAGATTAAGTATGTTTTTTATCACCAATTAATATAATTAAGGAAGCAGAATGTCGATTAAATCATTTCAACCTCCCCAACGTATCCTGATGGGCCCAGGCCCCTCTGATGTCAGCGCCCGCGTCCTGGCCGCGATGGCACGCCCCACCATCGGGCACCTGGACCCCGTGTTCGTCACCATGATGGATGAAATGAAAATTCTGCTGAAATACGCATTTAAGACCGACAACGAACTGACCATGCCCGTTTCCGCACCCGGCTCTGCCGGCATGGAAACCTGCTTCGTCAATCTGGTTGAACCCGGAGACAAGGTTATCGTCTGCCAGAATGGCGTGTTTGCCGGACGCATGAAGGAAAACGTGGAGCGCTGCGGCGCTACTGCGGTAATGGTGCAGGACGACTGGGGCCGCGCGGTTGATCCACAAAAACTTGAGGACACACTCAAGGCCAATCCGGACGCCAAGATCGTTGCCTTTGTCCATGCCGAAACTTCTACCGGTGCAATCTCCGATGCCAGAACGCTCGTTGAAATTGCGCACAAGTACAACTGTCTCGCTATTGTCGATGCAGTCACTTCGCTTGCAGGCTCTCCACTCAAAGTGGATGAGTGGAAAATTGATGCGATTTATTCTGGCACACAAAAGTGCCTGTCGAGCACACCCGGCCTGTCGCCGGTCAGCTTCAGCGCAAACGCAATGGAAAAAATCAAGAATCGTAAAACCAAAGTACAAAGCTGGTTTATGGATCTGAATTTAGTAATGGGTTATTGGGGTGGCGCCACCAAACGTGCCTATCACCACACCGCGCCGATCAATGCACTTTATGGACTACACGAGTCGCTGGTGATTCTGCAAGAAGAAGGTCTGGAAAATTCCTGGGCACGCCACCATAAAAATCATCTCGCACTGCGTGCGGGTTTTGAAGCAATGGGACTGAAATTCATTGTGCCTGAAAACGAACGCCTGCCACAACTGAACGCTATCAGCATTCCTGACGGTGTCGACGAAGCCGCCGTACGCAGCATTCTGCTCAACGACTATCAGCTGGAAATTGGCGCGGGCTTGGGGGCTATGGCGGGTAAAGTATGGCGCATTGGCCTGATGGGACACGCTTCTAATAAACGCAATATTCTGCTTTGTCTCACCGCGCTGGACGACGCACTTGGTCGCGTCAAAGCGCCGATCAACCGTGGCGTGGCGGTGGATGCGGCGAACAAGTCATTTGCAGATTGACTATATAATTTATACCAATAAAAAAACCGCCTTGTGCGGTTTTTTTATTTTATGCGTCCAGATTACTGCACCAGGCTCGGCGGCGCCTGTTTCTCCTGCTGCGCCTTGGCCAGTTGTGCCGCCTCATATTGGCGTTTATGTTCCTTCTGCTGCTCCAGCTCTTTCTTGCGATCTTCCTCTGCCTTTTTGGCCGCGGCCTCTTCCTCCGGCGTAGGCATATGATCCAGCGAGAGTGACTTCGCAGCAGCAGAAGCAGGTTCGCCAAGCTTGCTGCGCAGCTTGATATTCAAACGCAGCTCATTCGCCGAATCTGCATTGCGTATCGCTTCCTCATAGGAAATATGTCCACTGTCATACAACTCGAACAAGGCCCAGTCGAAAGTACGCATCCCAAGCTCCCTGGACTTTTCCATCAGCCCCTTGATCTCATGAAACTCGCCCTTGAAGATACGTTCAGCGATTGTGGGAGTATTTAACAGAATTTCAATCGCCGCCTTGCGGCCTTTGCCATCGATAGTGCGCACCAGACGCTGCGAAACAATAGAACGCAAGTTGGCAGAAAGATCCATTAGCAACTGATTGCGCCGCTCTTCGGGAAAGAAATTGATAATTCGGTCTATCGTTTGATTGGTGCTATTGGCATGCAAGGTGCCGAGACACAGGTGGCCGGTCTCGGCGAAAGCGATCGCGTGTTCCATCGTCTCGGCATCGCGTATTTCGCCGATCAGTATCACATCGGGAGCCTGACGCAACGTATTTTTCAAGGCATGGTGCCAACTGTGGGTATCCACCCCCACTTCACGGTGCGTGATCAATGACAGTTTGGACTGGTGCACATACTCTACTGGATCTTCCACAGTGATGATATGTCCCTTGGAAGTGCTGTTGCGGTAATCGATCATCGCGGCCAGCGAAGTTGATTTACCCGAACCGGTACCCCCGACTACCAGCACCAGACCGCGTTTGTTCATGATCACTTCTTTAAGAATCACGGGCAGTTCGAGTTTTTCAAAATTGGGGATTTCTGCCGCAATGGTACGAATAACCATGCCCACATTTTGCTGTTGTACAAATACATTCACGCGGAAACGTGAAATGCCTGGAATGGATATCGCAAAATTGCACTCCATCTCCTTGGCGAAATCTGCGCGCTGCTCCTCATTCATAATGGAGTGTGCGAGTATGCGCGTCATTTCCCCGGAAAGTTTCTGGCTGGTCATCGGTTGCATTTCGCCATGGGCCTTCATGCTGGGCGGAAAATCATTCGCGATGAACAGATCAGAGCCTCCTGCCTGACTCATCGCGGCCAGTAATTTATGCATGTGTGCCTTGGCTTGTTCTTCTGTCAGCGCTGCCATCGTATTATCTTCCCGAGCTATTTTAAGAAGCCTAGACTATCCAATTTTTGTACAACATTCAACGTTGACAGAACGTGTCGGGCTATGCAATTTTTTCGTCAGCTTTCATAATAATTCTTTTTGACGGCACCAAGGGCAAGCCATGAGCAAGACGCAATTGCTGGCAGCGTTCATTCACCTCCCCGCCTTCTTCCCACACGGCAAATTCACGGCACGGTGTAGGCCTATTTTCATAAATAGTGCAGGCAACCTGCTCGCCCAGCTTGCCTTCCAATGCGATGCAACGCGGATTTTTCTGGCTGGTGCCTTTCATACAGGCACGCGACTCGTTCAGCTTTTCCGTTAAATGCGCAGGTACTATACCGAATGGCATGCCCACCACCTCGCCGTGGTAAAACGAGACACGGAAGTTGGCGCAACACAGGCCGCAGCGGATACAGGGATTTTCATCGGGTTCAGTCATGACGCGATTCTACTGTGAAATCTATCGATTAAGACGGGGAACGCTGAGTAAGGGTAAAATACGCCTTTAATCGGAATGTAAAAACATGGCAATTCAATGGTTTCCCGGACATATGGTGGCTGCACGCAAGAATGCGGCAGACACCATGGAACGTACAGATGTGGTGATAGAGGTTCTGGATGCACGTCTGCCGGAGGCGAGCTGCAATCCTATCGTTACCGAACTGCGCCTGTTTCGCCAGCGCCCCTGCCTGAAAATACTCAACAAGGCCGATCTGGCTGACCCGACAGTTACCAAAGCATGGCTGCAATATTACAACGCGCAACAAAATGTAACAGCCGTAGCCCTCTCCAGTAAAAAACAAAGCGATGTCGCCAAAATACCCGGCCTGTGCGAAAAACTTGCACCGCATCGCGGCACCACCATTAAACAATTGCGCATGATGATTATGGGCATTCCCAACGTCGGCAAATCCACACTGATGAATGCGCTACTGAATAAACGCGTAGCAAAAGTTGGCGATGAACCGGCCGTTACCAAAAACCAGCAACGCCTTGACCTGAACGAGCGTATGACGCTGATCGACACCCCGGGCATGATGTGGCCAAAAATTGAGTTTGATTCAGACGGCTTTATGCTGGCCGCCAGCCATGCCATTGGCCGCAACGCCGTAATCGATGAAGAAGTCGCGTCTTTTCTCGGCAATATTCTGCTTACCCGCTATCCGGAGATGGTGGCGGCACGTTACAAAATTGACATTGCCGGCATGGATGGTGAAGATTTAATTGAGGCCATTGCCAAGCGCCGCGGTTACCGCCTCAAGGGCGGGGACTACGACCAGGAAAAAGCCGCACTGGCTTTTTTGCAGGATTATCGCGATGGTGCCATTGGACGCATCAGTCTGGAGACACCAGAAACACGCAGCGCAATGCTGCAACAGCATGCCGAGTCGAAAAAGCCACCCAGCGTTAATGATCCGGATATTCGCACAATGGACGAGTTGAATTAAATGAATAAGGAAACTGTCCGCATCTATTACAACCCGCGCTGCTCCAAGTGCCGTCAAACCCTTGCACTGGTGAATGAACACGGATATAGCGCAGAGCTTGTGGAGTATCTCGTTGCACCGCCCGGAAAGGAAGAACTACGCTCTCTGCTCGCCAAGCTAGGCATGAAGCCACTTGAGTTAATTCGCAAAAGCGAAGAGACGTTTAAACTACACTTCGCTGGGCGCACGCTCAGTGATGAAGAATGGCTGGACGCTATGGTGGAACATCCCATGCTGATCGAACGGCCCATCGTTGTCCGGGGCAACAAGGCAGTCGTTGCTCGTCCCCCTGAAAAAGTCCTCGCGCTGCTTTAATTCAAAGTTGTGGTGTAGAGAAATGAGCCACTACTCTGTCCACGACCTCTTTATTCCCCAGTATGCGCGAATGACCCAGCATTTCTGTTTCTATCAACTCCGTACTACGTAGATTTTTTTGTATTTCATGACTGGCGCTGATTCTGTTCATTCTGTCGAATTTATCATGCACCAGCAGCACATCATGACGCTTGATTCTTTCGTAATCCAGTACGCATATATCAGCTAATTTCAATTCAGCTTCGTTTTCAATTTGACTGATTACCTGCGCAAACAGGTTTTCATCAATACCGATCCGCATTCGCATTCTTTCCAGCCAGCCCAGAAAATTCTCCATCGGCGCAACTGCGACTATTTTCAACTTGCGCTCAACATTTTCACTTACCTTGAACATTGAATTTGAGCCAATGGAGTGTGCAACGACCCCATACAATGAATCCGCATAATGCGCAGAGACCAGGCCTGTACTGCGCACTATCTCGGGAAAACTGCTAAAGCGGGAGGAACTATCACCATGACCTTTGTGGTCGAACGCCACCACCTTGAAACCCTTGTCTATTAAGGGCATGATAAATGCATCCAGCTGCAATGCCCTGCCTGCCCAGCCGTGCACCAGTAAAATTACCGGCCCCGAGCCCCATTCATGTACTCTGATTTTATTGTGTTTATATTTCAGATCAAAACTATGTGACTGCCGCATTAACTCGCGCTGTGTTTCTGACAAGCGAAACGGCTTCACGGTAAAACCTTTTTCACGTGCCAGACGTGACACTTTATGCGGCGCAACGCGGTACGCAAGTTTGGTCAACCAATAGACTGATGTCGACAAAATAGTACGTGCGTGCTTTTTTTGCCCCCAATGATAGGATGTATTATTCATTTTCAAGCCCTCCTAGCTAAAGTAGCGAGCAATAATGCTGTTGAATGAAACGTTGTACAGATGCCCTGCTTTGACATCATTTAACAATCGTTTGTAAATCTGGAATGACAACAAATTGCCAAATATTTCATACGCAAACTGCTTGCAATCGGTATCTGCTTTGAACTCTTTTTCCTCGACTGCAATCTTGGCCGCACGTTCCCAGATGTCGTGCACCGCTTTTTCCTGTTTCACCAACGCATCCCTGATCACACCCGGCCTGTCGTCAAACTCGAAAGCACCGGACATAAACGGACAGCCGCCGCTG